>Ga0194061_1000591_pt1 | contig 21879 bp, 17 predicted proteins | sample SepL2221m_MetaG_FD_163423 | JGI IMG/M metagenome (GOLD analysis project Ga0194061, IMG submission 163423) | Anoxic zone freshwater microbial communities from boreal shield lake in IISD Experimental Lakes Area, Ontario, Canada - Sep2016-L224-21m | ecosystem: Environmental > Aquatic > Freshwater >... | reverse complement strand
GATGTTCAGCGCCGCATCGCCCGCCCGTGCGGCCAGCGCCGGTGCGATGCGCGCCGGAACAATGGACTGGTCGAGGATGCCGTCCTTGTGATGGTTCTCGGCCACCGGCCACAGCGTGGTGCGACCCTCGGCGTCGCGCGCCAGCACCACCGAGATTTCCATACGCAGTTTGATGCGGCGCTCGAGCACGCAGGCGGCGCCGCCCATGGCGACAAAGGCTGCGCGCGCCTCCGCGGGCGTGGCCACGCGCGCCTGCCCTTTGCCGTCGTAACCGAAGCGGCTCAGTTTGAGCACGCCGGGCAGCAGGCCGGCGACCTGCGTCTGTTGCAGGTCGGCCTCCGAGTGCACCGCCACGTAGGGCGCGGGTGCGAGACCGAGGCTGGAAATGAATTGTTTTTCGCGAATGCGATCCTGCGCAATGGCGATGCAGCGTGCCGAGGGGCTGACCACCACGTCGCGCGCCAGGCGCTCCAGGGCGGTGGTGGGCGCATTCTCCGTCTCCACCGTGACCGCGGCGCAGACGCGCGCCATTTCATCGAGCGCCGCCGGGTCATCGAGGGGGGCGCACAGATGGCGGTCTGCGGCCGCGCCGGCGCCGCCCTCGGGGTCCGGGTCCAGCACCATGACGCGATAGCCCAGTTCGTGCGCGGCCATGGCGAACATGCGCCCGAGCTGGCCGCCGCCCAGTACGCCCAACCAGGCGCCCGGTGCGATCATGGCAGCGGCGGCAGGGTCATGGCCGCGGCCTTTGCCGTTTGTTCCTTGCGAAACGCCGCCAGCCGGCCGGCAAGGGCCGGGTCGTGAAGCGCCAGCATCGCCGCAGCGAACAGGCCGGCGTTGGCGGCACCGGCTTCCCCAATGGCGAAGCTTGCTGTCGGTATGCCACGCGGCATTTGCACTATGGACAGCAGCGAGTCCATGCCCTTGAGGTGGCGCGAGGGCACCGGCACGCCCAGTACCGGCAAGGTGGTGATGGCCGCGAGCATGCCCGGCAGGTGGGCCGCGCCGCCGGCTCCGGCGATGATGCAATGCAGGCCGCGGCCGGCGGCGCTCTTGGCGTAATCGAACAGCAGTTCGGGTGTGCGGTGCGCCGATACCACGCGCGCCTCGTGCGCGACGCCCAGCGATTGCAGCGCGAGGGCGGCGTGCTGCATCACCTCCCAGTCGCTGGAACTGCCCATGACGACGCCGACTTTGACGGGGGTGGAACTCATGCGGCCAGCCTTTCTGCGATGGCGTGATAAAGCGGTATGCCGATCACGACGTTAAAGGGAAAAGTGATGCCCAGCGACAGCGTCAGGTAAAAGGACGGATTGGCTTCGGGAATGGCCATGCGCATCGCCGGTGGTACCGCAATGTAGGAGGCGCTGGCGCCCAGCACCGCCACCAGCGTGGTGCCGCCGGCGCCAAAGCCGAGCCAGTAATGGCCCACGGCAAGGCCGCAGGCGCCGCCGATCAAGGGCATGAAAATTCCGAAGGCGCCGAGAAACCAGCCCATGCGCCTGAATTCGCCGAGGCGTTGCGCGGCGACCATGCCCAGTTCGAGCAGGTACAGGCACAGCGCGCCAAGGAAAATCGTTTCGTAGAAGGGCATGATCGCGGCCAGGGCCTTGGGCGCCGCGAGCGCGCCGATCAGCATGCTGCCCAGCAGCAGTACGATGCTGCCGTGGCGCGCCGCGCCGGCCAGCATGTTGAGCAGGCCCGCACCTTTTGCCGATCCGCCGGCGTAGTCATGCCTTGCCGCCTGCGCCAGCACCAGGCCGATGATAATCGCCGGTGTTTCCATGATGGCCAGCATGATCACCGGATAGCCCTCGTAGGGGACGTCGCGCGCCAGCAGGTAGGCCGACGCGGCGAGGAAGGTGCCGGCGCTGACCGAGCCGTAATGCGCGGCGATGGCCGCGGCGTCAAGTTTCCCCAGCCGGCCGAGTTTGACGAGTATCGCGTAGGCAACCAGCGGCAGCGCCACGCCCAAGACCAGCGCCGCGAGCACGGCTTGTACGGCGGTGCCGAGGCTGGCGTGCGCCAGTTCGGCGCCGCCGTGCAGGCCGATACCCACCAGCAGGTAAATGGAAAGGGCCTTGACCAGTTCAGGCGGGAACTTCAGGTCGGAGCGCAGCACCTGCGCGCCGGCACCCAGGGCGAAGAACATTACGGCGGGGGTGAGCAGGCTGGAGAGTGCGGACATGTTGGTTGTGGTGCGCGGCTGTGGTGTGGCTTGAAATGACGGCATGGTAGGGGAGTCAAACAATAGAGTAAAATGATATTTAATAGATAAAATGATAGGTATTACTCTATGAGTACAAAGCCCGTCCGCAGGCTGCCGGCGACCATGCGCCAGTTGCATGTGTTTGATGCCGTGGCACGGCATTCCGGTTTTGGCCGCGCCGCCACCGAGCTGCACCTGGCGCAGCCGACCGTATCGATGCAGGTCAAGCAGCTTGCCGAAACCGTGGGCCTGCCGCTATTCGAGCAAATCGGCAAGCAGATCTATCTCACCGACGCCGGCCGGGCCCTGCGCGCCACCTGTGCCGAAATGTTCGACGCCTGGGCGCGCCTGGAAATGCAGGTCGCCGACCTGAAGGGGCTCAAGCAGGGCCGGCTGCGCATTGCCGCGGTGACCACCGCCAAATACGTCGTGCCGCGCCTGCTCGGGCCGTTCTGCCGGGCCCACCCGGGCGTGGATGTGGCGATGGAGGTGGGCAACCGCAGCGCCATCATCGAGAGGCTGGCGCGCAATGAGGATGACCTGACCATCATGGGCGTGCCGCCGCGCGGCATGGACATTGTGAGCCACCCGTTCGCCGAGAATCCGCTGGTCATCATCGCCCCGCGCGGCCATGCGCTGGCGGGGCGGCGCCGCATCGCGCTGGCCAGGCTTGCCGGCCAGCCCTTCCTGATGCGCGAAAAAGGCTCGGGTACAAGGCTTGCCGCGGACCGCTTCTTGCGCGAGCGCGGCCTGCGCCTGGACATCAAGATGGAACTGGGCAGCAACGAGGCGATCAAGCAGGCGGTGGCGGGCGGCCTGGGCCTGTCATTCCTGTCGCTGCACGCCCTTGGCCCGGACGCCGCCCCGCGCTCGCTGGTGGCGCTGGACGTGGAGGGACTGCCCATCCGCCGCCACTGGTACATCGTCCATCCGGCGGGCAAGCGCCTGTCGGTGGTGGCGCAGGCATTTTTTGATTACCTCAAGACCGAGGGCAGCCAGATCAGTTTTCCTTCGGTTTCGGGGTTCTCGGCGCGCGGCGGTACGGTGCAGCGCGCCTAGCGCGCCCAAGGTTCGCCCGACCGTCTTTGGCAAGAGGTGCTTGCCCGGGCCTGACCGATATAATGCGCACATTGTTCACGCAGGAGCCTGGCCTTGAAACGCGATTTGTTGGAACTGCCGGTCATTCAACCGGGCGACATTCCGCCCGACCAGGTCGCCCCGGACGCGCTGGTCGGCATCCGCCGCCAGCAAACCAATCCCAAGCGCTGGGAGGGCGGCAGCTGGCCGGTATTCGCCGACGCCTTGTGTGCCGTCGGCGTGGAGTGCCTCGAACAGCAGCCGGTCGGCGGCACCTTTAGTTCGGATGCGGGCGGCATGGCATATGGCATGCCGCACGGCGTGGTGATTGCGCGCAGCGCGCAGCAGATCGCCGCCCTTCTCAAGGCGGCGCAAGTCCACCAGGTGCCGGTCACGGTGCGCGGCGGCGGCCTCACCACCGAGGGCGAGTCGGTGGCTTTTGGCGGCGTGCTGCTCGACATGACCGGCATGAGCAAGGTTTTGGCCGTGGACAGGGCGGCGCTGACGGTGCGCACCCAGGCGGGCATTTTCTGGCACAGCCTGGCCGAGGCGCTGCGCCGCCACGGCATGGATTATTTGTCGGCGCCGCTCAACCTGACCTCGTCGGTAGGCGGCTCGATCAACGTCGGCGGCATCGATGTCAATTCGGCGCGCCTCGGTTGCAGCGCCGACCAGGCGCTGGCGCTGCAGGTGGTGACCCCCACCGGCGAGATCGTCGAATGCTCGGATACGCTTAACGCGGAGCTTTTCCAGCGCGTCATTCTCGGCTACGGCCAGTTTGGCGTGATAACCGAGGCGACGCTGCGCATCCGTCCCTATACGCCGCTGCGCATGCACTATTTTTATTACACCTCGCTCTCCATCGCCATTGAGGACTTGCAGTTGCTTGACCGCAATGACGCCTCCGACTATTCGGGCATCCTCACCATGATGGACACGGTGGTGAACCTGCTGGTGGCCTTTGACTCGGATGAGCGCGAGGCGGCGTTCATGGCGGCCTGGAAGGGGCGTTTGCGCGGTTACGGCGAGGCGGCGTTCACGCCGCGCATGATCGCCTTCTATGCGCTGCGCCCCTGGCGCATGCGCGAAGCTTTGTGGCTGAAAAAGCGCAAAAGCCAGCTTTTTCCGGAATTCCGGCGGCCCGAACATGTGCGCGAGGGCAAAATGTCGGACCGCACGGTGGTGTTTTCGCGTGCAGTGTGGAAATACTGGGGCGGCCGCCAGGTGGTCATTCCCGACCTCGCCACCTCGGAGGGCAAATTCATCGAAGCGGTGGAACGCGGCAACGCCGTTTGCCGCAAGTATTTCCGTTATTACACGCTCTATTGCGTCGGCATCAAGCTGCGCGAGGAACATCGCCCCCACTATGAAATGAGCTGCATACCGCCCGACGCGTGCGGCCGCGCCTACGGCTGCGAATTCGAGCCGATGATAGGCAATGATGTCTTCAGCCGCGACACGCTGCAATCGTTCAAGAACGAGATCTACGACATCGGCGTCGACATCGGTGCGAGTTACTATCGTTTCGGCGGCATGATGAAAGGCTATATCCGCCGAATATTTGGCGATGCGTTGGTGGAACGGCACCTGGCGATGAAACGCAAGGCCGACCCGGCGATGATCCTCAACCGCAACGTGATTTTCTGAGAATGGCTCCGTACAAACACTTGCATCGTCGTCCCCGCAAAAGCGGGGATCCAGTGGCTTTTGGCGAACGTTGCTGGATTCCCGCCTACGCGGGAATGATGGCGTTTTTCATTGCCGACGCAATTTTCGAAGTTTCTACGTTTTGACGCCTGCAATAAAATCCCGTGGCTTCGAGGCCTGCACCGGCTGCAGTCTGTGCCTGCTTGCCTGCCCGGTGTGGCGCGCCACCCATGACATCCGCTTTACGCCGCACGGTCGTGCCAAGGCGCTGCAGCATGGCGCCAGTGTTGACGAACTCGCCGATGCCATGGCGTCGTGCACGCTGTGCGGCGCGTGCGAACCTGCCTGCCCGGAGGACATCGCTCTTGTCGACATGATTACCGGCTTGCGCGTGGCAATGTCGTCGAAGCTGCCAGGTAACCAGTCCGTCATTCCCGCGGAAGCGGGAATCCACCTTGACCTTGGGCATGCTGCGGTAGAGTCAAAATGGGTTCCCGCTTCCGCGGGAACGACGAAGTCCGGGCAAGCTCGTATTGCGTCTGACGCGAGCGTCGTTGAATGCTTGTTGCCCGACGCGGCGCTCGCCGTTGAGGCGGACTTTCTGGCGCAGGCGGTGGCGCTGCTTGGCGGCCTTGCCGTGGTTGCGGACAATGGTGCGGACCTCGTGCTCGCCCTGGAGTCGGGCGAAGCCATCACGCCATCACGGCTGGAGGAATTTCTTGCGCCCTTGCGCGGCGCGCGGCGCGCGGTCGTGGCCGACGGCCTGTTGTTGCGCGCCTTGCGCGGCTGGCTGCCCGGTGTCCGGGTCGAGGGTTTTGGCGAGGCGGTAAGCCGTACCCGCACGGTGCGCACCGGGCTGAGGCGCGATGATTTTTATGTCATCGAGCCGCGTGCCTACCATGCCGACCGCGAGCGCCTGGTCGGGCATTACGACCGGCTGCGCCAGGACAGCGGCTGCAGCATGAACCTGGACATGCAGCGTCTGGCCATTCCGACCACCGCCAACAGCCTGCCGCAGCGCGCCGGTCGCAACCGCGTCGATCCTGCCGACCAGGCGCGCTGGATACTGGAGGGGCGGGAATTTGCGCGCATCGTGGTCGAGGATCTGAACGATTTGGTCGCGTTCAGGTCTGTCACCGACAAGCCGGTGGTGTACGTCACCCAGGTAGGGATGAGTTGAACCGGGAAACCAATTGAACAGCATGCGAACAGCAGATGTCATCATTGTCGGTGCCAGCCTTGCCGCGGCGGCGGCGGCCAAGCGCACGGTCGACGCTGGCCTCGACACGATTATTCTCGAGCGCCAGGAATTGCCGCGTCACAAGATCTGCAGCGGCATCCTGTCGCCGCGCGGCCATCGATTCCTCATCGAGAACTTCGGGCCGTTGCCGCGCGAGGTGTTGCACGAGCCGACCTCCTGCCGCGGCGTGACGTTTCACTTCCCCAGCATGGTGTCGATGAGCATGGATTTTTTCGGCGGCACCACGCCCCACCTGCATCGCAAGTATTCCGACCACTGGGCCATCCAGAGGAGCGGCGCCGAGGTGCACGACAAGACGTCCTTCATCGGCTTGGAGGATAACGGCGACTACATTACGGTCAGGGCGCGCAAGGACGGCGAAGACCTGACCTACCGCGCCCGCCATGTGATCGGCGCCGACGGCCCCAGTTCGCCGGTGATCCGCGCGCTCTATCCGGATTACCCGAAGCAGATCCCGTGGTTTTTTGTCGGGCAAAAATTCCACAACATCATCGCGTGCCCGCTTGACCAGGATTATTTCCACTTCTGGTTCCATCCGGATCTGGGGCACTACACCTGGAGCCATGCCCGCGACGGCCAGCAAATCGTCGGCGTGGGCTTCAAGAGCGGCGACAACTTCGATGCGCGGCATAAAAATGTGGTGCGCTACTTCGAGGAAAAGCACGGTGTCAAACTCGATCCACACACCACCCACGAGGGCTGCGCCGAGAATTTCGGCCCTTCGCTGATCAACCGTTACGTGTTCGGCAGGGGTAATGTGCTGGTCACCGGGCAGGCGGCGGGATTCCTCAACATGATAGGCGAGGGCATGAGTTGCGCGTTGCACTCGGGTGCCATCTCCGGCGAGGCCATTGTCGAGGCGCGCCTGCGCAAGCGCCCGGTGCAGGAGATGTACCGCAAGATGATCGCCTCCGAGGTCAAACGCACCACCGACCAGTGGAACCCGCTGAAAATCGCCTTTGACAAACCGCACGAAGCCGACTTTCCCGCAGCATTGATGAAACTGTCCTGGCGCGAGCGCCGGCTGGTGCTGCGCGACCTGTGGCGTTTTGTCGTGCTGTACAAGGAATTCAAGTGGGGAAGGCAGATTTTCCGGGCGGCGATGAGCCGGATCGGTGCGCCCGGTTACCCGGCCGACCGCTGGACCTAGGCGCGACCCGGCGCCCGGCCGGTGCCGGAAAGGGGCATATGGCTGGAAACGGCCGCCAGTCGGGGCTTTCCAGCCGCTCACCCCGGGCGGCAGCGCCGCCGCCGGGCTGCCGTCCCCGACGCCGCCAGTGGATGCTTAAAGTCCTGAATTTAAAACCTAGTTGAAGTAAAATGCCGCTCCGCAAGGAACATTCGGGCGACATCCTGGAAAAACGCGGCCGGCATCAGGACATTCGATGCGGCGTGTCCCAGGCCGCTACGGCGAACAGGCAGCGCGCCGCAACGGCTGAATACGAGTTCCCCAACGCAATTACGGACGCTTCGGAGGCCTTAAGTCTCTGAGGGATATAACTTTTTATTTTTTAGGGCAACAATCATGGCCAGGCAGAAAGAGCTCAAGTTCTACCGCAACATCGGCATCATCGCGCACATTGACGCGGGCAAAACGACAACCACCGAGCGCGTGCTCTACTACACCGGCAAGAAGCACCAGATCATCGACGTGCATGACACCAAGGACGGCAAGAGCAGCACCACCACCGACTACCTCGAGCAGGAACGCAAGCGCGGCATCACCATCCAGAGCGCCGCCGTCTCGACCGAGTGGAAGGGCTACCAGATCAACATCATCGACACCCCCGGGCACGTCGATTTCACCATTGAGGTGAACCGCTCGCTGCGCGTGCTCGACGGCGCGGTGGTGGTGTTTGACGGCGTGGCCGGCGTGGAACCGCAGACCGAGACCAACTGGCGCCTCGCCAACCAGTACAACGTCCCGCGTATGTGCTACATCAACAAGATGGACCGCATGGGCGCCAACTTTGCCCACTGCGTCAAGGGCATCAGGGAGCGCCTGGGCGCCAATATCCTGCTGTGCCAGATCCCCATCGGCAGTCACGACGAGTTCGTCGGCATGGTCGACCTGGTGGCCGGCGTGGGTTATGTCTGGGCCTCGGAAGACAAGGACAGCGTGTGGGAGACGGTGCCCCTGGACAAGCTCAAGGAGCGTTTCAAGTTTACCGCCACCGCCGACAACGACTGGATAGACCGCGTTCCGGCGCTGCGCAAGGAAATGCTCGAATCGGCGCTGGCCCTCGATGACGACGCCTTCATGGAGTTTGTCGAAAATGACAAATTCGACCCGGCCGTGCTCAAGGCTTGCATCCGCAAGGGTGTGGTCAGCGGCCAGTTGATGCCGATTTTTTGCGGTTCGTCGTTCAAGAACAAGGGCGTACAACAGCTGCTCGACGGCGTGATCGACTACATGCCCTACCCTGGCGAGAATGGTGGCATCACGCTTGTGGACGAGGACGGCAAATCGGTTGGCGTGCAGGAAGTCACGGACGACGCCCCGGCACGCGCCCTGGCGTTCAAGGTCATCAACGACCAGTTCGGCACGCTCACCTTTGTGCGTATTTATTCGGGCGTGATCAAGAAGGGCGACAACCTTTACAACGTCACGCGCAGCAAAAAAGAGCGTATCGGCCGCATTGTCGAGGTGCAGGCCAACGTCACCAAGGACATCGATGAAGCGCGCGCCGGCGACATCTGCGCCTTCGTGTCGATGAAGGACACCGAGACCGGTGACTCTTTGTGCGATCCGGACCATCCGGTTCTGCTCGAGCGCATGCGCTTCCCCGACCCGGTCATCAGCGTGTCGGTCGAACCCAAGACGCGCGCCGACATCGACAAGATGTCCACGGCGATCTACAAGATGGTCAAGGCCGATCCGTCGTTGCGCCTTAACGTCGACCAGGAGACCGGCCAGACGGTGTTGCGCGGCATGGGCGAGTTGCACCTTGAAATCACCATCGACCGCATGCGCACGGAGCTTGGCGTCGAGGCGGTGATGGGCAAGCCCAAGGTCAGTTTCCGCGAAGCCTTCGGCAAGATTGTCGAGCATATCTACACGCACAAGAAGCAATCGGGCGGTTCGGGCCAGTTCGCCGAGGTGAAAATGGTGTTCGAGCCCCTCGCTGCGGGCGAGGGCGTGCATTTCTCGGATGAGGTCACCGGCGGCCGTATTCCGCGCGAATACATCCCCGCGGTCGAGCATGCCATCCGCACCGAGAGCAAGAAGGGCCAGATCGCCGGCTACGAAGTCGTCGACTTCAAGGCGCGCCTGCTTGACGGCAAGTTCCACGACGTCGACTCCTCGGCATTAGCCTTTGAAATCGCCGGCCGCAGCTGCTTTCGCGAAGCGCACAGGATGGGCAAGCCCAAGCTCCTCGAACCGGTGATGGGCGTCGAAGTGGTGACCGAGGCGGAATACCTTGGTGACATCATCGGTGACATCAACCGCCGACGCGGCCAGGTTACCGACCAGGGCCAGAAGGGTCCCTCGGCCTTTGTCCAGGGTTTTGTGCCGCTGGCCGAGATGTTCGGTTACATCAACTTCCTGCGCTCCACCACCAGCGGTCGCGGCACCTTCACCATGGAATTCGCCCACTACGCCGAAGTACCCGCCGGCCTCGTGGACAAACTCATGGAAAAGGAAGCCAAGTAAGCCTGCAGCAGCAAAGCCAGGCGGTTTGGGCAAAATAAAAAAGCGGGCTTGCCCGCTTTTTTATTTTGTCGGCGCCCACGTGGATGATGGCGCGGATGAAACACGGTTAGAATTTCCACCATGAACATCCGGCAGGTAAAAATCGAATTTAACGCCGAGCAGGACCGCCTGCTGGCGCGCTTTGCCACCAGCGATGGCGCAGAACTGCGCCTGTGGCTGACGCGACGCTGCGTCAGGCTGCTCTGGCCCATCCTGATCAAGATGGCCGAGACTGCGCCGGCCATCGCCACGCAGGCGGCGCCAGAGGCGCGCAAGGCCTTGCTCGGCATGGAGCATGAAAAGGCGCTGGCACAGGCCGACTTCGCCACGCCCTACAAGGAAGGCGCTGCGACTTACCCGCTGGGCGCCGAGCCGATACTGGTGGCACGCATGAACAACAGCCGCTCGCCCGAAGGTCAGAACGTGCTGACCTTGCTGCCGCGTGAAGGGCAGGGCCTCAACCTAGGCCTCGATTACAGGCTGTTGCACGGCATTACGCGGCTGCTGCAGGACGCGGTTGCGAAGGCGCAGTGGGACCTGCCGCTGGTGCTGCCGACCGGACTTGGGTCGGTGGGTGATGAAGGCGCGCCAAAGCTGCTTAACTAGCGTCAGGGTTCGTCCGTTACCGGCTTAGCAGTCAGGCCGGGTTTTCTCTCCTGCTCCAGCCAGGGCATACGCTGGAAACGCCCGTCTGGCGCGGCTTTCCAGCCGATGTGCGCTATAGGTCGGGGTCTGTCCCTGTCCCTGCCCCGGTTTTTTCCAGCTCCTCGTGCAGTACCAGCCATTCGCCTTCGGCTTGCTGCAGCGCGCCGTCAACACGCGCTGCCTCGAACACCGCGGCCTGCACTTTGTCGCGGTCCTCGCTAGCGTTAACAGTGTAAAAGCCGTCGCTGGACAGCAGTGCGGCATGACGAATTTTTTCGGCGTTGAGTTGTGCCAGGCGTTTTTCCACTGCCTCGACTTTGCGCAGCAGGTTTTTTTTCGTGGCCGACGATGCGTTGCGCGCCGCCGCTTCGCTGCGGCGCTGGTCGCGCCGGTTCGGGTTGTTGGACGGTCCGGCACCGCCCGCCTTCTGACCGGCGCGCTCGGCGGTGAGCCAGTCGCGATAGTCCTCGAGGTCGCCGTCAAAGGGCTGCACACCGCCGCCGGCGACCAGCATCAGCGTGTCCGTGGTGGTGCGGATGAGGTGGCGGTCGTGCGACACCAGCACCAGGCCGCCCTCGTACTCGGACAGGGCCAGGGTCAATGCGTGGCGCATGTCGAGGTCGAGGTGGTTGGTCGGCTCATCCAGGAGCAGCAGGTTGGGTTGCTGGCGCACGATGATGGCCAAGGCGAGGCGCGCGCGCTCGCCGCCGGAGAAATGCTCGACCGTGCCGGTGACCATGTCGCCGCGAAAGTCAAAACTGCCGAGAAAATCGCGCAAGTCCTGCTCGCGCGCCCGCGGTTCCAGACGCATCAGGTGGCGCAGCGGGCTCTCGTCGTTGCGCAGCGCCTCCAACTGGTGCTGGGCGAAGTAGCCAATACGCAGGTTTTTACCCTCGCGCCGCGTTCCCTCAAGAGGCGCGAGCATACCTGCGAGGGTCTGGATCAGCGTGGACTTGCCGGCGCCGTTGGCACCGAGCAGGCCGATGCGCGCGCCCTCGGGGATGGACAGCGTGGTACTGCCCAGCACCACCTTGCTGCCGTAGCCGGCCACCACATCATCGAGCGCGAGCAGCGGGTTGGGGCTGCTGCGGATTTCGGCAAAGCGGAAAGTGAAGGGCGTGTCGACGTGGGCCGGGGCGATGACTTCCATGCGCGCAAGGGCCTTCATGCGGCTTTGCGCCTGGCGCGCCTTGGTTGCCTTGGCGCGAAAACGTTCGACGTAGGAATGCAGGTGGGCGATTTCGCGCTGCTGCTTCTGGTAGGCCGCCTGCTGGTTGGCCAGTTGCGCGGCGTACTGCACCTCGAAGTCGGAGTAATTGCCGGTGTAGAGCTTGAGCTTTTTTTGCTCGACGTAAATGATCGAACCCACGGATGCGTCGAGGAACTCGCGGTCGTGCGAAATGAGGAACAGCGTGCCGCGGTAGTTGCGCAGCCAGTTCTCCAGCCAGATTACGGCATCCAGGTCGAGGTGGTTGGTCGGCTCATCCAGGAGCAGCACGTCGGAGCGGCACATCAGCGCGCGCGCCAGGTTCAGGCGCATGCGCCAGCCGCCGGAGAATTCGGCCACCGGCGTCTGTTGCTGCCCGGCTGAAAAACCCAGGCCGTGCATCAGCGCCGCGGCACGGCTGCTTGCGGTATAGCCCTGTGCGTGTTCGTAGTGCTCGTGCTCGAGAGCAAGGCGTTCGCCGTCACCGTCCGCCTCGGCCGCGGCAATGGCCGCTTCGATGGTGCGCAGCGCCGCGTCGCCGTCGGTGACGTATTCGATCGCCGCCTGTGTGGTGGAGGGTACTTCCTGGGCGACGTGGGCGATGGTCAGCCCGGCTTGCATGTCAAGGTCGCCGCCCTCGGAATGCAACTCGCCCAGCATCAGCGCGAACAGACTGGATTTTCCACAGCCGTTGGCGCCGACAAGGCCGATGCGCATGCCGGCGTAAATCATCAGGTCGACCTGGTGCAGCAGCACCTTGATGCCGCGTTGCAGGGTGAGTTTGCGCAGTGTGATCAAAGCAGGGGGAGTTTGGGCAAAAGGGCCGCATTATAAGGGCGGAAGCGCCCCGCCGGCCGGCCGGTGCCGCGAATTCGCGCCGAAATGCCCATTCCTGCGTGTTCCAGGAGGGGATAAAGGGGGGGCAAGAAGGGGTGTCTGATATACTATCGGCCTTGTTTATGCAAGTGGCGCAAAGCCTTGCTTGCATTCGTGTTTCCCTAGGAGCGTATGAGCGACACCCCGCAAGTCACGTCTTTTGACGAGTTAGGCCTGCTGCCCGAGTTGCTGCGGGCGGTTAAGGAGAACGGTTACACGACGCCCACGCCGATCCAGGCGCAGGCCATCCCGATCATCCTGTCGGGCCGCGACATGATGGGCGGCGCCCAGACCGGCACCGGCAAGACCGCCGGGTTCACCCTGCCCATCCTGCAGCGCCTTGCGCGCCATGCCAACAGCTCGGCTTCCCCGGCGCGCCACCCGGTGCGCGCGCTGATCCTTGCGCCCACGCGCGAACTGGCGGCCCAGGTGGAGGAAAGCGTCAAGACTTACGGTAAATACCTGCCGCTGAAAAGCGTGCAGATATTCGGCGGCGTCAACATGGACCCGCAGACCCAGGCGTTGCGAAGCGGCGTCGAGATCGTCGTCGCCACCCCCGGCCGCCTGCTTGACCATGTGCAGCAGCGCACCATCAACCTGTCACAAGTCGAGGTGCTTGTGCTGGATGAAGCCGACCGCATGCTCGACATGGGTTTCATCCCGGATGTGAAGCGCATCATCGCCCTGCTGCCCAAACAGCGCCAGGGCCTGCTGTTCTCGGCGACCTTTTCCGACGAGATCAAGAAGCTCGCCGACGCCATGCTCAATGCGCCGGTGCTGATCGAGGTGTCGCGGCGCAACGCCGTCACCGAACTGGTGACCCACATCGTCCACCCGGTGGCGCGCGAGAAAAAGCGTGAATTGCTAGTGCACCTGATCAAATCGCGCAAGCTCAACCAGGTGCTGGTGTTTTGCGGCACGCGCCTTGGCACCAACCGTCTCGCCTACCAGCTCAACCACGAAGGCGTGCACGCCGCGGCGATTCACGGCGACAAGACGCAAAGCGAACGCATGCAGGCGCTGGAAGAGTTCAAGACAGGGAAGGTCGGCGTGCTGGTGGCCACCGATGTGGCGGCGCGCGGCCTCGACATCGTCGAGTTGCCCTATGTTGTCAATTTCGAATTGCCCAGCGTGCCCGAGGACTATGTGCACCGGATCGGCCGTACCGGCCGCGCCGGATCCACAGGCGAGGCGATTTCGCTGGTCTGTGCCGAGGAGCACGAGCGCCTCGGTGCGATAGAAAAAATTATCAAGCTGGCGATACCGCAAAGCCTGGTGCCGGGTTTCGAACCCAATGCCGGGGACGTCCCGTCGTATTCTCGCGGACGTGGCGCTGAGGGCGGTCGTGGCCGCCCTGATCGTCCGAGCCTGACCCGATCCGAGTCCCCCGAACGTCATGCCCGCCCGGAACGTGGCGAGCGTTCCCGGACAAGCGAACGCCCGCCATCTGCCCCGCGTCCGGCAAGCAAGCCGCAGGACCCGTTGTTCAGCAAGCCTTATGAGTCCAAGCCTGTGGTTGCCGCGCCCGAGTCCGACTCCCGTCCAGATACCCCCCGCGCTGGCACGCGTCCGGTACGCCAGGTTGCAGCCTTGCTCGGGGGCATTCGCAAGGCCTGACACGGAGGCCGTTTTTTGATCCCGTTTTCATTTCCCGTAATTAGTCCATGAACCTCGATCGCGTAACTTCCGGCCTGCATGTGCCGGATGACTTCAATGTCATCATCGAAATCCCGATGAATGCCGACCCGATCAAGTACGAGGTCGACAAGGCGACCGGGGCGCTGTTCGTCGACCGTTTCATGATGACGTCTATGCACTACCCGTGTAATTACGGCTACATTCCCCACACCTTGTCACTCGATGGCGACCCGGTCGACGTGCTGGTTATCACGCCCTTCCCGGTCACCGCCGGGGCGGTGATCCGCTGCCGGCCCATCGGTGTGCTTAAAATGGAAGACGAGGCGGGACCGGACGCCAAACTGCTGGCCGTGCCGATCGAGCGCATCCTGCCGATTTACCGGCACTGGAAAAAACCCGAGGACCTTCAGCCCGAGCGCCTGGCGCAGATCAGGCATTTTTTCGAGCACTACAAGGACCTGGAAAAAGGCAAGTGGGTGAAGGTCAAGGGCTGGGCCGGCCCGCTGGCGGCGAAAAAAGAAATCACTTCAGGCATCACGCGCTTCAACAAGGCGAAGAAAAAGCCGATGTTTTAAGCAGTGAAGGAGTGAAAAGTGAATGAGTGAAGGGTTTCATCACTTTTCACCCCTTCACTCATTCACTGCTTTTGAACGGTGTGTGGTCGTTCAGCTCGTCCACATAGCGGTTGATGCCCTTGGCTTCGCGCGCCAGGAAGTCCTCCACCGCGTTGGCAAAACTGGGATGTTGCAGCCAGTGCGCCGACCAGGTCTTGGTCGGCAGGAAACCGCGAGCCAGCTTGTGCTCGCCCTGTGCGCCCCCCTCGAAGACCTTGATGCCGCGCTCGATACAGAACTCCAGCGCCTGGTAATAGCAAGCCTCGAAGTGCAGCATCGGTACATGTTCGATCGCGCCCCAATAACGGCCGTAGAGCGCCTCCCGGGAGTAAATGTTCAGAGTGGCCGCCAGAGGTGCGCCGTCGCGTTCGGCGAGGATTAGCAGCACGTTGTCGGGCATGGTAGCGCCGAGGCGCTCGAAAAACGCCAGGTTCAGGTAGGGCGTGGAATGGTGGGCGCGGTAGGTGAGGTTGTAGCAGCGCGTAAAAAACCGCCAGTGCTCCGGCGTGATGTCGCTGCCGCACAGGCGATGCAGAACGACACCCGCCTCGCGCACGCGGCGCCGCTCCTGGCGGATTTTTTTCCGCTTGTCGTGCGACAGTTGTGCGAGGAAGTCCTCGAAATCGCGGTAGCCGCGGTTCTCCCAGTGAAATTGCACGCCTTGGCGCAGCATCAGGCCGGCCGCCTGCCATTCGAGCGCCTCATCCCCAGGCGGGAACAGGCAGTGCAGCGAAGACAGACGGTGGGCGAGGGCGAGGGCGGCCTCGATCAGGGCGCGCCGTGTCGCCACATCGGCGGCAAGCAGGCGCGGCCCGCTTACCGGTGAGAACGGAATGGCCGATAGCAGCTTGGGGTAGTAATCGAGGCCGTGGCGGTTGTAGGCGTCGGCCCAGGCCCAGTCAAAAACGTATTCGCCGTAGGAGTGGGTCTTGAGGTAAAGCGGCAGCGCACCGACCAGCGTGTCATCGTTCCAGAGCGTCACGAACTGCGGCAGCCAGCCGCTTGCTTCGCAGGCGCAGCCGGTTTCGTGCAGGGCATGCAGGAAGGCATGCGACAAAAACGGGTGCCCGCCGGTGAGGCTGTCCCACTGCGCTGTATCGACCGCGGCGAGGCTGTCCAGGATGCGGACCGAGGGGGAAATGTCGCCCAAAACTAATCGATTCCGATGGCGCGATGCAACTGCGCCACGATTTTCGTATTTGACGATTTTCCCGGTGCTTCCCGCCTGGCCAGAAGGAAGGCCTGGAGTTGATTGCGGTCGCGGCCAGTCGTGAATTTGAGATTCATTGAGGCTGCATTATTCGGCAATGCAGCGGGCGAGGCAAGGCGGGCGTTATAATTTGCCCATGTCCACTCAAACTACCCCGGCTGACCGGGTAACCATCGCGCTGGCGCAAATTGACTGCGTCGTTGGCGATCTCTCCGGCAACAGCGCAAAAATTCTTGACTTCGCACGGCGCGCGCGCGAAGCCGGAGCGGATCTGTTGCTCACGCCCGAGTTGTCGTTGTGCGGTTATCCGCCCGAAGACTTGCTGTTGCGCGACGGCTTTTACCGCGATTGCGAGGCCGCGCTGCAAACGCTGGCAAAAGGGGTAAGTGGAATATCGGTTGTGGTGGGCCATCCGCACCAGGCCGGGGGCAATCGCTACAACGCCGCCTCGGTGCTGCAGGACGGGCGGGTGCTCACGACCTACCGCAAGCAGGCCCTGCCCAATTACACCGTGTTCGATGAAGAGCGTTATTTCGTGCCCGGCGATGAACCCTGCGTGTTCGGCATGAAGGGTGTGAAGTTTGGCGTGAATATCTGTGAGGACACCTGGGGTGCGCAGGGTCCGGCCACCATCAAGCCGGGGGCGGTGCCAACCCGGGCCGGAATAAACATCTGCGCCGACGCCTGGGAGGCCGATGCGCCGCGGCGCGCGCGTGAAGCCGGCGCCCAGGTGTTGCTGGTGCTCAACGCCTCGCCCTACCACATGCGCAAGCAGGCCTCGCGCTACGACGTGATGCGCGAGCGCGTGCGCGAGACCGGCATGCCGCTGGTCTACTGCAACCTCGTCGGCGGGCAGGACGAACTGGTGTTCGATGGCGCTTCGTTTGTGCTTGACGCCAATGGCCGGGTCGCCCACCAGTTGCCGTGTTTTGAGGAGTCGATGCGCCTGGTGCGCTTTGAGGGCGGCGTGCCAGAGCACGGAGAGATCGCGCCGGAGCTCTCGACCGAGGCCGAGGTCTATGGTGCGCTGTGCCTCGGTGTGCGCGACTATGTCAACAAGAACGGCTTTCCCGGCGCGCTTATCGGGCTGTCGGGCGGGGTAGACTCGGCACTCGTGCTGGCGGTGGCGTGCGATGCGCTCGGTGCGGACCGGGTACGGGCGGTGATGATGCCCTCGCCTTATACGGCCGACATCAGCCTCACCGATTCACGCGAGCTTGTGAGAAACCTCGGTGTGCGCTACGACGAAATCTCCATCCAGCCGGTGTTCGGGGCTTTTCTGGACACGCTGCAACATGAATTCGCCGGCAGGGCGGTGGATGCGGCCGAGGAAAACCTGCAGGCGCGCATTCGCGGCACCATCCTGATGGCCTTGTCGAACAAGTTCGGATCGATCGTGCTTACCACCGGCAATAAATCGGAGATGGCCACCGGCTACGCGACGCTGTATGGCGACATGGCCGGCGGTTTTGCCGTGATCAAGGACGTCGCAAAAACCCTGGTCTACCGGCTTTGCCGCTGGCGCAACGCCAGGCACGCCGACATTCCCGAGCGCATCCTGACGCGCGCGCCATCGGCCGAGTTGCGGCCGGACCAGAAGGACCAGGACAGCCTGCCACCCTACGATGTGCTCGACCCGGTGATGGCCGCCTTCATGGAAGACGATCTGGCTCCGGCCGAAATCATCGCCCGCGGCTTTCGCGCCGAGGATGTCAGGCGCGTGGTCGAGTTGATCAAGCGCAACGAATACAAGCGCCGCCAGGCGCCGGTGGGCATACGCATCACCCACCGCAGCTTCGGCAAGGACTGGCGTTACCCGATCACGTCGAAGTACAAGGAAACATACTAAGGGAGGCGGGAAACGGGGGCTGGGGCCGTTTGTCGGCTGAATGCGGCCCGTTTTCGCCCCGCCCGCGCTTCTTGCTATACTTTGCCGCAATCGGATCCGGAGCGTGACATGAAAAAAATCGAAGCAGTGGTCAAGCCGTTCAAGCTCGAGGAAGTGCGTGAAGCACTGGCCGAGGTCGGGGTGACCGGCCTTACCGTCACGGAGGTGAAGGGTTTTGGGCGCCAGAAAGGCCACACCGAACTTTATCGGGGTGCCGAGTACGTGGTCGATTTCCTGCCGAAGGTGAAGATCGAGGTTGTGGTGACCGAGAAGATGCTTGAGCCGGCAATCGAGGCGATTATCAAGGCCGCGCGTACCGGCAAGATCGGCGACGGCAAGATATTCGTAACCAGCGTGGATCAGGTCGTGCGTATCCGCACCGGCGAGACCAACGAGGCTGCGGTTTAAACAGGTAGCCCAACCCGGGAGTGGCCGGGTTAAGCATACCGTTCAATTTCCCGCTTTAAGCAGCACCAGCATCGCCCCGGCCCCGCCTTGATGGTCGGGTGCCTGGCAAAAAGCTAGCACCTCCTCTTTTCGCGCCAGCCAGGTTTTCACTTTCCCTTTGAGCACGGGCTCGCGGTTTTTAGAGCCGAGGCCCTTGCCATGGATGACGCGCACACAGCGCAAGCCGCGCCGTTTGACGGCGCCGAGAAATTCGCCAAGTGCCTCGCGCGCCTCATTGCGGTTCATGCCATGCAGGTCGATATGGGCCTGCACCACCCAGTGCCCGCGCCGCAGTTTTTTCAGCACCTGCCGCGACAGGCCGTCGCGCAAGAAACTCAGCTCTTCGCCGGTCTCAAGTGACTCTTCCCAGCCAAGGGGTTCGTCGCTGAGCGACTCATGGAGTGCCGCATGCTCATCCAGCAGCGACTGCACCGGGACCGGGGGTGGTGCCGGCGTGGCGCGAAGGATGCGGTCGGGCTTGGGCAAGGGTATCGCACCCTGCACCGCGGCGCGAAACAGGCTGCTGTCCTCGGCGTCGGGAACGGGCAGGGGTCGCGGAGTGTTCTTTTTTCTCATGACGAGAATGTTAACGGGGAAGAGCGGCAAGTTTGAATCGACCCATCGTGCGCCCGATTGCCGGTAGCTTGCCCTGTTGCTTGTCTAGCCCGGGCTGAGGTTGTCCAGATACTTTTCCGCGTCGAGCGCGGCCATGCAGCCTGAGCCGGCGCTGGTCACGGCCTGGCGATAGATGTGGTCCTGCACGTCGCCCGCTGCGAACACGCCGGGAATGCTCGTCGCTGTGGCGTCGCCCTTGTGGCCGCCATGGCTGATGATGTAGCCGTTCTCCATTTCCAGCTGCCCTTCGAAGATGGCGGTGTTGGGGGTATGGCCGATGGCGATGAACAAGCCCATCATGTCGAGTTTTTCCGTCGTGCCCTTGGCAACATGCTTGATACTGATGCCGTTGACACCTTTGGCATCGCCCAGCACTTCGTCAAGGGCGTGGTTCCATTTGATGGTGACCTTGCCGGCTTTTTCTTTTTCAAACAATTTGTCCTGCATGATTTTTTCAGCGCGGAATTTGTCGCGCCGGTGCACCACGGTGACGTGGCGCGCAATGTTGGAAAGATAAAGCGCCTCCTCAACCGCAGTGTTGCCGCCGCCAATGACCGCGACATCCTGGTTCTTGTAGAAAAAACCGTCGCAGGTGGCGCAGGCCGACACGCCCTTGCCCATGAATTTGGTTTCTGATGCGAGTCCGAGGTAGCGTGCCGACGCGCCGGTGGCGATGATCAGTGCGTCGCAGGTGTAGACACCGGCATCGCCAATGAGGCGGATGGGTTTTTCATTTAAATGCGCGGTGTAGATGTGGTCGAAGACGATTTCGGTTTCAAAGCGCTCGGCGTGTCGCTGGAATCGCTCCATCAACTCGGGGCCTTGCACGCCCATTGCATCGGCCGGCCAGTTGTCCACCTCGGTGGTGGTGGTCAGTTGCCCGCCGGGTGCAAGCCCGGTCAGCAGCACCGGTTTGAGGTTCGCGCGCGCGGCATAGACTGCGGCGGTGTAGCCGGCGGGGCCGGAACCCAGGATGAGCAGGCGGATATGGCGGGGGGCTTGGGTCATGAAAACAGTCTTAGTGAAGAAGTAATTTGGATGCGAAAACAAGTAAAAAATGGGAACGAACCGCATTTCCAGCCCCGGCTTGTTAGAATGCCGCGGTGGCAGGGAAAGATGACCGATTATAGCGTGCCGTATTCCCGATAGCCTTGGCTGACTGCCAGATCCCGCCATAGCGCGATTGTTATAAGCAATTAATTCATATGAGTTGGTTTTCCAGGCTGTTGTTGGCTTTTCGTGTCGAGGGGGAAGCGGGTTTTGCGCCGTCCGGTGTTTTCGAAAAAGTTGCCGCTGGTCTTGCTGTGCCTGGTTTTGTGCGGCGCATCGTTGGCGCAGGCACAAAAGGCATCGCCGGCCGACCCGCGCTTCGAAATCCGCCGCTACGTCATTGAGGGCGCCACCCTCGTCAGCGCTGAAGAGCTCGCGGAGATCACCCAACCGTTCACCGGCAAGGACAAGAATTTTGCCGATGTGCAACACGCGCTCGAGGCCCTTGAAAAGGCCTTTTCATCGCGCGGCTACAGCGCCGTACAGGTTGTCCTGCCAGAGCAGGAGCTGGAAAAAGGCGAGGTCAAATTCAAGGTTATCGAAGCGAAAATCGGCAGGGTCATCGTCGAGGGCAACAAGAACTTTGATGAAGAAAACATCCGCAGCAGCCTGCCCTCCCTGGAAGAGGGTGAATCGCCCAACACCTTGAGGCTTGCCTACAACCTCAATATAGCCAACGAAAGTCCATCCAAGCAGACCACGGTGTTGTTGCGTGGTGGCTCCGAGGAAGGCAAGGTGGACGCGGTGGTGCGCGTGGTGGACGAGAGTCCGCTGAAACTTAGCTTGAGTCTGGACAACTCCGGGACCACACAGACCGGGCTATTCCGCGTTGGAGTTGGCATTCAATACTCGAACCTGTGGAACCGGGATCATGTGATCTCGATGCAGTACATCGTCTCGCCCAGCGATGATAATTCCCCGAATAGGCTGGCGTTGAATAACAGCAACCGGGTATTTATCTTCGGCATGTCCTATCACATCCCGATTTATTCGCTCGGTGATTCGATTGACATCTCGGCAGGGCAGTCCAACGTCAATAGCGGTGTGGTCGGTAATACTCTCAGCATTGCCGGTGCGGGTACTGTCGCTGGAATACGCTATAACCGCCACCTTCCGCGTTGGGGGGAGTTGCAGCACAAACTTGCGCTTGGCGCCGACTTTCGAGCGTACGAAAGCCGGGTGACCCAGGTTGGTGGCGGTCCGCAGTTGGTGCCGGACGTTACTGTGCGTCCAGCCAGCCTCACTTACAGCGGTACCTACCGCACCACGGCCAGTGAGACGAACTTCTACCTGGGTGATTATCTGAATTTTCCCGGGACAAAGGGGGCTGCCAACCAGGATGCCTTTACCGCCTCGCGTGCCGGTGCCGATGCGGCGTACCAACTGCAACGCTATGGCATCAGCCATAACCGATCGTTTGCCAACGACATGCAGTTTCGCGCTAGTTTCTCAGGGCAAATGACCAAAGACAAACTGGTGGCAGGCGAGCAATGGGGTGTCGGCGGCGCCGACTCGGTGCGCGGTTTTACCGAGCGGGAAGTGTCCAACGATTATGGTTACCGTGGTTCGGTTGAACTCTACAGCCCGGACTTTGCCAGTGTCCTCCAGAGGGTGGGTGCCGGCGCCAATACGCGATTGCGTGCCCTTGCGTTCTACGACTGGGGTCATGTGAAACGCATTCAACCAACTGTTCTCGAGGTTTCCCAACAGTCGATAGCGGGAGCCGGTCTTGGCATTCGTGCTGCGGTCGGCAGCAGTTTTTTCCTGCGCGCCGACTGGGGGGTGGTGATCGACCCGGGTG
>Ga0194061_1000590_pt1 | contig 21884 bp, 14 predicted proteins | sample SepL2221m_MetaG_FD_163423 | JGI IMG/M metagenome (GOLD analysis project Ga0194061, IMG submission 163423) | Anoxic zone freshwater microbial communities from boreal shield lake in IISD Experimental Lakes Area, Ontario, Canada - Sep2016-L224-21m | ecosystem: Environmental > Aquatic > Freshwater >... | reverse complement strand
TCACAAAATATATTATGCCTTTATCACTTCGAACGAGGATTTTGTACCTCAAAAGGCAGTCGCAACCTTTACTCACGAACTTAAAGGCCTTCCTGAATAAACCATCCCCCCTTTTCAAGCAAAGCTTGGAAAGGGGGATTTATTATTAAACATATTCCTTGTCTGCATCTATAAAGAAAGGAATTATTAGTCGGTTTTCGCCTTATTCCTATTTCTTTATCGCACCAAACACTATTTTTATGAAACAATATGTATGAAAATGGCGTTTTAAATATAGATGAATAGTTCAGGAACAATAAATAACGATGCGGCACTTTCAAACCTTGAGGGGCGCGTTTATAAAGTTTTTAAGAGAGAGAAAACATTTTTCTCTTTGCGGAATTTTATAATCGCCTCGCTGGCGTTTGCGCTGCTGCTTTTTGCGATTGTTGTGATGGAGTCTGTGCTTTCGTTTTCGTCTCGGGTGAGGACGGTTTTGTTTTATTCGTATTTGTTGTCTTTGCTGAGTACTCTTACTTTTATAATCCTTTCCTATGTGATGAGTTCGGGGAAAAGCAAATTTGATTCGATAAAATATTCTTTTAAAGTGGGTGCTTTCTTTCCTGCGGTGAAAGATAAAATCGCAAACGCAATTTCGCTGTACAAGTCCAGAGGAAAACAGGTTACTACTTCGGGCGATTTGATTAATGCTAATCTTAATAAAGTTTACAGCGATACTTCTTCAGTTGATTTAAACTCATTTATAAATTATGATAATCTTCGCAAACCTTTTGTTGCAGCCATGGTTACGCTTTCCATTGTTGCGTTGCTGCTTGCCTTTGTAGCACCGCTTTCAAAGGCGTTTAACAGGTTTGTTAATTTTAATAAAGAGTTCAGCAGCAATTTATTGCTTAATAACAGTAAGGATAAAGAGTTAAACGATTCATTCATAAAATCTTTTTCTGTAACGATTGTCTATCCTGAATACACAAAGCTTGAACCGAAAACGATGGAGCAGAACCGCGGAGATATAGTTTGCATCGAAGGAAGTACGGTAAAGTTTAAAATAGAATCTGTTGAAAAACTTTCGTCGGGAGAAATTGAATTCAACGGGAATAAAACTGCTCTGAATATAAATGAATATTTCGCAGAAGGAAATATCATTGCCGATAAAGACGGCGAGTACAGGTTTGTTCTGAAGAACGATGCGGGAAAAGAAAACCTTAACAGGCAGACGTATGCAATAAAAGTTTTAAAGAATGAAGCGCCGAAGATTTCTATAGTTCAGCCGAACGATGTGAACTACAATGTTTACGGCGAGAAGGAAGTACTGCTGAAAGCACTGATATCCGATGATTACGGTTTCTCAAAATTGTCATTGTCTTATAAATCAGTAAACGGGATTTCTTCTGCAGGCGGAAACTTTGCCACTGTGAACATTCCTCTTCAAAACCTTGATGCTACTTCGCTTGAGGTTTCATATCAGTGGTTTATACAAAGCATCGGGTTAAGGCAAAACGCGCAGGTTGAATATTTTATGGAAGTAACTGACAATGCAGGACTCAGCACAAAGTCTGATGTGAGAAGACTTGTGTATAATTCGCAGGCAGATGTTCTTAAGAGAACTGAAACTGCAACAAAAGAAATCAAAGCGGATTTAAAAACTTTGATGGATGATGCGAAGAATATTCAGAAGAATATTAACGAACTGAAAAAGGCTCAGGAAGAAAACGCTGTGAATGAACAGCGCAAAAAAGATTTGAAAGATAAAGTTGACAATATGCAGAAGAATCTTGAAGATGCACAGAATAAGATTAACCAGACGATGAATGAGATGAAGGAAAACCCAAACCTCAGCGAGAAGACACTCGAACAGTTTATGAAACTTCAGGAACTGTTCAACAAGATTAACACTCCCGAGTTCAGGGAAATGCTGAAGAAACTTCAGGACGCTATGAAGAAGAACAACGAACAGATGAAACAGGATTTGAATAACATTAAGTTTGACGAGGAAGCTTTCAAGAAACAGCTCGAACAGGTGATGGAACTGATGAAGAAGATTGAGAACCTTCAGAAAATGGGTGAGCTTACGCAGAAGCTTGACGAACTTACTAAGAATCAGGAACAGCTTAAGAAAGAAACCGAACAAACTGATAAGAATAACGAAAGCAAGATGAACACTCTTGCCGATAAACAAAAACAGATTAAGGAAGACTTCAATAAGTTTAAGCAGGATATGAAAGACCTTGCAGATAAGATGAAGGATACGAAGGGCGAGATGGACCCGAAAGATTTGCAGGACCTTCTGAAGAAAATGCAGGATAAGAAGACCGAAGACAAGATGCAGAAATCTTCGAGCGAACTTTTCAAACAGCAGAAAGAATCTTCGGAGCAGACGCAGAAAGAAATTTCCGAAGACATGAAAGAGTTTAACGAGCAGATGCAGAACTCTATGGAAAGTGCTATGAGTAATATGGATTCGCAGAAGAAGATGATGGATAAAGCGCAGCAGATTAAGAAGAACCTTGAAGAGTTGAGCAGGAAAGAGCAGGAGCTGAAGGACGAAACGGGGAAGCTGGATAAGTCGGATAAGCAGGAGTTTAATGATAAAGCAAAGGAACAGGGAAATGTTCAGCAGGAACTCTCGAAGGAAATAAATGATTTGATGAACCTGACAAAGGACGGAATGCAGATTACTCCCGAACTCGGAAAAGAACTCGGCAACTCATACAACAAGATGGATAAAGCGGGTAACGACCTGAAGAATACTGACAAGACAAATGCGATGAGCAATCAGGGCAAGGCGAAGGAGTCTCTGGACAATGCGGCAAAGATGCTTGGCGAGATGCTGGATAAGATGGGTAAGCAACAGGGAAAGGGAAGCAAGGGTGATGGGAAGATGGGTCAGCTTATGCAGAAACTTGCACAGTTGATTGGACAGCAGCAGGGTGTGAACGGAAAGATGGATAAGATGGGACAGAACGGACAGACGGGAAAAGACGGCAAGGGCGGGAAAGAAGAGATGTCGCAAATGCAGAAAGAGCAGATGGACAGACTGCGTATAGATCAGATGCAGATACAGAAATCGCTCGAAGAACTTAACGAAGAGTTTGAAAAGGAAAAACAAAGAAGCGGCGAAAAGTTACTGGGCGATATGAAAGAGGTACAGAAAGATATGCAGGAATCGATAAGACAGATGAGTGAGTATAATGTTGATACAAAACTGCTGGAAAGACAGAATAAAATTATCTCAAGAATGCTGGATGCACAACTTTCGCAGAGGGAAAAGGATTTTGAACAGAAGAGAGAATCAAAACCGGGTGAGAATGTTTCCAGACAGTCACCGAAGGAAGTTGTGATAAGCGGTCCGAGGACTGTTAATTCACTAAAAGAAGATTTACTGCGCTTAGAAAAAGAGAGCTTCACAGAAGACTATGAAGCTCTGATAATGGAGTATAATAAGTTGATAAAGAAGTAGACCCTTGGATTAGGTTCACAGAGACCACAGAGAAGAGTTTAAAAATGGCACACTGATACAAGCTGATTTTAAGAATGATTACCACTGATAAGAGCAAGAGATTTTTTAGGGTAAGAGATTAGGAATGGCACACGGATAAGAGACGATTTTAAGAGCGATGACCGCTGATTAAGAATAAGAGAAGATCCTCCCAACAAGACGGCGGACACAAAGAACGTGGATTTTTTAGGGTAAGAGATTAGGAATGGCACGCGGATAAGAGACGATTTTAAGAGCGATGACCGCTGATAAGAGCAAGAGATTTTTTAGGGTAAGAGATTAGGAACGGCACGCGGAATTAAACTGATTTTAAGAGCGATGACCGCTGATAAGACAAGAGATTTTTTAGGGTAAGAGATTAGGAATGGCACGCGGATAAAAGACGATTTTAAGAGCGATGACCACTGATTAAGAATAAGAGAAGATCCTCCCAACAAGACGGCGGACACAAAGAACGTGGATTTTTTAGGGTAAGAGATTAGGAATGGCACGCGGATAAAAGACGATTTTAAGAGCGATGACCGCTGATAAGAGCAAAAGATTTTTTAGGGTAAGAGATTAGGAATGGCACGCGGATAAGAGACGATTTTAAGAGCGATGACCGCTGATAAGAGCAAGAGATTTTTTAGGGTAAGAGATTAGGAATGGCATCCGCCTCGGAGGAATAAAACTGATTTTAAGAACAAGAGATTTTTTAGGGTAAGAGATTAGGAATGGCACGCGGATAAAAGACGATTTTAAGAGCGATTACCACTGATAAGATAAAAGATTTTTTAGGGTAAGAGATAAAAGATTAGGAATGGCATCCGCCGCAACGGATGATTTAATCTTTAAAACAAAAACACACTAACAACTAACAACTAATATGTAAAGCCCATAGATACGTTTACGTCTGTTCTGCTGTTTGTGTTGTCGTAGAAAACTTTCTGGTTTTCGTCAAGTCTTAAGTAGCGGGTCTGGAACCTTACGTATGCCGCGTCTATTGGTTTGTATTCGAGTCCGAGTGTTACTCCGTTTCCTTTTACACCTGAATTGTTTGTAATAAGTCCTGAATAAACTCCGTCGATGTCCTGATAGAAATCACCTCTGACTGTTGCGCTGAATTTCTTTGTGAAGCGGTAACGTACGGAAAGCATTCCGCCGTATGTGTATGCTGTTTGAGTCCGGTCTGATAATTTTGAACCTTCCTGTGAACCGAATTCGCCGCTTAAGATTGCATCCCATTTCGCACAAGGACAGCCGTAGTTTACGATAAAGTTATTTAAGATTCTTGTCTTTCCGGGTAACGGGCTTGGCTGTTCATTACCTATGATGTTATTGTATGTAAGTTTTACGAAGTCGTGTACCTGATAGTTCAACTGTATGCCGATTGATTTATTTTTATTATTGTCTTCGATAACGTTGTAACCGTTTATCAGATAAAAACTTCCGCTGAATTTGTTGGCTTCATAACTTACTTTTACGCCGCTTTGATAAAACGGTTCGTAGTATGAAGGCAGAGAGAAAGAATTTATAAAGTTGTTTTTAAGCATTCCTTCGGGACCGATGTGAGTAAGAAAATATCCCGCATCAACCCATAATCCTTTTGTAACCTGAATTCCTACGTTTGCTTCCTGAAGGTTTGGGTTTTCTGTAGCCCAGTTGTACTTTGCATAGTCACCGTATTGAAAAGTTACTATACCTCTCATAATACTGGAAGTATAATAGAGGGACAGCATTGCTATGTTAAGTCTGAATTCATCCCTTGTCATATTCATTTGATCGAACTTTTTAATTTTGCTGTTCTTATCGGTGTTCCAGCCGTAATAAGCATCCGCATAAGTTGAGATGGAAAAGTTCTCAAGATATTTTAATATTCCTTCTTTACCCTGTGAGAAGGCAGATGTGGAAACGGTAGTTATAATAACAACCATTAAAATAGTTTTAAGTATCTTCATTTGATGTTTATTGTTTCATTAAAATAGTAAAGATTATTCTTTATTGGTATAGAAATAATAAGACTTGTAAACTTTCGTTTACAAGTCTTATGTGTAAAATTATAAACTTTAATATTCCGCATCCTCAAATTCTTCGCTGTCTACGTAAACTTCTTTTCTCCGTCCGAATAAAGAAATCACTTTTCCTGTAATTAATCCAGCTGCTATTGCAATTGTAATTGTTATTACGATTCCCAGTAATTGATTACCAATGTTTAACCCGCTGACAACAGGTATTGCCGCAAGACCGCCAAAAATACCTGGTAACCCATGAAGGTTGGTTACCCCGCATGTATCAACAGTTTTTAAGATTTTTTGCTGTTTGTCTTTAATTACTGCAAATCCTATTGTGGATATAGCGCCTGCAACTATTCCGATTACAAATGCGCTCCAATGATTTGCAAAATCACATGTTGCTCCGATTGCTACTCCTCCCGCTAATGCTGCATTTGCAATATCTGCAACGTTTATTTTTCCTCTGATTTTTACAGATAATATATAAGTTATAATTGTAGAACCGCATAAGGCAAGAAAAACGTTAATAACAGTCGTTGGTATTGCCTGTAATGGTACGAGCGCAGCACAGAAGCTCGGCCAGAAAACCCATAAAACCATCGACCCCAGCATTGAATATCTGTCACTCGTTGCATCTACTTCAACGGTTTTTTTCAACTCGTTCGAAGTTGTCATTGTGTACGCAGCAGCAACTCCGAATAATGCACCGAAAGTGTGTATTACGATAGAGCCTCCGGTATCGGCAAAACCGCTCTTTATAATGCCAAGTCCGTTATCAAGAATTATCCATTCGTTAATCATATAAAATGGAATAAACAAAAGCCCCAGTACAATATACTGATGCATTCTAAGCCGTCCTAAAACTGCACCTGCTGCGATTAGCAAACTCGCCGCACCAAACTCTGCAAGTATAAGTTTCTTTATCTCGCTTTGTGTGTGAGAAAAAATTCCCGCGTCGCTTATTAAGAAATATAAAGGCAGGGAAACACTAACCAATAAAAATGTGGCTGTTAATGCCGAGCGTCCGTATTTTCTTACGAACACCATTAAAAAACCAAACCCCAGAAGCAGCATTGCCATAATGTGTATGGCACGATTATATTGTTCCACTTCAATTAATGAAGCAATATTGTTAATTGATGCCTCCTGAGCAAATGTGTTCACGGCAAAAAACGAGAACATAATTGCCGCAAACACAGGGAAAATCTGTTTTACTTTCATTTGAGTTTAATAAAGTTATAAAATGTTTAATATTAATGAATTCAAAGTTCTTGATTTGACAGGAATATATAATCTGACAATTCAGTTTAATCTCTTAGGGTAAATTCCCCGCCGCTTGCGGCGAAAGGTTTTTAAAAATATAATAAATAGATACCCCGCTGCTTGCGGCGGGGAGTTTCATTTAACCCGTTTGTTTTTTGTAAATATTAATAAATGATTAAGTAGATTTAATATTAAATTACTTAATTTGATCGTTTTAATAAGAAACCGTCCACCGCGGCGGATTTTCAATTGAAACGGTTAAATATTGATGTTGATAATTGTCCCACGACTAAAGACGTGGGCTGAATTTAAAAGATTTTCAATAATTAAATTCGAACGGTCAACTTGAGTTAAATTATATAAATCCAATGAGAGATTAAATTCAAAACATGTTCTTAAAACACTTTGAAATAAGCAGTAAAAGAAAAAGACCTGTAAATTATTCTTACAGGTCTTTGTTATGTTTAATTTATAATGTTTCCGTTACGGGAATATTCCGAGGTCCATATAGGACACTGCAATCTTGTCGATTGCAACAACGAATGCCGCTGTTCTGAAACTGTCTATCTTTGGATTCTTCATCTTCACTTCTCTTATCTGGTGGTAAGAGTGAATCATAGTGTCTTCCAGACCTGAGTTAACGAGGTCGAGTTCGCTCGGACCTGTAATTACGATGCTTCTCTGATGCTGGGTTAGTGCTTTGCCTGTTATGTTTTCGATTACGTTAACAAGGTTTGTGTGTGTTGATTCGTCGTACCTTCTGTCCATTCTTCCGAATGATACGTGCGAAAGATTCTTGAGCCATTCAAAGTATGAAACGGTTACACCGCCTGCGTTTGCGTACATATCGGCAAGTACGAGAATACCTTTCTTTAAAAGTATTTCTTCTGCTTCTGCTGTTACGGGTCCGTTTGCACCCTCAACAACTATCTTTGCTTTTATGTTGCCTGCGTTCTGTGCCGTGATTTGATTTTCAAGTGCCGCAGGAACGAGTATGTCGCAATCCATTTCAAGTGCTTCGACAGAATTTGTAATATTCTTTGCTTTCTTAAAGTTTAATATTGAACCTGTTTCTTTTCTGTGTTTGAAAACGTCTTCTACGTTCAATCCGTTTGCATCATATATTGCACCTTCGCGCTCTGCAAGTCCGACTATTATTGCGCCGCCTTCATTCTGCATTAAGTAACCTGCCCAGTAACCTACGTTACCAAGTCCCTGCACGATTACTTTCTTTCCTGAAATACCTTCTGTTAATCCGAGCTTCTTCATATCTTCGCCGACTCTGCAGGCTTCTCTTGTTGCATAATAAACTCCGCGCCCTGTTGCTTCTTTTCTTCCCTGAATTCCGTGCTGACTTAACGGCTTTCCTGTAACGCATGCCATTGAGTCTGTCTGTGATGTGTTCGATGAATTGAATGTTGCATAAGTATCTGCAATCCATGCCATTTCACGAGGACCCGTTCCGTAATCAGGAGCTGGAACGTCAATTCCGGGACCTATAAAATTCTTCTTAATTAATTCAGATGTGTATCTTCTTGTAATTCTTTCAAGTTCGCCGACTCTGAACTTCCACGGGTCAATCTTGATACCGCCCTTAGCACCGCCGAACGGAACGTTTGCAACTGCGCATTTATAAGTCATAAGTGCTGCGAGTGCTTTCACCTCATCTTCGTTAACCATTTCGCTGTACCTTATTCCGCCTTTTACGGGAAGCATGTGGTGCGAGTGTTCAACTCTGTAAGCATCTACGGTAACATAGTTTTCGTCATCGAGTCTTAACGGAAACTGAAAATGATAAACACTGTTACACATCTTAATCTGTTGTAAAAGTCCTGCCGGGTAATGCAGATGTTTTGCCGCTTTGTCGAAGAAGTTACATACATCTCCAAAGAAATTTGTATTTTCCATATTCAATTGTTTGATTTGTTAATTGCCTGAAAATAATTAATATATATCACTTAATAAATTTAAAACCAATAAAATTCCCTATTTATTTATTGTACTGAAAATAATAAAGGATTCGCTGAAATGTGGTTTGCCGTTTGAGTCGATTATATAATACGGAATGTTTCTGTAATTTCCCTCTGAAACTTTTTCCCATCACCTGTAATACCCATATTAAATAAGCATAACGTTAGACGGAAAATGAACAGGGTCACTTTTTTTGAATATAAAATGTGTGAAATATCGCCAAAAACGCAACATTTGTAAATCCGGAAACACAAAAATTACTTGATTTGTGTTTAAATAATTCATAAGTTTATATTAAGTAAAGGGGAATTATACTTACAAATTCAGGATCAGAGAATATTTCGGCAGATATAATGAATTGTTTTCTGTAATTCTTTGTTTAAATATAATTAACATAGTCCGGTTTATATCGGCACAACAATTAATGTAAAGGGGTTTACGTGTACAATATTCGTATATTATTGAGTATTATTGTGAGTTTCACGATAATATCTTCTGCTGTTTCACAGCAAAAAATTTCCAAAAGAATCGACTCTCCTGCTGTTCACAAAAGATTTCAAAGGGGTGATAAGCCAACAGCGCAGACAGATTTTACACTTACAATGACAGACGGCACAATTATAGACTGTACTCAGTTTACAGCCACTGGTACTCCGCCATCGGGCGGCTGGCCTGCGATGGTTTTCTGCCACGGATTCGGAGGAAATAAAGACGAAGTGATGTCTGACGCAGATGATTTATCTTCAAACGGTTATTTTACTATTTGTTACAGTATGCGCGGACAGGGTGAATCAACTGGTCTTTCAAATCTGATAAGTGCAACTGAAATGAATGATTTTGTTGCCATCGTTAACTATGTAAAAGCACAGAGCGGTATTAACGTAAATAAAGTCGGGGCGATTGGAGCCTCGCAGGGCGGAACAATTCCATTAATGGCATCCTGCAATTATCCGGGTTTACTGCGCTGCGTTATTTCGGACGTAGGCACACCGGAATTAGGTACAGACTGGATTACAAACAATTCTGTAAAAATGTCACTCTTGTGGTCTTTATCATACGATAACACAATAGCGAGGTACAACGACCAGGTTACGGCATACAGAAACTGGATACTTGAAGATACACCTGCAAAAATGGACAGTTTAAATTTTTATATGCCTTTGAACAGAGTTTTCTACAACAAGATAGTACAGAATACAACGCCTGTTTTTATTGGTATGGTCTGGCAGGATAAGTTTTTCAGCACATATCCATACTTAAAAAATGTGTATTCGTTTGCCAATCCATACAGGTTCTACATGGGAACTTTTGATGCACACGGAGCAGACGCAAATACAAACGAGGGAAATTTCCATGATGACTGTATAACAAACTGGATGGACTATTATCTCGGTGGTGTTGCAAACGGTGCTCCCGATTCAGTAAGGTTTACTTATGCGTCGAGCAGTTATCCGAGAGGAACAAGCGGCTGGACATGGAGAAGATTTAATACAAACACATGGCCGCCTGCGGGAGTAAACGATGTTAAGTTTTACTTACATCCGAATGGCCTTATAAATAATAAGGTTCATACTACATTACCCGACACAGTAAATTTGTTAAATAATGTAATAGACCCTACACTTACAATGACAGAAGCCGTTAATTATGAATTTACGGGTACTGAATTCGATACAAAGTTTGGCAAAACACAGTTAACGTTTGAAACCAATCCACTTGTAGCAGATGCAAGGATGATAGGAACACCGTATATAAATTTACACTACATACCAAGTACAAACATTGCTCAGTTTAATGTACAGTTCTACGAAATAAAGGCAGGCACAACGCCTTTCTTAATCGGCCGTGCCAATTACACTGACAGAAAATTAACGCCAGGCGCCTTAAAACAACTCGCGTTCTTCGGAACTTCGTTCTCGCATATATTTCAGGCGGGAAGCAAAATAAGGGTGGTGATTACAAACCTCGACAACATTGCAGACGACCCGTTCTTAAGGACAAACCCGTATGTACTACCTTCGCTTAAAAGGGCTAATAACAGAATATACACAAATGCTACGAATCCTTCTTACGTACAACTTCCGCTTATTAATTATGTGGACGTAAACGTAAACCCGATTTCGTCGGAGATTCCTTCGAGCATTGCATTGTTCCAGAACTATCCTAATCCGTTTAATCCCGTTACCAACATTAAGTTCAGCATTCCTGAAAAGTACAGTGGAAGTAACGTAAAACTTACGGTGTACGATATCAAAGGACAGGAAATAAAAACGTTAAACAATGAGAACTTAAGCGCAGGTGTGTATGAATCAAGGTTTGACGGCAGCAGTTTGTCTTCAGGAGTTTATTTCTACACTCTTTCGGTAAAAGACTTTAAGGAAACAAAAAGATTACTGCTGGTTAAATAAAATCAGTTTTATTACGTTTATAATTAAGAGGCTGCTTATGCAGCCTCTTTTGTTATAGCCCAAATATTAATGTTTCAAATTAACTTTATTTAGAATATTTTTTAGGAAATAACCTTTAAACTTATAATATGAAGAAAAATATATTAACTGCCTTACTCATAGTATTGATGTTATCTTCTGTTTCCGTTGTGTTTGCTCAGGATAATGAGATAACACTCGAATCGATATACCTTAAACCAGAGTTTATGCCAAAAGGCGCAGGCGAGTACAATTCAATGAAAGACGGCAATTATTATTCGGCATTGGACGATGATTTAAGTATTAATGTGTATGACTATGAAACAGGAACACTGAAAAATACACTGATGAATGGTGCAGATTTTATATCGGCCATTAATAACGATAAAATTGCAATTCGTGACTATAAGTTTTCTGTTGACGAAACGAAAATTCTTATATCGACCGATATACAAAGAATATACAGAACCTCGTTTGTTGCAAATTATTATGTCTGGGATGTGAGTAAGAAACAATTAACTAAAATTACGAAGGATAATAAAGCACAGCTCGCGGAATTATCTCCCGACGGTTCTAAAGTATTTTACATATCCAACAATAATATATTCATTTACGATTTATCCGAAAATGCGGTTAAGCAGATAACCAACGACGGCAAGAAGAATTTTATAATCAACGGTACTTCCGACTGGGTTTACGAAGAAGAACTCGGACTATCGAAAGCATACAGCTGGTCTTCTGACAGCAGACGTATTGCTTTTATGAAATTTGATGAGTCGAAAGTTAAAGAAATGAACCTGACCTTTTACGGCGAACTTTATCCGACTGAGTTTAAGTATAAGTATCCAAAAGCAGGAGACGACAACTCAGTTGTAACAGTCTGGGTTTACGATTTGAACGATTCAAAAACCACGAAAGTTGATATCGGCAGCAATACAGACCAGTATATTGCCCGTGTTAAGTTTACTAATGAAGCAAACACTCTTTCAGTTTTCAGACTGAACAGATTACAGAACAAACTCGATATTATGTTTGCCGATGCCTCAACAGGTAAGTCTAAAGTAGTTTTCACTGAAGAGAATAAATATTACATAAGCGAATCGTATGAACTTACATTCTTAAGTGACGGCAGATTTCTGAGAGTCAGCGACCGCGACGGGTATGCACATATTTATCTTCACGACAAAGACGGACAGATTAAGAATCAGGTAACGAGCGGTAAGTATGAAATCTCAGAACTTAAAGGTGTTGACGAAGAAAACAGAACTGTTTACTATACTGCGTTCAGCCCTGACGGAATCAACAAAGATGTTTATATCATAAACCTCGACGGAAGCAACAATAAAAAGTTATCGGATAAGACCGGTTTTAACAATGCAACTTTCAGTTCAGGTTTTAAGTATTATGTAACAAGTTTTTCAGACGCTAACACACCCGGTTATTATGAACTGAAAAGAAAAGACGGAACGCTTGTGAAAATACTAAACGACAATAAAGATTTAAACGACAAGATGAAAGAGTACAACTTCACATCGAAAGATTTCTTTAAGTTTAATACTTCGGACGGAGTTGAACTGAACGGATGGGTGATGAAGCCAAAGAATTTTGATGCGAACAAAAAATACCCTGTACTTATGTACGTTTACGGCGGACCCGGTTCACAGTCGGTTACGAATACATTCGGCTATTTTGATTATGTCTGGTATCAGATGCTTTGCCAGAAAGGCTATATCGTTTCCTGTGTTGACGGAAGAGGCACAGGTGCAAGAGGTACAGAGTTTGAAAAACAGATATACGGAAAGATGGGAAAACTGGAACTTAACGATCAGATTGAAGGGGCAAAGTATTTTGCTTCTCTGCCTTATGTTGATAAAGACAGAATAGGAATCTGGGGATGGAGTTTCGGCGGATATATGTCAGCATTGTGTATAACGGCAGGGGCCGATTATTTTAAAACAGCAGTTGCAGTTGCACCTGTTACTAATTTCAGGTATTACGATAATATTTACACAGAAAGATATCTTGGCCTGCCGAAGGATAATGTATCGGGTTACGACGATAATTCTCCGATAACTTATGCAGATAAGTTAAAAGGTAATCTGCTTGTGGTGCATGGTTCGTCGGATGATAACGTGCACTTTCAGAACACAATGGAATTTGTTAATGCTTTGATAAAAGCAAACAAACAGTTTGAAATGCAGGTATATCCGAACAGGAATCATAACATCAGCGGCGGAAACACGCGATATCATTTGTTTAAGAGAATAACGGAATATTTACTGAGGAATCTGTAAGTTGAAAGAAGCATCTTTCTATATTGCTGAAATCGGCGGTAAGTTAAAGTGTTTACTGTGTCCTAAAGAATGTTTAATCTCTGAGAACAAAACTGGTGTATGCGGTGTACGTGAAAATATTGACGGTGCGTTGTATGCTTTGACTTATTCAAAGCCTGTGGCAATTCATCTCGACCCGATTGAGAAAAAACCGCTTTACCATTTTCATCCCGGTGAAGTTATTCTTTCTATCGGAACACTTGGCTGCAATCTGGACTGTAAGTTCTGCCAGAATCACGGAATTAGTCAGGACTTCGACAAGACTTCGTTTAAAGGCCTTAAAGAAGTATCACCCGATGGCATAATAGATTTATGCAAAAAGAACGGATACAAGTTTGTTGCCTTCACCTACAACGAACCTACTATATTTTTTGAGTATATGTTTGATGTTGCAGTAATGTGTAAGACTAACGGAATTAAAACGGTTATGGTTTCAAACGGTCAGATTAATGAAGAACCCCTTCTTAAACTGATTGAGTATATTGATGCATTTAATATAGACTTAAAATCTTTTAATCCCGATTTCTACAGAAAGATTTGCGGCGGAGAAATTGAAACAACGAAACAAACTATTGAAACCATAGTAAAAAGTAAGAAGCACCTTGAAGTAACTATGCTGGTGATAAAAGGTTATAACGATAAGGAAGAAGAGTTTGAGGCGATGTGTAAATACTTGTCAGGTCTCGACAAGAATATAGTGCTTCATTTATCACGGGCTTTCCCTGATTATAAAATGGAGTTTGAAATAACACCGATAAAATTAATTAACGACTTTTACGATAAAGCAAAACAACACTTAAATCTCGTGTATAAAGGAAATATATAATGACTAAAAAACTAAAACTGCTTTTAATAATAATATTCATCCCGCTTCTGTTTTCATTCAATTGCGGTGAAACCAAAAGCGTAGAGCAGGGCAAAGATAATAAAACCGAGATAACGCCAAAGAAGGATTCAATCAAAAATCCTTCAGACAAAATGCAGATTCTTGTAAAGGCATATCCTGATTTTATTGAGAAGGCAGAGAATAACAAGATATACTGGAAAGACGGAACAACGATGGTATATGACGACGGTAAAAATAAAACATACGATGATTTGCTTGAGAATCCCGACATTGAAGATATGCTCTCGCAGGAATATACCATTGGTGCCAACTGGGACGTACCGCCTGCAAAGAACTTTGAACCAGGCAGGTTCAGGAATGAAGCATTCTTTGAAAAGATGTACGGAGCATCAAAGTCTGCCGTTACAAACAACCTGACAACCATTAACTGGTTCGGAACGAGTGTTCAGGTGAGCACCGTGAACGGCGTTGATGAACAGTTTAAGCTTGTAATGAAAGAGCTTGATAAACTTCCTGCCGAGTTTCATAAGTATTTTAATAAAACAGCAGGCACATTCAACTACAGAAAGATTGCAGGAACAGACAGGTACAGCGCTCACTCATACGGAATAGCTATTGATATAAACACTGCATATTCCGATTACTGGCAGTGGGATAAATCTATGACGTACAAGAATAAAATCCCTATTGAAGTTGTTGAGGTCTTTGAAAAGTATGGCTTTGTCTGGGGAGGCAAGTGGTATCACTACGACACTATGCACTTTGAATTCAGACCAGAGTTAATAATAAAATAATCATTAAGATTATGAAAGAAGGCATACGTAAAGCTGCGTTTGCGGGAAGTTGGTATCCGGACAATCCCGAAGAATTGTCCGAACAGATAAATACTTATCTTAATAAAGTTAAGTATGAAAATCTGAACGTGAAAGCAGTAATCGTTCCTCACGCAGGGTATATGTTCTCGGGGCAGACCGCTGCCTATGCTTTTAAGCAGATTAATAAATCCACGCGAAAAGTTATTGTACTCGGAACAGCGCACAGATACTCACTTGTCGGCTCCTGTGTTATTGATTATGATTATTACGATTCACCGCTTGGTAAGGTAAAATTAAGTAAAGATGTAAAGGAATTCCTGAACGAAAGAAATGTGTTTAGTATTCCTGAAGCCGACACAGAAGAACATTCTATTGAAATTGAAATACCATTCCTTCAAACCGTTTTGAGTGATTTTGAAATACTCCCTGTTATAGTCGGAAAAACTGACCACAAACAATTCTCTGAACTTCTTGAAAAATATTTTACGAATGATTCTGTAATCGTTGCTTCCGTAGACTTAAGTCATTTCAATAAGTATAACGATGCTGTAAAAATTGACGAACATTCTATTGAGTGTATATTGAACTTCAATTCGGGTGGGATAAGAAAAGCCCAGATAGATTCTCCGTACGCAATTGCAGCCTTGCTGGACCTTGCAAAAAGAAAGGACTGGGAAGTAAAACTTCTTGACTACAAGAACTCGGGTGATATTGTTTCTGACAGAAGTTCTGTTGTAGGTTATTCTGCTATAGTATTTTATGAAGTAGAAAAAGCTGAGGAAATTAAAGAAGCCGAATATTTTACTGCGGCCGAACAGGTGTCTATGGTTAACATAGCAAAGAATTCCGCTGAGATGTTTGTAAAGACAGGCAAAAGATATTCCGAAACAGAATATCACTCAAAATTTAAAGAAAGTCTTGCATGTTTTGTTACTGTGAAAACCGGCGATGAATTAAGAGGATGTATCGGTACAATCGAACCCGTCGATTCTTTATATAATAGTCTGATTGACAATGCCATATCCGCAGTCTCAAGAGACCCGCGATTTTCTCCTGTCGGGGAAAAAGAATTATCAAAACTCAACTACGAAGTCTCAGTTCTTTCTCCGCCTGAATTGTTTGAACCTCAATCACTCGATGAACTCTTTGAGGGAATAAAGGGCAAAGGTTTAATCATTAAAAAAGACTACCGCTCTGCAGTTTACCTGCCGCAGGTCTGGGAACACTTTTCAGACGAAAAGGATTTTCTACGCAGTTTGTGTCAGAAAGCAGGAATATTTATTGATGAATGGAAGAATTATAAGGGTATGAAATATTATGTGTTTAGTTTAATCAATTGAATAAGAGGTTAAAATCTTATTTGACAATAACGAATATTTTAGTCATTTTTGTGTAAGTGAAATTGTTTATTAAAAAATATTGCAACGCTAAAGTTTTAACAGTAATCTTATTATTGTTATCGTTTAACCTCGTGTCTTTCGGACAGGACATCAACAACTGTTTGTGCAAAAAACAATCTGTCGAAAGCAAACATTCCTGCTGTAAAAAGGAAGCAAAGAAGGAAACTTCTTCGAAGAAATGTTGTGCACCTAAAGAAAATCAGGAATCAAAGAATTGCAATACAGATAAAATAGATAATAAATCGCAAAAAGACGAGGGTACTTTAAACGAAAGTAAACTCCCAAAACTTGAAGCGAAAACAATAGTTCAGGAATCACTTAGTTCTACATTCAATAAAACTACTAATCTAAAATCATATCGTTCAGACAATTCGCCCGGCTTACGGTCGAAAGTCTTTCTTGATATATCCAGTCTCCGCATTTAGAAACACGGAATAACTACGTCCGTTTTTAAGTTTCTAAATTTCAAAATCTAATGAAGAAAATATTATTAATGGCATTATTGCTTTTACTTGGAGTAAGTAAAGTAAATGCCCAGACAAGTCCGGATAAAACCTTAAACGGTATAGTTTACGGTGCTAACGACAAAGGCAAAGAGCCTCTGGACGGCGCTGTTATTAAGTGGATTAATACCAGGAAAGGCGACGTTACAAGCCCCGATGGAAAGTTCAGCATTTCAGCCGAAGGAATCAGCGACAGAAGAATCATCGTGTTTTACGTGGGATATAAAAGAGATACAATAAATGCCGAGGGCAAGAATTTTGTGGAAGTTGTTCTGCAGAATAATTTTTCAACTCAGCAGATTGTTGTTGAAAGCAAAGTGAATTCTTCTTTCATTGAAAACGGTAACGCAAAAACAGAAGTTATCACACAGGGCGAACTGAAGAAAGCCGCCTGCTGTGATTTGTCAGGTATGTTCGGAAGCAACACTACAGTTGAAGTAACAGTATCCGATATTCTAACAAACACAAAAGAACTTAAAATGCTCGGACTTGAAGGGGCATACACACAGGTATTGCTGGATAATATGCCTATTATGTCAGGTCTTGTTACAAAGTATGGTGTAACGAGTATTCCCGGAACGCTTGTTAACAAAATAACAATTTCCAAAGGCTCAAACTCTGTTATGCAGGGATACGAATCAATCAGCGGGATTATGAATGTTCTTCTGAAAGACTACAATACCTCCGATGCATTTCTGTTCAACGGTTACCTGAACAGTATGCTTGAGAAACAGATAAACCTGAACACAACCGCAAAGATTAACAACTGGAAAACGCTCCTGGCATTTCAAACAGTTCAGGAAGCAAAAAGACTGGATGAAAACGGAGACGGATTTCTCGATGCCCCACTAACGACAAGGTATATGTTTTTTAACAAATGGAAATATGGGAATACAGATGATGATTTTACGAACGTAACTATCGGACTAAAGTATCTTGACGAGAAAAGAATCGGCGGACAGAAGAACTTTGATTACAACAAAGACCTTGGAAGCAATACCATATACGGACAAACAGTGAACATTCAGAATGGTGACGCATACACGCGCATCAGTCAGGAAATTGGTGCCGACTTACACCTGAAACTATATGCCGCTGGTTCATTCTTTAATCAGGAATCTTATTATGGAGTAACGAAGTACGACGCAAAGCAAAGAAATTTCTACACTAATGCAACTATTGAAATTCCAGTTGGTTTGAGAAGTTATGTAAGGCTCGGAACATCATATAAATACGAAAAAATCAATGAGGACATAAAGTTTCTTCAGCCGGAAAACAAAACTTATGCAGGACCGTATGAAAAGCTTGAATCCATTGCAGGTGTGTTTTCCGAAGCATCGCTTGATTTTAAAAGCCTGAAATCTTCAGTCGTTGGCGGACTAAGACTCGATTACCACAACAAGTACAACCTTATAACAACTCCAAGGGTTATGCTCCGTTATCAGTTATCTAAAGAAACTACAATAAGGGCTACCGCAGGAACGGGATTCCGCATTGTCAATCTGTTCAGTGAATATTCAAATTTACTGGCAAGCGGAAGAAATATACTTGTACCTCAGGAATTGAACCCTGAAAAAATGATTAATTACGGAATAGATGTATTGCAGTATTTCGACTTTGGCAAGGTGTCGGGGAATATAAACCTTGATTTTTACAGGACGGAATTCAGCAACAAGATAATGCCTGATTATGATGTGAACCCGCTTGCCGTGACCTTCATGAATCTTTCTGACGCTGCGACAAATGTATTTCAAATAGAATCAACTTTTTCTATTTTTAACAACGTTGATTTCAAATTAGCATATAAATATATAGACCAGTATTATTATCATAAGGGAATGAAAATGCAGCAGCCGTTCAATTCAAAACACAGAGTGGTTTCGTCGCTTCATTACAGTCCGAAAGACAATAACTGGAATGCGAATGTATCGTTACAATGGTTTGGAGTGCAGGCATTGCCTTCAACGAAGGATTATCCCGTTGAACTCCAAAGACCGTCGGAGTCAGACCCTTATACGATAGTTAACGGACAGTTCACGAAGAACTTCAAACATTTTGAAGCTTATGTTGGTGTAGAGAACATATTCGACTTCAGGCAGCAGAATCCTATAGTCGACCCTGCACAGCCGTTCAGTCCTTATTTTGATACATCGTACATATGGGGACCGACAACAGGCAGAACGTTCTATTTCGGATTCAGATTATTATTCAACAAATTATAAACTTTAACATTAATAAAAACCAAACAAAACCTTAGAAAGGAAAAACAAAAATGAAGATGAAAATCTTATTAGCATTGGTTGCAATATTGTTTGCAACATCAGTAATCGTCAAAGCACAGGAAAACAACTGCTGCAAAGATAAACAGAAATCAGAATGCAAGATGAACAAAGAAGAATGCAAGATGAACAAAGAAGAATGCAAAATGGATAAGTCAGAATGTAAGATGAACAAGGAAGAATGCAAGATGGACAAATCAGATTGCAAAATGAAAAAGGAAGACTGCAAGATGAACAAACCTGAAGTAGAAAAAACAGGAAACGCACAGGGTTCAGGAATGTCAGATTCAGCAAAGGTATGTCCTGTATCGGGCGAACCTTTAGGTCACGAAGGTGAACCTGTCAAGTTCACATATTTAGGAAAAGAATATGAATTCTGCTGTGCGGGCTGCGTAAAGAAATTCAAAGCAGAACCAATGACATACATCAAAACAGAATTAACATGCCCAGTAATGGGTGAAGCCGCTTCAAAAGACGTCTTTTCAGTCGTTGACGGTGTAAAGTATTATTTCTGTTGCGAAGGTTGCATTTCAAAATTCAACAAAGACCCAAAGAAATACTTAGATAAAGTAAAATAAACTTAACCAGAATAATTAAGCTTATTCAAGCAGCCCTCATGTCCCCACATCAGGGCTGCTTTTATTTGTAACCATACATTTCCCAACTTGTCATTCCTGCGTGTTCTTAGCAGGAAACGTTCTTTGTTCAGCGAAGCAAATCTCTACTCATACAATTCCTTCTCTATATCTTTTACCCTAAAAAATCTTTTCTCTGTGCACCTCTGTGTCTTCTCTGTGTGCTCTGTGAACCTCTTTTAAGATTCCCCTTTGTAAAAATATGTGATAATCTGTGGGAGTTAGATTCTCTCAAATTTCAAACCCAGTTTTAAATTTCAAATATCTTGTAACCTTTCCCCCCGCCCTTACGTCTAAATAATAAAAGACCATTATGGAAAACACAGATTTATACATAGACGAAAAAGGCACACTCGCAGTACCGCTTGTTGATGCCGATGCAGGCAAAAGATTCCTGAACCTGATAATAGACATCGGAGTAGTAATATTTCTGATAGTTGTATTTAACAAGATTCTGTACCACCACAGCATATTCTCGTACCTCGGAATGTTTAAAATACTTGACATAGCAGTAGTCTTTGCCTACTTCTACGGACTCGAAAACTCACTCGGACAGACGGTCGGCAAAATGATAACGAAAACAAAGGTCGTAAATCTCGATGGAGGCAAGCCCACTACTCAGCAAATGCTCGTAAGAACATTCTCAAGAGTAATTCCGCTTGAACCCGTATTATTAATCGGAGGCAAATGGCTTCACGACTCACTTTCGCAGACAAGAGTCGTAAATCTGTAAAAAATTGGACCCTCTGAGTTTAATAACTAAGGGCAAAGTCTTTGTTGTTTGCTGTGAGATTATTTATATCTTGCGCAGGTAAAGTCCCAGAGGGACGACATAGCAATAGCAATAAACAGTTATGAAAATAAAAGTCCCAGAGGGACGACATATTTACTAATAAGATATCCTGCAACTTGTAGCGGGGAGAGTTCATTGATAATCTTTTAAATTCAGCCCACGACTTTAGTCGTGGGAAACAAACAGCAAAGATCTTTAACCGTTTCAATTGAAAATCCGCCGCGGTGGACGGTTTTCAGTAAAAGCGAAAAAACAGTATAAACAGAGGCGCACAGTCTTTTAAATTCAGCCCACGACTTTAGTCGTGGGAAACAAACAGCAAAGATCTTTAACCGTTTCAACGGTTTCCCGGTTAAAGCATAAAACTATATAAAGGAAATATTGTTTTGATTAACAGAACATAATCAGGACAATAAAAATGAAAAACATATTAAAGCTGATAGCGAGCGTTGTAATAAGTCAGGCAGCAGGAGCTATCGGCTCTTTATTTACAGTACAAAACATCCCAACCTGGTACGCAGGATTAATCAAACCGTCTTTCAATCCGCCAAACTATCTTTTCGGACCGGTGTGGATTTCGCTATACTTCATAATGGGAATCGCATTCTTTCTCGTATGGAAAAAATCAGAAACCCACAGCATCAAAGTCCCCGCAGTTTTATTCGTAGCCCAGCTTGTCTTAAACGCACTCTGGAGCATACTCTTCTTCGGAATGAAAAACCCCGCACTTGGCTTTATGGAAATAATACTTCTCTGGATATTCATAGTCTTGTGCATCATAAAATTCTATCCTATATCAAAAATCGCAGCGTGGCTCTTGCTCCCGTATTTACTCTGGGTAAGTTTTGCCTCAGTCCTTAACTTCAAAATCTGGATGCTCAACTAATATTAAAATGCCGGTATCTATCAAGTACCGGCAAGCAATTATCTAATTCGTGTAATTCGTTTAATTCGCAATAATAATTCTTTTATACCAATTGTCATTCCTTTATGATCTTAAAAGGAATCGTGGACATCTCTTTCTCTTCTTTTATCTCGTTAGTTTATCTTTATCTCTAACCCTAAAAAGTCTCTTTCTCTTAATCTCTTTTTTAAAATTAGTGTAATTCGTCTAATTAGCGTAATTCGTGGA
>Ga0194061_1000589_pt1:5000-21890 | contig 21890 bp, 18 predicted proteins | sample SepL2221m_MetaG_FD_163423 | JGI IMG/M metagenome (GOLD analysis project Ga0194061, IMG submission 163423) | Anoxic zone freshwater microbial communities from boreal shield lake in IISD Experimental Lakes Area, Ontario, Canada - Sep2016-L224-21m | ecosystem: Environmental > Aquatic >... | reverse complement strand
AAGCTGTGTAAGGCGCTCGAGGAGGCGGCCAAGACCGGTGATGCGCCCCAAGCCGAGGCGCTGCTGGCGCAGTTATCGCCGCTACTGGAACGTATCGCCGCTGCGGTGGACGCAACCTACGCTTAGACAAGAGGGGGTAATTGTGCAAGCGTCACGCGGTGGTCGACGCTCTCGCAGTAGTGGCGGATGTCAAACTGAGCGGCGTATGCATAGTGCTTGGTCAGCCTCTGGGCCAAGCGCGCCGCAGCCTTAACGCCACCGTTCCCCCTAAGGTGAGAACAGCGGGGCGGATCGCGCGAGCAAGCGGCTTTTTTTGCGCCACGCGAACAGCGGAAGACCCTGGTTTTACTCGACTTTACCTGCCTTCTGGTTTATCCTGCCGGCCTCCCGGAGAGGTGGATGAGCGGTTTAAGTCGCACGCCTGGAAAGCGTGTTTAGGCTAATTACCTAACGCGGGTTCGAATCCCGCCCTCTCCGCCAAATGCCAAGCATTGGCACGGGTTTCCCGGCGGTAATGCCAGTAATTCCCTCATCTATTCCCTCATGACCTTCGCTTTTGAAGGGACTGACGCCGTGTTGGTGGATTACCTGGACTATCACTAGGGAAGCTCTGATTAAGTCCGTCATTCCCGCGAAAGCGGGAATCCACCTTGACCTAAAGCGTGGATTCATTGAGTCAAAATGGATTCCCGCTTTCGCGGGAATGACGATTTATGGACTTAATCAGAGCTGCCCTAGGCGTATTGGATATGACGCGAATTCACAACCCGCCCCACCCTGGCGAAACCTTGCGCGAGGATGTATTGCCCGCCCTGGGCCTGACCGTGACCGATGCCGCTGCGCAATTGGGTGTGACCCGCGCCGCGCTGTCTCGCGTGCTCAACGGCCGTGCTGCAATCTCGCCGGAAATGGCGCTGCGCATGGAAGGTTGGCTGGGTGTGAAAAATGGCGGTCGTGCTGATCTGTGGATTGCACAGCAGGCCGGGTACGACGCTGGTGCCCCGAAGGTGAAACGCGCTCCCGCATTACCCGCTGCCTGACGGCTTCAATACGAAAAACCCGATCTCAATTACATGGCCTTCTTGCATCTGGTCTGTACCTTCGTCTGGCTCGCTTGAATGTCAACAGCCCTAGGAACATTGGCTTTTCTTTTGCGCGGTGCGTATCCTGTGCATATAGCAATCAATATGTGCGTATTGCGCACTTAACCATGAAGGCTTGGTCACCATGAAAGCGGTCATTCTCGAGGGATTCGGTGGTCCGGACATGTTGCGTGTGCAGGACGTTGCGACGCCCGAACCGGGACCGGGTGAAGTCCTCGTCGCAGTGCGCGCCGGCGGAATTTGTCATCACGATGTGATGCATCGTGCCGGCAACTTGCCTGGCGCCAAACTCGGGGTTGTGCTCGGTCACGAGACGGCGGGCGAGATTGTCGCGGTCGGTGCCGGCGTCAGTGTGCGCAAAGCCGGCGACCGCGTCGTGGTATACCAGCGACGCTTTTGCGGCGTGTGCCGCAACTGCCTGCGCGGTCGCCAGGATATGTGCCGTGCCAGCGGCCAGCCCGGTGTCGATACCGAGGGCGGCTACGCCGAGTATGTCGCAGTGCCGGCTGCGGCGACCTTCCCGATACCGGACAACCTTGACTGGGCCGCCGCCGCCTTGTCCTCCTGCCCCATCGGCACCAGCATTCGCGCGCTGCGCGGTGTTGCGGCCATCAACCCCGGCGATAGCGTGCTGATCACCGGCGCGAGCGGTGGCCTTGGCGTGCACCAGATCCAGCTGGTGCACGCATTTGGCGGACGGTCCATCGCCGTCACCACCTCCGAAGCCAAGGCGGCGCGCTTGCGCGAAATCGGCGCCGATGAAGTCGTCGTAGCCCCAGATCTTGCCTACTCGGCTGCGGTGTGGAAGCTGACCGGCAAGCAGGGAGTCGATATTGCGATGGAGAACGTCGGCGCGACGCTGCCTGAAACCCTGCGCTGCATGACACAGGGTGGCATTGTCGTGGTCATGGGCAATATCGGCGCTGCGACCGTGTCGACTACACCGGGTCTTCTGATCGGCCGGCGCTTGCGAATATCGGGTTCCGGCAGCGGCACCTTCGAGGACTTGCGCCAGTCGCTGGCCTTGCTCGCCTCGGGCGCGGTCAAACCGGTCATAGCCGAGCAAATGCGTTTCTCCGAGGCGGCGCGCGCGCATGCCTTGCTCGACCAAAAAGCCATCGCCGGACGCGTCGTCATGCGCGACTGGTAAGGGGCAGCGTGAACATCGCGGCCCTGTTCGAAAAATGCGCGCAGCGCCACGGCGCGCAGACGGCCTTGCACGATCTTGCCACGGGCGAAGTGCTCGATTTTTCCGCGCTGTTTCTGGCGCTGCGCCGCGTTGCGTCGCAACTGCGCGCAGCCGGCGTGGAGGCGGGCACAAGGGTGGCCTTGCTCGGCGGCACTAGCAATGATTACCTCGTTTGCGACTACGGCATCATGGCAGCAGGCGCGGTGCGAGTGCCACTGGACCCCAGCCTGAACACGGCCGAGCAGGCGGCTCAAGTGTGCGATTCAGGCGCACATCTGCTGATCGCGACGCCGGAGTTTGCCGCGCGCGCGGCCGAACTGGCGCAAGCGGTCGAGGGCCTGCGTGTCATTGCCGCCTCTGCCGTTCGCGTCGGTGCCGAAGGCGAACTCGCATTTCCAGAGGGTGATGCGCTAGCATCGCTCAGCTATACCGGCGGCACCACAGGCGGACCCAAGGCGGTGATGGTGACCCATGGCAGTCTTATGGCCGCGGTGCAGAACATCGTGCTCGCGCGCGGCATGGGCCCGGGTGATGCGATGCTCAACGTGCGACCGGCCTGGCCGATCGCGGCGATTGTTGTGTTGGCGCATCTTGCCGCCGGCGGCACGGTGCTGATGGCCGGAAAATTCGAGCCAGCGGCTTTTTTGCAACTGCTGGAAACACACCGCGTCGCCGCGACCTCGCTGGTGCCCACGCACCTTGCGCGCATCATGAGCGAAGCCGACCCGCGCGACTTCGACTTGTCGCATTTGCGCGCCATGGACATTGGCGCGGCGGCAATTCCCCCCGATTTGTTCGCGCGTCTGCTCGAGGCCTTTGGTCCGGGGCCGCGTATCGGCATCATTTACGGGCTGACCGAGGCTCCCTGGTGCTGCTACCAGCCACCGTCCGCGTTCGCCGCGGACGCGGGCACGCGCGCGTTGCGCATGCGTAGCGTCGGCCGCGCGCTATTCGGCGTCGAACTGGTGCTGCGCTCGGCGGACGGCACGCCGGTCGCCAGCGGCGAAGAAGGCGAGGTCACGTTGCGTGGCGCCCACGTCACACCGGGCTACTGGCAGCGCCCGGAGGCCAATGCGGCGGCTTTCCGCGACGGATGGTTCCATAGCGGCGACCTTGGGGTCATCGACGGCGCAGGTTATTTGTCCATCACCGGTCGCATCAAGGACTTGATACGAAGTGGCGGCAAGAGCGTGGTGCCGGCTGAAGTCGAGGCGGCGCTGCGCGCGCATGCCGCGGTGGCCGACGTTGCGGTGATGGGCCTGCCCGATGCTGAGTGGGGCGAAATTGTAGCAGCCGCAGTGGTCCTGCGAGCCGGCACCAGGGTCGATGAAGCGCAGCTGATCGAATCATGCCGCGAACGTCTGTCCAGTTTTAAAAAGCCCCGGCGCATTTTTTTTGTCGCCGAAATCCCCCGCTCGCACTACGGCAAGATGATGCGCCAGCGCTTGCTGCAACTGATCACCGAAACCTCGTGAAACCCATCCAATTTCATTTACAGGAGCGCACGCCATGAAAAACTTCTTCGTATTCAAGATCGCCTTGCTCCTGCCTTTGTTTTCGTTGCTGGCATGTGGCGCCCGCGGCGTGCAAGCGCAGGCCTATCCGACCAAACCCATTCGCTTGGTCGTCGCATTCGCACCGGGGGGCGCGACCGACCTCGTGGCGCGGCGTCTTGCCACCGGCCTTGCCGAAGCCCTCGGGCAGAGCGTTGTCGTCGAAAACCGTCCCGGCGCCTCGGGCAATATCGGAGGCGACTCAGTCGCCAAGTCGGTGGCCGACGGCTATACGCTGCTTTTTGCGCCCTCGACGCTGATTGCCAATCCGCTGGTGATGACAGAAAAGGCGGCCTTCGACGTCAACCGTGACCTTGTCCCCATCACCATGGTCGCCTCCGGCCCGCTGCTCATGCTGGTTAATCCAAATGGTCCGGCCAACGTGCGCGAGTTCATCGCCCGTGCCAAGGCCAATCCGGAAAAATTCAATTTCGGCACCGGCGGTTTCGGCGCCGCCGGCCATTTGTCCGCGGAGTGGTTCAAGCAACGCTCAGGCATCAGCGGCGTGCCGGTCATCTTGTACAAGGGCACGGCACCGGCACTGACCGACATCATGGGCGGGCAATTGAGCGCGATGATGGAGCCAACACTGAGCGCAATGCCGCAGGTGCGCGGCGGCAAGGTGCGCGCCCTCGCCATTACCAGCAACAAGCGTGACCCGCTGTTCCCGGACGTGCCGACCTTCACCGAGGCCGGGCTGGCCGAGATGGAATTCGCCACCTGGTACGGCGTATGGGGGCCGGCCAGCCTGCCGCCGGCGATATTGCAAAAGCTTGCCGATACCAGCAAGGCGGTACTCGGCACGCCGGCGTTTCATACCTGGCTGGCCGAGCGCGGCTATGAGGCTTCGCCGCTGTCGGGCCAGGCCTTCGCCAGCTTTCTTGACGCTGAAACGCGGCGCTATGTGCGCATCGTCAAGGACGGCAACATCCGCCCCAACTAGCGCTGGACTTCAAGGAGGAGGGCAGATGGATATCGATTTCAACATGCTGGAGGGTGGCATAGGGCATGTGCTGCTTAACCGGCCGGCGCGCATGAATGCGCTCGACATTCCGGCCAAGCAGGAACTGGGGCGCATCTGGCGCGAGGCGGCAGTCGATCCGGTGTGCAGGCTGCTGGTCATTTCCGGCGCCGGCGAAAGGGCGTTTTGCGCCGGCTCCGATATCAAGGAAATGCAGGCGACCGGAGGCATGGTCGATACCGCGACGCTGATGAATGCGATTCCGGGCATCGGCATCACACTGGAGAAACCTGTCATAGCCGCGCTGCACGGCTTTACCGTGGGCATGGGTCTTACCGTGGCGATTCATTGCGATTTTCGTGTCGCGGTACGCAGCGCTCGGTTCGCTTTTCCAGAAACAAAGCACGGAATGCTCTCCGGCGTGAGCGCAGTAACGCTGCCGGGCATAGTCGGTGAGGCTGCGGCGCTCGATATCATGTTGTCGGGCCGCGTATTTGATGCGACGGAGGCGGCGCGGCTGGGCCTGTTGCACCGTCTTGTCGATGGCGAGGACGGTGCGGCCGCGCTCGCCGGCGCGCTCGAACTGGCGCGAACCCTGCTCGGTAATTCGGCGATGGCCATGGCGCTGACCAAGCGCCTGATACTGGCCGAGCGTCGGCGCAAGGTGCTGGCGCATGCGGCGCTGATAGATGAGGCGCGCATCGCCGTGACGGCTTCGACAGAATTTTCCGATGTGGTCAAGCGCCACGATGGCGCGGGGCGCATGTGAGAGCGGTCAGCACCAACAATCGCGCTGTCGCGCAGCGAGGTGACGCGATCAGCGATGCCGCTCCAGAGCACAGCGCCACAATCCAGTCGGTGAGCCGCGCGGTTGCGGTGTTGAAAGTGCTCGCGGCCAGGCCGCTTGGCTGCACCGCAATCGAGATTGCCGCCGCAACAAGCCTGGATCGCACTACGGTGCACCGCCTGGTGCGCACGCTGGTCGCCGCGGGTTTGGTGGAGGGCCGCGGGTCGAATTATCGCGTTGGACCCGCCTGCCTAAGTCTGGGAGCGGCGCGACTCAATACGCTTGGCTTGCGCGAAATCGCACTGCCTTATGCCGTGGACCTGCAACAGTCTATCGTCAAGGACAGGCCTGCAGTGGTGTCGATTTCAGCGCTTGCGAGCGATGAGGTGGTGATCGTCGACCGCATCTGGACCGCAGCAGTGCCGCTCAACATCATTATGGGCATCGGCTGGCATTTTCCGGCTGATATGACGGTAAGCGGCCGCGCGATGTTGTCGACTTTCGATGACGCGTCGATCGCCGTGATCATAGGTACGAAGCGGTTCGAGCGCCTGATGCCGCGCCTGCAGGGAATACGCAAGCGAAATGGCATGGAATGGGGCATAGGGGAGTTTCATGCCGGGGTTGGTACGCTCGCCTGTCCGCTGGCAGGACCCGCGGGCACGGCAGTCGGGGCACTGGTCGTCGCTGGGCTCGGACTGGAGCGTGACCTCAACGAGGACTCGGATCTGGCGCAAAACCTGCGGCGCTCGGCCAACACCGTGTCGCGCCTGCTGCAGACGTCGCGCTGAGTGAAACACCAAAGGGGGCGGCATGGGTATCGACTACAGTAAACGCGGCGAGGGTGTGGCCCATGTGCTGATCAACCGGCCCGAGCGTCTCAATGCGCTGGATCGCGAGGCAAAGCAGACGCTTGCCAGATTGTGGCGCGAAGCGGCCGAGGACCCCGATGTACGCGTGGTAGTGATCTCTGGCGCGGGCCCGCGGGCGTTCTCGTCGGGCTCGGATCTGAAGGAAATGCAAAGCCAGGGCGGCATGGTCAGTACCGAGGATTTGCTCGCTGCAATTCCGAATGTCGGCGTGGAAATCGACAAGCCGGTGCTCGCGGCCTGCCACGGCTACACCATAGGCACGGGCCTGACCCTGGCGATGCATTGCGATCTGCGCATTGCTGCGCGCGGCACGCGCTTTGGTTTCCCGGACACGCCCAAGGGCATGATTGCCGGTGTCTCGGCGGTGACGCTGCCGCTTCTGATCGGCCACGGCGCCGCGATGGAGGTGATGCTGTCGGGGCGGCTGTTCGAGGCCGAGGAGGCATTGGCCATGCGCTTGATTCACCGTATCGTCGACGGTGACGTGCTGGAGGCGACGTTGCAGGAGGCGGCGAAACTCGCTGCCCACCCGGCAGTGGCGATGCAGCAATCCAAGCGTCTGATGATGCTGGAAATGCGCCGGCAGGTCAGAACCTATTACGACGAGATCGTGCGCGCGCGCGAAATCGTGCAGTACGCGAAGTTTCCGGCCGGCTGAGTACAGTCCGGCACCTCGCTTGCGACCCTGGCCATCGCGCCACGGCTTATTTCTTGCCCGCGTCTCGCCTTTTTCTGTTGATAATTGGCAGAGACGGTTTCACATGCAGAGCGCCCACCACCGATAAAAATGCCACCGCGAGGTGGTTTTTTTGTTGATGGACGCGGAATGTCGATTTTTTTGCCGCTTCCGCGTTAGAGTCGGCGCGACCGGCTGCCGATCCTGGCAGCTGCAACGCAAAGACACCAACATGAAACCGCGCGGTTCCAGACTGGCCTGTTGGCTGTACAGCATCGAGGGCAGCGTCGGGTCGTTTGAGGTCTTCCCGGGTGACGCGCCCAAGTCGATCGCCCGGGTTGACCCGGTCAAATGGGCTACGCCACCCCAGGAAGAAGTGCAGCGGGCGTAGTTTTCCCTTATCGGCGAAATGGGCATGACCGGAGCGGTCCTGGTGCTCAACCAATACCGGTGGCGTGCGCTGATTCTGACCAGGCTGGAGGAGGCGTTTTACGCCATGATCCTGTGGGGCGTCGCCGCTGAAGGTGCTCGAGGATGCGACTGCGATGGCGGCAAAGCGCGGTGGCTGAACGGGCGCTGCAAATTCGGTCATAATGCAAGCGGCGGGCCTCCCCGCATTGCGGCATGGTGAATCTGGTCAGGTCCGGAAGGAAGCAGCCACAGCTACTCACCGCAAGTGCCGGGGTTCAGGCTCGCCACGAATTTTCGGGATTCAGGCTTCGATTTGGATCGGATCCTGGGTTTCCAGCCCCGATTCCTCCGGTAGAATTTCACCCATGAGCTATCAAGTCCTCGCCCGCAAGTGGCGGCCGAAGAATTTTGCCACCATGGTGGGGCAGGAGCATGTGGTCAAGGCGCTGACCCATGCCCTGGAGCAGCAGCGCCTGCACCACGCCTACCTCTTTACCGGCACGCGCGGCGTGGGCAAGACCACCCTCGCGCGCATTCTCGCCAAGTCGCTCAATTGCGAGAAGGGCATCACCGCCGACCCCTGCGGTACATGCTCGGCTTGCACGCAAATCGACGCCGGCCGCTACATCGATTACATTGAAATGGACGCCGCCTCCAACCGCGGCGTCGACGAAATGGTCGACCTGCTGAGCCGCGCCGCCTACGCGCCCAGCGTCGGCCGCTACAAGGTCTACATGATCGACGAGGTGCACCAGCTCTCCTCGCACGCCTTCAACGCCATGTTGAAGACGCTTGAGGAGCCGCCGGCGCATATTCTTTTCATCCTCGCCACCACCGACCCGCAGAAGGTGCCGGTGACGGTGCTCTCGCGCTGCCTGCAGTTCAACCTCAAGCAACTTGCGCCGGCGATGATCGCCGGCTACCTGAAGAACGTCATGGCCGAGGAGAACATCCCGGCTGAACCGGCGGCCCTCGCGCTGGTGGCGCAGGGCGCGCGCGGCAGCATGCGCGACGCGCTGTCGCTGCTCGACCAGGCCATCGCTTATTCGAGCGGCAACGTCACCGAGGGCGCGGTGCAGGCGATGCTCGGCACCATAGACCGCAGCCATTTGTTCGCCGTCATAGCCGCGCTCGAATCGGGTGATGCCGCGGCGATGATCGCCGTGGCCGATGAGATGGAGGTGCGCAGCCTGTCCTTTGAGGCGGCGTTGCAGGAGCTCTCGACGCTGCTGCACCGGATCACGCTGGCGCAAATGGCGCCGCAGGCGCTCACCGAGGCCACGCCGGACCGCGCGCGTATTCTCGAATGCGCCGGACGTATCGATGCAGAAACACTGCAGCTTTACTACCAGATTGCGATACAGGGACGCCGTGACCTGCCGCTCGCTCCGGACGAGTATGCCGGCTTTACCATGGCGCTGATGCGCATGGCCGCCTTCCGGCCGGAGATGCCGGGGCAGGGCGGTGGAAAGATCGCTGCACCGGCGGCCAGGCCCGCAGTGGCCGCTGCGCCGGTTGTGGCGGCATCAAGGTCAGCCGCGCCGGCGCCGGCCGCGTCGACAGGCGCCGCGGCGCCCTTTGACGGTGACTGGACGGCGCTGTCGCGCCTGCTGCCGCTTACCGCCTCGGTAAAGCTGCTGGCGCAAAACGCCGAGTTGAAAAAATTCGATGGCGAGACCTTTGAACTGGTATTGCCCGCCGAGCGCAAGACGCTCGCCGATGCGGCCTACCAGCAGCAACTCAAGACGGCATTGAGCGCGTATTTCGGCAAGCCCTGCCTGCTCAAGGTGGAGATAGGCGCGGTGCGTGGCGAATCGGTGGCGGCGATTGAAGCCAACGACAAGCGCCAGCGGCAGCAGCAGGCCGTCGCGTCGGTCAAGGGTGATGATTTTGTAAAGGAACTGGTGGAAGGCTTTGATGCGACCATTGTCGAGTCGTCGATCAAGCCCTTGCAGTGACAGTAACGTAACAGCGACGTAACAGCGAGCCAACAGCGCAGCGACAGGAGACGGAAGATGATGAAGGGTCAATTGGCCGGGTTGATGAAACAGGCCCAGCAAATGCAGGAAAACATGAAACGCATGCAGGACCAACTCGCCACCATCGAGGTGGAGGGGCAGGCGGGCTCCGGCATGGTCAAGGTGGTGATGACCTGCAAGCACGAAGTAAAGCGCGTGAGCATCGCCCCCGCGCTGATGGGCGATGACAGGGAAATGCTCGAGGACCTCATCACCACGGCGCTGAATGATGCCGTGCGCAAGGTGGAGTCGACGACGCAGGAAAAAATGTCCGGCATGACGGCCGGCCTGCCGCTGCCGCCCGGCTTCAAGATGCCGTTCTGAATCCGGGGCGGAGCCGGCAACCGGCTGGAAACCCGCGCCAGACAAGGGTTTCCGGGCGATTGCCCTGCCAAAAACGAAACCATCATGGCTAATCCTTCATCACTCGAAGAATTGATCGAGGCGCTGCGTTGCCTGCCCGGCGTCGGTCCGAAATCGGCGCAGCGCGCCGCCTACCACCTGTTGCAGCACGACCCGGCCGGGGCGCGACGGCTGGCGGTGGCGTTGGGCAGCGCCCTTGCCACCATCCATCGCTGCGAGAAATGCCACACCTTTGCCGAGCAGGCCTTGTGCGCGGTGTGCGCATCGTCCAAGCGCGACCCGGCGCTGCTGTGCGTGGTTGAAACGCCGGGCGACCAGCTGATGATGGAGCAGACCATGGCCTACAGCGGACTTTATTTCGTGCTGATGGGCCGACTCTCGCCGCTCGATGGCATCGGCCCGAAGGAAATCGGCCTCGATTTGCTGCAAAAGCGCGTCGGCGACGGCATTGTCAGCGAAGTGATCATCGCCACCAATTTCACCAACGAGGGCGAGGCTACGGCGCATTACATCGGTGAAATGCTGCGTAAACGCGGCCTTGACATCAAGGTCAGCCGCATCGCCCGCGGCGTGCCGGTAGGCGGCGAGCTCGAGTATGTCGATGCCGGCACGCTGGCGCAGGCCTATGTCGAAAGGCGGCCGGCATGAAGCCTTTGGAAGGGGTCAAGGTTCTTGAACTCGGGCAGCTCATCGCCGGACCGTTCGCCGGCAAGACTTTCGCCGAGTTTGGCGCCGAGGTCATCAAGATTGAACCGCCCGCTGTTGACGGCGGCGCCGGCGGCGATCCGCTGCGCGGCTGGCGCAAGCTGCACAAGGGCACCTCCTTGTGGTGGTACCTGCAGGGGCGCAACAAGAAATCAGTCACCGCCAACCTGCGCCTGCCCGAGGGACAGGAGATCGTGCGCCGCCTCGCCAAGGATGCCGACATCCTGATCGAGAATTTTCGTCCCGGCACAATGGAGAAATGGGGCCTTGGCTACGACGCGCTGGCTGCGGACAACCCGGGGCTGGTGATGTTGCGCCTCTCGGGCTTCGGCCAGACCGGACCGATGCGCGACCAGGCTGGCTTTGGCGCGGTGGGCGAGTCGATGGGCGGTTTGCGTTATGTGACCGGCTTTCCGGACCGGCCGCCGGTGCGGCTGAATTTGTCCATCGGCGATGCGCTCGCTTCTTTGCACGGGGTGATTGGCGCGATGATGGCGCTGCATCATCGCAACATGAACGGTGGAAAAGGACAGGTGGTGGATGTCGCGTTATACGAAGCGGTGTTCAACATGATGGAGAGCACGCTGCCCGAGTTCGACATGTTCGGCGAGGTGCGCGAGCGCACCGGCACCAACCTCACCGGCATTGTTCCGTCCAACACCTATTTGTCCAAAGACGGCCAGCACGTGGTGATTGCCGCCAACGGCGACAGCATATTCAAGCGCCTGATGAAGGCCATCGGACGGCCGGACATGGCCGATGATGCCTCGCTGGCCGACAACGCCGGCCGCGCCAAACGTGGCGATGAGCTCGATGCAGTGATCGGCGCATGGGCGGCCGAGCACGATGTCGATCACCTGCTCAAGGTCCTCGATGCCGCGCAGGTGCCCAATGGCAAGACGTATTCCATCGCCGACATCGTCAAGGACCCGCAGTACATCGCGCGCCGGATGATCGTGCAACACACACTCAAGGACGGCACCCCGCTCAAGTTGCCGGGCATCGTGCCCAAGCTGTCGGATACGCCCGGTGCGACCGACTGGGTCGGTCCCGAACTGGGTGAGCACACCGATGCGGTGCTGCGCAGCATCGGCTACAGTGAAGGGCAAATCGCCGAACTGCGGGACAAGAAAGCGATTTAGTCTTTGCGAACTGACTGACCTGGTTGGTAACTTCGGACGATCACACCATGACCAAACGCATTTACATCCACGAAGTGGTAACCCGCGACGGCCTGCAGATCGAGCCGCAGTGGATTCCGACCGAGCGCAAGATTGAGCTGGTGGACGCCTTGTCGCAGACCGGCCTCGCCAAGATCGAAGTCACCTCGTTTGTTTCGGCCAAGGCCATTCCCAACCTGCGCGACGCCGCAGAGGTAATGGCCGGCATCAAGCGCAACCCGGCGGTCGATTATGTCGCGCTGATCGCCAATGCGCAGGGCGCCGAACGCGCGGTGGCGGCCAGGGTGGACGAAGTCAACCTCGTCGCCTCGGTATCCGATTCGCACAACCGCGCCAACATGCGTCGCTCTACCGAAGCCTCGTTTGCCGGCTTTGCCGACATGATGAACGTGCTCAAGGCCGGTGGCATCCGCGTCAACGGCGCCCTTGCCACCAGTTTCGGCTGCCCGTTCGAGGGCGATGTGCCGGCGGCGCGCGTGCTGAATTTCGTGCGCCAGTACGTGGAGATGGGCGTGGACAGCATCGCCCTGGCCGATACCACGGGCATGGCGCACCCGGCGCAGGTGGCCGCGCTGTGCGAGGCGGTGCTCAAGCGCTGGCCCGGCCTGCAAGTGGCGCTGCATTTTCACAATACGCGCGGCATGGGGCTGGCCAACGTGCTGGCCGGCCTCAACGCCGGTGTGGTGCGTTTTGAGGGCTGCCTGGGCGGCCTCGGCGGTTGCCCGTACGCGCCGGGCGCCACGGGCAATGTCTGCACCGAGGACGTGGTGCACATGCTGCAGGCCATGGGTTATGACACCGGCGTTGACCTGGACAAGCTGCTGGCCGTGGCGCGGCGGCTGGGTGAGATCGTCGGGCATGATCTGCCCGGGCAGGTGGTCAAGGCGGGGAAGATTTCCGACTTGCATCCACGTCCGGCGGAACTGGTGTGATCGTGGCTCCCGGCGAGGCAGGTAAAATGCCGGAAAACCGCGCCAGTCTTGGCTTTACAGGCGATGTACCGGCGGAAAAATGGATCTGCGCCCGCCCAAACTGAAGGGGCGGGGTGCGGCCGACAGCCCGCAGGGGCGCTTTGAGCGTGAGGCTCGCGAGAAAAGCGAGGACCTGCCGCCAGGCCCCGAAAGCGCGCCGCGCACCACCATCACGCTGGTGCAGGCGCGCAGCATCATCAGCCGCAACGATTCGCCCGATGTGCCGTTCGCGCAATCGATCAATCCCTACCAGGGCTGCGAGCATGGCTGCGTGTATTGCTACGCGCGTCCCAGCCACGCCTACCATGACCTGTCGCCGGGCCTGGACTTCGAGACCAAGATCCTCGGCAAACAGAACGCCGCCGAACTGCTGCGCGAGGAGCTGTCACGTCCGGGTTATCGCTGTGAACTCATCGCCCTTGGTGCCAACACCGATCCCTACCAGCCGGTGGAGCGCGAGCAGCGCATTACGCGCGGCATACTCGAAATGCTGCGCGATTTCAAACATCCGGTGGGCATCGTCACCAAGGGTTCGCTGGTGGAGCGTGACATCGACATCCTGTCGGCTATGGCCAAGGAGGGGCTGGCCGAAGTGCATGTGTCGATCGGCAGCTTTGATGCCGGGGTGGCGCGCACACTCGAACCGCGCGCGGCGGCGCCTTACCGCAGGATAGAGACCATCCGTCGGCTCGCCGCGGCCGGCATACCCGTTGGCGTGCTCACCGCGCCGATCATTCCTTTTCTCAATGACAAGGATATGGAGCGCACGCTGGAGCTTGCCTGGGAGGCCGGTGCGCGCAACGCCGGCTACATCCTCGTGCGTTTGCCGCATGAGGTGAAGGACTTGTTCCGCGACTGGCTGGACGCGCATGTTCCGCTAAAGGCGGCGCGCATCATGAGCCAGATCAACCAGATGCGCGGCGGGCGCGACAACGACCCGCAGTTTGGCAGCCGTATGACCGGCAAGGGCTTGTACGCCGAGTTGTTGGCGCAGCGCTTCGAGCAGGCCTGCCGCCGCATCGGTTACGCCCGCGCGCCACGGCACCAGCGCGATACGACAAAGTTCGCGGTACCCGGTAGGGCGACACAACTCCCGCTTTTTTAAAGGTTTTTTTGCCAATTTCATTGACGCGGCGGGGGCGCTGTGCGAGGATTTCGCCGCTGATTCAGGTCTTGGAGGCGGTAACAGAACCGTCCCGGACAATCAACGAGGAGGAACACCATGCAGCCGATTCAACAATGCGTTTTCGCCGCCGGTCTGGCGCTGTTTGCTTCAATCGCCTTCGCCCAGGGGGTGCCAGAGAAAAAAGACGTGCACATTGCCGTCGGCGGCAAGGCTGCACTCTATTACCTGCCGCTGACCATCGCCGAGCAGCAGGGCTACTTCAAGGAGGAGGGGCTGAACGTCAAGATCAGCGACTTTGCCGGTGGCTCGCAGGCCTTGCAGGCGGTGGTGGGCGGCAGTGCCGACGTGGTGTCGGGCGCATATGAGCACACCATCAACATGCAGTCGAAAAAACAGTCGATGATCGCCTTCGTGCAAATGGGCCGCCTGCCGCAGATCTCGGTGGGCATCTCCAAGGCCAAGGCCGCCAACTACAAGTCGCTCAAGGACCTCAAGGGGCTCAAGGTTGGCGTATCGGCGCCAGGTTCCTCGACCAACCTGTTGTTCAACATGCTGATCGCCAAGGAGGGGCTGAAGCCCTCGGACGTGGCTATCATCGGCGTGGGTACCGGCTCGGGCGGCGTCGCGGCAATGAAGAGCGGCCAGATCGACGCGATTTCCAACACTGATCCGATCATGACCAAGCTGGAACTGGACGGGGACATCAAGATCATTGCCGATTGGCGCACAGTCAAGGGCACGGTCGCCACCTTCGGTGGTGAATTGCCGGCGGCGAGCCTCTACGCGTCTGCCAAGTATGTGAAGGAGAATCCCAGGACGGTTCAGGCACTGACCAACGCCATCGTGCGCGCCGACAAGTGGCTGGCGAAGGCCAGTGCGACCGATGTGATCAAGGTGGTGCCGCCCGCTTACCTGCTGGGTGACAGCGCGCTCTACCTGTTCGCCTACGACAAGGTGAAGGAGGCGTTCTCGGTGGATGGCACCATTTCCGCAGCCGGGGCCAAGGCGACGCTGAACATCCTTGCCACGAGCAACCCGGCCATCAAGGCCGATGACATCAAGCTCGACGATACTTTCACTAACGAATTCGTCAAGAAGGCGAATGCCAAGTACCGGTGAATAGTGAAAGGTGAATGGTGAACGGACAAAGCGGGGCGACCCGCTGAGTCCCGACCGTTTACTGTTTCCCATTTCCCATTCACCAAAATGACCGCCGCACTCGCCCTCGAGAACATCACCTGCACCTTCATATCGCGCGGAGACCGGTCGCAGCGCTACACGGCGATGCGCGACACCACGCTGATGGTGGCGGCCGGCGAGTTCGTCTCGGTGGTGGGGCCAACCGGTTGCGGCAAATCGACGCTGCTCAACGTCGCCGCCGGCCTGCTCGCGCCCTCATCCGGATCGGTGCGCGTGTTCGGCGAATTGCTGAACGGCATCAATACGCGCGCCGGCTACCTGTTCCAGTCCGAGGCGCTGATGCCCTGGCGAAATACCCTGGACAACGTCACGGCGGGCCTGGAGTTTCGCGGTGTGCCGCTGGAGGAGGCGCGGGTGCGGGCCAACGACTGGCTGCGTCGCGTCGGGCTGACCGGCTTCGGCCACCGCTATCCGCACCAGCTCTCGGGCGGCCAGCGCAAGCGTGTTTCACTGGCGCAGACGCTGATCATGGATCCGCAAATCATCCTGATGGACGAGCCGTTTTCGGCGCTCGACGTGCAGACGCGGCAGCTGATGGAGAACGAATTGCTCGAGTTGTGGCAGGCCGACCGCAAGTCGGTGGTGTTCATCACCCATGACCTGGAGGAGGCGATCGCCTTGTCCGATCGCGTGGTGGTGCTCGCGGCGGGGCCCGAGACTCACCCGATAGGCGACTACCGTATCGACCTGCCGCGGCCGCGCGACGTGTCGGAAATCCGCATGACGCCGCGCTTCATCGAGCTGCATTCGCAGATATGGCATGCGATGAAAGACGAGGTGCTCAAGGGCTATGTCCAGCAACAACAAAAATAGCCGCGGGATCTGGTCACGCATGGCGCCCCGCCAGGGCAACCTGCGCGCCTGGCAGGTGCTGCTGCTGGTGCTGGCGTTCGTGCTCTGGCATGTGTTCACCAGCCCGACGCTGCTGCCGCCGATTTATTTTGACGACAATAACAAGGCGGCGTTCTTTTTTGGCGAACCGCTGACGGTGATGAGCCGACTGTGGGTATGGTTTGCCGGCGGCGAGATCTACCAGCACCTGTGGATCACGCTGGTGGAGACCATGCTGGCGTTTTTCATCGGCACGGTCTCCGGCGTGATCATCGGACTGTGGCTGGCGCTCTCTCCAATGGCCTCGGCCATTTGCGAACCGTACATCAAGGCGATGAATGCCATGCCGCGGGTCATTCTCGCGCCGATTTTTTTCGTCTGGTTCGGGCTTGGCATTTCATCCAAGGTGGCACTCGGGGTGACGCTGGTGTTCTTCATCGTTTTCTTCAACGTCTACCAGGGCGTGAAGGAGGTGAGTCCGGTGGTGCTCGCCAATGCGCGCATGCTCGGCGCATCGCAACGCCAACTGCTGCGCTATGTCTACCTGCCAAGCGCCATGAGCTGGGTGTTTGCCAGCCTGCATAACGCCGTCGGGCTGGCCTTTGTCGGTGCGGTGGTCGGCGAGTACCTCGGTTCGGCCGCGGGCGTGGGCTATCTCATTCACCAGGCCGAGGGCGTGTTCGACATCAACACGGTATTCGCCGGAATCTTGCTGCTTACCGCGTTTGCACTGGTGCTCGACTGGATCGTCAGCTTTGCGGAAAAGCGTTTGATGGTCTGGCAGCCAAAAAACAGCGAGACAGAACGCATTTAAGTGCTGGCTACACACCCCGCAGCACGGAAATTCGCTTTAATTTCATTGGTAAAGTGTCTGAGATGCCGGAGCCCCCAAGAAAGTTTGCAGAAGGGGCTAGCGCAATTCAAAAAAAGGCTGCTATAATCG
>Ga0194061_1000589_pt1:0-2500 | contig 21890 bp, 18 predicted proteins | sample SepL2221m_MetaG_FD_163423 | JGI IMG/M metagenome (GOLD analysis project Ga0194061, IMG submission 163423) | Anoxic zone freshwater microbial communities from boreal shield lake in IISD Experimental Lakes Area, Ontario, Canada - Sep2016-L224-21m | ecosystem: Environmental > Aquatic >... | reverse complement strand
CCTGTAACTCCTTTTGTGGCGCCGAGCTGCAGAAGGCAAGGTTATAGGGTCAAGCGAATAAGTGCATGTGGTGGATGCCTTGGCGATTACAGGCGATGAAGGACGTTGCAACCTGCGATAAGCCCCGGGGAGCTGGTAAGCAAGCTTTGATCCGAGGATTTCCGAATGGGGAAACCCAGCCCGCAAGGGTTACCCTCTCCTGAATACATAGGGAGAGTGGGGCAAACCTGGAGAACTGAAACATCTCAGTACCCAGAGGAACAGAAATCAACCGAGATTCCGAGAGTAGTGGCGAGCGAAATCGGAACAGCCTGCAACTTTTAGCCATTTATCTAACAGAACGGTCTGGAAAGTCCGGCCATAGAGGGTGATAGCCCCTTATGTGAAAGATGAGTGGTGGAACTAAGGTTGCGACAAGTAGGGCGGGACACGTGAAATCCTGTCTGAACATGGGGGGACCATCCTCCAAGGCTAAATACTCGTAATCGACCGATAGTGAACCAGTACCGTGAGGGAAAGGCGAAAAGAACCCCGGGAGGGGAGTGAAATAGATCCTGAAACCGCATGCATACAAACAGTGGGAGCCCCTTCGTGGGGTGACTGCGTACCTTTTGTATAATGGGTCAGCGACTTACGTTCAGTAGCGAGCTTAACCGAATAGGGGAGGCGTAGGGAAACCGAGTCTGATAAGGGCGACTAGTTGCTGGGCGTAGACCCGAAACCAAGTGATCTATCCATGGCCAGGATGAAGGTGCGGTAACACGCACTGGAGGTCCGAACCCACTAATGTTGAAAAATTAGGGGATGAGCTGTGGATAGGGGTGAAAGGCTAAACAAACTTGGAAATAGCTGGTTCTCTCCGAAAACTATTTAGGTAGTGCCTCAAGTATCACCAACGGGGGTAAAGCACTGTTATGGCTAGGGGGTCATCGCGACTTACCAAACCATTGCAAACTCTGAATACCGTTGAGTGCGAGCTTGGGAGACAGACATCGGGTGCTAACGTCCGGTGTCGAGAGGGAAACAACCCAGACCGCCGATTAAGGTCCCCAAGACATAGTTAAGTGGGAAACGAGGTGGGAAGGCTCAGACAGCCAGGAGGTTGGCTTAGAAGCAGCCATCCTTTAAAGAAAGCGTAATAGCTCACTGGTCGAGTCGTCCTGCGCGGAAGATGTAACGGGGCTCAAACTATGCACCGAAATCGCGGATATGTAATTTATTACATATGGTAGGAGAGCGTTCTGTAGGCCGTTGAAGGTGTCTGGTAACGGATGCTGGAGGTATCAGAAGTGCGAATGCTGACATGAGTAGCGATAAAGGGAGTGAAAAGCTCCCTCGCCGAAAGCCCAAGGTTTCCTGCGCAACGTTCATCGGCGCAGGGTGAGTCGGCCCCTAAGGCGAGGCAGAAATGCGTAGTCGATGGGAAACAGGTTAATATTCCTGTACCTCTTTGTAATGCGATGGGGGGACGGAGAAGGTTAGGTCAGCCGGGTGTTGGACGTCCCGGTTCAAGCGTGTAGGGAGATCTTCTAGGCAAATCCGGAAGGTCAATCCTGAGGCGTGATAACGAGGGCTCATTGAGCCTGAAGTGATTGATACCATGCTTCCAAGAAAAGCCTCTAAGCTTCAGTTACAAAGAGACCGTACCGCAAACCGACACAGGTGGGCAGGATGAGAATTCTAAGGCGCTTGAGAGAACTCAGGAGAAGGAACTCGGCAAATTAGCACCGTAACTTCGGGAGAAGGTGCGCCCTGGTAGGTTGTAGCCCCTCGCGGGCGAAGGCCGAAAGGGTTGCAGTGAAATGGTGGCTGCGACTGTTTAATAAAAACACAGCACTCTGCAAACACGAAAGTGGACGTATAGGGTGTGACGCCTGCCCGGTGCTGGAAGGTTAAGTGATGGGGTGCAAGCTCTTGATCGAAGCCCCAGTAAACGGCGGCCGTAACTATAACGGTCCTAAGGTAGCGAAATTCCTTGTCGGGTAAGTTCCGACCTGCACGAATGGCGTAACGATGGCCACACTGTCTCCTCCTGAGACTCAGCGAAGTTGAAATGTTTGTGATGATGCAATCTACCCGCGGCTAGACGGAAAGACCCCATGCACCTTTACTGTAGCTTTACATGGGACTGTGAACCGATCTGTGTAGGATAGCTGGGAGGCTTTGAAGCAGGGTCGCTAGATCTTGTGGAGCCAACGTTGAAATACCAGCCTGGTTTGTTTGCGGTTCTAACCTACGCTCGTGAATCCGGGCGGGGGACAGTGTATGGTAGGCAGTTTGACTGGGGCGGTCTCCTCCCAAAGAGTAACGGAGGAGTGCGAAGGTACGCTAGGTACGGTCGGAAATCGTGCTGATAGTGCAATGGCAAAAGCGTGCTTGACTGCGAGACTGACAAGTCGAGCAGGTGCGAAAGCAGGTCATAGTGATCCGGTGGTTCTGTATGGAAGGGCCATCGCTCAACGGATAAAAGGTACGCTGGGGATAACAGGCTGATTCCTCC
>Ga0194061_1000588_pt1 | contig 21891 bp, 40 predicted proteins | sample SepL2221m_MetaG_FD_163423 | JGI IMG/M metagenome (GOLD analysis project Ga0194061, IMG submission 163423) | Anoxic zone freshwater microbial communities from boreal shield lake in IISD Experimental Lakes Area, Ontario, Canada - Sep2016-L224-21m | ecosystem: Environmental > Aquatic > Freshwater >... | reverse complement strand
TGGAATGGGCAATATCCTCAATTTATGATGAGTGGGAGTAATACTCCAACCATGTTGATGAATATGCCTAGTCCACGATAAGTTTTTTTTAATATCCCTCTACCTTTAAATAGGTAGGGGGATATTTGTATTTATTAAAGAAATATAAAGGTAATTAAGTGAACATGTTCGTATAATATAAGTATGACAAGAATAGAATCAATTCTCGCTACAAAAATTAAGAGAAAGTCACAAACTTGCAAAGTTTTTGAACTTAAAGTAGATATCTCTAAATTGTCACAAAAATCAATTAAACACTTAAATCAATTATTTATTGAGGCTAAATGGTTTTATAATTACTGTATTAGTCAATATAATATTAATGATGCAGATACTACATTGAAATCTGTTCCAGTTAAAGTTGGAGATAATTTTGAAATTAGAAATTTCAGTACGCTAAAATCTCATATGAAACAAAGCACTAAAAAAAGAATATTTTCTTCAATAAAAACTCTTAAGTCTCTAAGAAATAAAGGATGCAAAGTTGGAAAATTAAGATTTAAAACACAGGTTAATTCTGTTAACTTGGCAGAATATCATAAAGATTACGATATTAACTACGAAAATTCAACTGTTAGACTTTCAGGACTAAAACAGAAATTGAAAGTAAGAGGTTTAGAACAGATACCTAAAGACTCAGAAATAGCTAATGCTAATATTATCAAAAAAGATCATGATTATTATTTTCACGTAACGACTTTTTCTACTAAGGTTAATAAAATTGCCCCTAAAGCAAGTATTGGAATAGATTTTGGCTGCAAAACACAATTGACATTATCTGATGGAACTAAAATAGAATTCCAAGTACCAGTATCTAATAAAATTAAACGTTTAGACCGTAGGATAAGTAAAAAAGTTAATGGAAAGATAGGTAAAGATCGTCAATCTAATAATCGTAAAAAATTACAAAAACAACGCAGGAAAGCCTATCTAAAATTAGTAAACAGGAAGAGTGATATAAAAAATAAAATTGTAAATGCCATAACAAGTAATTACGAAAATGTATGTTTCCAAGATGAAAGTATACATGCCTGGTATTCAGGTGGTCATGGAAAAAAGATACAGTCAAGTGCAATTGGTGGTATTTTATCTGCTTTAAAGCATAAAGCAGTAACACCAATCGAAGTAGAAAAGAAATTCCCTTCTACTCAACTGTGTCCAAAGTGTGGTAACAGGCGTAAGCTGTCTTTAAATGAGAGAGTTTACATTTGTGAGTGTGAATATAGAAATGACAGAGATGTTCATTCAGCACAGAATATAAAAAGTGAAGGAATTAAATTAAAGAAAATACCTGTGGACTACAGGGATTTAAAGATTGAGGAGAATCAATCCTCTATTTGCTTTAATACATTAAGTAAAATTAGTGGTATTAAAGTAAGTAAGATAGATTCATTGAGTCAAGAAGCTGTAACATAAAGTGTTATGGTAAGTCACAGGTTAGGGGAAGAATTGGCAGGGGAGTTGAAATATACTCCCTTGCTTTTTTCGCGCAAATAAAAATATCTTCCCAGAAAAGTGACGATGAAGTTGTAAGTAAAAGTAACAGTGAAACAACGTAAAGAGTTATAAATGGTCGCATTAACTGAAAGGGAAAAACATGACCGAAGTTAAGAATGAGAGTTTTGGTAAGTTGTACGGTAAGGCTCGTTTGAAGCAGAAGCAGGACGAAGCAAAGTATCGTCAAGCTCAAATGGATGAGATTACCCCTGCCCAGCGGTTGGCTCATATGGATAACGCCTTTGGTAAAGGCATTGGCGCCCAACGCGAACGTAAGCGTTTGCAAGCGTTGATTGATAACGCTGGTAAGAAAGTTGAAGCGGTTAAGGTTGCACCTACCGAAGCTAAGGCTGAACGTAAGGAAAAGCAAAAGAAGAAAGAAAAGCACGATAAGAATAAAGCCAAGTAATCTTAAGTAGTTTTATTTATTTTTTATATTAAAAGCCTTTCCAGTTTTATTGATTGGAAAGGCTTTTAGAGATATGTTGGGATAATGTTTATTTTTGGTTAAGGTTTTTCTCAGTTAGGTTAGAAGAGGTCCGATTAGAGTTAGGTTTACCTTGTGATATTTATCATACTGTACCACCGATCGGCTTTAAAAAAGTGTTTCATATGACTATTGGAAATCGAAAGGAAAATTAAAATGGCTAGTATTACTCAACAATTAATTTCCGCAAATGCAATTAAGAATTGTCCACAATTCCTAAAAAGCAATGTTCAATATGAAACTATCTTGGGAAGTTTTGCTTATGGAGTATCCAGTGATTCTAGCGATATGGATATTTATGGATTTTGTATTCCTTATAAAGAAATTATTTTTCCTCATTTGGCTGGTGAAATTTTAGGCTTTGGAAGAGAAAAACAAAGATTCGAACAATTTCAACAACATCATTTAAATTTTCAAGAAAAGAATTATGATTTAAATATTTACAATATTACTAAATATTTCATGCTTTGCATGGAAAATAATCCTAACATGATTGACAGTTTATTTACTCCAATTAACTGCGTATTACATATGACTGATGTAGGTCGTATGGTTCGGGAAAATAGAAAGATGTTTTTACATAAAGGCTCATATCATAAAATGTTAGGATATGCTCATTCTCAATTACATAATATTGATGTAAAAAGCAAGGATGTAGAAAATATTCGCAAATTTGAAGATGATAATGGGATTGATCATTCTGTAAAGTTTAAGGATATTGTAAAAGAATTAGAAGATAGGATAACCAGCAGTGAGGAAAGTGGTTCTCCTTTAGAACATTTATCTAATGAAAAATTAAAAGAATATGAAGTGATGTTTGAAAAAGGCATGGAAGCTTCTAAGCGTTTTGAATCGCAGAAGATATTTAACATGGACGTTAAATATATGTATCATTTGATTAGATTAAGTGATGAGTGTGAACAGATTTTAACTACTGGTGATTTGGATTTACAAAGAGCTAGAGAACATATGAAAGCTTGTCGGCGCGGTGAAATTAGCACTGATGATTTAAAGAAATGGTTCACTGAACGAGAAAGAACTTTAGAAAAGCTTTATAATGAATCTGATGTTGTTCCTCATGTTCCAGATGAGAAGAAGATTAAAAAACTTCTCATAGATTGTTTAGAACATCATTATGGAAGTTTATCAGTATGCGTAGAGCAACCTGATTTTGCTATAGAGGCAATTAAACAGGCTTATGAGGTTCTTAACAATGCAATGGTAACAATTAGCAGTAAGTGATTTTCGCGCCCAGAAAAATTCGCAATAGTTGTAAGTGAATACAAGCAGAATGATTACAAGGTGAATTAACACCTGAAAGATATCCATTGGGCTTATCGAAAGATAACCACACTAAGGGTATCATTTTATTTTTAAGGATATTATTATGTGTGACGAAGAAGATAAAGCGAAATTTACTTTTGAAGGACTTCCGTTATGTCCAAATTGTCATGTTAGTATGTATTGTGACAGTTCCGGAGATCGAGATTTAGAAACTATGGGTGGATATTCGATTGAATATTACAAGTGTGATAAATGTCAACATAAATTCCAACTAATTAATGGTAAACTTTTTGGTGATGATTAAATATTTTTTTAAAAGGATTTGACTATGTTGTACGAAGTAATTGGAGATGTTTTCAAACATGAAAAAAGAGATGATAATTTTGTTTTTATTCCTCATTGTGTAAATTCTATTGGAAAATGGGGTTCAGGATTTGTGGTTAGCATTAACAAAAATTTAAATCTTATTCCGAAACAGTGCTATTTAGATTGGTTTATTAATAATGTTGAAAAAACAAATTATGATTGTCATATTATGATTGAATCTATGCCTTTTGCTTTAGGCGAAATTCAAATTGTACAACCTGATCTAGAAAAAGATTTAGCTATTGTTAATATGGTTGGACAGGTTGGAGTTGGGCAAAGAGAAGATGGTAGTCCACCGATTGATTATGATAGCATTAGAAAAGCGGCACAGAAACTACATAATTTTATTATTGGATATAAAAAGAAAAGTGAAATAGCATGTCCTAAATTTGGAGCAGGTTTAGCTGCTGGTAAATGGGAAATTATTAAAGATATTATTGTGGAAGAATGGGTAAATAAAGGAATTGATGTTACTGTTTACGATTTTCCGATAAATAAGATAGACTTGTTGAATCTTTTATAGGAGAATCCCATTCGTTCTAATAAATCTGAATTAATTGGTAAAACATTTGGAAAATTACGCGCTATCTCTCTTGTAAAGAAAGAGGGAAATCCAAACGTATTTGTACTTTGTCATTGTGGTTTTTGTAATAAAGAAGGATTAGTTCCATCTTGGAGATTAAGTAAGGGTATTGCTAAGTCTTGTGGGTGTAAAGCGGCATTTAAACATAGAGATATTATAGGTCAAAGATTTGGTTATCTTGAAGTTATTTCGGAAACAAAAAGATATAGACCAACAACTAAAAAGCCAAAAGCTTTTGTTTATAGACTTATATGCAAATGTCATAATTGTGGAAATAATAATTTTAGCGTTGATAAAGCAAGTGTTTTATCTGGTAGGACAGGTTCTTGTGGTTGTAGTAAAGATAGATATGTAAAAACAACAGGAAAAAACAGCAAACAATATACCGGATATGAAGACATTAGTGGGCATCTTTGGAGTAAGATAAATGGAAGATCAAAAAGAAGAGGACGTAAAGTTGAAATAACAATTAAAGAAGCTTGGGAATTGTTTAAAAAGCAAGATGGAAAATGTGCTATAACAAACCTTCCTTTAAATCTGAAAGGAAATGAACACATCACTGCAAGTTTAGACAGAATAGATAGCTCAAAAGGATATGTTAATGGAAATGTTCAGTGGGTTCTTAAAGTTGTGAATATAATGAAAAACACTTATCCAATGGACTTATTTGTTAATATTTGTCGTCAAGTAGTTTTATCAAATACAGAAGTAAAAGAAATTCCAAAAGAAATACTCTCAACAGTAGAGTGGAATAATAACACAGGAATGGGACTGAAAAATCCTTAATTTTGCGCCCAGAAAAATTGTGTTAAAATTCTCAGCGATTTTATAACAACTAATGCAAGGGAGCAACTATGGCTAAAGTTTATTCTAACGTAACAGATCACGCTAAACAAAGAATTAATCAAAGAGTTTTTGCCAAGAAGATATCAGAAATAGATCGAGAAGCAATTTCGTATTTAATTCGCATTAAGAGAAGCGTTTATATATTTACGACTGAAAGCTTGGATAACGTATTTGCGGTTTGGTACAACGGAAAATGGATCCCCGCCGTAATTGATCATAAGACTAATAAGATTGTTACGGTACTTCCGTTAAGTGTTTTAGCTGATTCTAGGGCTAAAGGGAAGATGTTAAGGTCTAAAATTTATCGAGAGATTGAGAATATATCTCCCGTAGAATATCAAGAATTAACTTTAACTCCCGATATTAAAAATTTAATGCTTCGGCATTTAAATAAAACCATGTACGAAAATCAAGTTTATCTTGATGATTTGATTATGTTCGGTAAGAAAGAAAACTTAAAGAAATTAAAGCAAATAATTAGCCGGAAAATCGGCAAAGAAAAAACTGAACGTAATAATGCTTTAATTGATTTGTCTGTATTTATGGATAAATTCGCGTTTTTGGATTAATTTAGTCGCCCAGAAAAGTTTATGTAGAGTTGTAAGAGGTCTGTAAGGCATTTGCACGTTGCAGATGTTTTAACTTAAATCTAGTTTATGAAAGGAAAATAAACATGACTAGTATGATTGATGGCGTTGATGTGAAGAATGTTTTGATTAAGCATGTGAAGGCACCGGATGCTGGAGCTTGGCATAAGGCAGTTGACAAGGATGGTAAGCCGATTCTTGACAGTGAAGGTAATCCTTTGATGCAGTTTAAGCGCACTTTGCGTCCAGTGGCTACTGTGGTTGCCTTTAAATATAATGGCAATGTGACGATTGGTTGGTCTAAGTGTCGGGTTTCTCAGTTTGGCAATGTTGAGCCTGATGTGTTTGATAAGGATAAGGGTATCGCTTTGGCTATCCAGCGTGGTAAGGTTCATGCGAATGAGCCAGACCGTAAGGGTACTAAGATGCCTATGATTGTCAAGCGTGCGATTGATGGAACTCCCGAAGATAATTACCTTGACGGTATGAAGGCTCGGGCTGATGCTTTCTTCAACGGAAAGTCTCGGAAAGAAAAGTTTGCGGCACTGAAAGCTAATATTGCTTTGCCTGCTTAAATTGATAAGGTGAGGATGGAGATATGGGAACTCTTGGATTTCGGTTCAAGTGTTCCCTATTTTTTGCGCAATAAAAAGGAATAATATGCCACTTAATAAATTAGGTTATGCTTGTGTGTGTTTGGGAATTAATACAAATAATTCTAAAATCATCACTTCCAGACGTTGCCAGACTAAAACTTTCACGTTAGATAAAGCTTCTGACTTAATCCTCAAAAATGTAAATGACTTATTCGCTATTTTAAAATATAATTTAGCCAATAATATCTTTTACTATCGTGTGTCAAGTGATATTTTTCCATTAATTGACCATCCTGATTATACGTATGAAATTGAAGCATTAAAAGATGCTGATAAAATTAAAGAAGTCTTAAAGGCTTGTGGAGATTTCGCCAGAACGCACCAGATTCGCCTCAGTACGCATCCTGGGCAGTATACGTGTATCGCGTCTCCCCGCGAAGAAGTCGTCTCTAAATCGCTCCTAACGCTGGAAAAACACTCTTTAATCGGTGACCTGCTCGGATGTGGTAAAGAATTTAAGATAAACGTGCATATCGGGGGACATTATACTGATAAGATTGCTACGGCAAAACGTTTTTGTGAAGCATTTTATCGGTTAGATGATAAAGTTAAGGACCGATTGACGGTTGAGAATGATGACACTGATTCTATGTATTCAGTAAAAGAGCTTTATCATTTAATTTATAATAAAATTTATATCCCTATTTGCTTTGATATTTTTCATCATAAATTTCACGAAGATGGATTAACTTGTCAACAGGCTTTTTATATGGCTTCAGTTACTTGGGGTTATGAAATACCTGAAGTCCATCATAGTGAAGCTAAGTTTCCTGGTAAAAGTGACCATTCTGATTTTATTAATGAGAAAATACCAGAATTAAGTAGCGATAAACTTTATGATGTTATGTTTGAAGCAAAGAAAAAAGACCTGGCGTTGTTACAGTATCGGGATATTTTTCGCCCAGAAGAAGCTGGCGTAAATTGTAAGGCTTTGGAAATGTCTCTAACTTAAAGGAATTAGACTATGCTTATTGCCCCCGCAGCTAAAACCGTTAAAATCATTCGTTCCGAGGATCCTTGTAATCCCCGCGAAGATGACGATGGACATCAAGGCAAAATGACTTGCTTTCATGGACGTTACCGTTTAGGTGATAAACATGACTGGAGTAATCCTAACGATTTTCACAATAGCAAAGAATTCCGTAATGCTTTAGTTGCTTTGCCTTTGTATCTTTATGACCATAGTGGCATTACGATGAAAACTACTCCATTCTCTTGCCCTTGGGATAGTGGACAAGTAGGTTATATTTACGCAACTATGAAGCGGTACACTGAATTGACTGGTCGTAAGTCTATTAATAAGGTGTTAAAAGAACGGTTACGTAAAGAATTGGAAAATGAAGTAAAGGTTTATGATCAGTATTTGACGGGTGACGTTTATGACTTGGAGATTATTGAAAATGGAGAAGTTGTAGATACGTTTCACTGTTTCTATGGGCAGGATTGGAAAAATAATGGCGTCATGGATTATCTGCCTAAAGAATTGCAAGATAAGAAATTGTGGGAATTCGTTTAATTTTCGCCCAATATTCTTGAAGCCCAGAAAATCTAGCATCAAGTTGTAAATAGTTTTAAAGGAGAAGATAGATGAGTTTAAAATTTAGTCCAGAAACAGTTACGTCATGTACTTTAAGTGGCGTATTTTCTAACGATAAAACCAGTGGCTTTACGGTTAGCTATAGCGTGAAAAACTTTGGCTTTGGTAGTATTGAGTTAAAGGTAAAAGATGGTAAGTTGATTTGTGATTCGGAAACTTGTTCCAGGGAATTTGTTACCTTTATTTTGGGCGAATTGGTAAAACGTGCAGAGTTTACGGATTTGTCTGATGAAGATAATCCGCCTGTAATAGCTGAAAAAGAAAATCATTTATCTATGCACGAAGATTGGGAAGATGTAATGGTTAGTATGGATACTTTGGAATTAACTCGTTGTGATTTGCTTAAATCTTGTCAAAAGCAACCTATTGAACAAATAAGTCTTAGTAGTATTGATGAATATTATGTAAATACTGTTTGTGGAGAAAATCCTAAAGATTTTAAGCGAATCGTATTTACAGACGATGATGGTAAAATCCGTATCTTAAAAGATGAAAGCTTTGCTAAGATTGAAGGGAGTTAAGTATGGCGGTACACTTTAAAGATTATACATTTACCGAAGAGATTAACGATAATACTAAAAATAACAAATTCTTTGTTGATTTAGGTGAACTTGGTAAGGCTAATTATCGTGTCTCTATTCATCGTGGTACTGGTAGATATGAGAAGCTTTTATATGCCGTATTTATGTTGAATAGTATTGAAATTGAGTATTATAGTGATTTGCTTAAGCGTAAGGATTATCTTTATCATACTGAGTTTACGTATATTAATACCAAAGCCATACATGATAAACTCTGTGATATGATGATCGAAAGTCGGAATTTACAACCAGATAAAGAATTGGTACAGGTTTTCAAAAAGTTACATGATATAGGTCGTGGTTTTGTATTTTCTCGTTATGATTTTCCAACTAAACTTGTACCTCATACACCGGGTTTATTCTTTAATTTTTGAACTGGAGTTAATATATGAAACACGAAACTAAAAGAAGAATAATCTATACTTTTGCCTGTTTTGTTATGCTTATTGTGAATTTCTTTCTTTTTAGGAATTTTATAAAAGTATTTTCAGAAGATCCTAAAACTTATATGTCTGCTTTTGCTCCACTCGATATTGATAAAGATGGGGAAAAAGCTAAAGAAGATAAGACAAAAAGCAAAGATACGAAAAAAGATGAACATGCTGCCGCCTATGCAGCGGCTATTATGATGATGGCCGCCCAGAAACAATCCCGTTAAATTGTAAACTCATGTCACTGTACTATAAAAAGGAAGCCTACTTATTTTAATAGTAGGAGGAATTTTTATGTACAATAAAAGTTTTAGAGATTGAATGACAAGCCTATATACTTTAATTATAGGTAGTTGACTGATTCTTAAAACCACTTTTTTGGAGAAAACACTATGAAGTACGTTTGTGATGGAATCTTGAAAATGATTGCTGTTAAACAGGAATCGGACAATGTAAGCAAACAAGCTGCCATTCGTGATTTAATGGCACAACTTTGTCATGTTTTACATAGTGAAAAGTTAAGTGACCCTAAAGCAGTTTTCAATACTGCCTACGATATTTACATGGAAGAACTAAAGGGTGGTATTGACGAAAGCGAAGATGAAACGGAAGAAGATGATGAAGATTATCGTAATCCGGATGAATTGATTTATCAAGGTGAACATTTTGATAATGGTCAAGATGAACAATTAACGCCGGAAATGGGATAAATTAAAAGCGTATTTCTATGAAAGGGAATGTTATGCCTGAACCTATTGTAATGACAAAACTTGATGAAATGGCATTTGAAACGTATTTGAAGTTGTCTTTGGATCCAACTATGCGTGATTCTGGTTGGGAAGCAAATGTAGGACACGCTTACCTTTGCGTTGATACTTTCCTGAAAAATAAAGATAAGTGTTCCAAGCATGTAGGAATTGAAAAAGTTTCAGAAGAAAAAGATATTAAGCTTTTGCTTTGTGTATTGGGGCTTTTGAAGAATTATCTTTTGAATAAGAATGCTCCTGGTGCTGCCGATGTGCTTTCAACGCTTGAAGCTAGTGATGAGCATAAGGTATTTACTGACAGTGATTTTAAGTGGTTGGTCAATAAAGTAGTTGACAATAAAGTTGATGATGATGTGATTAACTTAATTTCTGATACAATGGTTAATGTTAAAGTTAGGCAGATACAACAAGAATATTTTGGACATATAAAAGAAAAGGAAGACTAATTATGTGTTTGACTTCAAATTGGAAAACGAATGAAAAAGTAAAGAAAATGAAGAGAGAAACTCCCAACAAAGTAATCACTTGTTGGAAAGTTGTTAATGTGGACTTTAGTGGTAACTTTGCTCCAATCTATCAATCTCGTCGAGCAAAAACGTATAATAAAATCAAAAATAAAGATGGTGAGGTTCAGGCTTTTCGTCTTGGGAAAGCATTAACCAATTCCAACCTTACTTGTAAACATCGTAGATATATGACTAGCCTTTATATAAATGGTGGTTTTTGTAGCAATTTTTATGTAGATGAGGGGATTCATGTATTTGGTAACAGGCAAAAAGCTAGAGACAATTGTGCCACCGGCAATAAGGTTGTAAAAGCCCAGGGGCTTGTTAAAGATTTAATTGCTATTTCCAGAGAAAGCTTTTATACTGGAGAAAAAGAAGGCGACGAATTGGTGTTCATTAAAGTTAAAATGCCAACTACGTTAGAAGAAGCAAAAGAAACAAAGACGTTATCTCGTTAAAATTAACAAAAAGGAAAATAATTGTGTGTACTAGAGTTTATGGATCGGATTATGCTAAAATAAAAGAATTAAGAGAGAAAAATCCCAACAAGGTGATTCATTGTTGGAAGTTTGTTAAAGTTGATAATAATGGTGATTTTATTGCTCCATTTAGGAACAATACATACATTAAAGATAAAAATGGTTTTATTCAAGCTGTTCGGCTGGGTAAAAAACTTGAAACAACTAATCTTTCGCGCAAACAAAAATCAGACTTATATAGGTATGGGAATTTTGAAATTAATTTTGGTGTTCATGCTTATAGGACCAGGAAATTAGCACGCGAAAATAAAAAGTTTAATAACGTAATAGTAAAAGTTAGTGGTTTAGTAAAAGATTTAATTGGTTATAGCACTTCTACTTCTTATTGGGATACACAAGGTGGGATTAAAGCTTTAGCGTTCACTAAAGTTAAGATGCCTACTTCATTAAAAGAAGCTAAGAAAACAAAGACGTTATCACGTTAATTTTCGCCCAGAAAATTCACTTAACAGTTGTAAATATTTACCTGAAGTAATGAAGAAGCACTGGGTTCGACTCCCACGACTCCACGCCGGGGATTTATACTGGCGGTTAGCATTGGGGTCAATGCGTCATTATTCAGGTATTTTGCGGGCGTGATGAAATGGCAAACATAAGGGACTTAATTGAAAACTAAATAAAATTGCGGGAATGGCGAAACTGGCAGACGCAAAGGACTTATTAATTTGAGTGCCTATAAGGAAACTTATAGAGTAGAATTTTCCAAACTCGGTGAACCCTTAATAAAGAGAAATCTTTAATGGCAACCCCGAACTAAATTAATTCTTTAAAAAGAGTTATAAAGGCGTAGAGACTAGATGGAAAAAACCTAAAGAGTAAAATCTATGGTTAAGGTATAGTCCAGACCACAAAACTTTTAACAAAAAGTGTAATGAAAATTATAGTGGTAAAGAAAATCCTTTGGTAGAAATACCATGTGGGTTCGAACCCCTCTTCCCGCATTAACAAAGATGATATTCCCTAAGCATCCTAACATTTGCCAAACAATATTAAATTATAAGAGTAAATGATTTTTGCCCCCAGAAAAGTGACGATGAAGTTGTAATGGAATATCCGCCCGATTAATAAATTTTGTTGGTGGGTTTTCGGCTAGTGGGTTCAAGTCCCACCGGGGCTAAGGTGATGCGTTCCATCACTGAGGTTCTGAGTCCAACAGCGGATATTTTTAAGGAAAAGTAAAATGAGTGAAAGATTTAGATTAGATACATATCAAAGAACAGATGGAACTACCACTTTTGTCTTATCAGAAGATAAAGGTGAGACTTACATTTTAGATAATTTTGAAGCCATTGCTCAAGCTACAGTTGCAGAATTTAACTTAGACCCAAGTAATGTCGTATTTGTGTATAATTTAAATTGCCCAGAAAAACTTGCTCACAATTATCTATTAGCTAAGTTGAAGCTAGTTGACGGTAATTACGTAGATGTAGATTTTCATAGTATTGCCTATGAAGAATTTGTAAAATTAACTTACTAATGGAGTTTACGGATATGAGCAGAGTATTTGTTATTGTTCGGGGTGTGTCTGGTTCCGGTAAGTCTAATTTGGCTAATGTTTTATCTGATTATTACAATGCTGAAATTTGTTCGGCTGACGATTATTTCATGGTTGATGGAGTCTATAAATTTGATTTTTCTAAGATTGGTGCGGCTCATCAGTATTGTTATGATAAAGCTGAACAAATGATAAAAGACCATCAAAGTGTAATCATTGATAACACTAATTGTACTATTTCTGAAATGAAGAAATATGTTCAATTGGCTGTGGCTCATGATTATATTATTATGTTCCGGTATCCTTGTTGGTCCGAGAAGTTGTTTGTAAAAGGAAAGTGGAACACTGATTTCTTGATTGCTAATCAGAAGAATCATGATCGAGTTAGTTGTAGTAAAGTGGTTCCTGATGAAGCTATTATTAGGCAAGCTAATAAGTTTTATTATCAGAATAATCTTAGTGACGCTGAATTTGTTAAAGTTATTCTGAATACGTAATTTTTTGCGCCCAGAGATTCTATCCTGGAATTGTAAATCGTTTTACAAAAAGGATTAATATGAAATATGAACAATTTAAAAAGCTTATCACCGAATCTAGTTTTGCAGAAATAAATGTTTATACTATTCTTGATACGTCTATGGATTTTCTTCGTATGGGACACAATGAAGAAGATAAAGAAACCGCCAGCCCTGAAACATTCTTTATTGAAACAAAAAATATGCAAGTTGAATTTCAAAGATATGACATTGACCAAGCCAAAGTAGATAAAGAGACTGGTGAAATTTCGATTGAAGGACTTACGTATGGCGGTGACAATGTTTATGTGAAGATTAAGTTTTATAATAAAGTAAACGCTATTACAAGGAAAAAAGACAATGGAAATTAAAGATTTTGCAAAACTTATCAAAGAATGCAGCACAGCTATCATCACTGAAAAAGATGGCACTGTTCATGATAATTTTTTAGGATCAGGATATAATGGAAATGATGATTACTATTTCATTAATACCGCAACATTATATACTGAGTTTAAACGTAATGATATCGAAAAAGCTACTGTAAATAAAAATACTGGCGTAATTTCAATCGTTTCAACTATCGGACCTCATGAATCTAAATATTATGTTAAAATTAAATTCTTCAAAGAACTTAATATGATTAACGGCAAGCTCAACACTTTCAAGTATGTGAATTAATTTATGAAAATATCAGCAGGAATTTTATTATATCGTTTTAATAAGCAATTTAGGGTTGAATTTTTAATTGTTCATCCCAGTGGTGAATACAATAGCAATAAGCCTTGGAGTGTGCCTAAAGGTCACGTAGATGAGAATGAAGACCCAATAATGACTGCACGTAGGGAATTGATGGAAGAATGCGGCGTAGTGGCTCCCGGTGAGTTAATTAGTATGGGTAGCACAATTTATCGTTATGGTAATAAAAAACTAACTTGTTTCTTAGGTGAAGCAACCAAAGATTGTATTCCAATCTGTAATTCCTGGGAAATTGATCATGCTATGTTTTGTGAAGCTGATCAGGCTATACTTAATCTACATGAAGCTCATCGGGAATTTGTGTATTTTGCCTTGAATCATATTTTTAATGTGAAAATAAAAGGATTAATTAATAGTAATATAGAATCAGAATTGGAGTAGTGTGATGAGTTTATATAACGCTTTGATGGTTTATTTTTTAATTGGGTTTTTAATTTACAATATTGCCGAATATTCAGGAATAGTAGATAAAACTTTATCTCAACCAGAATTTGAAAAATACAGGAAAAGCAAATTAATCGTGGTTGGTGTTAAAATTATTGCATTAATGGCATTTACTGTATTATGGATTCCATTAATTTCAATAGGACTTAGAAATCATTTTAAAAAATAAACAGAATCAGTAGAAGTAAACAGGAGCAATTTATGGTTTATTTATATAGTGGTTTAGTAATCTATTTTCTAATTGGTCTTTTTATCTATTTATCTTTGGAGTTTTTTGGATTTGTAGATGCAGAACTGAAAGAGGATCCTGAATATAAACATATTATAGAAAGTAAATTCTTAATAGTTATTACAAAACTTTCTACTATGCTTTATTGTATGTTTGTTTGGCTTCCAGTTGTTATAAGGTCCATAAAAGAAATGAATAAGAGAAAGTGAGCATTTCCCTTGAAAATTAAAACCTGCCTTATCGTATCATTTATCTTAATGATAGTTATACTTTATTTTTCGCAATTATATAAAATAATGTCCAGTTGATTTTTTGCGCCAAAGTACACTTTTCTCCCAGAAAACACAACACTGAATTGTAAATAGTTTTACGAAAAGGACAAGATTATGAAAAATAAACCATTATACGTAATCAGCTTATTTGAAAAAGGTCACTACAGTAAAGATGACGCTTGGAAAGGTGTGCCTTTAGATAAAGCAACTCAACTAAATCATAAAGAAGCCAATATTATAACTACCAGATTACAAGCTTTGGGTCACAAGGCAGCTTTAGAGCCAGTTAATTCTTTGGCCCAGAAAAATCCTAGCTAAGTTGTAAATAGCTTTACATAAGGAACTTAGTCATGGTTGAAAATACCGAAGTTGAAAAGCTTGACAGAATGGTATCAGATGAAGTATCTGCAACCGTAGATGAACATTGTTCAATGGATAATGATGGAATTGGACATTATCAGTATGGTGCTGATGAGTGTTACGATAAAGGGACCGACTTTGTAGACCTTGACAGTTATACTATCGAAATTGATGTAACTGATTTTAGTGAAGAATTGCGTGCAAAGGTTGGGGATTTAGATAGTATCACTGGTGATGATTTTTATGAAGGAACGGAATTTAGTTGGATTGCTCGTCCTCGCGATGAAATAACTGAAAAAGATGGTAGATTTTATCTTGAATTTGAAGTAGAATGTAGTTAATTTTAAGGAGAATTAAAATGACCCAGCAAGAAGTTATTGATTTGATGAAAAGTAGCAACACTGAAGCTGAATGGAACGCCAACGCCGATAAGGTGAAGAAAGCCTTTGATGGTGGTTATCCTAATTGGTGGTTTGCCACTATTGTAATGTCTGGTATTCTCCGGGAAACTGCTGCTAAGTGGGGCGATGATGGGGAAATTAAGATTTTCACCTTGTAATTTTTCTGCCCAAGTACACTTGAAGCCCAGAAAAACTTACAGTAAATTGTAAATCGCTGTGTCGAATATCTTTAAATATGATATACAAGGAAAATGATTATGAACACTGATACTAATCTGAATCCAGCTAATTTTATTAAAATGAAATTAATGAATATCAATCCTAAGTTTTTTACGGACCTGTTCTATGAAGTTGAAGAAACCATGTTGTCAATGGGTCGTAATGATTGGATTAAATTCCTTGATGTTTCTAAGGTTGGTAACATTGATGACATTATGTACTCATTGGCAGCTTACTATCAAAGTTTAGGTTTTGATGTAAAAACTAAAGAAGTAGATAATCTGCGTGTTATTAATATTTCTGTGAAGTATTTTATTCCGGTTGCTCAATTTGAAATTACTTTAATCCCATAACCCTGTCACTGAAACTAGATTTTTGAAAAAGGAACATTACGATGATGATTGCCAAACAAATGTTTTTCATGTTCATTATGCCGATTATCACTTTTGTTGTTTTGGCATTTAATGGCCTTTATCCCAAAGAGGAAACTTTTAAGTTTTTCGCTATCTTTTTACCGCTTTGTCTTTTGTATGCACTTTTAGCGGAAGTTACAGTTACGAAAAAAGATAAAGAGAAATTCAGTAAATCAATCGAAAAATTGGTTGATAAGGAAATGGGAATTAACCAAGATATTAAGACCGTTAATGTGATTCGCTTTAGTGACGATAAATGTACTTCGGTTATTTCTTTGACCTCATGGCCGGACAATAAAGATAATAATAAATTGGCAGAAAAAGAATTTGTAAAAATTTTACATGAAGTTAATGCGGGTTCGGAATATTTGACCGATGAAGATATTAACGTCCACCTTGATGATGGATATTATGAAGGTGAAAATGGTGAAGTAGTGATTCTTACTCATTCTTGTTAATTGGAGATAATCTTATGGCTGATTACATTGAAACGTATGACCCGATGATTAATGCGGCACTGAATAACGATCCTTATGGTATCGTATTGTTTAAAGCCGATATTAAAGCGATTCAAGATAGTAATCCTAATCATTTTAACTATTACAAGGCTATGGAACAGTCTTATAAGAATCTAATGTATCATGTAGGTTTTTGCGATGATAAAGATATTATTAAGAAAGTAGAAGAATTTTATCATCAGTTTAAGCCACGTAAGTAAAAATAAGAGAATCCCCGTTAGATTAATAATTTAATGGGGATTTTTCGCGCCCAGAAATTCCAAGGCTGAATTGTAAATAACTTTAGGTAGTACGAATTACTCTTAGGAGATTTTACATGCAGAAATTTACCCAAAAACAGATTGAATTTGTTATCAATGTAATGATTGCTGCGGCAGTAGATACTGTCGAATGTTCATTGCCTCAATCTAAGGACGATCAACCACACTTCGATAAGAAACACGTTGATACACTTGTGGAAAATGTTTTGCATAAATTAACCTGGGATTTGTCTATCTTTTACGCACAAGTCACTGGGGATAGTATGGGATGCGATGAAGCAGGAGAAATATTCTATAAATTAGGATTGAATGATGCAATAAATTTCCTAGTTAATCAACGATTTAATCCAAAGTGGAAAGGTATTGGTAAGCGGTTCCATAATATTCCGATTAATAAGATTGCAAAAGGGTTCGCTGAAGTATTCGAAGATAAACCTGATGAAGAATGTAGTTATTACGCTTTACATATGTAATTTCTCCCAGAAAATTAACCCGTAAATTGTAATCTTCCATATCAGTAATCCCTTAAAGCAAAGGAACTTCATGGAAACCTACCTCAAGCAATGTCTGAAAGAAAAAGCTTATCGGAAAAGCTATAATCGTTATAGTATTGGCTTTTCTTTGCAAGAGGAACTTTGCATTATCGGGATTAAAAAAGCAGATAAAGAAATCGCTAAACTGCACAATCTCACCAGTAAACAAATTGATAACATCATTTATCAAGGTTGCAGCAAACGAACGATTAAAAAGTTGCTCAATAAGTGTAATATGAAAGATAGTGATGAGTTGCATAAGTTACGACAAGACTTGATGGTTAAGTATTTGGGCCAAGCAACGAATCTTGGCGTCAAAAAGATTAATGATATTCTTAATGAGAAAGTTAAGCCTAGTATGCGAGAATGGGCAGACGCTTTCACTGAATTAGGTTATGGCTTGGAAATTAAGCCTGTCAAACAAGATTAAAGGGAGATTAAAATGATTTATTGGTTATTTTGTTATATCTTTGGTGCTATCTTTGCTAATATTGGATTCTATTTCATGTTCACTAACTTTTTCGTATCGGATGAATCGTAATCCTTTATTTAGTAAATTAAGTATAAATATTTGGTTAAAAGTCGCTGCGTCTTTATCTTGTTTTTGGTGTGGCCTTATTCTATTGTGTCAAACTCGTCCTGTTTAATTACGCCCAAGTACCCTTGAATCCCAGAAATATACAACGGTAATTGTAAATAGTTTCACGAAAACTGTATCTCTAACGAAAAGGTAATACTTAATGAGTCACCTTGAACTTCAAATTACTGTTGTCTGTGAAATCCCTTCATCCAGTGTAGCTAATTTTCCAGACTTACATGAAGATATTTTCGTAAAGAATAATAGCTCTGGTGTATATATTGGAACTTTAGAGCAGTTGAAAAAGGCTTATTTTAAGCGAGATCCTATTAAATTTACTCAGAAAATAGACTTAGGAATTTTAGAGGATGCGTTGATCCATATTCCGGACGTATATGACAAAGATGATGAAAGATGTGGCCGGGCATTAACCTCAGAATCTATCGAAGAATATTTTACTAAACGTGAAGATAATTGGCATGACCTGGCTAATTACTTACATATATATGCCAATTATCATGCAATCGCTTTTGAAATTTCTGATGAAATAAAAAACAGTGAAGAATATAAACAAATTGTTGGCGATTTTATTAATCAGAAAATCAGATTAGAGGAGAGTAAGAAAGAAAATGCAGCTAATGAACTGGCTCTTAATGAAGCTATGGAATGGTATGATGGTTTGGATTCGATAGCTAAGAATCATGTAATGGTTATTAGGAATAATCACGCCGCAAAGATAGCAAATTCTTTTCATGGACCTACTGGGTAATTCCCCCAGAAATTCCATCACTGAATTGTAAATAGTTTTACTAGAAGGGAGATTGATTATGTGTTTAGTCTCAAATAGAAGCTTAATAGAAGTAGTTAAAGATAGGAAAAAGAAAAATCCTAACAAGATAATCACTTGTTGGAAGATGGTTAAGGTTGATACCAAGACTGGCGATTTTTATTCTCCTTATATGTATACCAAGTATAGTAAAGACCTAAAAGGGTTTGTCAATGCTACCTATGGTGAATATGGTCCGAAGATGACCACTTCCGATCTTAACGATTCTGAAATTTCTTTGATGAATAGGTTTCACTATTTTGAGGTACTTCATGGTATTCATGTATTCAGGACGAGAAAAGCGGCTCGGATATATGTTGGCTATAATAAAATAACCAGCCGTAAAATAGTTAAAGCCGAGTGCTTTATTAAAGATTTAATCGCTGTCTCAACGTGTAATACTGAAATGGTATTTACTAAAGTTGAAATGCCAGTTACATTAAAAGAAGCTAAAGAAACCAAGCAATTATCTCGCTAAAGGAAAATTATGAAGAAAAAGAATAATAAATTTAAGGTTGGTGATAAGGTTTGTTTCCAGAGTCACGTATTTAAGGCTCCATACGTTCCTTATTATGATGAGTATGCTGGACACCATTTTGAGATTATAGCTTTACATTATGGTGATACTCATGTGGAACTAAGGTGTATTGATGGTGATGTTGTGGTTAAAGGTTATGTGGAAACCGAAGATATTTGCAAAGCAGAAAATAATCATTAAACTTCCAGGAAAGGATATGCAGTTATGTCTAAATCAATAAAATTATGGCGTTTAAAAACATATTATAGAATAGGTTTTGACGTAAGAGATAGGCACGTAATTGTACTTAGTGAAACTCTTGAACAGGCTATAACTTTAGCAGAAAATAAACATGGATCATTTGGTAGGTGGTATTTAGTTGAAAGTTGGGAAATTGACGAACCTAAAATCTGTATTACTTTTTGATTTTTGCTCCATAATTTTTCGCGCCCAGAAAACAAGTCACTGAATTGAGAGTATTTATGCTAAAAGAACAATATGATAAAATTATCGTATTACTGAATGACAAAACTGTAATCACCAGTGTCAACCACAGTGAAACATATAGTCACTTTTTAAATGGCTATTCTTGGCGTTTTGTCGCGAATGCAAAATCATTTGAAGTACCAATGGCTAATATTCTTCATGGATATTTCGCAAATGGTCAACTAGTTGTGATAACTGATAAAGGTGAAGATATTGCTATCTCTTTCACCAAAACCGTTAATATGCTGGACGAAATTTTATAAGGAGTAAAATCATGGAACATACTAAATCAAGAGTTAAGTCTATTGCAAAAATCAATGACATTATGGTAGCTTTGACAGGTATCCTTGGCGATAAATTATATCCCAATGTTATTAAGTTGCAAGCGAATTATGCTCAAGGAACATTTAACTATTATCTTACAGATGTTGTAGATACTGTAGAAATGAAAAAAGGTAATACATTTGAACTTTGTGTAAAGACCTACAATTCTCCATATAATATTTATTTGAAGTTTATTGAATATAGCGTTAAAGATGGATATGAGATTTGCAAAGTAGAACAAGATCATAATCCAAATGGAATTGTTTTTAAGGCTGAATATCACGGAGCCTGGCATAAAGCCACTCTAATCATTCAAAACATGAAAACTTTGTTAAAAGCGTTAAATCTTGACAGCGTTAGTGAATTAGTTAATGCTATTAATAACATTTCTGATGAAGTTGCCAGGGAAGATTATGTTAATAGCAAAAAAGCAAAGTTTATTAAATTAGTGAAAGCTTCTACCAATATTGTCTTTGCCGGTACTGATAATAAAATTAAAAACATAATAATTGGTGAAGGTGCAGCGAGTGGATTTGAATATTTTTACTTTGAACATGGTGGACGTGGTTATAGTGTTTATGCAGAGCAATTGATAAGTAGCGTTGTTGAACATGGTTCAATTACGTTTAGCGATATTCCTTCGGCTGATTTGCTTTCTGTAAATAACAGTTATCGCACTAAAATTAGTCTTAGTTTTTTCGGCAATAAAACAATTGAAGAAAATATCATTCCTGAATTTATGAAGTAATTCCCAGAATTTCAGTCACCGAATTGTAAGCTACTTTAGCGTCTAAGTTACTTAAAAAGGAATAAAATCATGGCTAATACACTTTATGTAGAACGAGTTGAAATGCGTCCGATTGGTTCAAACGAGGGTATGACCTACGGCGTACAGGCTTCAGACAGTTACGCTAAATGGAGTGATATGGGTTTTATCTCTTTGGATGAACTTAATCGTCAGTATCCTAATCGTATGGCTGTAATGAAAGCGATTAAGGAAAGTAATGAATTTTATGGTAGCTTAACCATTGATTCAGATAAAAAAGTTACATTAAAATCTATGTCAAATATTCGTTTTGATGGATTCCCTGATGAAGATGATAGCATTGCGGATATTTGTAAAGAAAACGGCGAAAAGATTGATTGGCGGTAATTTTCACCCAGAATAACAATCACTGGATTGTAAGTCGCCGTATCGTTGAGTCACTGATAGTTAATCGTAAAGGATTATTAACCAAAATGCAAATGCAAGACAACGAAACTTATGAAGAATATCGCAAGCGTAAAAACTTGCCACATATTTACAGACCTTATATGTTAGATAATGGTACTCAGGTTGAATGGCAATTAAAACTAGAAAATCAGTTTCCTGTCATTGACTTGATGCCATATAGCACGCTGCAAGTCAGCAAAGCATTTGATCATATTTTCGTACTCTTTGAAAACGAATCACAAATCACGGAAGATAGCCGGGATGCCATTGTGCGATATTGTGGTGATTATGGCCCTGAACATGCTGAAAAAGCTATTCCGTCTGTGGCCGACTTGTTGACTATTTTTAAAGCAAAAATAATTCTTGGAAACTACCAGAACATTTAGGAACGTTCCCAGAATTTCAGTCACCGAATTGTAAAGAGATATAAGATGATAAGAGGCTTGGCACACTACTAAGCTTAGGATTGTCTTTGGGGAAAAAGGGCGGCTAGTAGTGTAGGGTAGTGCCTACATGAACCACCGCTCTTTAGTACCCTAAACTTAATTATCCCAGAATTACAATCACTAAATTGTAAAAATCTGTGTCAGTTATTTCTTCTATTGGAGTAAAGTATGAATCTTAATTTTGAAACACCAACCACTGAATCGGCTGAATTTTTACGTGATTTAATCCGTGGTGAATTTAGCTCCGGTGAAAAAGGGTTGATTGTTATTTCGATTACACAAAATGAGAATAAATCTGCTATTGTTCATGTAACCGCT
>Ga0194061_1000587_pt1 | contig 21944 bp, 24 predicted proteins | sample SepL2221m_MetaG_FD_163423 | JGI IMG/M metagenome (GOLD analysis project Ga0194061, IMG submission 163423) | Anoxic zone freshwater microbial communities from boreal shield lake in IISD Experimental Lakes Area, Ontario, Canada - Sep2016-L224-21m | ecosystem: Environmental > Aquatic > Freshwater >... | reverse complement strand
TTTATAGTTCCGGTTGAAAAAGCGAGTTTTTAAAAAATAAAATTAAAAAAAATGAGAGAAAGAATTGTAAGAGCAGTAGCAGGTAGTTTAGTACTATTAAGTATTGTGTTAACAAATACGGTAAACCCAAATTGGATGTGGCTGGGAGTATTTGTAGGTGCGAACTTACTCCAAAGTTCAATTACTAAATTTTGTCCATTAGAGAAAATATTAGTTGCAATTGGAGTGAAATAAATTAAAAAAACAAAATGAAAAAAGACATCAAAATACTTGGATCTGGTTGTACTAAATGTAAAACCACTTATGACAATGTTCATGCAGCTTTAAAAGAAACTGGAATAGAAGCAACTGTAACAAAGATTGAGGACCTTGAAGAAATGATGAAATACAATGTACTCACTACTCCAGTTTTAATGATTGACGGTGTTACTAAAATAAAGGGGAGAGTTCCCGAAGTAAGAGAAATCAAGGAATTACTAACAGCATTATAAAATTAAAACTTCCATAATTAAGGATAAGATGCATTGCAACATGAAATCATGTTGCAATGCATCAAAATATAAAAGAAGGTAATTGCAGTTTTACTTAAAGCAATTTGATATGTTTAATTGGTTACAATATTTTGCCGATTGGCTTATCTATTCGGTATTTGGCATTTCTTCAAAAACACATTTGGGAGAGGCCTTAAATTTCTTTGTTTTTGATAGTTTGAAAATATTTGTTTTGCTTTTTGTAATTACAACTATCATGGGAATTGTAAATTCCTATTTTCCTGTGGAAAAGGTTCGTAATTTTCTTAGTCGCAATAAAATGTACGGACTTGAATATTTATTTGCCTCAATCTTCGGTGTAATAACACCTTTTTGTTCTTGTTCGTCCGTACCATTATTTATTGGTTTCGTAAAAGGTGGAATACCATTGGGTATCACATTTACTTATTTAATCACTGCTCCATTAGTTAATGAAGTTGCCATTGCCATTTTTCTAGGGGCATTTGGATTTAAAGTAACAGCCATTTATGTTAGTACTGGTATTATTTTAGGTATTATAGGTGGATTTATATTGGGAAAACTAAAGTTAGAAAAACAATTATCGCCATGGGTGCAAAACATCATAAACAATGCACAAACCGAGGAAGAATTAGAAAAGGAACAACTTTCAATCATTCAACGTTTACCATTCATATTTAAAGAGGCTTACAATATAGTGAAGGGTGTTTCAATTTATATTATAGTGGGTATTGCTATTGGTGGCGCCATGCATGGATTTTTACCCACTGGATTTTTTGAGCACTATATCAATAAGGGTCAGTGGTATGCTGTTCCACTTGCTGTGTTGATGGGTGTACCTATGTATAGTAATGCGGCAGGTGTAATTCCAGTAGTGCAAGTATTAGTGGCAAAAGGTGTTCCACTAGGAACTGCCATTGCATTTATGATGGGGGTAATTGGTTTATCATTACCCGAAGCAATGCTATTAAAAAAAGTAATGACCTGGAAATTGATAGCCATTTATTTTGGAACAATCGCTTTTTTTATGATGATCTCAGGTTACTTATTTAATATTCTTTTATAAATACTACTACTCATTAAAAGTTTTTAGCAATTTTATTTCATTTCGATATAAGATAATTCTCCCTTCATTTTCCATTTGTTTAAGAAGCCTAGATATCACAACTCTGGTAGAAGACAACTCCTCTGCAATGAGGTTATGTGAAACTTTAATAACGCTTGATCCTGTAAGTTTTTGTTTTTCTCTAAGGTAACTTTCAATCCTTTCATCCAATTTATGAAAAGCAATTGATTCAATTGATTTCAATAGCTCTAAAAATCTTTCATTGAAACCGCGCATGATATATTTTTTCCAACTAGGATACTTACACAACCATTCATCTAGCTTAACATGTGGAATAGATATTAATTCAACACTATCCTCAGCAACTGCTTTTACTTCACTCTTTTTTGCTTCCAAACAACAACTATAGGCCATGGAGCAACTTTCACTACTTGACAAATAGTACAGTAATAGTTCATTACCATTCTCATCTATTTTATAAACTTTCACAGTACCTTCCAAAATAATTGGCATCATACGGATATATTTACCATAATCCATAATATGTGCCCCTTCCTCGAATCTTTGCCACACACCGAATTCTTGAATTTCCTGAATTAATTGTGGCTCAAAAACAAGTTGTAGTTTTTCAAATCGGTTCATATAGATTTAAGTCTAATTTATGAATGTAGACTATTTTTAATCTAACCAAGGAAATCTATCAAACTTGTAACATGTAACTATCTAAAAAGCAATAAAAAAGCCATAGATAATTACATCATATGGCTTCCTTAACATTAACCAACAATATTAACTACAGAACTGATTTATAAAATCCCAGGTTCCTCCATTTATTACGTTCATAAATCCATTTACATCAAGATATGCTTTTGCCTGAGAACTACGTCCCCCGCTTCTGCAAAAAACGATAATATTTGTTTTATTTTTAAACTGATCTAATTCATTGGGTATCGTATGTAAGGGAATATTTGTTGAACCCTTAACATGCCCCTCTGCAAATTCAGCTTCAGTTCTAACATCAACAAGAAAAGCACCATCTTTTATTAACTGCTTATAATCGATATCATTCATAATAGAAGACATCTGGCTTGAGAAATTCATACTTTTTTGTTTTAATATTTTACAATTTATCCATAGTACAAGTAATAAATGATTTTGCCTTACTCATAAAATCATTATGTCCAATTTCCGGATAACCAATTTCATGTAACTTAGAAATAATTTGTTCCCGATCTAATGCAACGCCAGAAACATTTACTGTACCCTCTTCTTTTGAAACAATGACATTTGCAACACCAATGATTTTTGAGAGCTCCGTTTGTATAGTGTTTACACAACCTACGCACTTAATATTTAATACCTGTAATTGATGAGTTACCATAACTTTTATTTACAATGTAAAGGTAAAATCGAGCCTTTAAATTGACAGTAACAAAAGTTACAATAACTGTTTAAAATAATTTAGCCCCAACAAATTGAATAACATCAGCAATACCATCATGAAAGGATCCTTCTTTTAAAGTAGTTTGTATATTTTGAATTAAATCAAATCTTAAACTTGAGAAATCGCTTTGTAACATTTCTAATGTATACAGCATGGACAATTCTTTCGGGCCGCCCGAATTATTTTTTAATTGTTTGGGGTTAAATGCTTCTAAAATGATCTTCCCGCCTGGCCTCAACCAACTGATTGCTTTTTTATGTATTTGTGCACGTTGAGTACTAGAAAAATGAGCATAAATAAAAGCTACTATATCAAAAGAATTTTCAGGGTAATCAATTACAGAAGCATCTGCAATTTGATAGTCTATTATTACGCCCTTCTTTTGAGCTAATTGTAATGCTTTATTTTTCCCTTCGGAACTCCTGTCAAAAGCATTTACTTGCCATCCCAATGCAGCAGCATAAACTGCATTCCTTCCTTCTCCTTCGCAAGGAAGTAACAAATTTCCCTTTTTTAATTTACTGATTTGATTGACAAAAAATTCATTAGGTTCTTCTCCATATACATATTCTGCATTACCATATCGCAGATTCCAAAACTCATCTCTTTCGCTTAGCATATAAATTTATTAAAAGAAATTACGAATGTCCTTTTACAACAATCTTGATAATCTTCCAGTTCAAAATAAAGAATCTGATTATTTGAAATGGTATAAATTTTCTCCAAAAAAGTGTAAATTTTGTTGGAGTAGGTGGATAGTATTGATCTGAATACTTAGTAATTATTAATCTATTTTCCATAATTATATTTTTAAAATGATGCGTCTATTCAGGTATTAACCACCAAAATGGTTTGCCTTTTGCTTTATATAAAAACATATAATGCATCGCCCATTTTAACCAATGACCAGCTAATCCAGGCTCACCCATTGTAGTATTAATATCTCTTCCCCAATCAGGAAATCTTTCCCAATCTGGAACTACAGGACTAACAGTCATAGTTGCTGCAGTTCCTTTTGTCATTCCATAACCCGCAGATACTATGCATGCTGCTCCCATTTTACCCATACTTGCTTTGTGTTTAATTTCAGGGTTACCAGTTTTAACCCATTCAATAATATTATCTGCAGTAACTTTTCCCATAACACCAGAGGGCATTCCTGTTCTTGGAGCTGTTGCAAAAATGGGTGTTCCATTTTTACTCTTCATTGGTTTTGAAATGGAATGTGGAGGAGCAAAAGCAATACCCGGAGCAAATATATTGGGATAAGCAGGATTCTGATAAGTTTCAGGCCAATCATTGATCGACCACTGTTCAAATGGTTTTACTGTGTAATCAGCATCAACTTTCATTAATCCATTCGCTGCAAATAATTTGTCAGAAATATCAACCCCATTTTTGTCAAATGCCTTAAATCCATGCCCCGAAAACCCAGGAATCAGCATCGCAAAATCGTATGCTTGTTCTAAAAATTCACCATCTAAATTTTCATAATAAATTTTATGATCATCAATTTTTTTAACACCAGCCCTTTTTATCCAGGTGATATTTCTTTCAACAAAATAAGATTCTGCAAAGAGTTTGGTATTACTAATAAAACCACCTTTTTTGATAAAGGCTCCACCCATTCCAAAATCACCGAGTTCATATTCATTGGTAATCCAAATAACTTCAGCCATTTCACTTAGTCCTCTTCTCTTAATTTCAAAATCTACATTTAAGATATATTCAAAAGCGGCCCCCTGACAAGTTGCTGTTGGATTTCCGGTGCCAATAACAAATACTTGCTTCTCCCCTTTTTGCATTTTATCTAACTTCTCTTGCAAGAGTTGCCAGGCTTCTGTTGCATGTGAAAAGGTACAAACAGAAGCAATATTTCCAGTTCCTGGCAAGAGCCCTTCTGTTGCTCCAAAATTCAATTTAGGGCCAGTGGCATTTACTAAATAATCATAGGGCACTTTTAGTAATTCGCCTAATTGCTCTTTTGAAGTAAATTCGACTTCTACATATCCTTCAACAATATTGGCATCCCCTTCAGGGAAAAAATGAATAGCCTTAGCTTGGAGAAAATTAATTCCCCATTTTTTGTAGAGTGGCCTCAAATCAAATTTAATCTCATCGGCAGTCATTCTGCCAACTCCTACCCAAATATTAGATGGAATCCATTGGTAATTAACGGAAGGAGAGATAACAGTTATCTCGTGTTCTTTCCCAAGACCTCTTCTAAGATAAGATGCAGCTGTATGACCAGCTACTCCAGCGCCGAGAACAACTATTTTTGCCATGATGATTATTTAAAAATTAATTTGTCAAATCGCTTTGATAACATCTCTATTTATGTAGTATATAAAATACTTGAATAAATAGGTTATAAAAGATAAAGTTGATTAATCAATTTTTGAATAACTGTAACAAATGTTGCTTTAGTTTAAATAGAAAATAAAAGGTGCTTTAAAAAATGGACTGGGTGGGGGTTATTGGGCAGGTTAACTTAAAAAAATAACTGATGCTCTTAAAGAAAGTTTTGAATATATGTTAACCAATAAATTAGTTTTATTGGTTAACATGATATTCAATATAATTATTTTAATGAGGGTTGTTTATTATCCCAACACATTATTACAAAACTCCACACATTTCTTCACTTCCTTCACCGGATCAGAATCTTTGGGTACTTCATATTCCAATTCAATAGTGGCAGGGAAAGAATATTTCTGGTCTCTCATTAATTTTAATGCATCAGCAATTGGTGTATCCCCTTTCCCCCAAACTACATTCCCTTTACCATGTTCTGGCGTAAGTCTGTCTTTGATGTGCATGCTAACAATTTTATCATGTTTCGCTTTCACAAATCCAAGCGGATCTTTATTTCCTGCAGCCACAAAATGACCCAAATCGACATTGATCGCATTTGCAGGTGATTGCGCTAAAGCTTTATCCCATAAAGTAGGCGTTTGTTGTTCATGTCCGTGATAACCCACTTTTATACCATAACCAGCAGCAATGGTAGCTAGCTTTAAAGTATGTGCTTCATTTGAAGTGAATTCCAATGTAACATGACTTGCCCCTAATGCCTTAGCAGCAGCCATCCCAAAATGAATATCCTCATCTGTATTTTGTGTGCCAAAACAATCTGGCTTATAAGCATAAATAGAGACGCCTGCTTTTTTATATTTTTTTCTAAACTCTTCAAACTTACTCATCGATGCGGTTTTTCTCCAGACAGCTGAAGCCTCATTATTCGCCTTTCTTTCCTTTTCAAAATCAGCCAGCATTTTCTTTTCATCTGCTGTTAATTCCTGTTTATCCCAACTTTTCTTCATTACAGGATATACTGTTTTCATATCAATTTTGCTTTGTGGCCTTCCAGCAAAAGCCTCTGCAGGGTCGCCCATCAATTCAATATTTCGCACTCCAGTTTCTAACACATATTGCAAAATGCTGTCACCATCCTGATGAGGCATGTCTCTAAACGAATAAGTGATTGTTCCGATCTTAACCTGATGAAGTGTATTTAAATTTCTAATAATGTATGGAGCTCCAAGAATTCCGATTCCCATTTTAGAAATAAAATTCCGACGATTGGTTTGATGATTGTTTGTACTCATGGCAAGTATTTATGATTAAGTTTTGGGTTTACAAGTTTGTTTATCTTAAATTAGGCAAGCATTTCTAAACTAATAATTGCCACCATGAGGAAATTTATATCTTTTTTATTTCTAAGTTTCATTTTATTTTCTATTGCAGTTTCTGCACAAAAGAGTTATCCAAAATCAACCGGAGAATACAAATATGTAGTAGAAGGTTTCGACTGGGGCCCTGCTGTAAATAAAGTGATTCTATCGCTTGATGATACCACTTCAAAAGTGAACGTAAGTGATTTCACAGTATTTGTAACACGCAAATCAAGTGAGGGTGAGATGGCTGCTGAACCAACTTCTGGTCAACGAAATATTGTATCCGCTTACATTTCAGATGATCATGCCACCAAAGTAAATAATGGAAAATATATCACTTTGATATTAGCTGTAGGTCCTCATATAGCAATTGGATCTCCGTTTCAATATTCCTGGAAAAAAGGTAACCAGTGGGTAGATTACCAATTCAATGTGATAAAAAATAATTCACTTGAAGTATGGAATAAATCAACAGGCAAGATCATGCCGTTGGTGGATCTATATGATTTGAAAGGAAAGTTTATTTATAATGATAAGTTAACGATGTCGTATGCATCCTTTGCACCATCCAATCAAAAAGAAAAAGCACCATTGATTATTTGGTTACACGGTGGTGGAGAAGGTGGTTTTGACCCAACTACAGCATTACTGGGAAATAAAGCTGCCAATTATGCATCAGAAGCTATTCAATCCGTATTTGATGGTGCTTATGTGCTGGTACCTCAAAGCCCTACATTTTGGATGCAAAACAGTCAGGGCGCCTATACTACTGGGAAAGTTAATGATGTGTATAATGAGGCATTGATGGCATTGATCAAAGATTATGTAAAAGCAAATCCTGCTATTGATGCGAGTAGAATTTATGTAGGCGGATGTTCGAATGGTGGCTATATGTCTCTGAAATTAATTTTGTTGCACCCAGAATATTTTGCCGCTGCATACATCAGTTCTTTGGCCTATTCAGCAGAATACATAACAGATGAAGAAATCCAGAAAATTAAAAACATTCCCATATGGTTTGTTCATTCGAAAGATGATGGAACTACAAAACCAAATGAAACAGTTGTACCAGTTTACAACAGGCTAATGGCTGCTGGTGCAAAAAATGTACACTTTAGTTTCTACGATCATGTGAACGATATCACCAATCTATATGGTGGCAAGGGATATGAGTACCCTGGACATTGGTCATGGGTATATGTACACGAAAATTTGCCAAGACATGACTTCAATGGCAGTTTAGTGAAAGTAAATGGCAAACCAGTAACGATCATGGAATGGATGGCTTTGCAAAAAACAACTCTAAAAAAATAAGATCAAAAAAAAATTAATGCTTTTCTCCTTTTACCATTTTAAGAGTATGTAAAATTTGAGGGAATAACGCATCAAAATATTCTTTGGCAGCTTCGGTGGATCCGGGGAAACTTAATACCAAAGTTTCTCCGATCATACCAGCGATACTTCTGGATAGCATGGCATAAGGCATTCTTTCTTGGCCATAATTTCTTGCCTGTTCCATCACACCTGTCAATTCTTTTTCCAGAAGAGGTTGTATAGTTTCTGGAGTTATATCTCTTGGTGATACACCTGTGCCACCTACAAAAATCAAAACATGGTTGGCTTGATTTGTATTTAATTTAATCTGCTCTTCAATGGCTTCTTTTGTGTCGGGTATAACATGATAGTTGGAAGTGGCAATAGAAAGACCTTTTAGTTTATCTATTAATGCCAAACCTGCTTTATCTTCTGCTAATTTCTGAGAAATTGAATCAGAACAAACAATAACAGAAGCGGTGATATGATGATCCGCATTGATTTTGAAATCGGATTTACCACCTTCCTTACTTACTAAACGTATGTTTTGGATCTCTACTTGCTTATCGATCGGTTTCAGCATATCATACAAAGTAAGTGCTGCCACAGATGCCCCATGCATGGCTTCTACTTCCACACCAGTTTTATAAATGGTGTGTACTTCCACAAAAATTTCTACTGCCAATTCGATCACCGAAAATCGAACATCTGCATACTCAATAGGAATTGGATGACAATCAGGAATAATATCACTCGTTTTTTTGATCGCAAATAAAGCAGCCACTTTTGCGAAAGAAAACACATCGCCTTTCGGGACCAGGCCCTGTTCAATTGCTCTGATTGTTTCTTCTTTAGAAACCTTCACAACCGCAGTGGCGATGGCTTTGCGAAGACTATTTGATTTATGTGTGATGTTAACCATATTATTTATTTTCTTTCCAAACAGTGCTTTGATCCTGATAAATTTCTTTCCCCCAGATTGGCAATTCAAATTTAATAGCTTCTACGAGTTCATTACAAGCATCAATAGCCATTTTACGATGCCTGGATGAAGTAAAAACAAATAGACAAATTTCACCCACTAATACATTACCCAAACTATGGTATACATGCATACAGGTTAATTCGTATTTAGCAAAGATCCTTTCCCTGATTTCATGCATTTTTTCCAAGGCCATATCCTGATAACAAGTATACTCCATGGAAGCCACTTGTTTTCCTTCTTTTTCATCTGCACGCACCTGCCCTAGAAATATACTATGTGCTCCAATATTTGTTTTGGAAGCATGACTTTGTATGGAATCAGCAATCTTTTGCGATGATATAGCACCCTCCACAAATATGTTTCTTATTTTTTTCTCTTCCATACAGATTATTTAAAATAGGCGGTTAACCCACCCTTTACACTATACACTTTTAAGTTACGCTTTTTACGAATTTGTTGTGCCGCATATACACTTCTAATTCCCTGGTGACAAATAATACAAATCTCTTTATCTGGGATTTCGTGCATCTTAACTTGCAATTCAGACATCGGGATTTGAGCATCTGAAAAATCAATCGGAGGATATTCATGTCTTTCGCGAACATCCAATACAAATACTTCTGGCAATGCTCTCATCCTATTGAATTCTAAAATTGATATTTCAGGAATATCTATTTCTTCCTCATTTTCTTCATAGATATGTTCTAAAAATATCTTCTCATTCATTTTAATCCTGTTTTCAGTTGCAGCAATCTCAATTTCAAAACCTTGTCCCTGCAAAAGGTTATAATGGTATAAGCGCCCATATAAAGGAGTACCAATTCCTGTGATTATTTTAATCGCTTCTGCAGCCTGCATGGCACCAATGATTCCTGGCAAAACACCGATCACACCTGCTTCGGCACAACTTGGCACTTCGCCTGTTTTGGGTGCTTCTGGAAATAAGTCGCGGTAGTTAATAGATCTTTCTTCTTTAGCTAGATTAAAAACGGATACCTGTCCTTCATACCTTGAAACTGCCCCAAAAACATAGGGCTTCTGTAAAACTAAACAAGCATCATTGATTAAATATTTGGCTGGAAAATTATCAGTTGCATCAATAACCAAATCGTATTTCGAGATGATGCGTAGTGCATTGGATTGGTCTATATGAAAGGGATAGCTTTCAATGGTAACATCTGAATTCAATAAACGCATTTTTGCTGCAGCTTGTTCAACTTTCAATAATCCAATTTCAGATTCAGTAAATAATAACTGTCGATGTAAATTAGATAAACTGATTTTGTCTGCATCCATAATTCCAATATGCCCCAGTCCCGCTCCCACTAAATATTGAAGAACAGGACAACCTAATCCACCCATACCAACAATCAATACTTTGGCAGCAAGTAATTTTTCTTGTGTGGCTAACCCAAAAGCGGGTAATATCATTTGACGTTGGTATCTATCTCTATCTGCCATCATTATCCTCCAGAAAATGGTGGCATTAATGCCACTATATCTCCATTATTTAATTCGCGGTTTACTTTAATCATTTGTTGATTTACTGCAATAAAATATTTGGTGGATACCAATGCAGGATACTCTTTTTGCAACAGCATATTCAAGGAATCAGTATCACTTAAGATATTCAATTCCTTTTTTGATTGTCCTGTAATATCCACTAATGAGCCAAAAAAATAAACAGTTATTGCCATGATCTATTTTACAAAAATGAGTTTACCAGCAGCCAATACCAGTACAAATGCCAATACATATTTCATCCCTTTTGCAGGTAATTTTCCTGCCCCATAGTAAGCACCCGCCGATCCGCCGATCAAAACAAATATAATAATAGAGAATATTTGCGGACTCAAATCAAAACCTGTTTTCATTTGTCCAATAATGCCTGCAATTGAATTCAGGAATATGAAAATAGCACTTATTGCTGCAGTTTGTTTCATTGAACTCCAGCCCATCAACAAAAGGATAGGCGATAATAAAATTCCGCCGCCCATGCCAATCATACCAGAAACCAATCCTATCGATGCCCCGATAAAAAAAAGAATGGGCCATTTTGGCTCAGGCTTTAAAGCTTGATTTGAACTCGTCCAAACCAACCTAATAATGGATAATAACAAAACCACACCCAGTAATTTTTTATAAGTCGAATCCGAAATGGGCATGATGGCTCCAATAAAAGCAAATGGGATAGATCCGGCAATTAGCGGCCACAACAATTTTGATTTAAAATGCCGGGCTCTATAAAAAGATATAAAAGCGATGATGGAAACCATCACATTTAAAAGCAATGCTGTTGGCTTCATTACTAAAGGACTAAAACTTAATAATGCCATCAATGCAAGATAGCCACTGGCACCTCCATGCCCTACACTGGCATACAGAAATGCTACTGTAAAAAAACAAAGTCCATAAATAAGAATTTCCTGCATGAATATTTTTTAAGCAAACAAATGAATTTTTACGATTTGATCTTTTGCAAAATAGTTTTCTTCGGCATCTAATTCCACCCAACAATTTGCAGTAACGAAAGCACTTAACTGATAGGACGCCTGCGCAGGAAGTATTTGAACGGATCCTGATTCGTAGTAGCCTTTTAAAAATAAAGTAAGTGGGGGTTTCTTTTCAAAAGGTATTTCCAATTTAGCAAAACTATCTTCTGACTTAGGAAACCCAGTTAAAGCATTCAATGCGGGAAAACCATATTGCTGATAACAACTTAAAACAGAAGAAGGATTTCCTGGCAAACCAAAAACTAATACTTCTCCTTTACTTCCAAAAAATAAGGGTTTACCAGGTTTTTGTTTTACCCCGTGAAATAATTTTTGAACGCCCTGCTGTAGGCATGCCCCTGCCACAAAATCATATTCACCCACGCTTACACCACCCGTTATTAAAAGAACATCATTTTCTAATAGTGCTTTTGAAATGGTTTCTTGAGTGGCTTCTAAATTATCTTTCACATAATACAAGTGAATGGCATTGATCTGTTGTTTTTGTAAACAGGCTTTCAATGCATAAGAATTTGACTCATACACCTGACCAGGTAAAAGCTCATTTCCGGGCTGCACCAATTCATTACCTGTGATGATGATTCCTACTCTTGGTTTTCTTATCACGGGTAGTTCTTTTATACCCATGCTTGCTAAGTAACCAATATGCATCGCAGAAATAGCAGTGGCTTTTTTAAAAGCAAGTGCGCCCTTTTTAATATCTGAACCGGGCATTCGAATATTCGCACCTAATTCAACAAAGCCGGCATTGATTTGAATTTTATTCGATTCCACTTGAACCCATTCTTTTTGGATTACTATATCTGCGCCATCTGGTACAGGCCCCCCAGTGAAAACTTTAATACAAGCATTTTCAAGCAGGCTCAGTTGCTTTGCAGTTCCCGCAGGCAATTCATCCTGAATGGGTAATGTATTTTTAATATCGGCTAATCTAATCGCATATCCATCCATAGAGGATTGACGAAAACCAGGAATATTTTTTTCACTCAGAATATTTTCAGCCAATACATATCCAACTGACTGTTCAATAGGCAGATAAATGGAACTCAATTCTTTACAATGAGCGAGGACGATATTTTTTGCTTCAGCAACTGATATCATAAAAAATATTTATCCGCCAATGGCAATCATACTTCTATTATGAATGGAATTAGCATCAATTAATTCAAACTGTTTCGTAAACTGTCCCCCTAGTTCTTTGTGCTTAGCCCTTATGGATGATTCAATTAAAGGTAATAATGCTTCCCCGTTTCTAAGGGCCTTCAATAAATCTGTTTCTTCTTCTGAAAATAAACAGTTCTTAATTTTTCCATCGGCTGTTAGTCGTATTCTATTACAAGTGTTACAAAAAGGCACACTCATGGTACTGATGATGGCGAAGCTGCCGGCATGCCCTGGTATTGAATAATTTTTACTCGTGTCATGTGCCGCATTTTCAGCAGCAATGAAAGAATACTTTTTATTGATTGTCTCTAAAATTTCATGGAGGGTAACCAACTTATCTCTATTCCATTTATTTCCATCAAATGGCATAAACTCGATAAAGCGAATTTGAATAGCTATATGTTTTGTCCATTCAATAAAATCCAGGATCTCTGAATCGTTCAAGCCTTTAACAACAACTACATTAATTTTTACTTTAAAACCTCGAGATAATAATGTGTCTATGTTCTGTTTCACGGTATCGAATTGATCTCTGCGAGTGATCAACTGAAACTTTTCTTTTTGTAAAGTATCTAAACTAATATTTACAGAACGGATACCTGCCTCTTCAAAAACATCTACAAAATATTGAACCCTTGTAGCGTTCGTAGTAATTGTTAGTTCCACCCCAAGTTTACCTAATTCAGAAATTATTTCACGTGCATCTTTTCGTACCAGGGGTTCCCCTCCGGTTAATCTTATTTTGGTAACACCTTGTTTAACAAATTCACGGGCAATTTGTAGTAGCTCATCTGCCTGCATCAATTGCTGATTGGGCATAAAATGATAGTCCTCTTCTGGCATGCAATAAAAGCAGCGAAGATTACAATTGTCCGTCAATGAGATCCTGAGATAATTGTGTGTTCTATCGTAGTTATCTATCAGCATTTCATTTATTTAAGCAATAGTTTATGGTAATCATCTTCTGTATCAATGTCAATTTCACCTAAAGGGAAATCTACCGTGATTAAATCATTCTGATATTGGTGCAATATAGAGCGTGCACCCTTATCCCCCGATAATTTTTCTAAATTCGAAAAATGGTCTCTGCTAAACAAAACCGGGGTACCACTTATTCCAGCATAACTAGCCGCCACAATCCCCTTACCAGTTTGCTCTTGCAACTGTGTCATCTCATTCAACAAATTACTTGAGATATAAGGCTGATCAGCTACCAAAATTAATACAGCCATTATTTCAGGGTTTTGGCTTATTAAATGTGAAATTCCTTTTTTAATAGAGGATGACATTCCCTCCTCCCAAAGTTCATTATAAACAAATTGAATCTGATCATCCTGAATATTTGCAATAATTTCTTGATGATAAAATCCAGTGACAATGCAAATGCTATCTGGCTTTATATCTTTTGTATGATCAATGATCGTTTGTAGAATAGTAGCATTACCAAAAGGCAATAACATTTTTGCCTGATTCATTCTTCTGGCAGCACCGGCAGCTAATATTAAAACGGAAAGTCCCTTCACGATAAATGAATGGGGTCTAATTTTTCTCTTAATTGAATGGCGATGGTATTATTAAAGAATGACATAATCTCTGAGCAGATCGACAATGCGATTTCCTCTGCTGTTTCAGCACCTAAGTTTAAACCTGTTGGTCCGAATATTTTTTCCATTTCCTGTGAAGAAAAAACAATCCCTTTATGTTCCAGCTCTTCAAACATCCGGTCTCTTTTTAATGCAGGACCTAATAAACCAATATAACCAAAACCCTTTCCCTGTAAATGTTCTAGCATACTAAGATCATAATTATAATTATGCGTCATCAGAACAAAAGCAGTGCGATCATCGATGATGAATTGATCCATGATCTCTTGAGGTTTCCCTACTATTATTTGATTAATAGAAGGAAATCTTTGTGTATTGGCATGCGTAAGTCTTCCATCTACCATTGAAATATTCCATCCAATAACAGATGCGATTTTCGCTAAGGGAATGGCGTCATTTCCTGCTCCCACAATAACCAAAGAAATTGTGGGTTCATTGAATTCGATAAAGCAATGGTTTTGTGCTGCTTCAATCTCTAATTCCCGATGCAACGACTTTCTTGAAGTGCTCACTACTGCAATTTCTTCTTCAATCAATTCCCGTACAAATGAAGGGAGTGTTGATACGCTAAAAGTGCCTAGTTGTTTTAGTTGATCTTTTGAAAAGATGGTAAAAATCAATGAAGCCTCTCTGGTAGAAATGGCAGATTTAAGCGCATCAATCGGATTATTTTCGGCTCCCTCCAGAATAGGTTCAAATAAAATGGAAACAATGCCATTGCAACCTAATTGAATACCCAGTTTGGCATCATCTTCATCAGTGGTATCGTAAATAACCAATTTATTTTTCGCCTGCGCAATTGCTAATGCAGCTTTACGCAAAGCATCTCCTTCTAAACATCCCCCACTAATTGCACCCGTCATCATTCCTTCTTCAGTGACCAACATTCTGGCACCAGGTCTGCGATACGATGAACCAGAAACATGCACCACAGTAGCAAGAGCAGTTTTCTTTCCCTGCCGAATAGCAATATCGTAAGCATTTACTATTTGAGCTAGTTCTTGCATGCAATGAAATTAGTTTCTCAGTTTTTTTACTTGTGCTGGAAGTATTGCCACTGAATTTTTATTACCCCAAGAATTTCTAGTAAAATTTAAAACATCTGCAATTTGCTCGTCGGTCATATAATCCAACGGAAGCATTGGCGTATCATAGATTACACCATTTACTTTTACTTTTCCCTCCTGTCCTTTTAACATCACCAAAATCAACTCATTTACTGGTCGCTTCAAGAAATCTGACTTTGCTACTGGCGGATTGGTTCCTTCTAATCCTAAGCCATTTTCCATATGACAGTTTTGGCAATAGGTTATATATGCTTCTTTCCCTCTAACAATGCTTTCAGGCAAGCTATATGCCTGTACAAACGCAGACCCACCCAATAAAACAATCGACAAACAAAGAGATGTAAAAACTATTCTATTCATAAAAATCAAGTAACAACTATTATACAATTTTATTGATATCAAAAGGCAGTCGTCTGATCCGCTTGCCCGTTGCAGCGAAGATTGCATTACATAATGCAGGTGCGAATGGCGGTAAGCCCGGCTCACCTACTCCTTTAATTTTAGAACCGCCATTGGCTAGAATATGCACTTCCACTTTGGGCATTTCATTGATTCGAATCAAAGGATTATTATGGTAATTCGATTGCACTGTTTTGCCTTTATCAAATGTGATCCCATTTTTAGTGGCAGCAGTCAAAGCCATAGTAGCTGCACCTTCTACCTGTGCTCTCACCATATCTGGATTTACCACTGTACCCAAATCAATTACAGCATATACTTTTTCGATCTTGATACCTGTTCCTTTTTTACTCACTTCAATCACATAACCACCTTGTCCTGCAAAGAACTCATACTGAGCCACACCCCTGCCCCAACCTGCTGGTAAAGGCTTATCCCAGTTAGAAACTTCTTTCAATTTTTTTAATACATTCTTTGTATCAGAATCTTTGGTAAGCATTTCTAAACGAAAAGCCATGCCATCTTTTTTGGCAGCATATGCCATTTCATCAATAAAACACTCATGAGAAAAAGCCAATGTGGTACTCGTTACAGCTCTCCAAGCTGCTAAGGGAACGGGCATATAATGATGCACATACAAATTCTTCATATGCTCGATCTCATACTTCTGTTCACTGATCCCCTCCGTCATTGTTTCATCGCTCTTCTTTTTATCATAGTCCTTCTTCATATCCAATGTAGGAGCAATTACTTTATGTTGAAAGGCAATGGCTTTACCCTCTGCAGAAAGTGCCCCTTTCATGGCAGAGTAAGTCATGGGTCTGAACGGACCTTGTTGTGTATCATCTTCACGCGTCCAGATAGTTTTAACTGGCTTACCGATTTTCTTGGTCAGTTGCACCGCCTCATGCACATAATCGGGATATAATCTTCTTCCAAAACCACCGCCATTAAAGAGTGTGTGAACTTTCATATTCTCTAAGGGAATATGATATTCTTTTGCAAAGTCGGTTACAAGACTTCCTGGTACTTGTGTTGATGTCCAGATTTCTAATTTATTCCCTTCCGTGAAGCTTGCCAAACAGTTCATCGGTTCAATAGGAGAATGCGATACCACTGGCGTTTCATAAAAGGCTTCGATTTTGATGGGAGCTTTAGCAAAAGCATTATCAAAATCACCTTGTTGATGTGCCACAGCTCCATTTTCATTTTTTGCTGCAGCTCTCAAAGATTGTTCAAAATCTTTTGAATTGAAAGTTTCATGGCCATCATTATCCCATTTAACGATTAATGCTTTTCTTCCTTGTACTGCAGCCCAATAATTATCGGCAATAACAGCAACACCCGTTGTTTTGTATACTTCATGAATACGCTCACAAGTTTCTACAGCAATTACCCCTTTTATTTTTTTTGCAGCAGTAGCATCAAAGCTCACAAGCTTGCTATGAAAAACGGGGCATCTTTCAATAGAAGCATATACCATACCAGGCACTGATGCATCTATTCCAAATTGTGCCGTTCCGTTTACTTTTAATGGGATATCCGGACGAGCTGATGGTTTTCCTAATATTTTAAAATCTTTTGGATCTTTTAATGTGGGCGATTTTGGAACTTCTAATTTAGAAGCCGCTTCCGCTAATTCACCATAACCTAATTTCTTACCTGAAGGACGGTGTATGATAGTAGCTTCTGATGCATAACATTCTGCTACTGGAACATTCCATTCTGTACTTGCTGCTTTCAATAGCATTTCTCTGGCCGCGGCACCCACTTTGCGAAGGTTTTGGTACTCAGACCGGATAGACATACTGCCACCAGCAAATTGCATAAATCCATATTTCTTTTCGCCACCAGTTTGCTTAATGGTTACTTTATCTAAAGACACTTCCAGTTCCTCCGCCATCAATGCTGGGATGGATTGAAAAGTACCCTGACCTATTTCTGGTTTTGTATTAAAAAGGGTGATCTCTCCATTTTTATTGATCATAATATAAGCACCCAATTCGAATGGATCCGCAGCGTTAGAAAGATTTTCTACAGTAGCCGCTGTATTTGCTTTTCCAGATAATCCTAAAATCAAACCCGTACTAGTGATACCAGTTAAGCGGATAAAATTTCTGCGATTGATATTTGAATTATGTTGATTCATTTTTTTTTGTTGAGGTTGATGATTAAATCATTTCAGCAGCGCGATGAATAGCAGATCTAATACGCTGATAAGTTCCGCACCTGCAAAGATTCCCTTGCATCGCAGCATCGATATCGGCATCGGTGGGATGTGGCTTAGACTTCAAGAGTGCAGTAGCGCTCATGATCTGGCCGGATTGACAATAGCCACATTGTGGCACTTGCAATTCGATCCATGCTTTTTTCACAGCTTCCCCAATTTTCTCATTCATTCCTTCAATGGTCGTAATCTTTTTTCCTGCAGCTGCAGCTACTGGGAAACTGCAAGACCTAACTGGTGTTCCATTCACGTGTACTGTACAGGCACCACATTGTGCCATACCACATCCAAACTTGGTACCTGTTAAGCCAACCAGATCTCTGATGGCCCATAGCAAGGGCATATCTGCACTTGCATCTACCTCATACACTTTGTCATTGATGTTTAACTGTATCATAGTATTAATTCTATTAGTTAAAGATAATTTTATTGTAACAAGAAATTTTTAAATAAGTTTAGCCCTTATTTAAGTCGTTGATGAATGGCTGATGATAATGTCGTTTGCCTGTTGCCTTATACAATGCATTTGCAAAAGCAGCGAAAATAGGTGGAAAAGGCGGTTCTCCTAAACCAGTTGGATCGATATTGTTTTGTACAAAATGTATATCGATTTTTTTCGGCGCTTCCTTCATCCTAATCATTCTATACTGATTAAAATTCTTCTGCATCGGCACACCTTTTTCAAAACGCAATCCACCATATAGCACATTACCTATTCCATCTACAATAGCACCCTCAATCATATTCTTTGCACCCTCCGGATTCACTACCACCCCGCAGTCCAATGCTGAAACAATATTCCCAACAACAGGTTGCCCATCCTTCATGCTAAGTTCCAACACGTGTGCCGCATAGGAATTATGACAGAAATAGGCAGCAACACCTCTTTTGGTATTCTTATTCTTCGGATTACCCCAATTTGATTTTTCCTTCACTAATTCCAAAACACCAATATATCTGTCGGCGTCATATTCATTGTTCTTTCCAACCGGATTTGCTTTTGCTTTTTTCAATAATTCAATTCGATAATCGATAGGGTCTTTACCAATTGCTTCTGCTAATTCATCCAGAAAAGATTGTTCTGCTGATGCAATAAAATTAGAACGAGGCGCTCTAAATGCTCCGATAGTAATATTGGATGGGATATCCCAACCCTCTGCCAGATAATTTTCAAAAGCACCAGCCGGGAACCGATTTTCGTGAATGGCATTTTCAGGAATTCCGCCACCCTTTATATGAATGGCTGTTACATTATTTTTTTCATCGAGTGCCGCTTTATAAGTAACCATATAAGATGGACGATACACCCCATTGGTCATATCGTCTTCTCTTGTATAAATCAATTTAATTGGAGCTTTCATTTTTTGAGAAATCAAACCAGCTTCTACTATATAATGTCCATAAGCCCTTCTGCCAAAACCACCACCCATCCTAGCTAATTTCATATCAATTTTATCTGCAGTAATTCCCAAATTAGCAGTGATGCTTTGTTTCATCATATCAGGAATTTGTATTGGCGCTACAAAAAGTGCCTTTTCATCAGTGATATGCGCGAAACAACTAATGGGTTCCATGGTATTATGCGCTAAGAATGGAGCAGAATAAGTTTTCTCTATTATCTTTTTCGCTTTAGCAAATGCAGCTTCAGGTTCCCCATCTTTTCTTAAAATTTTTCCCTGTACTTTTTGCTTCTCATACATTTGTTTTAAATGCTGATCAGAGCTTTCTAATCCTGCAGGTATAGTATCTTCTCTTTTATTGTTACCCGCACCAGCAAATTCTTTATAAGGTTGGAAGGCTTCCCATTGGATATTTACTTTTTTTCTTGCATTCATAACTTCCCAGGTGGTATTACCTACTACCACTACTAAATTGTTGAAAGTTCTGGTATCAAATCCAGCTTTCACATAACCATTTTTGTAAACCTGAATTTCAAAAACATCTTTGATTCCTGGCATCTTTAAAGCTTCAGTGGCATCAAATGATTTTAATTTCATGCCAAAAGCAGTTGGATGAATGGCCATCGCAATCAACATTCCCTCTTGCTTATAATCCATGGTAAACAAAGGCTTTCCCGTTACCACTTTTGAACCTTCCACATTTTTTTGCGGAGTACCTATCAATGAAAATTCTCCGTTCTTTTTTAAATTGATCTTTTCAGGTGCAGTCAATTTTGAAGCAGCAGTTGCCAATGCACCATAGGATGCAGTTTTATTAGTTGCTTTATGATTGACAAATCCATTGGAAGCAGTTAATTCTGCAACAGGCAAATTCCACTCGTTAGCGGCAGCCTGCAATAACATTAATCTGGCTGTGGCACCCGCAGTTCTCAATGGTTTCCAAGCCATACGCATCGCCTGACTTCCGCCCGTAAATTGTCTTTTGAATCTAGGGGTATCATAATCGCCTTGTTCTACTATTACTTTTGTCCAATCCACTTCCAATTCTTCGGCGATCATCATGGGTAAGGACGTCATCACATTCTGTCCAAACTCAGGATTCGGAGATAAGATCACAATTCGATTATCAGGAAATATTTTAATGAAACCTGTGAGTTCGATCCAATCTTTTGTTGCAGTGGTTGCAGCAATTGCTTCATTGGGAATTAAATTGGCTAACCAACTAAAACCGATCATCATGCCACCTCCAGTGATGGAAGAAACTTTCAGGAATGAACGTCTGCTTTGTGTATTGTTTGACTTTTCCATTTTCTTTAATGATTTATTTAGTGGATGATTTAGCAGCAGTTTTAATAGCAGTTCTAATTCTGGTATAAGTTCCACAGCGACAAATATTTCCACTCATATAAGAATCGATTTCTTCATCCGTAGGATTTGGCTTTGTTTTTAATAAGGCAGCCGCAGTCATGATTTGTCCAGTCTGGCAATAACCACATTGAGCCACATCTTGTTCGATCCAGGCTTTTTGAACAGGATGTTCTCCATTTTCAGACAATCCTTCAATAGTAGTGATCTCTTGCACACCCACAGCAGATACAGGTAACTGGCAAGATCTTAAAGCTCTTCCATTTAAATGAATAGTACAGGCACCGCAAGAACCAACGCCACATCCATATTTTGTACCCACTAAATTTATATGATCACGTAACACCCAAAGTACAGGCGTACTTGGATCTACATCAACTTCAAAAGTTTTACTGTTGATCTTAAGTTTAAACTTTGCCATATGATAGGTTCAAGAATGTGTAAATCAGTTTATTTAACTAACACAAATTAAGAAACTATTATTTGCTAGAGCTACAAAAATCAAACAATTAATACCAAAAAACAATGCTCTTTTTTTACGCTGTAATTAATCTTGAACATATTAAACCATCAATTTTAAGAACTGAGATTTAAATGGCAGTTTTTGATTTATTGGATTGGTCCACTATTACTTATAAATGAAATGAATTTACTATCCGGGCTCCAGCTTGGTGTATTAATGGTTCCCTGACCACCAAACAAAGTAGCAATTACTTTTGGTCCCCCACCATTAATTGGCATCAAGCGCAACATCACTCTTTTATAAAAAGGATGATCACCTGGATCTACTGTATTTGGGAAAGATATAAAAGCAATCCATTTATTATCGGGAGAAACGTGCGCAAACCAATTATTGTATTCGTCAAAAGTTAATTGCGTTTGTTCGCTCCCATCCATTTTCATACGCCATAGTTGCATGTTTCCGCTTTGGGTGGAGTTATAATAAATATATTTTCCATCAGGAGAACATTCAGGACCATCAGCTAATCCCTTTTGTAAAAATGTCAATTGTACTTCAGGTCCACCATTAATCGGTTTTTTATAAATATTATAGGTTGCGCCTTTACTAATTCTTTGGGCTGTATATACTACTTCTTTATTATCGATCGTCCAACCATGTAAATAGCTGGGTGTGCTATCTGTGATTAATTTAGCATTACCTCCAGTTAATGGAAGATAATATACAGTACTTCCACCACCCGACATCCCA
>Ga0194061_1000585_pt1 | contig 21975 bp, 18 predicted proteins | sample SepL2221m_MetaG_FD_163423 | JGI IMG/M metagenome (GOLD analysis project Ga0194061, IMG submission 163423) | Anoxic zone freshwater microbial communities from boreal shield lake in IISD Experimental Lakes Area, Ontario, Canada - Sep2016-L224-21m | ecosystem: Environmental > Aquatic > Freshwater >... | reverse complement strand
ACGAAGATAAGATAGGGGCCTACGTGAAAAACCAAGGGCAAGCCTACCAGAAGATCCATGTTGACCGTCAGCTAGAGCTGTTCTGAACTCCACCAATACCCCGCTGCTTGCGGCGGGGTATTTTATTGTCATCAGTTTTTTCCAGCCACGCCAACCCGAGCGCAACGCAATGTTTGCAGAAGTCGCCATCCTGTCCGACCGGGCAGGTACAGGTGTAATCAAGTTTCACTTGAGCATTCATGTCCGAGACGACTTTAAGACGTACATCGTAGGTACGGCTGCCGTGAATCTTTGCAGAGATGACGCCGCTTTTTTCGGAGACCGGCCCAACCGCCCCCTCGTCAAAATACTCCTCACCACGCATAAAGGAACGGCCACCGGCAAGAGCACGCAGGTTTTTTGGTGTAATGATCTCTTTGCTGCCAGGGATAGCCATGCTTTTCTCGATTCTTCAGGAAATTAACGGGGGAAACCAGCGGCACTTTTATGCCCCATTGCATGGTTTGTTGTCAATTTAAAGAGTTATGCTACCGAGACAGGCTGAATAGAGTTGCAACATTTCGACGAATCAATGTTCACAAAATAATCTTTTTCTCACTCCCCTCTCAAAAAATACATTTTCCACATAATTCCAACACATTTGCCTGGTATCTCTGAAATCAGGAACACCACATCCATGCGATGTGAACAACTTGAAAGCGAGGTAGATGGCAATGAGAAGAAAAATGATGATTACGGTAGCGATGGTGGCAGCAATGATTGGCGTTGGCACAAGCGCAGTGCTGGCGGAACGCGGGCCGATGCCCGGTTTTGGAGGGCCACCTCCAGGCATGGAAAGAGGGGGAGAGAATTTTGAGGCGCGTATGGCAAAGATTCTTAAACTGACAGAGGCACAGCAGACCCAGATCAAGGCGATCCTTGATGGCGAACGGGAGCTGGTAAAGCCGATGATGGACAAGATGCAGGAAAGCAGAGAACAGCTGAAGTCTTTAGCAGATGCGACCGTCTTTGACGAAACAGCCGTGCGGGCACGTGTCGTTGCCCAGAGTCAGCTTGAAGTGGAATTGATCGTGTCACACACCAGAACGCTTAATAAAGTAAATGCGCTGTTGACGCCTGACCAGAGGGAATTGCTGGCGAATCTTATGCCGGAAATAAAATAGAAGAGCGCTCAATTCCCCTGATTGTAAAAAAGCTTGTGAAGCCTTTTAAAAAGAGCTTTCGCAAGCTTTTTATTTTTTGCATTCCAACGTTTTTATTGCCAAACCGATCGTCCAGAACCAGCTGACAAATCTTTTTTACTCCCCCTCCAAAAAATACATTTACTACACAATTCACATACATTTGCCTGTTATCAACATAATCATACAACGTGCAAAGGGAGCTTATCATGCCAAAAATGAAAATCACAGTGCTGCTACTCACCGCAGTTGGAACCCTCGCGTTCCTTGGTTGCGGTGGCACCACAACGTCAACCACCTCAACTGCTTCATCGACTGACACCACAACCACTACAACCATAGCAACAAAAAGCACCTATTCCATCGTCGATACGGGGCAGACGAAGACCTATAACGCCTCTGTGGAGATTTCCGCCCCCTCTGCCGGCCAGGCCTTCTACGGTCAGGATGCCCAGTTTTCGGGTAACCAGCCCAGTTTCACCAAGAGTGCTGATGGTCTTACGGTGAAAGACAACATCACCGGTCTGACCTGGCAGCAAAAACTGCCCACCGGACAAGTGAACTGGGCGGAAGCCAAAGCTGTCCCCGCAACCATGAATGCACAAAATTACGGCGGCTACAGTGACTGGCGTCTCCCGGCCATCAAAGAGCTGTATTCACTCTGGAACGGCGGTACCGGTTGGCCCTACATTGACACGAATTATTTCACCGTAAATTACTCAAGTGAGGTGGAACTCAGTCATGGCATCTTCTGGAGCAGCACAAAGTATACGGGACTGCTTGAAAGCACGACAGACCCTACCAGCGGTGCAGAAATGGCGTTCGGCGTAAATTTCGGCACCGGGCATATCAAAGCGTATGCAATCAGTACCGGGCCGAGGCACCTTGCCCGCTGTGTTCGTGGGGATATTTACGGTGTCAATAATTTTAAAAATAACAGTGATGGCACCATTACGGATCAGGCCACGGGCTTGATGTGGGCTCAGGCTGACAGCGGCTCTGGTATGGATTGGGAACACGCCCTGGCGTTTGCTCAGACCAAAAATGCTGCCACCTATCTCGGCCACAATGACTGGCGGCTCCCAAACAGCAAGGAACTCCAGAACATCGTCGATTATACACGCTCTCCCGGTGCAACTGATGCAACAAAGGTGGGTCCGGCCATCGATCCGCTTTTCAGCAGCACCGTGATTACCAATGAAGCGGGAACGGCCGACTATCCCTATTACTGGACGAGTACGTCCGCAAAAGCCAACGCGACCGCAGCGTACGACTCTGCCTGGTATGTGGCCTTCGGGCGAGCCGTTGGCTCCGATGGAAAAGATCTTCACGGAGCGGGGGCCGTCCGTTTCGACGCGAAGGTTCAAGGGGCTTCTGGTGGTGAATCACGATATTTTAACTACGTCCGTCTGGTGCGGAACGCGCAGTAAAAACCCAAAAAAGGAGGATTACACCATGAGCAGTATCGGAAGTATTGGAGCAAGCAGTATGCAGCGTCCTGATCCGTTGGGTATTTTCAAAAAGACCGACAGTGACGGCAGCGGCGGGGTGTCACAGGCAGAATTGAAAAATCTGGCAGCCGTTATCAAAGAGAAAACCGGGAAAACCTTTGATGTCAGCAACGACTCTTTCAACAGCTATGACACGAACAGCGACGGTTCCTTGAGCGGGGATGAGTTGAAATCAGTCCTGGATAACAGCGGCTTCGGCCCGCCCCAGGGAATGCAAGGAATGCAGGGAATGGGGCCACCTCCACCTCCGCCACCGCAGCAGGCAACAGATTCGTATGAGTCAAACTCTTCCAGTTACGGGCAGGAAAGTGTTTCGGCGCTGGTAGATACACTGAAGACGCTTCTGGAAAAGATTACCACGCATTCCGATGGATCACACAACAGCACTTCAGATCAGAATTCTTCCAACTCATTACAGGATCAGTCGGCGGAATTAAAGAAACTGCTGAAGGCCCTGAACAGGTATAGCGACTCAAACAGTGGGTTTTCAAATTCTATCTTCAGTGTCAACTCGTAAGCCATTTTGTCAGAAAGGAGAATACATCTGGAGTACTTGAACTCCTATCGGTTACTGTTGTTATTAAAAAATTCCGAAGCGAAATCTCTCCAGCAGACCATGTTTTTACAAAACTTTACAAAATTACCAATCATCTTAACATTCCATGGCGGAAATAACCTGTATGCTGGAATCACCCGCGTAGCTATTCCTTACAGGAGTTCCGCCATGAAAACAAAAATTGCGCTCTTCATGCTTACTGCCGCTCTATGTACATCCCTGGCGGCGGCCCAGGATCGTCCACCCCGCCGCGATGACGGGAACCGTTCTCCTCCCCGTGAAGGAAGCCGCGAGCCACGGCGCGGCAACGGTCAGGAAAGCGGGCGGCAGCAGTACTCCATTGAACAGGCCGTGTCCGATCAGGCCCAGCTGCATACCATCGCCTTCAGCGGGCTGGCTTTCATGACCGGCGACTTCGGTAGTTCCACCTTCATCCCCCCCGGCAAGGTCGCTGACTTCTTCGGTTTTCAGTACATGCGCGACATCGACGCTGCCGGCAAGGGGCATAATCCCATGTTTCTCGACCGGGTGGCCGGCAATGTGATGAAACTCCTCACGCCGCAGCAACGCACGCTGTTCGAGGACGCCGCCCGTGAGCAGGAACCTCTGGTGCAGAAAATCGCACAGAAACGATTTCCGCTGGTTGCGGCATTTCACCGGGAGCTGGATGGCAGACTCCCGTCCGGCACCACCGGACTGAGCCGCACTGCCGTCATGTCATATACCGCCGACCTGTTCGAGCTGGATGCTGCGCTTGCCTATAAACGGGCAAAGGTGTTTGGCGCCCTGGCCCGTTCGCTGAGCAGCCAGCAGAAGGCGACCCTGGCAAAGATGAAATTCGGCGATTTTAACAGCTGGCCGGAAATCGACCGGGAAGAGGTGCGCAGCCTGCGCCCCCGCGGCGCATCAAAGCTTGTCAGCGTGGGATACATGACCCTGGCCAGCGAGTTTTTCAGTTGGTATGCCGGGTCGGTCGAGGCCGACACCTATTTCTGTCCCGAGCGCCACGGCACTTATTTCGGAGGATTCTATCTGAAGGACCTGCCGGCCATGGGGCAGAGGGATTTTGATATTTCCACATCGCTTACGGGCGATTCCGGCGCCGCCTTCGTAGATATGCTTACTGCACATCAGCGCTCCAGACTGACCGGTGTTCTCAACCGGCAGCGCAGCGCTCTTAACGAAATCATCGAGGTACGGCGGAAGATGTCCACAGCATTACGAGGATTTCTGCGTGGGCAGACTCCTTCCGAGCATGACATAACAGCGCTTGGCAGACGCTACGGCGAACTTGATGGTGCGCTCTCCTACGAATATGCCAGCGCCTTCGCAGCGATCTATAAAACCTTTACGGTCGACCAGAAAAACAGACTGAAAGCTCTTCGCTCACACCATACCCGTGAGGATGGAACTGCTTTCATTTACTCTGATCGCATTCAGATGTCTCAGGTTCCGGATTCATCATTTTTGTTTGGTGTAAAGAAATGAGGTCCACAGCGAAAAATGCTCTGCTGGCCTGCATGCTGTTATTACTGTCGTGCCTTGCTGCATCTGCCGCCGGGACATCGCCCGCAGCGGTAGCCGGTCAGGGGGGCGCATCGCGGATGACGGTTCCGGCGGGCAGGCAGGAATTTACCTATGCCGCAACGGTGCTACCGTCCAGCGGGACATCGATGGAAACTGCGCGCCCCGTGGGGATCGGCTCCTTTGCCGGCGGGGGAGATGTCATCAGTCTGCAGCTCAAGACACCGCAGTTTATTGATGTTGTTGATGTGTACGCGGCCATTTACGCACCAGCCATCGACGGCAGCAACCTCTACCTTTTTACAGTGAATGGCCTGAAACCGCTCTCTGCGGGACTCACCCCCTGGAAGAAGGGTGTGCGCAGTGCCGAGGGGGTCCTGCTCGACGACTTCCCGGCAAGCCGGCTTCCGGCCGGCAGTTATACAATCTACGTCCTGATAACACCAGGCGGCAGTACCGACGCCTACTACCTATGGGCGTCAAGCTTCACCGTTCCTGCTGCCGTCACTGCAACCGCTTCCGGCTCCTTCAACGGCACGATTCTGTTGGGTACCCCCACGGCCACGTCAGTCAGAGCAAGCCTGTTCTCCTCAGACCAGAGCGGCGCTGTCACCCTCAGTTACGGGACATCGCCCTGCAGCTACGATCGGCAGACGGCAGTAGCCTCATTTGTTGCCGGATCGCCGTTGACCGTCGCGTTGGAAAACCTCGCTGCCGATACCCGTTACTACTATCGGGTCAACTTCACGGGCACGGGAATGACAGCAGCCGTTTCATCGGTAGAGTACAGCTTTCATACCGCCCGGCCGGCCGGGAGCACGTTCACCTTTACCATTCAGGCTGATTCCCATCTGGACGAGAATTCCGCCCCTGACATGTACCGCAGGACGCTGGCCAACATACGTTCGGATGCACCGGACTTTCATATTGATCTTGGCGATACCTTTATGTGCGAGAAGCACAGTGAACCATTGACGGCGAATGTCAGAACTGCGCCGGATCAGGCCACCGTCAATGCGCGGTACGCTTACGAGCGAGCCTATTTCGGGTTGATTGCCGACTCGGTGCCGCTCTTTCTTGTCAATGGAAACCATGAAGGTGAAGCGGGATGGATGGCGGACGGAACCGCAAACAACATAACGGTCTGGACAACGCTGGCCCGCCAGAAGTATTATCTCACCCCGCTGCCGGACGGTTTTTACAGCGGTGATTCGACCGTTGAACCTTTTGTGGGAAAACGGGGCTCCTGGTATTCCTGGAACTGGGGTGATGCCCTGTTTATTGTACTTGAGCCCTTCTGGAACAGCATGACCATGAGCAGCAGAGACCCGTGGGGCCTGACGCTTGGTTCGCGGCAGTACCAGTGGCTGCAGCAGACGCTCGCTGCAAGTACGGCGAAATACAAGTTCATTTTCATCCACAACCTGGTCGGCGGGCTTGACGGCCAGATGCGCGGTGGAATTGAGGCTGCGCCGTTTTTTGAGTGGGGTGGTAAAAATATGGACGGTACCGAAGCGTTCAGCCAGAAGCGGGCCGGCTGGAGTCTGCCGATTCATCAGCTGTTGGTCAAGCATGGCGTAACTGCTGTCTTTCATGGTCACGATCATGTCTATGCCCGGCAGGAACTCGACGGCATCGTGTATCAGGAGGTTCCGCAACCCAGCGCGAAAAACTCCCAGAGTGGTTCAACGCTGGCACAAGAGTACCATTATGCCGCTGGAACTATCCTGAGCAGTTCCGGGCATATCCGGGTTACCGTCTCACCGTCAGACGTAACTTCCCGCTATGTACGGGCCTGGCTGCCGGCAAGCGAGAATGCCCGGCAGAAAAACGGCCAGATCGACGACAGCTGGACAAAACCGGCACCGTGAACATCGTAAGGAGGTAATCCGTTCATGATCCGATTTATCTTGTCTGGAGCATTTCTGGTTGCATCGGTTACTGCGGCCGGGGCCGGCTGTGTAGGTTCTTCCTGCCTTACTCCCTCACTGACCCAGTCAGAGTCAATGTTTGGAGCAATCGAGCGACAGTTTCCGCAGTATTTTTCGACTCCGTCCGACACGCAGATTATTCTGAGCGGCAACGATACTGCCTATTACCGGACGTACAATAATCAATTCGGCACCGGCTTGGCGACATTCCAGGGGAGCCTGTGGTATTCGGCTTCAGCATTCTGGCAGCGTTTTGGCTCCCTTGACGATGCCGACCGCGTCTTCTGCGGCAGCGGCTGTCTGTCGTCGATTCCTACGGTCTCACAGTCCGGAGTGTTCCGGGGAAACATCGTACTCGGAGCTCCGACCGCCTCATCAATCAAGGCCAATATTTACTCACCCGACCAGTCAGGAACAGTCAGCATTACCTACGGAACCTCGTCCGGCAGTTACGAAAAGGAAAGCGCTTCAGCATCCCTGACTGCCGGCAAACCGCTGGAGCTTTCGCTGGAAGGATTATCCCCGAATACCCGTTATTACTACCGGCTCAACTATCGCTCTGCCGACGGAACTGTTTCCGTCAGTGCGGGAGAATACAGGTTCCATACCGCCCGTACCGCCGGCAGCACCTTCACTTTTGCAATCCAGGGGGATTCCCATCCCGAGCGGGAAAAGACCCAGTTCAACGCCGACCTCTACCGTCGAACACTTCTGACTTCAGCCGCTGACCTGCCTGACTTCTACCTGGCAATTGGTGATGATTTCAGCGTCGACACACTGAATCCGAAAACGGTCACCGCCGCGCAGGTGGCGGAGCGCTATGCCATCCAGCGCCCGTATCTCGGACTGATCGGGAATTCGGCGCCGGTATTCCTGGTCAACGGCAACCATGAGCAGGCCGCCCGCTACCTGCTGGACGGAACGGAGAACAATGTTGCGGTCTGGGCCCAGAACGCTCGCAATTCGTTTTATTCCCAGCCGGCGCCGGACAGCTTTTACTCAGGCAATCCCGAACAGGTCCCGTTCATCGGTCTGTTGCGGAATCATTTCGCCTGGACATGGGGGGATGCTCTCTTCGTGGTCATCGATCCCTACTGGAGTTCATCGGTCTGCGTGGACAATCAGTTTTACGGCGATGCAAAACGGAGCAACCTGTGGGATGTCACCCACGGGGATGCCCAGTACCAGTGGCTCAAGGCGACTCTCGAACAGAGCACGGCGAAGCACAAGTTTGTCTTTGCCCATCACGTCATGGGGAGCGGGCGTGGTGGCATTGAACTGGCGGGACTGTATGAGTGGGGTGGGCTGAGTGCCAAAGGCGCCAATGAATTTGCGGCGAAGCGCCCGAACTGGGCCATGCCGATTCATCAGCTGATGGCTGCCAACGGAGTGTCCATTTTCTTTCAGGGGCACGACCACATCTGGGTCCGCCAGCAGCTGGACGGCGTCACCTACCAGACGCTGCCGGAACCGGCCGACCCGAACTACTCCCTTTTCAACTCTGACGCCTACCTTTCAGGCGATAAATATCCCAACAGTGGTTACACGCGGGTCACGGTGTCACCATCGGCTGTCAAGGTTGACTACGTCCGCACCTGGCTGCCGGCGGATGAAGGCAGCGGGAAAGTCAGCGGCTCCACGGCATTCAGTTACACCCTCAAATGATAACCGGCATTCGAATTCCAATCGACACCCCTCCATTGTAAAGTTTTGTAAAGGAAACCTTCGCATCGTTTACAAAACTTTACCCAACCACCTTGCATCTTGACACTACTTTACAAAGTCAGGGTGTACTCTGTGTTTAAAGGAACATCGCAGCATCCGTTCCCGGAATTCGCAGAGGAGGTGGATCATGTCAACAGCGCTCACCAATCGTCAACACCGACCGATCTATCCAGGCCGACATCCGCAGGACACATTCTTATCTCTGGCCATTGAATCGCTGGTGTCGCTGGTGTCCACCATAGTCATTATTGGCTTTACCGGCGGATTTGCCTACCTGCTCTACCTGCTGTTCCTGAAAGAGCTTGGCTGAAGGGGGATATCATGACAACGCTGACGAACTACATGATAGTGAATCGGAACTGTTACGGTCTGGGCGCAGAAGCGGTGGAACGGGAACAGACATTGTCTGACAGGGTAGACGATGTGGTTTACCCGGCGATTGGAATTGTGGGTATTGCTTACCTGCTCTATCTGCTGGCATCGATGTAATGGAGGTTGGTTATGTTAGAAAATACTATCTGCACAATGAAATCGCTTCTCGGTGTGGGCCTGTTCATCCTGCTTACCGGCTGTAGCTCCGGGAACTCTGACAGCGCATCTACAGGCTCTATCACTGCACAACTGGTGTGGAACGCTGCAGGCAAAACAACCGCTAAAACAGTTGCCTCGGCGCCGGCCGGGGTTGCCACGGTACGGATTATGGTTTCCGGATCGGGCATTGCACCAATCATCCAGAAGGACTTTGCCGCCGGTACGGGCAGCGGTACAATTGACGGAGTACCTGCCGGAACGGGACGAACGTTGAACGTCCAGGGACTTGACGCTGCGGGAAAGCTGACGCATCAGGGAACCGCTGCAAACATCACCGTACAGGCCGGCCTGACAACCGATGCTGGCACAATCACCATGGCGGCAGTTTCTGCCACGACCACCACGACAGGTGCACTTACCTATCCGGTCGTCGATACCGGTCAGTCAAAAACCTACAATTCAAGCGCCGAGATCGCTGCGCCGTCAGCGGGACAGCCTTTCTACGGTCAGGATGCCCAGTACAACGGTGTCCAGCCCGGCTACACGCTCAGCAGCGACGGCACCACCGTGTACGACACCGTGACGAAGCTGACTTGGATGCGTGCTCCGAACACAACGCTCGCCGCACCGGCCTCGACCGACAAGATGACCTATAGCCAGGCACAGGCCTGGGTTGCCTCGGTCAATGCCATGAAATACGGCAGTTTCAGCGACTGGCGACTGCCGACCATCAAGGAACTCTATTCGCTGATGATCTTCAAGGGTACCGATCCCAGCAGTTTCACCGGCACGGACACGTCGGTTCTGACCCCTTTCATCGATAGGGCCTATTTCAAATTTTCCTACGGACAGACGGCTGCCGGTGAGCGGATCATCGATTCCCAGTATGCTTCCAGCACCATTTTCGTGCTCAATCCGGCTGAGACCGGCTACCCGAAGCTTTTCGGTCTCAATCTGGCTGATGGCCGCATCAAGGGGTACGATCTGATCATGCCGGACGGGCGGACCGAGAAAACCTTCTTCGTCCAGCTGGTGCGGGGAGGAACCAGCTACGGCGTTAACAGCTACGCTGACAACGGTGACGGCACGATCACCGATGCGGCAACCGGGCTGATGTGGTCGAAAGAGGACAGCGGCAGCGGCATGATCTGGCAGGATGCACTGGCTTTGGTTCAGGCGAAGAACGCCGCAAAGCATCTGGGGCACAGCGACTGGCGGCTCCCCAATGCCAAGGAGTTGCAGAGCATCGTCAACTATGCAAATGCTCCCGATTACAACGGCAGACCGGCCATCGACACAGCCTTCTTCAGCAGCAGCGTGATCGTCAATGAAAACGGAGACAGCGACTATCCCTACTACTGGACATCCACCACCCATGCCGGCTATTCGGCAACCGGTTCGTCGGGCTCTCAGGCAGTCTATATCCCATTTGGCCGGGCTCTTGGATGGCCGTCGGGCGCATTGAAATGGGTCGATGTCCACGGTGCCGGCTGTCAGCGCAGCGATCCGAAAACTGCACCACCGTATTCGTATGCGACAGCCCATTCAGTCAGCAAAAGCGGGAAAACCTACAGCGGTTACGCCTTCGGTCCCCAGGGGGACGCCATCCGCGGACTCAACTTTGTCAGGCTGGTGAGGAATACATTGTAGTGCATCTCCAGAACCAGATATATCACATCAAGGGAGAATGTCATGAAAACAACCGTGTTATTTGCAGCAGTATGTACCGTAGTAACCTGTTCATTTCCGCTTTACGCAGCGGACGGCGCTACCAGGCAGGGAGAGGGGCAGGGGATGAGTATCGAGCAGAAAAAATCTGAAATTTTGCAGCACATCGACAAGCGGATCGCCAATTCCCAGGCTGAGAAAGTCTGCATCAGCGCGGCCAAATCACACGACGAGCTTCGCGCCTGTCGTGAAAAATACCGTCCGCAACGGCCGAATGACACACGTCAGGGAACGGCACCCTGATCTTCGCCGGTAACGGATCAATCATGGGAAACAGCATACCCGCCCAGGTCCCGTTCCTGAAGGACTTCGTACGGCTTCAGCGTGTAGGAGCGGTAGTTGATGGTTCCGTCAAACTCCAGCAGAATCTTAAGACGTTCCTTCATGACCTTGTTGGAGACCTCTTCCAGCGCTGCGGCCGGCGAAAGCCAGCGAGCTTCGGCGCTGTCTCCGCTGCCGGCCAGTTCGCCGCTCAGGTAGCGTCCCAGAAAGGTGAAAATTACCGCCGGCGGGAGGGTCACTTTGGACCAGACCGCAGCCAGGGGCCCCATCTCAATCTCTACGCCGGCCTCTTCGCGCACTTCCCGGTGCAGAGCATCGATCAGGCTTTCGCCCTCCTCGATCCGACCCTGGGGAATTTCCCAGCCGCGCTTGTGATTTCGTATCAGCAGAACTTCATCCTGTTCGTTTCTTACCAGGCATCCGACGACCAGGGTGTGCAGCGGCTCTTTTGTGGTGGACATCTCTTCCCTTTCCTGCAGCTGGGGTGATTTTTCAGGAAAACAGTTTGTCAATGGCGTCAAAATCGAAGCTCTTCTCGGCCAAGGAGCAGATCAGGGCCAGCTTTTCGGTATCTTCAGCGATAATTTTTGACACGTCCCTGTCGATCAGCTGATACAGGTCGGCGGAGGTGCGTTTTTCGTCGCGCAGGTACGGCATCCTGCTCTGATCCAGAATCTGCTGAGTGATCGGACTGACCGGCGTGGCCCCTGATATTATGAGCCCGACGATAAGCGATCGATAGCGCGGCATCCGGTAGAGATGGGCCAGGGTGACCAGCAGTTCGTCCCGGCTGCTGGTCACCAGAATCAGGGAGGGCTCCTGCAGCAGTTCGGTCACCCGCTGGGTGGAGGCGGCCCCCACCAGCACCTTGTAGATGATTTTCTGGAGTTCCCGCCGGTTTCCCTGAACGGGAAGTCCTAATAAGCCGGAGATTCGTCGCAGGGTCGGATTCGCCAGAATAGGTTGATAATCAAAACCGCCGATCACCTTGAAGCGTTCGTGCATCATGGCTCGGCCGAGGTAGTCGAGGCTCCGTTGCCGCTTCTCGGCAATCAGCCGGTTGACGAGAATCGCCCGCACATCGACATTCTCTTTCTCAAAAAGCGCCATAATCATGGCAAGCCGGTCGACGACGTTTCCCAGTCCCCCGCCGGTCACCAGCAGCAGCGGCGCGCCAAGCAGCCGGGCTATACGGGCGTTTGACAGCTGGATGATCGACCCGACGCCCGGATGACCGGATCCTTCGATGATGATGAAGTCGCACTCTTTTTCCAGCTCGGCGTACGCATCGAGCATGCGCGCCTGAAGGTCGGCCGGTGAAATGATGCCGTCCACAACCTTGTGGGTGGTGTCATTTGAAAGAACAACCGGTGACATGATCTCCGGATTGGCGGTGAGCCCGAATACCTGGGTCATCAGCGCGACATCTTTATCGATGGTCATTTTTCTGAACACCACCGATTGTCCGCCGAAGGGTTTGAAAAAACCGACCCGCTTGTATTTCCTGCGGGCCAGATGCATCAGACAGATGCTGGTGGTAGTCTTGCCGCTGTTTTTGTCGATAGCTGCAATGAATATTTTCTTTGCCATGCTTTTGTTCTCCGGCCCGGTGCGGCTCTTCTGTTCAGCGAGTCACCATACTCTTCCGGCAGCCAATGCGTCAAGAGTCGGAGGGATCTTTCTCTCCGAAAGCATAACCAGTTGAAAGATGTCCGCGATTTCCCTATAGTACCGGTACTATCTGAATGAATTCGAACGAGGTATGCAGATGCCACTGAAAACACGGATCGAGAAAGACTCCATGGGGGAGATGAGCGTCCCAGCCGATGCCTATTACGGGGCCCAGACCGCCCGAGCCGTGCACAACTTTCCGATTTCGGGCCTGAAACCTCACCCGGTTTTCGTATGGGCAACGGTTGTGATCAAGAAGTGTGCGGCCAGGGCCAACATGACCACCGGCAGGCTGTCGGCAGAGACTGGCAACGCTATCGTCTCCGCCGCTGATGAAATCCTGGCTGGAGGGCTGGCCGACCAGTTCGTTGTCGATCCCTTCCAGGCCGGCGCCGGAACCTCACACAACATGAATTCCAACGAAGTGCTGGCCAACCGGGCGCTGGAGCTGCTTGGACGCCTGCGGGGTGATTTTTCGATGCTGCACCCCAACGATCACGTCAACATGGCCCAGTCCACCAATGATGTCATCCCCACGGCTATCCGCCTGGCCGCACTGGAGATGCTGGACCCCCTGCTGGAACGGCTTGAGGAGCTGGAAGGAGCGCTTGCCGCCAAAGCCCGGGAGTTCGATCACATCCTCAAATCGGGGCGCACCCATCTGCAGGATGCGGTGCCGATCCGTCTGGGGCAGGAGTTCGGCGCCTATGCCGCTGCCATCCGCGGCAACCGCGAGGGGCTTGAGGCGTGTATCCCGGCGCTGCTGGAACTGGGTATCGGTGGCACGGCCGTCGGCAGCGGCATGAACGCCGAGCCGGCCTATATTTCGGCGGTCGTCGAAGAGCTGTGCACGGCTACCGGCTTCCCGCTGGTCGCCAGCCCGAACCTGTTTGAAGCCATGCAGAACATGGACCCCTTCCTGGCACTGTCGTCGGCATTGCGACGCACGGCGGTCAACCTGGGGCGCATCGCCAATGACCTGCGGCTGCTGGCCTCCGGCCCCCGCACCGGCTTTGACGAAATCCGCCTTCCTCCGATCCAGCCCGGCTCATCGATCATGCCGGGCAAGATCAACCCTTCAATGGCCGAGATGACCAACATGGTCTGCTTCCAGGTGATGGCGTGCGACCAGGCGGTGCTGCTGGCAGCACAGGCCGGGCAGCTGGAGCTGAACGTGATGATGCCGCTGATCTCCTGGAACCTGACATTTTCGCTGCAGCTGCTCACGAATTGCGTGCAGAAATTTACCGAATCCTGTATAAGCGGGATTGTTGCCAATGAAGCGCGTTGCCGACGTTACCTGGAAGATTCGCTCGGCCTGGTGACGGTGCTGGCCCCCTACATCGGCTATAATGCCTCGGCGGACATCGCCAAGGAGTCAGTTGCCAGCGGCAGAAGTATCCGTGAAATCGTATTGGAGAAGGGACTGATGGCCGAATCCGAACTGGACGACGTCATGCGGCCGGAGCAGCTGACGGAACCGGGGCTGCCGAAACGGTAACATGCTGCGCACTATGCACCACCACATACAAAGGAGATCTGAAGATGAGAGAGGAAGTGCTGAAGGTTCTTGAGATGGTTCGTCCCGGCCTGCAGGCCGACGGCGGTGATGTTGAACTGGTTGAGGTTACGGAAGACGGTATCGTCAAAGTGCGCCTGAAGGGGGCCTGCGGCAGCTGCCCCATGTCCACCATGACCCTCAAAATGGGCATCGAGCGTGCCATGAAGGAAAAAATACCGGGTGTTGTGGAAGTGGTTCAGGTGCAATAGCAGCCGGAATCCGTTTATCTGTCCTGACAACAAAGCCCCTTCCTCTTGCAGGAAGGGGCTTTCATTTTCACCAAGGAAAATCCTGTTTCACACCATCCGTTTCAGCTCATCCAGCAGATTGAGGGCCTCCAGCGGTGTCAGGGTGGCAATGTTGAGCTTCTTCAAGCGATGTCGTAGCTGATCCTCGGTGGTTTCAAACAGCGAAAACTGGGGTGACGGTTCACGGGGCGGACTCTTGCGGCTTTTCGCGATGCGCGGGGCGCCTTCCTCGAACTCGCCGCTTTCCAGGTTTCTCAGAATCTCTTTGGCCCGTTCGATGACGTCCAGCGGCATACCTGCCAGACGGGCCACCTGGATGCCGTAGGAGTGGGATGCGCCGCCGGGGATAATTGTGCGCAGGAAGATAACCTGATCGTTCCACTCGCGTACCGCTACGGTGAAATTTTTGATCCGCTCGCGGGTGGTAGCCAGCTCGGTAAGCTCATGGTAGTGGGTCGCGAAGAGGGTGCGGGCCCGGCAGGTGGGGTTGTCGTGAATATGCTCGGCGCAGGCCCAGGCGATGGAAACCCCGTCGAAGGTGGAGGTGCCGCGGCCGATCTCGTCCATGACGATCAGGCTTCTGGGGGTTGCATTTTTGAGAATGGCGGCCGCCTCCATCATTTCCAGCATGAAGGTTGACTGCCCGCGGGCCAGGTTGTCGCCGGCACCGACCCGGGTGAAAATGCGGTCAGCGATGCCGATGCGTGCTTCGGAGGCCGGAACGAATGAACCGACCTGGGCCATGAGGACGATCAGGGCCACCTGACGCATGTAGGTTGATTTGCCGGCCATATTGGGGCCGGTGATCATCAGGATCTGGTTTTCTCCGCCGTCCATACGAGTGTCATTGGGAACGAAGCGCTCAGAAAGACGCATGGCTTCGATTACTGGGTGGCGGCCGTCCTTGATGTCAATTATGTCAGATTCATCCATCAGCGGCTTGCAGTAATTTCGCTCGCCGGCTACCTGGGCCAGTGAAATCAGAACATCCAGCACCGCCAGGCCGTCGGCGCTGCGGCAGATGCGCCCTGCCTCCCCCGCCACCCGCTCGCGAATCTCCTGAAATAGCGTGTATTCCAGTTCACAGATGCGGTCCTCGGCCCCCAGCACCTTCTCCTCGTAGTTCTTCAACTCCTCTGTAATGAAGCGCTCGGCGTTGGCCAGGGTTTGACGGCGGATGTAGTCAGCGGGCACGTTAGCCAGATTGCTCTTGGTAACCTCGATGGAGTAGCCGAATACCCGGTTGTAGCGGATCTTGAGGGTGGAGATGCCGGTGCGGGCCTTCTCCTGGGCTTCCAGCCGGGCAATAAAGCCCTTCCCCTCGCTGCTGACGGCGCGCAGTTCATCCAGTTCGGCGTTGCAGCCGGAGGCGATAATCCCCCCTTCGCGCAGCGAGAACGGCGGATTCTCCACGATGCCCCGCCCGATCAGTTCCCGCAGGTCGTTCAGCGGGTCGATGCTGCAGCGCAGCCCGGCGATCAGCTCCGACTGCAATCCTCCCAGCCGTTCCAGCAGTTCCGGCAGATGTTGAATCGAGTCGCGCAGGGAGCGCAGGTCGCGCCCCGTTGCTGAAGCCATGCCGATGCGGCCGTTCAAACGCTCCAGGTCGGCAATATTTTTGAGGATGCCGGTCAGCTCATCCCGCAGGACTGCCGCTTCCAGCAGTTCCTCCACAGCGTCCAGCCGCCGACGGATCGGTTCCAGCCCGACCAGCGGGTAGGAGAGCCACTGTTTCAGACGCCGGGCTCCCATGGCGGTGACTGTGCGATCGAGACACCCCAGCAGCGAACCGCCCTTCTTCCCTTCGGCCATGGAAGCGATTATTTCCAGGTTGCGCCGGGTAGCAGCATCCAGAGCCAGATGTTCTCTCCGCTCGTAGACGCGGATGTCCCGCAGATGCGGCAGAGCGCTCTTTCTATTTTCCCGCAGATAATAAAGTGCCACTCCGGCGGCGATCAGTCCGGACGGCAGACCGGCAAGCCCGAGGGCCTCGGCCGAAGCGGCGCCAAACTGACTGCACAACAGCCCGGAGGTGTAGTCGTGTTCATGGACCCACCCTGGAGTGCGGGAAGATATTCGCTCTCCCAGAAATCCGCGAAGCTCGACCGGCAGCGTGTCCAGTTCCAGGCCAGCAGAGATCAGCACTTCGCGGGGGCTAATCCCGGTTGCTTCCGCAAGTAAGGCGGAGGTCCCGGTTAGCTCGGTAACACGGAATTCGCCGGTGGAGACGTCCAGCCAGGCGCATCCCCAGATGTCGTCGTTGCCGCGATGCAGTGCCAGCAGGAAGTTGTTCTCATCGGGTGAGAGACTCTCGGTCTCAATCAGCAGTCCGGGGGTGACAACTCTGACAACCTCGCGCCGCACGATCCCTTTGGCCTGCTTCGGGTCTTCGACCTGTTCGCAGACCGCCACCTTATGTCCGGCTTCGATCAGTTTTGCAATGTAGGGTGCGGCAGAATGGAAGGGGACGCCGCAAAACGGTATCTCGTCAGCCCCACCCTTGTTACGCGAGGTGAGGGCAATATCGAGGATGCGGGACGCAATCAGGGCGTCATCAAGGAACATCTCATAAAAATCTCCCATGCGGAAGAAGAGGATCGCATCGGGACAGCCTGACTTGATCTCCAGATACTGCCGCATCATGGGAGTCTGCTCCGCCATGCTTTGCCTCTCAAGTGGGAAATTTACCCGTGTTGTAGCATAGCGACCAAGCTATTTCAAGGTTACGGCCAGAGAATTCTCCTCGTTGCACTTGTAATATAACAAAGTAGTGTTATCATTGGCGCATCCATTTCAGGAGAGGCCGTCCGTCCTGGTTGGAAATCATGTCACTTTGGATCAGCAACCATGATGATGACGCTCAAATCAAAGATTATCGGCAGTAGCGCCCTGCTTCTGCTGGTAATGGCAACGGCGTTCGTTTTTTTTCTCAACACCTCCGTCCATCAGGTACTTGAAAACGAAGTTGATCGCCGGGCAATCTCTATCGGGCACCATTTTGCCGAAATGTCTGCCGATGCTCATCTCAGTGAAAGCACCTCGCTCCTGCAGACCCACCTGAGCAACTACATGACCATCGAAAAGTACCTGGCTTACATCATCATAATGGACGGTGATAATGCCATCCAGGCCTCAGCGTTCGACGGTGAGCTGCCGCTGAAAACCCGGCAGGAGATTTTGAAGCGGGAACTGCCCAAGACCCAGCATTATTACAGAACAAAAGATGGCACCCAGTTGGAGGAGTTCTATGTGCCGGTGGGTACCGGCCGTGACGGAGGCGTGTATGTCGGCATCAAGGAGGAGATGATCTCCGGCGAGATCAACCAGCTGATCCGGAGGTTGTTGCCGGTTGTGCTGATAGTCACGCTGATCGGAATTGTGCTTACCTACATGCTGGCAAGTGCCATGACCCGGCCGATTGCAGGATTGATGGAAGGTGTCGGCAGGGTGACGCGTGGTGACCTTGATACAAAAATAATTGCCACCAGCACCGACGAAATCGGGCTGTTGGCCGATTCCTTCAACCAGATGACTGAGAATCTCCGTACAAGCACCGTTTCACGCGAGTATATGGAAAAGCTGATCGACTGCATGAATGACGTTCTGATGGTTATTTCACTGGAAGGATGCATCAAGAGCGTTAATCAGGCTTGCTGCAAACTGACCGGCAGCGATCAGACGGCCCTCATCGGGCGCCGTTTTGATGATTTTGAGGTTCAGGGGATGCCGGTCAACATGTTTTCAGCGTTTACCCGGACACTGGAAGAGGAGATGGTGCAGGGGGTTGAAAGCTCTTTCCGGCTCCCGGGTGGTGAATCGGTGCCGATACTCTTCTCCATGGCGTTGATGAAGGATGAGGCCGGTTCGCCGCAGGCGGTTGTCTTTGCAGCCCAGGACATCAGCCCGCTGAAACGGGTGCAGGAAGAGCTGCAACGCCAGCAGAAGGAGTTGGAGGACATCAACCATCATCTCGAGGACATTGTCTCATCACGAACCGCAGAGTTGGCCATTACCAATGAGGGGCTCCGGGCAGAAGTAGTTGAGCGGCAGAGGAGGACTGAAGAGCTGCGCGAAGCAAAGGATGTTGCCGAATCTGCCAACCGTGCCAAAACTGAATTTCTTGCCAATATGAGCCATGAAATGCGAACTCCGCTTAATTCGGTCATCGGGGGGACTGAATTGCTTGACACCGCAGAACTGCTGCCTCATCAGAAAAAGGTGCTGATGATGGTACGGCAGGCAGGCGACAGTCTGCTGATGCTGGTTAATGACCTGATAGATCTCTCACGCATTGAAGCAGGACATCTGGAGCTCGTCATTCAGCCTTTCAATCCCCGGGATATGGTGGACGACATCATGCGGATGCTGGAGGGCGAAGCTGAACGAAAACGGATCAGACTTACCAGCGAAATTTCTGCAGAAATCCCCCGGTTTTTGTCAGGAGACCAGATGCGCCTCAAGCAGGTGCTGGTCAATCTGCTGGCCAATGCGGTCAAATTTACGGATAACGGCGGCAGTATCAATGTTTCTCTGCTGACGTCGGGGGGTGACGACGGTACGGCAATCGTCACATTCTCCGTCAGGGATACCGGAATAGGGATCGAAGCGGACAAACTGGAGATGATTTTCGAGAGTTTCTCCCAGGCTGATACATCCATAACTCGTCGATTCGGCGGCAGCGGGCTCGGTCTGGCGATCAGCCGGAAACTGGTTGAAGTCATGGGAGGCGCCATTTCGGTTGAAAGCGAACCGGATGTTGGCAGCACCTTCAGTTTTACCATCAGTTTCAAAGCGGTTGAAAAAAGTGTACTGGCAACGGCCGTGGAAGCGTCCCAGGCGCTGCTTGCAATCGACGGTACGCGGCGGATCCTGCTGGTTGACGATTCCGCCGAAAACCGGATACTCATCCGCCTGCTGCTGCACAAACTGCCGCTGCTGCTTGACGAAGCCGGAAACGGGCAGGAGGCCCTGGACCTGTTCGACAATAATCACTACGACCTGATCCTCATGGACATCCAGATGCCGATCATGGACGGCTACACGGCTACCCAGGCAATTCGGACGCGCGAAAGTGATAACGGGAGTGCCAGAACACCGATTATAGCTCTGACGGCACATGCCTACGAATCGGACCTGCGCGCCTGCCGAGAAGCCGGTTGCGACGATCACGTTGCCAAACCGTTCAAAAAGCAGGCGCTGCTGGACTGCCTGGCAATGTATTTCAGGGATGAGCGTTATGTGTGACAAAAATATAGACAATGCTTGTGTTGTGGAAGTGGAAAGCGAAATTGAATCCATTATCCCCGAGTTTCTTGAAAACCGGAAGAACGACTGTATGAAGGTCGATCTGTTGGTGCGCGATGGAGCATTCGGCGATCTGCGCACACTCGGTCACCGCATGAAGGGAGCGGGGGGAAGTTACGGCTTCGATGAGATTTCAGAAATCGGCGAAGCGATTGAGGAAGGTGCATTGAATGCCGACAGTGAAGCGATTCTTGCTGCCAGCCGCCGGTTGTCCGATTATCTGCAGCGGGTCACCGTGGTGTATGTGTAATCCAATTCCACATCAGAGCGCTATCAGTGGAGTATCAGTCGTAGGTTGACGGTTCAGTCCCCTTGATGAAGCATTCCATCACTGCGCCGGGGGTCCCTTCTTTGGCCAGTTTTCCGGTGCGGGGGTTTATCAGCACAAACGAAACATTTTCCGGCGCATCAAAATCCTCCAATGGCATGTTAGTGACCGCTTTCTGCATGAAGTCGCCCCAGATGGGTGCCGCCGCCTGCCCACCCGAGCCACCTGCTCCAAGTGAACGCTCCTGGTCATAACCTACCCATACTCCGGTCACAAGCTGAGGAATATAACCGACGAACCAGGCGTCTTTGGCTTCATTGGTCGTTCCGGTCTTGCCGGCCACCGGACGGCCGATAACCGAGGCGCGGTGTCCGGTGCCGCTGGCAACCACGCTCTGCATCAGATTGGTGATAACGTATGCCGTTTCCGGCGGTAATACCGGGATCGGCACGGTAGCCGGCGTTTCTTGTAGAACAGTACCCTCGGAATCAGTAACCTTAGTGATGAAAACCGGCGGGACGAGTACCCCCTTGTTGGCGAACACCGCGTAGGCTGCGGTCAGCTCGAAGGGGGAAATTGTCGCCGCCCCCAGTGCAAGGGCCAGATTGGCCGGAATTGGAGAGGTGAATCCCATTCTCTTGGCGTACTCGGAGGCGTAGGGTGCCCCGATCTGGTCAAGAATTTTCACGCTGGCGATATTAATCGAGTAGGTCAGCGCCTCACGCATGGTTACCGGGCCGCGGAAGGCGTGGTCGTAATTTTTCGGTTTCCAGATGCCGCCGGCACCGTCCGGGTATTCGACTTCGGCGTCCTCAATAATCGTGGCCGGCGTCATCCCTTTGTCAAGTGCCGCCGCGTAAATGATCGGCTTGAAAGCCGACCCGGCATTGCGCTTGGCCTGTACGGCCCGGTTGAACTGGCTCTTTCTGAAGTCGTAGCCGCCGACCATCGCCTTGACACCACCGCTGCGCGGGTCGATGGAAACCAGCGCCGCCTGCACTTCCGGCGTCTGGTCCAGGGCAAATTGCGCCCCTTCACCGTTGGTTTCGGGGGATACTACCGTGACATCGACGACCGAGCCAAGCGTCAGACTCTTGTTGCCCTTCTCCGGTTTGCCGTAACGGTTGATCATTCCAACCTTGCCGGCCCAGGCCATGTTCTTCCGGGCGAGGATGCCTTTGCGGTCGCCGACCCTCACCAGCGCGTCACCCTTTTCGGGATTGAACCCTACGACGACCCCCTGGTAGTTCTCACCGGTTTTCAGGACAGAGGAGTCGATTCCCTCTTCCACCCTGCTGCAGAATGTATCGACGTCGGATTCACCCAGGAATTTGGCGGGTCCACGGTATCCCTGTCGCTTATCGACCTCTTTCAGCCCCTTGCGCAGACTTTCAAAGGCGGCCCGCTGCATGGCAGCGTTCATGGTTGTGTAGATTTTCAGCCCGCCCTTGTAGAGCTGATCCTCGCCGTACTTCTGTTCCAGCTGAATCCGCAGATATTCGAGAAAATACGCCGACTGATCATGATTGACTTTTTTCATCGGCCGGATTTCGATGTCGGTTTTTTTTGCGTGATCGGCTTCCGCCTGGGTGACGTACCCCTCCCTGACCATCCGTTCCAGCACATATCCCTGCCGTTCCCGGGCCCGGTCCAGATGTTTGATGGGTGAGTAGGCGTTGGGGGCTTTCGGCAGACCGGCCAGCATCGACATTTCCGACAAGTTGAGCTGATCGACGTTCTTGCCGAAATACGTTTCGGCGGCGGCCTGCACACCGTATGCGCCGCTGCCGAGATAAATCTGGTTCAGGTACAGATAGAGGATTTCATCCTTGGAAAGCCGCTCCTCCATCCGTTTGGCGAGTATGGCTTCCTTTATCTTGCGGGAGAACTTTTTCTCGGGGGTCAGCAGCATGGATTTGGTGACCTGCTGGGTGATGGTGGAAGCCCCCTCTTT
>Ga0194061_1000584_pt1 | contig 21980 bp, 14 predicted proteins | sample SepL2221m_MetaG_FD_163423 | JGI IMG/M metagenome (GOLD analysis project Ga0194061, IMG submission 163423) | Anoxic zone freshwater microbial communities from boreal shield lake in IISD Experimental Lakes Area, Ontario, Canada - Sep2016-L224-21m | ecosystem: Environmental > Aquatic > Freshwater >... | reverse complement strand
CTGCTGACACGCAAGCCGCTGTTCTCACGTCGTTGCTCGCGATTCCGTTTGCCGGTTTGACCGAAGAACAAACGCTCGAAAAACTGCGTGTGATCGAAGTCTCCATCGCGCGCCAAGGCGTCCCAACCGGCGATCTCGCCAAGAAGATTATCGCCGATGTCGATCCGCTCTATCCCGCCAAAACCGAATTCGAAAACCGCGAATTGTGTCAAATCCTGCTCGCGTTGAACGCTCCAAACGCGGTCGCGAAAACGGTCGCGTTGTTGAAAGCTGCACCGAGTCAGGAAGAGCAAGTCACGTACATCATGCACTTGCGGAATGTCAAAACGGGTTGGACGCCTGAGCTGCGCCGCACCTACATCGGTTGGTGGAACAATGGCCGTTCGACCGAACATCAAGAGCATGTCGTCAAGTGGTTCACGGATGCCGGGATCAAATTCAACAACGGCAGCAGCTTCAACAACTTCATGTCCCACGCGCACGAAGAAGCGAAGTTCTCGATGACGCCCGATGAAATCGCCGCATGCAATGACCTCCTCACCGCGTACACTCCGGCACCTCCACGCAAGCCGAAAGCGAAGACAACCGGCGCTCCGCGCAAGCTCGTCAAAGAATGGACGACCGCCGATTTGCAACCAGTGCTCGATGGCGTCGGCAAGGGCCGCAGCTTCGCGCGCGGCAAGGCGATTTTTGAAGAAGCGAATTGTATTGCGTGCCACCGATATGGTGACACCGGTGGAGCCGTCGGCCCGGATTTGACGGCGCTCGCCGCGCGCTACAAACGCCAGGACATGCTCGAATCGCTTACGGAGCCGTCCAAAGTCGTCTCCGAGCAATACATGAACTCGGCGATCAAAACGACGGACGGAAAAGTGGTCATCGGCCGCATCGCCGACGAAACAGCCGATGTCGTCACCGTCCGCCCGAACCCGCTTGAAAATGAATTGGTGAAGGTCAAGAAAGCCGACATCAAATCACGCGACTTGTCCAAAGTCTCGCCGATGCCCGAAGGCTTGCTCAACAATTTCACCAAGGACGAAATCCTCGACTTGCTGGCGTACCTCGAATGCCTGGGCGATTCGAAGCATTCGAATTTCAGCAAGTAAACGTTTTCGATAACATCGTGAGTACAGCGGCAAGGACGGTCTCAACGTCCTTGCCGCTTTTTTTTGCTTTTAGATTCCGAACCGTTTATCGAATTCCCAGAGTCAGCGACACGACGGATGTCACGTCTTTTTCAATCGTGCTCGTGTCGTAAATTCCGGAGTCGCTCACGTCGGTCGAATTCGGCTGCGTGATTTGTAGGACACCCATTCGAGCATGACGGACTTGGGCGATGGTGCAACCCGCGTTCGTGACCAATTGGTCCGCCCGCGCGCGCGCGTCGCGGCTGGCTTCACCGATCATCTCAACCTTTAGATCCGCGATTTTGCTGAAGTAGAAATTGGGCGCGTCCGAAACGATCTTGACGCCCTGTTCAATCAACTCCGTCACAGCTGCGGCCGGCCCGGCAACAGCGTCCACACGCGGCGAGGTGATCGTGTAATAGCGCGACAAATTGTAGCTCTCCACATCATGCGTTTCGTGCCGCGACGCGTTGTCTTTGCCGCGCCATTCGACTTTAAAAATCGTCTCCGTCTGCACCGCTTGAGCCGCGATTTCAGTGGGCTTGAACGCATGTTTTGTCAGGAACGCCGTGACTTTGTCATCGCCCTCTTTGAGCGCCTTGTACGCTTCCGAAAGTTCTTTCGCATCGCTCGAAATCCGAATGCGCCACACCGCCAGATCCGAGTGAATTCGGCGGCGTGCGGAGCCTGTCACTTGCAGCGTCTGCTCGCGTTTGTCGTTGTATTCGAACTTGGACTGGTACGCGCGCGATGCCAGTACCGCCGTCGACACCACACCGCCGACCGCCCCGACCGTTAAGATCACGACGGTCGCCAAAATGATTTTCCAGATTTTGTTGTCCATGCCTGCTCCTTTTTAGACGATAACCGGTTTGCAATTCTCGGGCGTTTTCAGCCCTTGGATATGTCGTCTGAAAAGGAGCGAAAATTCAATTAAATCGGAGGGGTATTGTATCAAGCGCAAGTCCGGACTTTTCGCCGCGTTTAACTCCGATTTTCTCATGTTACTCAGTGAACCGTTCCCGAAAACCTCCGTGTCAATTTCGAATTTCAATCCGTGCATCCGAGTGCTCAATATGGTCAAATTCGTAATTCATTAACACGATTCAGATGGCATTCATTTTGCGTTAATATCTTTTGCATCGAAGAAAACAGTGACAATGTGGTCAAATTTCAACAGCTAGCAGGCTATTTCGGTGCGGTCTGCGCAGAAAAAGGACAGCGGAACGCAAATCATCATGGCAAAGTATAAGTTGGAATACCTCTGGCTTGACGGTTATACACCCGTCGCCAACATCCGCGGCAAGACCCAGATCAAAGAATTTGCGAGCTTTCCGAAGCTTGAAGAACTTCCGATGTGGGGCTTTGACGGCAGCTCGACGAAACAGGCCGAAGGCCGCAGTTCCGACTGCATGCTCAAGCCCGTCTCCGTTTACCCCGACACGACCCGCATTAACGGCGTGATCGTGATGTGCGAAGTCATGATGCCGGACGGCAAGACGCCGCACCCGAGCAACGCCCGCGCTACGATTCACGACGATCCGGGTGCATGGTTCGGCTTCGAACAGGAATACTTCCTGTGCCAGAACGGCAAACCGCTCGGCTTCCCTGAAGTCGGTTACCCTTACCCGCAAGGCTTGTACTACACGGGTGTCGGTTTTGATTCCGTCGGCGACCTCGCCCGCGAAATCACCGAAAAGCATTTGGACCTCTGTCTTGACGCCGGTATCAACCACGAAGGCATCAACGCCGAAGTCGCCAAGGGCCAGTGGGAATTCCAGATCTTCGGCAAGGGCTCCAAGAGCGCTGCCGATCAGATGTGGGTCGCTCGCTACCTCTTGATGCGCTTGTGCGAAACGTACTGCGTGGACGTCGATTGGCATTGCAAGCCGCTCGGAAAAGATGTCGATTGGAACGGTTCCGGCATGCACTCGAACTTCTCGACGACGCACTTGCGCGAAGTCGGCGGCAAGCCTTATTTCGAAGCCCTCATGGCCGCGTTCGACAAGTACAAGCTCGAACACATCGCCGTGTACGGCCCGGATAATCACCTGCGCTTGACCGGCCTGCACGAAACTCAGTCCATCGACAAGTTCAGCTATGGGATCGCTGACCGCGGTGCATCGATCCGTGTTCCGCACAGCTTCATAAACAATGGCTACAAAGGTTATCTCGAAGACCGCCGCCCGAATTCCCAGGGCGACCCCTACAAGATCGCCAGCCGCATCCTCGAAACCATCGCGACGGTTCCGACGAAGTAGTTTGCGAGCGGTTTGAATATCTCTTGATTGTCAGCAGCGCCGCCCTTTATCGGGCGGCGTTGTTGTTTTAAATTACAACACCAATTTCGCTCAGAAAAACAGCGGCCTTTTCAATAGGCCGCTGCATTGTTTCACTATTCGAGTTATCCGTCCGCAACTTCTTACATATCAAAATACAAGTAAAACTCATGCGGATGCGGGCGCAGGCGGACCTGGTCGGCTTCCTTCTTGCGCTTGTAATCAATCCACGTTTCAATCAAATCAGCCGTGAAAACTTCACCCTTCAACAAGAAATCATGATCGTCTTCCAACGCCTGCAAGGCTTCGTCCAAACTACCTGGCGTGTTCGGAACTTTCGCCAATTCTTCCGGCGGCAAGTCGTAGATGTCTTTGTCGAGCGGCTGGCCGGGATGGATCTTATTCTGAATGCCATCGATCGCTGCCATCATAATCGCCGCGAACGCCAGGTACGGATTACATGTCGGGTCAGGGCAGCGGAATTCGAAGCGCTTGGCTTTCGGGTTCGTGCTGAACATCGGAATGCGCAGACACGCGGAACGGTTGCGCGCGGAGTACGCCAGATTGATCGGCGCTTCGTATCCCGGCGTCAAGCGCTTGTAGCTGTTCGTCGTCGGATTCGTGATGCCGATCAGGGCGCGTGCGTGTTTTAAAACGCCGCCCATCGCGTACAACGCCGTGTCAGACAATCCGGCGTAGCCTGATCCTGCGAATGTATTTTTGCCGCCCTTCCAGAATGACATGTGCGTGTGCATTCCGGAACCGTTGTCGCCGAAGAGCGGCTTGGGCATAAACGTCGCCACCTTGCCGTGCTTCTTCGCCACATTCTTGACGACATATTTGTACGCCATCAAACGGTCAGCGCACTTCGTCAACGTCGTGAAGACGAAATCGATTTCGGCCTGTCCACCCGTCGCCACTTCGTGATGCTGACGTTCGATCGGAATGCCGATCGATTCCATCACGAGCATCATTTCATTGCGAATGTCCTGCTGTTGGTCGGTCGGAGGAACCGGAAAATAACCTTCCTTCGGACGGATCGTATGGCCGAGATTTCCACCCGTTTTTTCAGGGTCTTTGTTGCTCTGCCAGTGTCCTTCAGACGACTGAATTTCATAACCCGCGCCGTTGATCGCGCCGTAGGTTCGGATCGAATCGAAGATGAAGAATTCGGCTTCGGGTCCGATGAAACACGTGTCGGCAATGCCGGTGGATTTCAAATACTTCTCGGCCTTCAACGCAACGTTGCGCGGGTCTTTGTTGTAATCCGCTCGCGTGATCGGGTCTTGAATGTTGCAGATGATGTTGAGCGTTTTGTCTTTGAAGAACGGATCGATAAACGCCGTGTCGGGATCTGGTACAACAAGATAATCCGACTCGTGGATATGCGCCCAGCCTCGGATCGACGATGCATCGAAGCCAAGTCCGTTCTCAAACACATCGTCAGTCAACTCACGAACCGGCGTGGAGAAATGCTGCCACGTTCCGATCAAATCCATGAACCGAAAATCAACCGTTGTCACACCTTGAGCTTTAGCAAACTCAAGGACATCTTTTGCTGTTTTGGGTACCATTTTTTAACTCCTTGTTCTCGCTCAAACACCCAGGCCGATCACCAGCCTGCATACACCAGCTAAGGTTATGCTATGATGTGTGATGGAGCGAAACAAGTCAAATAAATGTGAGTTACATTAAATCGCTTCAGGCCCACGCTCGCCCGTGCGGATGCGGATCACGTCATCCAACGGCAGCACGAAAATCTTGCCGTCGCCGATCTGTCCCGCGTCACCGGACCGTCCACCGCGAATAATCGCCTGAATCGTCGGCTCGACAAAATCGTCGTTTACCGCGATTTCCAGCTTCACTTTTCGCAGCAGATTTACCGTGTATTCGTGCCCACGATAGATTTCGGTATGCCCTTTTTGGCGTCCAAATCCCTGCACATCGCACACGGTCAATCGCACGACTTCCACATCATTTAAGGCTTCCTTCACCGACTCAAGTCGCGAAGGTTGAATGATCGCTTCAATTAATTTCATCCGGTACTCCCACCGAGAATGCTTTTAAACGGGTAAATAGACTTCAATGTTGCTTGCATTTAAGCAAAACGAAGGCCCAACACCCGGACGCCCTTTAATTGTGCGCCTTTCATTCACGATCCTGTTTCACGTAGAGCAGATTCTAGCCAATTCATGCTAATCTATCAATCTAAAACAAACTCATATTGATCCACGTGTTCAATAATGATCATCGCTTGATTAAAAATGACCAATCCTACTTTGAGTCCTTAACGCACTTCAACAATCACTGTCACCGGGTTGCCGCCGCGTGAACCATCGCTCACCACCAGTTCGAATTTGTACGTTCCCGGAATCTTGATTCTTAAGCCCACCGTCTTCTTGTCCAAGTCTTCGCGCCGCAGATTCAGTTCTTTTCCATCAACCTGCTGCCACGCGTAATACATCGGTTTGCCTTCAGGATAGACGATACTCGGTTCGGCGTTCAAGACCACCAGACCATTCGGCTTCGAAATCAGTAGCGGGCTCTTGACGAGCGCCACCACGCCGACCTGCTTCGCCAATTCGTCGAACTGCCCCTTCACTCCCACATCGTCCGGCTTCTTCTCCCACGCGCCGCGCAACATCGTTTCAGCCTCGTCCCAACACTCCTGAGCTTCCAATTTCATCGTGTCGATACGCGGCTTTGCACCCTCATCATTCTGCTTTAATTCCTCTTCAACCATCTGCATCAACCGCTGTCCGCGAGCCAACGCTTTCTTGCCGGAATCCAACGCCGCTTCAAAAGTCTCCGGCACTTTCAATGCGACTTTTACAACACGCGGACGCTCCTTCGGCACTTCTACTTGAACCGTCGTACGTGTAGGACGCGGCGTCGATGGAATGTCCTTCGGATTGTACTTGTCGAGATCTTTAACTGTCTGCGAAGCCGAAGTAAGCGGCACTTCAGGCTTCACAACTGGCGTTCCGGGCGGCAGTTTGGGCGTAACATTACCGCCTGTTTCCGGCACTGATACAATCGCTGTCTTCTCCGTCGGTTTGACCACAGTTGGATCGGGTTTCACAGCCACGGCTTCTGGCTTGACGTCCGGCGTTTTTCCAGCGACCGCCATCATACCGCCCGGAGCGTACGCACTCTCCGGAACTTTAACCGCAGCGGGTGCCGCCTTGCGCAACTCGTCCACGAGTTTCGCTTCCGGCAAATACCCCAATTCCCACAACGCATTCACGCGCTTGATGGCTTCGTCGTCCTGTTTGTTGCCATGAAACGCAATCGCCATGTCGCGCAGCAATCGCGGGTCTTTGATTCCGGCTTCAGTGGCTGACACTTCCGCATCTGCGAAATAATTGACCGCGCCAGCGAAATCCTTCTCTTTCAAACTCTTGTTCCCGGAATACCAGCGGATTTCCCACGCCACTTTCTTCTTGTCCAAACTGATCGCTTTACGAACGAACGACATGCGTTCCTCGCGATTCAAATGGCCGCTGCAATGCCCTGCGTACATAAACGCCTGCGCGTTCTGCTCATTGGCGCGAAGAACGTCGGTAAACACATCGAGCGCCGCTTGAGTCCCCGCACGGTCAAACCCGTCCGGTTTTTCTGCCGCTTCAAACAGCGCGATCCCCAGCGCCATTTGAATCGCCGCATCTTTGGGATTTGCTTGAGCCTCGGCTTTCAACACTTCGACGGCGGCGCTGTATTGCCCGACCTTGATCAACTGCATCCCTGTCAAACTTCCTGCACCACTGGTAACAGCCGGCTTCACTATCGAAGGCGTCGGTTTCACCACTTCCGGCGGCTTGATGACTTCAGGCACTTTAATTTTTTCGATCGGCTTGACGACTTCAGGTACTTTTACTTTTTCAATCGGCTTCACCACTTCAGGCGGCTTCACCGGATCCAATTTCGGCGTCACGACCGGTTTCTGCGGCTCGGGCGGCAACGGTGGGACAACGGGCGGCGGTTCAACCTTCACGTCTTTCTTAGGCGGCAACTCAAGTCCAACATCCGGCTTTTCAATCGTCTTATTGACCAACGGTTTGACCACTTCGGGAGTTGGAATAACTCGCGGCTTTTCGATCTCAATTGGTTTGACCACTTCCGGCTTGATCGGCGAAGGAGGAACTGGCTTGATGACCTTCGGAACCACAGGCTCAACGGGATTTACTTTTACCGGTCGGGTGCTGTTGAATTTCTCTTCTTCCCGGCGAATCTCGTCCATCTTGATCTTGGCATCATTCAATGCAATTTTCGCGTCATCTGGTGCCTGAATCGGTTTCGTTGGCTGAACGTTTCCTGGCGGCGTAACCGGTTCTGCTTCCTTTCCGGAATTGTGCGACACATTCGTCGCATGCCGCGAATAATACGCTGTCTCTTCCAGTCGAATCTCGTCCAATAGAATCTTCGATGGCTTAAAATCAATCGGCTTTGCTGGCGTCACGGCAACAAACGGCACTTCAGGCTTCTGCTCAACGGCGACAGGCGGCGGTGTCGGAGGAATAGGGGGCGGAGGAACTGGTGTCTGCGGTTTCGGTTCGACCAAAGGGCGCGGGTTCGGAAGCGCTAAAGGTCCAGCGCTCTTCGGAGGCAATTCAGACTGACGTTTCACGCCGTCCGAATTGTCCGCCATATTCACATTTTCGCCGACCATGATCGTCACTTCAGCAGGCGCGCTCGTTACGCCGTTTATCGTCCGCGTCAATTCAAACGCATACTTGCCCACTTCGTAAAAGCGCATCTTGATGATCCGCTTCTTCAGTTTGTCCGCATCCAGATTCAGCGGCACACCGGCTGTCTGCATCCATTGAAACGTGGATTCTTCGCCCGGAGGCGTGCTGGGCGTTCCGTCCAACACGGCTATCGTGTCCGGAGCATTCGGATTGGGTTCAGTCGCCGGATCGAACCGTCTACCCAGCGCGACATGGAGCATCTTCTGAGCCACAATCGCCACCGGCCCCTGGCCCGTTACTGGCGTCGGAACCACCGGAAGCGGCGGCAACGGATCGACTGACGGTCGCGGAGCCGGATTGGCTGAACGCACCAACGCGCGCGGGTCGTAGCCCGCTTCAATCTCCGCTTCGCCACCCAGCATCTGAGCACAATTGAAGCGCCACACATACTTCCCGTTGACCGTGCGGCTCGCGTTCTGAGACTTCAACGCGCCTTTGAAATCCAGCACAAACTCCCATTTAACGTCATGAAACATCAGTAAGAAACTAGTCGATTTCGACCGGTCGTTTTCAGCGCTTTTCTTAAAATGGAGCGTTCGAATGTCGTTGTTGTCATAGAGTGAAATGCCGTTGAGCATGTGATAGCCCGCACGGTCGAAACTGTTCGCAAATGCCGCGAGATCATCGAAGTTCGAGAACGCGACTTCGCCATTCGCCAAGATGCGCTGGTTGGCGTCCACGCTCGCGCCCTGATTGTACTTCATCGTCCCGGTCAAATGTTTAGCGAGGTCCACTTTACTGTACGGATTACGCCGCAATTCTTCTTCCGGGAAAACGCGCTCAGGTTTACCATTAATGCGGTCGCTCTTTTGTGCGCACTCCGCCAGCATCGTGCGGTCCGATTCCAGATACAAAATGCCCGTTCCGTCCGGTGTCATTTCCAACGTCACGCGATAGCCCACTCGCCCCGGGCAGCAACGCGCGATCAGGTCCGCATACGGTCGCCGCCCTTGCGACGTCTTTTCGTTCATCAGTTTGAAATTCAGCGCGCGCTCAGCCGCCCCGCCCAACTCAGCCAACTTCTTCTGCGCCGGGAACGCCACCGCTTTTTCGGGATCAAGTGCTGCTTCGATCAACTTCTCGACTGCCGGATCGGTTACGTAGCCCGTTCCCGGTTCCGCTGCCGTCGCCACTGTCACCGACACCAGCGCGGTCAAAAGGATAAGCAAACTGTTCAAATACTGCCATCGTATGCGCATGCACACATCCCCCGAATTGCTTGAATAGAGCTCGTGCTTAACTTTAGACGCCGTGAAACGCAAATTTATGAGACAATTTCACAGATTCTTTAAAGTCCCCACAACGTTACGCACGCAACTATGTTATCGGACATAAGCTGTGGCGATAATGAGCAAATTCTGCAACCGGATTTCGAGGTGTCTCTTTCATGATCTTGGCCCGTGAACGTCACGCTCAGGGTTTAATCGCCACAATCACGCTGCAATGAATCAACGTCGGGATCGTTTCTCCGACCGTCAAGTGCGCTTCCGTCAGCCACTCCGCGTACTCCGCCCCGCTGTAGGCTCGGCCTTCGGTCAGTGAGAACAATGCCGCCGAATACAGCGCCACCGGCAACGGCCCGTCGAGTTCGTCATTGAGCAACGCGTCGTGAATCAGCATGCGACCGCCTGACCTCAACGCTTCCGCCAATCGAGCCACAAGTATCCGGCACTGCGGCACGTCCCAATCGTGGAGGATGTTCGATAACAAAATCGTATCCGCGCCCGTCGGTACGGGGTCGGTGAACATGTCGCCCTCGCGCAATTCCAACCGCGATAGAACGCCATACGCCGCACCCATTTCAGCCGCGACTTTCAACACCTCCGGACGGTCCCAGACAATCGCGCGCAACGTTGGATTCTTCTGCAACATCGCGATACTGTATATCCCCGTTCCGCCGCCGACGTCCAGCAGCATCGTCGCTTTGTCCATCGGAACTTTATGCGCCAGCACCGGCGCGATATTCCGTGAGCGTCCCGCAAGCGCCAGCGTCAACGCGCGCGCCTGCCCTTCTTTCTCCATCGCGGATTCGATCCCTTCGCGATAGATAAACGCCGCGCCCGTTTCGTTGTCCGCATTCGCAGCGCTGTTTGATTTCAAGCGCTTGACCATCTCCAGCACGCCTGCACTCTGCCCGTTCAACCCGAGGTAATCCGCGACATCAAACGGCCCGCCCGCCAGATGCGCCAATGCGATCGGTGTCAACCGCAGCCGCTCGTCTTCATCTTTCGACACCAAGCCCATCGCCTTCACCGCCGTCAGCAACACCGACGCTGGTCGCTCAGCCAAGCCCATTTTCCGCCGCAGATTATTGAACGAAATCGGCCCGCCTTTCAGCAGCTCAAACACCTTGAAATGCGCCACCGCAGCCGCCAGCATCTCCGTCGCATAATTGCCACGAATGCACTCAAAAATCGGCGAGGGATCTTCAGCCGGCATGGCAATCGCAGAAAGTGGATAGTCGGACATGGTCATTCCCTTAAAAGGAGTGGAACGAGGAGCGGGACGCCGTTCCCGCTCGGAGCGTGTGTGTCTCGTCGTATGCTTTTAACGTCCCAGCGCTGGTTTTTCGAGCGTCTTTTTACACCTGCCTTGCACCGCGTATTCCAATTGTCAAAAACAATTCCACCCATTACACTTTAGACAGATTTAATCATTTTGAATTCCGTTCCATCTTTTTCGTATCCGGGAGTCTCCGCATGCTTCCTGCAAAACTCATCGCCCCACTTGCCTTCATCGCTCTTCTTTTCGTTCCGATCTGTCGGGCTGAAGAGGCTGACGATATTCGTGATAAGGGCATCGCCGCGCTCAAAGACTCTCAAGCCAATCCGCGCGCGATTGTCGATGCCGCGCGTTTTTTCGTAAAAGCCGCTGAACTCTACAACGCTGCGGGGAACGAAGAGAAGAACGTCGAGATGAATTCGTTCCTGTATTGGTGCAAGAAGAAGATGACGATGGAGGACATCGACGCGTTCACCAAAGGAGGCGAAGCCGCCGTTTCGACGAAACTCGCCGCCGTCGAAAAGCAGGCACCCAAGATCGACGAGGCCCAGAAATATCTGGACCGCGCCGAGCAGTACGCATCGAAGAATCCGACCGAGCATCTGTTGATCGCGATTCGATTCTATGAAGTCGCCGACCGCTTCAAAGGGGCCGATGCCAGTCTCAAAGCGCAGGACCGCAGCTTAAAAGAACAACTGCTCGCCACCGCCGCGCCCGCAAAACCGGTCGTAGCTGCATCCACTCTTCCCGTCCCAAATCCGGAACCCGCTCCGCAAAGTGCCGGGACGCGACCGATTCCGTCAGCCGATGACATCAAGCTCGCTGAAAAGCTCATCAAAGATTTGTTCAAAGACGACTACGCTAAGACCGATGCCCCAGGGCAAATCGCGCTGGTTCAAAAGTTGGTGCAACAGTCCGACGAAAACAAAGGCGAAGCCGCAACGATGTACGCGCTGTTGCATGAAGCGCGCGACCGAGCCATCGCGGCAGGCGATACGACGCTTGCGCTCGACGCTCAAAAGCGCTTGCGCGACGCCTTCAAATTCGATTTCGCATCGATGCTGCTGGATCTGCGAAAACTCGAACCCACCACCAAAGCCGCCGGTCCCGCCACGGTGCTGGCCGCGCTCTACGCGCTCGGAGCCGACGACGCGCTGGCCTCCGGAAATTTCGAGCAAGCCGTCCGCTACAACTCGCGCGCCGAAGACCTGATCCCGCTGATCAAAGACGCCGCGTTGAAGGACCATTTAAAGGTGGAGATTCCGCGCGTGCTGGCCTTGAAAGTCGCGAGCCCCGCCGCACTCGCCGCCCAAAAAACGCTGACCGCCAAACCCGACGATCCCGAAGCGAATCTGATCGCCGGAAAATTCGTCCTCCAAAAAGGCGACGCTCAAACGGCATTCCCACTGCTGGCCAAAGGCAAAGACGACACGTTGAAAAGCCTCGCCAAACGCGAACTGGCCCCCTCCGCCGAAGTCGCCGAACAAGTCGCGGTGGGCGACGGTTGGTTCGACCTCAGCGAAAAAGAAGGCAACGCGTATTTGAAAGTGCGAATGAAAGAACGCGCCGCCACGTGGTACACAAACGCGCTGCCGGCGTTGAGCGGGTTGGGGAAGTTGAAGATTGAGACCCGGTTGAAGACGCTGCCGAAGGTGGCGGCGGTTGAGCGTCCAGCGGTGGCGAAGGTGGCGGCGACTCAGGCGGCACCCGCAGGAACGGTACGAACACTTCCGAAATTGAAGGTCATTAAAGCTGTCTATGGCAATGAAGAGACCGAACGAGACGAGACGGCATTTTGGAAATCAGCCCTTGAGGCCGGTCCCTATGCATTTTTGTATGGATTCGAACACAAGCCTGATCCAGCGCCCGGCAAACCAAAATACGTGAAAGCCGATATTCTCGTCGACGGTGTGCCGCAAACGTTCAAAGTTCCATTCGCCGGTGTACTGGTCTGGCCGTGGCTGAAGGATGGCGTTGCGTACCCAGAAACTGCCTTCAAAATACATTTGGCGATGTTTGGCTCGCATCGTTTCGTTGACGTCACCAAAAAGCTGCAGCAACTCATTCCAAATCCGTCCACGACGTGTGAAGTGAAGAATCTGACCGACTCGGATCCTGCTCCTTTTACCCACAAAATATTAGTCGTGTTCTATTCCGTGGACCGCCGATTTTACATGAAGATATTCAGCGAAAATAAACTTGTACAGCTCCCCAGTTCGCTCCGAGCACAACACCCCGAAATTGCTTGGATTTCAAAAAATGCGTCCGGAACACTCAGCTCCTACTGGCCGGAAATACCGAGTATTTTGCCGGGTTTGTTCAATGGTGAGGGTGGAGGTCATAAAAAGATTGCAAACGACATCGACGACATGGCCTGCTCAACCACAGTTGAAACCGACCCGTCGCTCGTGATTGACCTGAAGCAGGAATATGAGCTTGGATTTATTGAAATCATCCCCCGACGCACGCAATTGGAACGGGCCTTCCCACTTACGTTGTATCGAGGTTCGAGTTCCGACGGTCCGTGGACGGAAATTTGGAAAACGGAAGAGAAGCTGCCCGAATACGAAGCGGCGATCAATGGTCGAGCGCAGTTCCTGAAGCTGGTTCGAACGGGCAGAAATCATTTTGATCTCTTTTCGATTCGGGTCTTCGGAAAAGAAAATAGAGTCGGGAATGTACCGAAAGCGCCTAAATCGCCAACATCGAAAGGTGAACCCTCCACAGAATTCAATTGGGCTGATTTGGCCACATTTACCGTCGACAAAAATCCCGAAATCCCTATCTCATTTCTTCCCCTTATCGAAGGCGAAGGCAGAGGCACGACCGATAAGGGGACGACCTGGGGCAAAATCCCGGCATGGCTCGCCGGACGCGTCTACAGTTTCAACACATTAAGAGGCGGAAAAAAAGACCCATCCCTGAGCGCAACGCTTGTCTTTGAAGTTCAAAAAGAGGGTGTTGTCTTGATGGCATGCAGCCCCCGTTTCAGCCGCCCGAACGGCAAGAATCAGGAGTACAAAACGAAAGAAGATTTGATCGCTGAAGGTTGGAAAGAAATCGGCCTGTTGCCCATGACCCCCGACTCCGGATTCCCCCTGTTCACGCGGCAGTGTATCAAAGGCGAAACATTGACGATTCGCACTGAAAAATACGTGTCACCGATTTTGATTAAATGACGCTGCGAAACAAGAATTAGCCACGTAGTGGCAACAAGTTCAAGTAGCCGTGGTCGTAGCGCGTACCCGCGCAAGGCCACGGTTCCGATGTGCCGGAACAAAGAGCCGCGTCAGCGGCGACACCGATTTGCGCGTGATCATCAGGTGCCGCCGCTGACGCGGCTGGGGTGTATTCTGTGATCGTGACCGTGGCCTTGTTCGCTGCGCGAACTACGACCACGGCTACTTGAACTTGTCGCCACTCCGTGGCTAACAGCAGCACTCATCACGCATACCGCTCCGGATTCAACAGACCTATTTCCACTGACGGCTTCTCGTCGCTCAGCGTCTCCGCCACCATCTTTCCCGTCGCAGGCGCGAGGCTGATGCCCATCATGGCGTGGCCGGTCGCGACGATCAAATTTCCGTAACGCTTCGTCCGGCCGAGATACGGCATGCCGTCCGGCGAACACGGGCGCATGCCGGTCCACGCGGGCAGGTTTTTGAAATCGTTCGGACTGAATTCCGGGAAGTATTTCAATGCGGATTTGATGATGCCGCGCACACGCGTTTCGTTGATCGTCGAACTGATGCCACTCAATTCCATCGTCCCGCCGAAGCGCAGTTTTCCGTTCATCGGCGTTACTGCGACGCGCGCTTCGACGAGGATCGAACACAGTTCCGGCAGATGATGCGGCGCGTCGAGCGTCACGCTGTAGCCTTTGCCTGCCTGCATCGGAATGCGCAGATTCAATCCGCGCGCCAAATCGTCCGACCAAATCCCGCCGCACAAGACGAACTCATCGGCGGCGAACGTTCCGTTTGATGTTTCAATCGCGTCGATTTTCGAACCGTTCACGACCCATTTCTGAGCGATCGTTTCGCGCCGGAATTCGACGCCGAGTTTCCTCGCTTCATCTTCCAACGTCCGCATCAACGCGCTCGGAGACAAGTGGCAATCTTTCGGATAATGCACCGATCCCGGCACGTCCATTTTAATCGTCGGATCGAGCGCGGCGGTCTGCTTGGCGTCGAGCACATCCGCCGGGACACCGAGCGCCCGAGCCTGCTCCGCGACGTGCGCTTCTTCATCGAGCGCGTGCTGCGTCTTGCACAACATCAACAACCCTTTGCGAACGAGGTTGAACGCGCCATCGGTTTTGCCGTGAAATTCTTCGTACAGCGAGCGGCTTAAAAAATGCATGTCGCGCAACACGGGTGCCGCGCGCTTGACGCGCTCAGCGCTGCTCGCTTTCCAGAAATTCCAACCCCAGGACAGCAGATCAAAACTCAAACGCGGCTTGAGATAAAACGGGCTCTCCGGATTCCACATCGTCTTCAAGCCATACGCCATCATGCCGGGCGCAGCGAGCGGTATGAAATGGCTCGGCACAATCATCCCGGCATTTCCCATCGAACACCCGGACGCACCCGACACTTCACGATCCAAAACCGTAACCGCATGCCCGCGCTGCGCCGCATAATAAGCCGAGCACAACCCCACGACACCACCACCGAGAATCAGAACTTTTTTAGACATGCCGGGATCCAACCCTCTAAAAATTATTCGCGACGATTCGCGTCAATTCGCGCGATTCGATGTTTAAAGCCGTTGCTGTTTACGCTGGCTTGGCGGCTTCCGGCTTCAGAATCATAAATTTAATAACCGCCTCCGCCGCGAGTTCGCCGTCCACTGTCGCGGTTACTTTCACTTTTCCGAACGGGAAGCGAATACGCTCAACCACGCCTTCAAGTTTCAGTTGGTCGCCGGGAACCACTTTGCGGCGGAACGCGACGCCGTCGGCTCCGGTGAAGAGCGAGATGCAGCCCGGCAGATTCAAATCATCCAACACCAGCACACACGACACTTGTGCGAGTGCTTCAAGAATCAACACACCCGGCATCACCGGATTGCCCGGAAAATGGCCCTCAAAAAAGGGCTCGTTCGAGGTCACGTTTTTGATGCCAAGGATGCGCTTGCCCGGATCGATTTCGAGAATCCGGTCCACCAGCAAAAACGGATAGCGGTGCGGAAGAATGGTTTTGATTTTTTCGATGTCCATCATGTCGTTAATTTTCCTTTTCGTCTCAATTGATCCAAGCGGTGCCATCACCAGCCGGCTAATTCGTCGATGTTAAAAACAGGTCCGTCGAGGCAGACGGTGCGGCGCAACAGGCCGGTCTTTTTGTGCGGTGAAACGCCATCGACCACACACGCCCGGCACACGCCAACGCCACAGGCCATGCGCGCTTCGAGCGAGACGACGGCAGGCATGTTGAAGCGTCGCGCAACGACCGCCGCCGCGTGCATCATCGGCTCGGGGCCCGCCGCGTAAATCCCAACGCGCTTTCCTTTCAATTCGTTTTCTAGCAGCGCTTCCAGCTTCGCGACGGCAGTGCCTTTGAAGCCAGCCGACCCGTCGTCAGTGGCGGGATGAATCGCTCCCGGCGTGTGGACAATCGAGTCGCGCGCGAGTTGGTCGGCACTACGCGCGGCCAATATCAAATGCCAGTTGGCGCTGACTTCTTTCGCCGCGTTTCGGACGAAAAAGACAAGTGGCGCGACACCGCTTCCGCCTCCAAGCGCGACATGCGCGTCCACGTTCGGAAGCGGTTCAAAGCCGCGTCCCAGTGGTCCGATGATGCGCAGCTTCGCACCGTTTGTCGGTGATGCAGCCAAGCTTGTTTCGACGACGCGCCGCAACGTCTGCGTACCGCGTCCGGAGACGAAATAAAGGAGTTCGATGTCATCGCCGCGCGCATCAAGAATGGCCAGCGGTCGAGGGAGCAGCGGTTCGGAATAGCCGCAGCCGTCCTCAGAACACGCCAGCATGACAAATTGCCCGGGCGTGGCGCGCCGGGCAATGTCAGGGCATTTCAATCGCAACAGAAAGTAGCGCGAGGAGGCCGCTTCGTGATGAACCACATGAGCCACGCTCTGTACGAACGGCGCGTCAGTTTTGCAACAAGAATCATTCATACGCCCATTATACGTGAACGCGCGAAGGATCAAGGAACGAGATGCTACTTCAACGGCTCGATCATGCCGGGACGAACGCTCGTCGAAAGTCCTGCGAGTTCCGCATCCACCTGCGCACGTCCAGCTGCGGCGCGGCTCAGGAATTTTCCGACGCGGACTTCGTACACCGGCCTGGTGTTGCGAGTGGTCGGCACCACTTCCACGTCGCGATAGCCTTTGCCGCGCAACATCGTGGCCGACTCCTCCGCCTTTTCAACGCGTGAATATTCATAGGCTTCAAGGTAGTACTGAAGCGGCTTCGCGTTCTTGTCGGGCGGTGGCGTGAAGCGGCTGTTCTCCTGCCGCGCGCGTTCAGCGTACGGACCGGTGTGATACAATTCGTTGACCTGATTGAACCAATAGTCCGCCCACTCGATATTGTTGGCTTTCTTGGACGCAACGCCGAGTTTGAACATGACTTCGTCCTGCTGTAGCGCCTTCACCTCTTTGTAATTCACTTGAATCCAATGGTACTGCCGGCTGGCCAGGCTGTATTTTTCCATGCCCATATTGCAATCGGCGCGGCCCAGCATGGCGAGCGCTTTCAAGTTGCGGTCCTTCGTTTTGTCGATGACTACTTCGAGCCGGTCCTTCCCTAGCTGGAACTGGCCCTGACCCGCGAGCGCTTGACCGGCGATGTAGAGCGCTTCGTAGCGGTATGGATTTTCCGGATTGGATTCAGCGAAACTGTTCGCAGTCGTGAACGCTTGACTGTGCTGTCCACCTTGCAGTTCAGAATACGCCTGCGTGATTTGGCCCGGGCGGGTTGACGAGGGCGACGCGTCCTCGTTTTTATACGAGAAATATTTTTGCGACGCTTCGATGCGGCGCTCTTCCTGGCTGTCGCATCCCGGTAAAAGGATCAACGCAGTAAGCGCACAGACGGACACCAAAAACACGGAAACGCGACGGCTTACAATCCCGCGCGCGCGATTGTTGTATGACATATGAGATTCCCCCCAACACGAACGCCTCGCAGCAAAATGCTGCAAGCCGATTCTCAAGGAGTTATCGGAATCGAATGCGCGCGACTGAATCAATTTTGAAAAAAGAAAAGGAGCGGCGGCAATTCTTTCGCGGTGTCACTCGATAGTTTAACGTTTCAAAAGGTCATCCCACATACCATGACTTTACACATCTTTTACGCAGCGGAACCCGACGAAATTCTCACGCGCATCCGGCGACTTAAATTGTATGGCGACACAGCGCGACAGCTCGACCGAGCCGTCGAGAAAGCACGCTCCCTTTAAGGCGCGGAACATGCGCTCGCCCTGCCGTCGCGCGGTGCTAGTCCATTCGAGCACGTTCCCGGCCATGTCCAGAACGCCATATGCGCTCGCGCCTTTCGGAAAACTTCCGGTCGGAGCGGTATCTTTGATCGCGTCTTTTCCTGGCGCGGTGTTGATGCCGTTCGCACGCAACCGCCCGGTGCCCGGGACATAGTCGTTCCCGTACGGAAATTTCCTCCCGTCTTTTCCGCGCGCCGCTTTCTCCCACTCGAAAGCCGTGGGCAATCGCTTTCCAAAATGCTCAGCGAATTCCTCGGCCTCGCGCCACGTGATGTTGACGACCGGATGCTTGTCAAATTTCGGCCCGCGCGAACCGGGTCCACCCGGGAACGGCTCACGATTGACCGCTTTTAAAAACGCGCGGTACTCGCGTTCGGTGACCGGCGTAACATCCATAGCAAACGCGCGCAGCGTCCGGGGTGATTTTTTCTCGCCCGACAAATACGGCCCGGCCTCGATGACCGTCATTCCCTCTGGAATTTCGATCCCAGCGATTTCGGAATCCTGTGTGTCGAAAATCAGTCCTTCCTTCGCGTCACTATCGCTTTCAACGCGAATCACTTTCTTCAACGCGATCCTGAATTTTGCGAGCGTTGGAAAGCGACCAGACGGAAGTGGGCGGAGGCATCGCGCCAACAGTGTTTGAACATCTTTCGGCAGACCTTCAGAGCGCGGGTCGTTTTTAAATTCTTTGAGCACTGCATCAGGCGCAGCCAGTCGCGCCCAACTGTGTTTCGTGGCGCTGTCCGTTTGCTCGTGTGTCGTCGTTCCAAACAGAAGCGCGAGCGCCAAACGTGCGACGCCGAAGACCAGCGCCGGTTCGCCGCAGTCGCCTCCCGCTACCGCTTCAGGTGCGGCGTAGTAAGTCCAATCAGGAGGCTCAAGAGGCGACGCGGGCGCTTCAGTCTGCGATGCAAACTCCCATCGCAATCCCTCCGCTGACAAAACTGTCGCCCTGGGATTCAGCAACGCAGATGCGGCTCTACAAAACGCAGCATCTCCGCTCGGATCCGCCGACGCAATCGCGAGCAACTGCTCCAGTGACTCTGCTAGAGATGCGATCTCGTACAGCATCTCGGCGAGTACCGGCTGGTCGGAGTCCGCATGCGGCGATTCGAGCGAAATCGTCGGGACCAGTTTGAGCCACACCACGCCGCCTCTGTCCGGAGTGCCGAGCCACTCGATGTCACCAACCAGTGGAAGGCGGAGGTGCGACTCGCCATTTTGAACCGATACCTTGGACGGCTTCGCGACAGGAACATTCGCCCCATGCCACACAGCGGCCAGAACGTCGCCCAGTGCTGAGCGTTTGGCCTTATCAAGCGACAGCAAAAGATGCGTCGCGTCCGAGCCGGATTCGTATGCGTCTGCCTGGAGCGGAGCCAACCAAGCGCAGCCCGCGCGCTCCATCTCCACACTCACAACTCGAAAACGGTCCCACAGTATGTCGCCGGGTTGAATCATGTTTTTTGTATAGCGCGAACGGGGTATTTTTGCGCGGGAAAAATTAAAAAGCGACGGGCGCGACTATGTACGAGAGCCGTTTTCCGACCGCATCTGCCGCTTCACATTCCCCACCAAATACAATGACCCCGTCACAATCACCGCACCATTCGGCCCCGCAAGTTTAATTGCGAGAGCCAACCCCTCCGCGCTGGATTCGCGCACATCACACGGCGTCGTTGAAACGTTCTTCCATGCATCCGCCAATTCAGTTGGCATGCATCCGCGCGGATTGCCGGAGTCTGTGAAAATAATCTGATCGACGCCACGTTCCGCTCTCGACAGAATGCGGATCATCCCGGCGATATCTTTGTCGCGCGCGCAACCGAAGACGCAGACCAGCGGCTTGCGTTTCAGATGCTCGTGAACGTCATTCAAAATGGCTTCAACTGACGCGGCGTTGTGTGCGCCGTCCACAAAAATCGTGGGTCCGTTTGTTTGGCCATGTGCCTTGATGCGTTCTAAACGTCCGGGCCAGACGACATCACGTGAGCCGCGTTCGACGGCGTCAGCCGACAGCTTTTTGTTGAGCCGCTTTTGATAAAAAATAGCGGAGAGCCGGAGCGCGAGAGCCCAATTTTCAATCTGATGTCGGCCCTTCAATGCCAGCGTCGCAGTGTACTCCGTGCCATCGGGCATACGCGCCTGAGCGCGTGTGTTCGGCCATTCGTCTTGGGACTGCGATGGTAATTCCACGACCTGACTATCGCGTCCGACTCCTTCAATCGGTGAACCGATGTGAAGCGCAACGGCGCGCAATGCGTTCTCGGCTTCGGGCTGTTGCGGGGCGATGACGGCTGGAATTCCGGACTTGAAGATTCCAGCTTTTTCGCGCGCAATCAAATCCAACGTGTCGCCCAAAATCGCCATGTGGTCGTAGCTGATGTTGGCGATGCCGCACACAATCGGTTCGACGATCGTGGTGGCATCCAAGCGTCCGCCCAAGCCGACTTCAATGAGCGCCGCATCCACCTTTTGTTCGGCGAACCACGTGAACGCGAGATGCGTCAGGATTTCAAAATAGGTCGGGCGTCTGCGATTGGGAGCAGGGTGACGCATGCTTTCAAGCACCGGCACACAGCCCGTTAAAATGCGTGCGAAATCCGATTCGGGAATCAACCGTCCATCAATCGAAACGCGTTCGCGAACGTCTTCCAGATGCGGCGAGACATACAGCCCGACGCGCAGGCCGTGGGCGCGCAGAATCGACGCAGCGAATGCGCAGGTCGAACCTTTGCCTTTCGTCCCGGCGACGTGGATGGCCGGAACACGCAAGTGCGGGTCGCCGAGCCGGTGCGCCAGTTCGCGGACGCTTTCCAGCGTGATCGCGGCACGAGCCTGACGGTCGAGTGCCGAGCGTTCCAAGTTTACAAAACCATCGAGGTACGCGGTGGCTTCCTCATAATTCATCTGGATTTTATTTCACCTCTTGACATGATGCGCAACGCGGTAAATCTATACCGAATTCCATATTTTCAAATCGCATTCAAAGAGGACACGAACCGTTGAATGATTCCTCCGCACTATATTCCCTGGTTTTAATTGGGCGTTATCCCGGCAAAGACATGGCCGTCGCTCAAGCCCTCGCACGTTGCATGGGGCGCGAAGATACATGGGGATTACGCATCGTTTCGTCGTCGCCGATTGTATTCTTCGACAAGCTGAACAAGAAGCAAGCGACGCAATTGGATGCCGCGCTGGCCGACGTGGCGAACGCCGGCTGCCGGTTTGAAATTCAACCAGGCCCGCTCTCGTCGTTACCCAAAGTGGGCTGGGCGAATCCGCCGAAATTCAACGGACGATCCCTCGCCGATATCGCTCCTGGCGCGGAAGCATCCGCCCCCGGAGCCGTGCGCTTGCCGACCGGCGGCTACGCAATTCAGGGCTCGCCAGCCCATCACGCCGCGCCAACCGGCAAGCATACGCCGGCCATCAAACAGATGCCCACAGCGCCGCGCATCGTGCCATCAGCTCCCAGCATTCCCACGAATTTCGCGTCGTCTTCCTCTTCCGCCTTGGGTGCGCAGCCGGAACTTTCAACGCAGGCCTCCACGTCGCTTTTCATCGCGTGCCCCTACACGGGTCAGAAAATTAAATTAACGTTGAACATCGCGTTGACGCGCGGAGACGGCGGCGTGGGGTACAACGTTTCGGCATCGGCAGCATCGACACCGGTCTGGACGACTGAAAAACCAGTTCAGACAAATACCGGCACGGTCATTCCGCCAGTCGCACCGCACGCTCGCCAGACCGGCCCCCAGATGCAAATGCGGCAATCCGGTGGAAATTCGCGGCCGACGTTTCCAATTCCGCTGGATTTCGGGCTCGGCGATTCGCGCAGTGGACCGGCTGATT
>Ga0194061_1000582_pt1 | contig 21995 bp, 23 predicted proteins | sample SepL2221m_MetaG_FD_163423 | JGI IMG/M metagenome (GOLD analysis project Ga0194061, IMG submission 163423) | Anoxic zone freshwater microbial communities from boreal shield lake in IISD Experimental Lakes Area, Ontario, Canada - Sep2016-L224-21m | ecosystem: Environmental > Aquatic > Freshwater >... | reverse complement strand
CGGCGCACCATGAAGTGAACCGAGAGGTACCTTGGGCTGCAGATGAATCTGATCCGCACTATTTTGAACTGCAACTCAAAGGAATTATCGCTGTCATTCTTCATGTGAATAAGGTTGAAGCGAAATCAAAAATTAGTCAGAATAAATCCCAAGAGGATCGCATCAGAATTGTCGAGGATCTCTTTATTTCGGGTATTCCAGGTGAAGAAATTATCGCTAACGAGATGCAGCGATATCTATCGGATTAAACTTCAATAATATTTAAAGGCTCTAACCCATCGGCGATGCGCTGCAGTTGCTCTTCGATAAATCGGCGTCCCCTCTTTTCAAAGGCTGCAGAATCCCCGCCAACGTGCGGGGTGATTAGCACATTCTTAGCCTTCCAAAGTGGATGGCCGGGTGGAAGTGGCTCAGGGTCTGTGACATCAAGAGCAGCGCTAATTCGTCCCGTACTGAGTTCTGCAACGAGCGCATCGGTATCGACTACCTTGCCGCGCGCTAGATTGATCAAGATTGCCCCATCTTTCATAAGCGCCAGACGTCTGGCATTTATGAAGTTGTTGCTCTCATCATTGAGGGGAACTATCAAAAATAGGAAGTCAAAAGTTGGAAGTAACTCATCGAGCTGCCCTAACGTGAGCGAACCATTCGTTCCAGAACGAGAAAAGGTAGTGATCTCAACTTCGTAGGGTTTGAGATAAGAGACCAAGGTCTGACCAATAGAACCCGCTCCGATTATTCCGATGGTGCTGTCATTGAGCGAACCCATACGCTCGTGGCTCCAAACACCTCTCTCTTGCTCTCTAATAAAGGTGGGAATTCCGCGCTTCATCGCAATAGCCAGACCCACGGCGAGCTCGGCGGTCGATGCATTGTGCACCCCGCGTGCATTGCAGAGCATCATCCCAGGTCGAAGATAGGGCAGAGCACTTTCATACCCAGCATTGGGGACCTGCAGGAGTTGTAAGTTGCTCATCTCTCTTACCGGTTCTAGAAATTCCGAGCCGGTCATATACGGTTGCACATAAATCGTGATCTGAGATAAATCAGAACTATCGAGCGGGAAATCAGTCGGCGATAACATTTGAAATCCATCTGGGACCTTGAGATCGGGCCACTGGCTCCAAACCGTGTGCTTAATGCGCTTCACCTCCCTTGACCGTCCATTTTCTACCCATTTCAGCCTGGCATGCCCTACTTTAAATGAAAATTGCCTGAGTGTGCGCTTAACATCTGGGTTAATTGCCTATACCGTTTCACCATTCCCCGGTCTGTGAGCCGTCATTTCACACGGGGTCGCAAACACCCCCGATATCAAAATTAGGAGAGTACGTCATGCTCGATTCCTATTTCAAAATCAGCGAACGTGGCTCAACGCTAGCTAGGGAAATTCGTGGCGGTTTCGTCACGTTCTTCACGATGGCATACATCGTTGCGCTCAATCCACTGATTATCGGTCTCACTAAAGATGGTGACGGCAAGTATCTCGGCGGAGATGGAAGTCACCCAAATCTGGCCATGATCGCTGCCATGACTGCTCTTATGGCAGGAATTTTGACCATCCTGATGGGCACGGTGGCGAATTTCCCACTCGCGCTCGCCACAGGACTAGGGCTAAATACCTTCGTTGCAGTTGGTATTGCCTCCCAGATGACTTGGGCAGATGCGATGGGTCTGGTAATAATTGAAGGTGTAATCATCGTCATCCTTGTAGTGACTGGTGTTCGAGCCGCAATGTTCCGCGCGGTACCCGCACAACTCAAGATTGCGATAGCAGTCGGAATTGGCCTGTTCATCACCCTCGTTGGTCTGGTTGATGCCGGGTTTGTTCGTCGCACTGGCGCCGGGCCGGTACCGGTTCAGCTGGGTGACAATGGAAATCTCGTTGGCTGGCCAATCGTGGTCTTCGCCTTTGGCCTCTGCTTCATGATCGCCCTTGTCGTAAGAAAAGTTAAAGGCGCGCTCTTAATCGGAATTGTGACCACTACAGTGCTTGCAGTCATTGTTGAAAAGGCCTTTAAAATCGGCCCTAATTTTGATGGCAAGAATGTAAATCCAAAGGGTTGGGGACTAAACGTTCCTACGATTCCATCAAAGGTATTCGCAAAGCCAGACTTCAGCCTCTTTGGTCATATCGATCTCACCGGTGCTTTTAATCGAGTAACCGTTGTCTCCGCGATTCTCTTGATCTTCTCCTTGTTGCTCTCGGATTTCTTCGACAATGTTGGAACCGTTACGGCAATCGCTAGCGAAGGTGATTTGTTCGACAGCGAAGGACTCATTCCAAATATCGACCGCATTCTCTTGATAGATGGAATTGCAGCGGTTGGTGGAGGAATGGGAAATGTCTCTTCAAACACTAGCTATATCGAATCTGCAGCGGGTGTGGGCGAAGGTGCTCGAACCGGCTTAGCTTCAGTGGTAACTGGAATTCTCTTCTTGCTTACGACATTTCTGGCACCGCTGGTAGCAGTGATCCCTTACGAAGCGGCCACCCCTGCTCTGGTCATCGTTGGTTTCTTGATGATGTCTCAGATCAAAAATATCGACTGGCAAGATTATGGAATTGCGATTCCCGCATTTCTAACAATGATCTTGATGCCATTCACATACAGCATCTCGGTAGGTATTGGTGCTGGATTCGTTTCACACGTACTAGTACGAGTAGTTCAAGGTCGCCGCAAGGAAGTGCATGCACTTCTTTATATCGCCTCTGCTCTCTTCGTCATCTACTTCCTCGAATCACCAATCAACATCTGGACGAGCAAGTAATTATCTCCACAAATCAAGGCGATCAGGCTTCGAAGGATTTTCTTCGAAGCCTGATTCGCGATGTACCGAATTTTCCAACGGACGGTATTCTCTTTAAAGACATCACGCCGCTTTTGCGAAATGCCGAGGCATTCGACCTTGCTGTCAGTGAGTTTTCCAAAGTTAGCCAAAAATTTGATTTAGTCGCCGGAGTTGAAGCGCGCGGATTTATATTCGCTGCAGCGGTAGCAAAGATGAGCGGCAAGGGATTTATCCCCATCAGAAAGAGCGGGAAACTTCCCGCAGCTAGTTTTTCGGAGAGTTATGCTTTGGAATACGGCGAGAGCATTTTGCAAATACATCAAGATGCTGTTCAAAGTGGTGAACGAGTGATGCTGATCGATGATGTGCTCGCCACTGGTGGAACCCTAGGCGCCGCCGTAAAGTTGATAGTTCGCGGTGGAGGAGTCGTTGATTCGGTAGCAGTCTTGCTGGAGATATCTGGCCTAGGAGGTCAGCAGAAATTCAGTGAAAATAACCCCGGCTTAGAAATTTCGATTCTACTGTAGCAATTACCACGAGGTGTGAAGTGGGCGTCCCTCTGCATAACCAGATGCGGATTGGATGCCCACGACGCATTTATCGTGGAATTCATTAATGGTGGCTGCCCCGGCGTAAGTAAATGAGGAGCGGACGCCAGCAATAATCTGATCAATGAGATCTTCAACTCCGGGGCGAGCAGGATCTATATACATTCGGCCGGAAGAGATTCCCTCTTCGAATATCCGCTTACGCGCCCTATCAAAGGCGCTCTCTTGGGTCGTACGAGCGTTAACAGCGCGAGCGGAGGCCATTCCGAAAGATTCTTTATAGAGCTTGCCAGTTGTGTCTTTTAGTAAATCTCCCGGACTTTCCAAAGTGCCAGCAAACCACGAACCGATCATTACCTGTGAAGCGCCTGCAGCAAGTGCCAAAGCAACATCGCGTGGATGGCGAACCCCGCCATCGGCCCAGACATGCTTGCCCATAGCCCGAGCCTGTGTAGCGCACTCAAGAACTGCAGAGAATTGGGGTCGACCGACACCTGTCTGCATTCTGGTGGTGCACATCGCTCCTGGCCCAACGCCGACCTTGATGATATCTGCGCCAGCCTCAATCAAATCTTTGGTCCCTTGCGCCGTGACAATGTTGCCAGCGACGATAGGTACACCGGGGTTGAGGGCTTTAACCGCCTTAATAGCTTCGATCATCTTGGCTTGGTGACCGTGTGCAGTATCAATGATGAGGCAGTCAGATCCCGCCGCCAATAGCGCCTTCGCTTTACCCGCGACATCGCCATTAATTCCGATGGCAGTTGCAACGCGCAGACGGTTCTTGGAATCTACGGCAGGGCGATAAAGGGTGGCACGAAGCGCTCCAGCTTTTGTAAGGATTCCGACTAAGTCTCCGCTAGCGCTTACGATGGCAGCGAAATCACGTCGACTTTCCTCTAGCGCTTCATAAGCCTCGCGTGGTTCGACGCTCTCGGGCAAAGTTGTGAAATCGGTATGCATAATCTGACGTAACTGTGTGAAGCGATCGACTCGCTCTAAATCACTCTGCGTAATGACGCCGATTGGCTTGGTCTTATCTACTACGACCAAGATCCCATGCGCACGTTTGGTAATCAGATCCAAAGCGCTGGCTGCGGTTTCGGTGGCCTCCAAGGTGGCGGGAGTTTCAAAAACTATATGACGGGTCTTAACCCAGGCGATGACGTCGGAGATGATCTCGAGAGGGATATCTTGCGGGATTACGACTATTCCACCGCGGCGCGCAACGGTTTCTGCCATTCGGCGTCCCGCGATTGCCGTCATATTGGCGACAACTATTGGAATTGTGGTGCCAGTGCCATCATCGGTAGCAAGGTCGACATCCATGCGGCTAGCGATTTGGGTGTAGTTGGGAACCATAAACACATCGTCATATGTGAGATCGTGTGTTTGTCCGGAAACGGGGCTACTTAAGAAATGCACGTTGCCTAACTATACACCTGACGGTATCGTTCAAGTATGTTCGGAATCGGCTTTGAAAAGTTACTCGTGCTGGCAATCTTGGCCGTTGTGCTCATAGGGCCGGATAAATTGCCCCATTTTGCGGTAGATGCGGCGAAATTCCTGCAAAGAATGCGTGGTTTTAGCCGTGAGGCAATGACCGAATTTAAGAGCCAACTTGGCCCCGAGTACGCGAATATGGATCTCAAAGATCTCAACCCCAAGACCTTTATCGCAAATCATCTTGACGGTATTGCTAACGAGACCGAGAACATCGCGAAGAGCACCGCCGCAGATCTAGCAAAGATTAAAGAGCAGACGAAGATCGACCCAGATCTACTTTAAATTACCTTTTAGTGGTTTCTGATCAACGATGGCGAATATATAAATCAGAAGCACCCCAAAGCCAAAGATTATGAGTACTCCACTGGCCCACATGAGAAACCCTTCACTTGTTAAATCTATAAATTTATAGGGCCACTGTTCAATGGCTAGGCCGTGCACGATGGTATAAATGAGGTAGATGATCGGAATCGTCAAAATCTGCAGAGTGCGCTGGGACGCGATATTTCCGCGCGGGCCCTTCTTGATCCATAAATAGTTATACATGACGGGCACTACAAGGTGCATCAGTGAAGAGGTAAGCCAGTACCAACCCTTTGGGGGATAGACCGGCAACAACAGAGTGTTGTAAACCAATCCGGTAATGGTGATCATGATTAGGGCAGTGGCAAAGAGCGTCCCAAAATATTTAGATGAACTCTTATTTGCCGCAACCGCGTAACCGATATAAACCACTAGAAGGTTGGACCAGATAGTGAAATAACTAAAGAAGCCGACGATGCGGATTGGTGCGGTATTCTGGTGAAAGAGTGTTTGATCCGCCACCACCACCGGGTCAATATTAAATGCGGTAAGAAACAAGGAGAGGGTCAGTCCAAATAAAGCGAAGAAGGCAAGCCACCCATATAAGCGTCGGCTTGCCTTCTCCATAAATTTCTAGAAAATTAGTCTTTCTTCGACTTCTTCTCTTGCTTTGCTAAGCGCTTCTCCTTCAGGTTCAGCTTTGGTTCCTTCTTAGCATTTGCATTGCTCTTCTGTTCTTTATTTGCCATTTTGCGCTCCTTCGTAAGCTTGAACGTAGAATACCTGAAACTGCATAAAGAAAGGCCCCACAAGATTGCTCTTATGGGGCCTTTCTCAATATTTATGACTTATTTGAATGAAGTTGCGATTGCGCAGAGCGCTCCCGCTATTGCAATCCAGGTAAACCATGCACCTGCGGTACGTTGACGCCATACTTCAAGGGTTGGATCGATCTTGGTGCGATATCCGCGCAAGACCAAGCCCAGGGCGATAAATGCCCCGACGAGGTAGTGGAACATATTCGCTCCCGCTACAAGTACCCAATTTGAGGCATAGGCGCCGTTATAGAACGGACGATCAGCGCTGTCCTTGGTAATAAATGGCATGTGAGCCATCTGATGCCATTGGATGTAAGCACCGACTAGTAGGGCGACGAGAACCACTATTGAGGTCATATTTCGCAGTTCACGCTTGTATTCACCTAAACGGTGAACGAGCGCTGCAACGATCAGACCAGCTGCAGCTACCCAACCCGAGGCGGTACTGAATGTATGTACTCCTTTAGGCAACCAAGCCTGGTTGACATTGAGATTGCGCAGGTAGAAGTACGAAAAGATCATTCCAAAGAGGAACGCTCCATCGGCAACAATCAGTAAACGAACACCCAAGCGCTCACGCCGACCGATTGCTTCAGGTGAATCGTGGTGAACATGAAATTCTGTGTCATGTGCCATTTACTTTGCACTCCTTCCGTAGCCATATGGATCGCTAGTTACAACAGGTGGTGTATCGAAGTTAACCAAAGGAACTGGATATGGAACCGTCCACTCCAGAGTCTTCGCGCCCCATGGATTCATTGGAGCGATCTTGCCGCTCCGCCATGAATGAACGATCGCCCAGAGCAGAGTCAGCATTCCAATGCCGACGCTGTAAGCACCGATGGTGCTGATTAAGTTAGCGTGGGCAAAGAGATGTGCGTAATCTGCAACGCGACGTGGTTGACCTTCTGAGCCGGCAATGAACATGCCAAGGAAGAGAACGTTAAATCCGATCTGGACGAACCAGAAGGAGATGTAACCGCCCCTTTCATGAAGCATGCGACCTGTCATCTTAGGGAACCAGTAAGCCAGTCCTCCGATAGCTCCTGTAAGTGCGGCACCCATTAGCGTGTAATGGAAGTGCGCGGTTACATACATGGATCCATGCAGGTAGTTGTCAGCAGGAACGTCAGAGAGGTAGATGCCAGTGATTCCACCGATTAAGAAGTCCCAGATAAATGCATAGACCGAGAGCATCGGTAGCTTCATCCAAGGTTTTCCGCGCCACATGGTTCCAACGAGAACCAAGAAGAGCAATCCAGTCGGAACCGAGATGAACTCAGTTGTGACCATGAATGGACCATTGAGCGAAGGCATCCATCCAGCCATATACATGTGGTGAGCCCAGACCAGGATAGATAGGCCAGCAATACCTGCAAAGCCAGCGATAGCGGCGTTGTAGGAGAAGAGTGGCTTACGCACAAAGACTGGAGCAATTTCCATCAGCGCTGCTACGCCAGGAATCAAGATTACATAAACCTCAGGGTGGCCCATGATCCAGAAGAGGTTGGCGTAGAGCCAGCCGCTTCCGCCCACATTGGCATCGTAGAAGCCGGTAGCAATCGTTCGATCCATAGCAGTTTGGATCATTGCCACCATGAAGGTTGGGAAAGCCGGGATAGCAAGTGCGACTGAAATGGTGGCACCAATTACGAAGATTGGTACTCGATTCCACTTCATACCCTTAGCACGCATCGTAACGACGGTTGTCGTGATGTTAGCGCCAGCGAGAGCGGTCGAAACCGCGAAGATGATAATCGTGGCCACGAAGGCGTTCATTCCCGGTCCAGCCTGATCGCTCAGTGGTGCATAAGCGGTCCAGCCGGTAGGAATTCCACCCAAGAACCAAGCGCTACAAAGAACTGGAATGGCGGTGAAGAGAACCCACCAGCTCAGTGCATTGAGGCGAGGGAAGGCCATATCTGCAGCACCGATCATGATTGGCATGATGTAGTTACCGAATGGGCCGGTGGCAACGATGATCATTGCAACGATCATCGTAATACCGTGTAAACCGACTAACGAGTTATAGACGTTGGGGGTGACGAAGTGCGAACCTGGTGTTGCCAGGTTGGTACGAATCATCATCGCCATCGTTCCGCCGACGCCAAGCATCGCCATTACTCCAACTAAATATTGGATACCGACGACTTTGTGGTCGGTGCAATATCGGAAGTAACGCTTGATGCCTTGGCCATCTCCAGCCATGAAGAGTTGTTCTTCGGCTGTTAGATCTTTGCCGATTAACCAGCGGAATGGTCCGATGAATGCGCCGATTCCAATCAGGAATCCAACGCTCCAGGCGAACATCGACATTAAGAGAACCTTGTTTACATTATGAGTGTCGGTCATATCGCGACCGGCCTTCATCGCGAAATAAGTTCCCCAACAGAAGATTATGCCAACGACCAAACCGGTACCCATATGGAGTTTGGTGATCAAACTCTTCTCTGGGTTAGGAATGGGACGCGATGAAGCAGGTGCGTGCGAGAGAGTGGTCATTGTTCTACGCCTCCTGTTGCCTGAATTGATGAGACCCAACTAGCGAATTCTGCTGGGGTTTGTACCGCGCCACTTGTCTCCATGTAGGCGTGATAAAGGCCGCAGAGTTCGGCACACTTAATATCAAGCGGTCCAGTGGCGGATGGGTCGGCGTGAGCAACTGTTGTAACCAGACGATTGGCATCTACTTTTACGCCAAGTTGTACCGGCCAGAACGAGTGGTTCACATCATCAGAGATAATGTTGAATGTCACCGGTTGGTCTACCGGGATATTCATAGTATGAGTATGAATATTCTGTGCTGGATAGTAGAACGACCAAGCCCATTGCGCTCCCGTGACATCGACAATAAGAGACTTTGGAGCGTCGGTAGCAGCGGCGATCGATTCGGTATTAAGTGCTACTAAGCCCCAGACGATTGCAACAATGCAGAAGAGCACTGAAGTAGCGGTCCATACGATCACTACTGGACCATTCGTTCTAATTGCAACACCCTCTTCAGGGGGAGTATCCCCGCGGTGCATGTTTAAGAAGGACTTGGTTGCGATAGAAAGAACAACTCCAGCGATAGGAGCTGAAATAACCGTGAACCAGATCATGATGTCTTCATTAGCCTGCATCTGCTTGCTCAGGACTGGAGGCATCCACTTTGGATAGGCCCATAGTCCGAGCACTACAAATACTGCTGTAAAGAAGATCCAGAGCCAGAAGGTCTGGCTGACATCTTTACGCTTGAGAAATGTTGCTACTCGGGCTCCTGGTGTAGGAGGGAGCACTTCATGTTCGTTGTTAGACATTAGGCGACGGTTACCTTTCCACTCATATACCCGAGTTGACCCATAACAGCACCGAAGCCCTGATACGTGGAGTCACCGCATGGATACTCACAGTTCCACACGTAGTGACCGGCACCTTTTGTTATAAAGGAGAAGGTGACTTTATGGCCGACGGGAAGTTTTGTTGGATCATCGTTGTATGCCTTCATTTCATCATCTGTATTTACTGGAAGCGGAACGTTTACAAAGAGGGGATCCTGCGTTGCAGTAGGAAGGCCATGCAGCGTAAATGTGTGTTCAACTTTATCGAATGGAAGTGATGATTTACTGACTCCGTCATAGGAGACAGTTCCATCAACAGTTCCGACAACGCTTCCGAAGTATGGAGTATTTAATTTCTCTCCGCCGTCATAGACAGTAAGAGTCATGGTGATGTAAGAGTTAGCCGGTAAAACGAAATCTGTGTATGGTCCGTATGAAGGCCAGCTGGGATGTCCACCATCGCTGGTTGCGCTGGTTCCATGTGCCTTGGAATTGACGGGATCTGCATACACGCCATCAGCAATTGTGTAATGGTTGTATGTCTTGCCATCGGCAGCGACAATCGTCCCTACCTTGGTGGCGTAGAGACTCGGTTGTGGGGCTGCTGAAACCGTATGGAGCGTAAAGCCGACTCCGGCGACGACAACGACCCCGAGCACTATTGCAATAAGCGCTCCGATCGCCGTCTTCGACTTTGAAGGTGTGGCTGTATCCACGGATATCCTTTCCTGACGATAAGTGTGAAAAGAGTGAGAATGAATAGGTGGAGAGTACGCTTGAAATGTGACCTGGGAAACAACCGTTTGCAACCAATATGCAGATAGTTTCCTCCGCCCGCTGAGTGCTAGCACTCAGATCGGTATCGACGGTGAATCTGTGACTCAAGTGAGAGGTTGTTGTGAATGAAACTTAACCCGCTCTGGGATCTGATCTTTGCCATCGCGCTGCTAGGAAATGCTTATTGGTACCTTTCAGAGCGCGAGGCGCGCAAATCAATTTCTGCCGTGCGCCAGATTTCTTACTTAAGTGGTTTAACCCTCACCTTCGCGCTCTTGGTTGGCCCGGTTCCCCACTATGCGGTGCGCATCTTTTGGGTGCACATGATTCAACACATTGGGCTCATGATGCTTATTTCTCCGCTCCTTGTCCTAGGAGCCCCAATAACTGTCGCCGTCCAATCAAAGTACGAACGCATACGAAGATTCGTTAGAAAAGTGGGAGGAATAGCTTTAATTCGCGTGCTCTTCAAGCCTCAGGTTGGATTTGGTATCTTCCTTACAGTCTTGATCGGAACCCACTTCTCTCCGTTAGCTAACTGGGGGATGACAAACCCCAATGGACATTGCCTGGAGTTAATAATCTTTTTGATCGGTGGTTTTATTTATTACTATCCGGTGATGGAAGGCAATCCAAAGCCATTCTTTGTTCCATATTCACTGCGAGTGATCTCTCTCTTTGCAATGATGTTGCCAGAGACGATGGTGGGGTTCTTTTTGTACTCTGGAAATCGAGTACTCCATTCACTTCCAGCGCAGACCACGATGCAGATGGGAATCGCTGATCAGCACCAAGGTGGGGCGATTATGTGGGCGATGGGGATGTTGATCGATACTATTTGGATCGTGCTGGCTGCCAAGGATTGGTTTGCCAACGAAAAACTAATAGCGGAAGCGGATGATGAACTCGCAGCAGATGCCTGAACCAGAACTCGAGCCCAAGCGCCGCTGGATTCTCTGGGGGTTGCCGCTTTGCGGTCTCATGGGAGTCTTGGAGTTTAATCGAGCCCTCGGTGGTAATCACCTCAGTTGGGTTTACGTAATGGAGTGGCCCTTCTTTGGGGTTTTTATCTATTACATGTACTGGAAGCTCACTCAACCGCAAGAGCCCTTTGATGACTCGGATGATCCACCTCGAGAGGTTGACTAACTCAACTCAAACTAAACTAGCCTCCTTATGTTGCCTCTCTTATCTCTCTTCACCCAGGACCTCTTCTGGTTTCTTACTGCCGTAATCCTGATAGCAACAGTTCTTTTCTGGCACAAATTTGCTACCCGCAATTGGAAGAACATCACTGCACGATTCTCTCTAATTCTTGCTATTCAGTGTTTTGCGTTGGCATCAGTGGGAATAACAATTAACCGCTCCGGAGAGTTCTATAGCTCGTGGTCAGATCTCCTGGGCGCACAAGGCCAATATCAAAAGATCGCAATCAGTCCTGCAAATCTCTCGCAAATTAGTTTGCAAGATTTGGTCTCTGCCACTCATACCAAAGGTGGAAGTCTCATATTTCGTAAAGTTATAAAAGGCACGAAATCGGGAATTTCCAACGTGGTTTATGTGGTGGCCTCCCCCAAGATCGCTAGAGAACTTACGAGTCCAAACCACTCAATAGGGAGTAACTATCAAGTCGTAGAACTATTTCCGGGAACACCAGGTGTCCCACAAACTTGGATCGGCACACTTGATGGAATTGCAACCATGGAGAACCTAGAGCAGGCAGGGAAGATTCCACCCACCATCGCAGTTATTCCTGCCATTAATGTCGAACCTGGGCAAGACACCGAGTGCATGAATTTTGTAGGTGGAGCTCAAGTGGAAACCTGGATTACCAGAGACATGAAGAGTTTTATGCAGACATTTATGGGAATTGATAATCGGCTCTGGTCTTCTTTTGGTTACTCGACAGGCGGTTGGTGCGCTGCAGAAGTAGCCGTGTTGCATCAAGAACAATACTCGCAAGGCGTTTCACTTGCGGGTTATTTCAATCCAATTCTCTCTCGAGGCCTTTCAAAGAGAGAGAAGAACTATCTGGCAAGTAAATATGATCTAGTTAAATATTTAAAGCGGCATACCGTGAACACGAAGATCATGGTGATCGCCTCTGTTAAAGACCGTTTTGCCAATAGTTCTGCTCAGAAATTTATGCAAAGGGCAAATGCTTTAATTCCCATCAAATATATTCCCATTCCAATTGGTGGCCACAACATTAAAGTCTGGAAACCATTTGTTGCGACTGGATTCTTGTGGATTGCGGGCGCGAACGAAATTTCTACGCCAGTTGTAAATCCACTACCTAGTGCGAGCGGAAGCCCGAAATAAATTTCTCGGCGCGCAGAGCGGCCCAACCAACTTTTGGCAGGTCTGAAGCACGCGGATAGAGCACATAACGCGTCTCCCAGCCCGGTTGGAACTTGGCGTTAAAACGGTAGAGAGATTCCACTTGGAAAAAGTTTGAAGAGAAGCGAATCAAGTTGCGCATGCCGCGGGTGATTGGACCCGCGCTAATTTTGTCCGCACGCTCAAAGAGCGATCGGAATGCAGCGAAATTAAGCGAAACGTAGGCCAAGTTATTGGTGCGCGCATATTCCACGGTTTCGACGATCATCAATTCGTTAACGCCGGCGTCGGTGCCGCGCTCGCGTTGCATGCGATCTAGGGATAGCGCATTTGTAGTCCAAGGCACGTAATAAAGCAGTCCCTTAATCTCACCTTCGAGTCGAGCGATCGTAATAAAAGTATCTGGATCATCATCCTCCCCGAAGCGATCCATCGACATGGAGAATCCACGTTCGCCAACGCCGTAGCGCCACTTATGCGCCAGTTCGCGAAGTTCAATACGAGTCGATTCATCGAGTTCGGACCACTTGTGGGTGGTACACGAATAACCCTTCCGTTTAATCCGGTTAACCATCTGGCGCACATTCGCCATGGGGCGGCCCTCCAGGGTGAAATCCTTGACGGAGATAATTGCTTCATCCCCGATATCGATGGCGATCATCCCGGCATGCTCGACCCAGACCTCTCCACCGCGATCGCTGCAGCCCATAACGGCGGGGGTCCACGCATGCTCTTCCGCCTCTTTTAGAAACTCTGCAATGGCTTCGGGCCACAAACTGTATTCACCGAAGGGGTCACCACTGGCCAACATCACTCCACCTTGAACGCGATAGGCGATTCCCGCCTTGCGATTACTAGCCCAGATAACGCTCTTGTCGCGCCGGGTGGCGAAGTATCCAAGTGAATCTTGTTCAAGGTCATGTTTAATTAGTTTGCGAACCAGGTTCATGTCATCACTGGACATCTTTGGAATCGGCTTCACTCTGCGGAAATAGAGCCAGAGTGGGACCACAAGGGTAAACACACCAAAGGTGCCTAGCGTTATACCAATCAAATCATTAGCGCGCTCTGAGGTGAATTTAATAGGTCCAGAGATACCAACAAATCCCTCAATGATAAAGAGGAATATATTTCTAATTGATGGAGTGCCGATAATTTCGTCATTGCTGCGAAACTTAAGTAGTAAAAGACTGGCGATGAAAAATACCAAGAGGGCGCCAGCGAAGCCAATGAGCGGTTGCAAACGAGTGCTTGGGTCAGATTTTGCGTAAAAAGATTTTCTAAAGACAACGAGGGCCGCAATGCTCAAAATCGTTAAAGTAATTTGAACCGGATGATGGTTTGTCCGTAAAACTTCGGTAAGAAAATTCACTCCCAGGATGACCAGCGCTAATAACCAGGCGCGCCGCTTGCGCCTTGATAGGCCGCGAGCCAAGATCATCAGAATTAGCCCGGTGAAAATCGCTGTAGCCAGCGCTGATCCGTTGAGAAAGACGGGGATGAAATTGTTGAGCTTGTGAACCGGAGCGCGGAATTTATGGAAGACGTTGGCGAGTATGTCGAATAATCCGACCAGGAAAGTTGCGCGCCCGATCCAGATTGGAACCCAACGTTGCGATTTCATTATCTAAATACTCCCGTATGTCCCAGCGAATAGCGACCGGGTTGCGGATAAATCGCCAGCCCATGCGGCTCTTTCCCTACCTTTATTTTACGCAAAAACTTTCCATGGACAGTGTCAAACACATAGACCACGCTGTCATAACGACCAGAAACCCAGAATTGGGTTCCATCGGCCGAGATCCCACCCATATCGGGAGAACCTCCTCCGGGAATCTTCCACTTGGCGATAACTTTATTATCTGCAAAGCGCAGGACCGAGACACTGCCTTCGCCGCGATTTGTGATCAGCATGGTTTTAGAATCGCGCGATACATACATACCGTGCGCTTCCACTCCCGTTTTGATGAAAGTAAAGGAGCCGAATTTATTTGATTTCATTACCCAGATTCCATTGGAGGCCATGTCAGCGATGTAGAAAGTAGATCCGTCGGGTGAGATCTTTACATCCTGTGGCATCGGCATGGAGGTATAGGTATGCGGGAGGTTGGCTGATTTAAGCACTTTCATCTTCGCGGTATCGACAAGGAGCACCTTGCTGGAAAATTCGCAGGTTACGACGAAGAATGTGCCATCCGCGCTCCAGTCAGCGTGATTAAGGCCGGCACATGGGACGGGGACGATCTTCTTGATGGCCATGGTGTGTGGATCGCGAAAGACCATCTGCTTGTCGGCCTCCGCCATGACAACGGCGTATTTCCCGTCAGGTGTGAAGTACAGGTTATACGGATCGTGCACGTATACGGATTTACCAGGCAGGCCAGTCATTGGGTCGATCGGAGTTAAATAGTTACCTTCATTGTCATTGACCCAGAGCGTCTTGAGATCCCACGAAGGAACTACATGCTGCGGACCCTTAGGGGTCTTAAAGGTGCGAATTACTTTGAAGGTCTTTGGGTCGATCTCGGTAACGGTGTTGCTGGTGTGGTTTGGAACGTAGACGCGCTCTGGGAAACTTGCAACGACGGGGCTCAAATCATTGGGTTTATCAGCGGCATAAATATCTTTGGGGTTTGTCACCGGCGGCATTCCAGGTAGCGGAGTTGATGCCTGCGCATTAGTTGGGAGTAGCGCTGCGACAAGTGTTAAAGCGATCAGAATTTTCCTCATCAAAAATTACGCTCCAAGTAAGGTAGTTAGAGTGACAGGGGTTAAACCTTTAGCATGCAGATCCGCTAGAAGAGCGGGCATAGCATCAATAGTGTCTTGATGCCCGAAGTGGAGACTGACGATGCTGCCCTTCTTTATCGCCTTACTAATGTCTGCGAGTACGACGCGCTTGCCGACATCTTGATAATCATGAGAATCGACGTCGTAAGCGATGCACTGGTTATAGCCATATTTGAGTGCGCCTTTACGAATAATTGCATTTGAGTATTGAGTTCCAGATGGACGGAACCACTTTCCATGATTCCCAATTAATTTCTTTAGCTCAGCGGCGCATCCAGCTATTTCCGAGTCAACCTGCCGAGCGTTGAGAGTTTTCATCTGGTAGTGGTTCATCGTGTGATTTCCAATGTCGTATCCAGCATCAAGCATCTGCTTCGCCACTTGCGGATAACCCTGTAACCATTTGCCGATGGCAAAGACAGAGATTGGTGTCGAAGAACTTTTAAGTAGCGCCAGCAGTTTTTGTACCAAGATTGGATCGCCAGCGCCGTGAAAAGTTAAAGCAACCTGGGACTTCTTCCGCGAACCGTTTGCAATATCAGGATTTGCGGCGAAGGCCGGGTCAATTCCAAGTTCTAGGTCCGAAATGCCCGATATCAGGGAGGCCCCAGCTACTAATGCGCTGTTTTTAAGGAATTGGCGTCTATTGATGGGCATAGCCCAAGGATACTTCCTGCGTTGCGCTGCACGGTCAACCCACGAGTTGCTAGGGTAAGGCAAGCACTCAGTGAGGCACCTTCCGGCGTGGGAAGATCGCTTTGACTGGTGACCTAGGGCATACAGGGGGTCGTACCTTGAGCGATGACGATGACAACGGCTTAGATGACATTGTTACTGAAGAGATGCTGTGGGAACGGATACCCGAAACAAATGGTTTAGAGCGCGCAAATACTTATTACGAGTTAAGCGCTCGCATTTATGCACGGGGTCAATATGACGAAGCGCTCGCGCTCGCCGAAACCGCGCGCGATATTTACACAGAGCTCGGTCCGGTCGTTCCGGCAGATGGTTTGGCGCAGGCATACTCCGCGATCGGATACAACCTCAATCAATTGAAACGTAATTCTGAAGCCGCCTCCGCGATGAGTAAAGCTGTAGACCTGCTCCGCGAATCTAAGTCTCCTCTTGCTATCGATCTGGCCTGCACACTGGGGGAATGGTGCTTTGGCGCAAAGGATTATGAGAAGACCATCTCGTGCATGCGCGAGTGCGTTCAAGAACATCTAGTAGATGGCAACGATTCTGGTGCCGCCAACGATCTTCATCTTATTGGATGCGCCCATCGCGAACTTGGGCAGCATGAAAAATCCCTAGAAGCATTCCGCGAGGCACGTGTCTTATTTAAGAGTTTGAAAGAAGTGATCAATGTAGCCCGCTGCGACCAGAAGATTGCGCATGCGCTTATTGAGCTTGGATTAGGCGAAGATGCCCTGATCGCCGCGCAAAAGTCTCTGGATGTATTCGTTACAGCTCATGATCATCGCCGCGAAACTTACTCACTTCTCGAAGTGGGCAAGGCTCAGATCATGACCGGGGAAGAGCAAGATGGACTCGATACTCTCGAGCGCGTTCTCGAAATTGCTACTGAGAGCGACTGGAAAGATTTTGACTTTATCGTCGAAATCGAGCGTCATATCTCTAGTAGTTTGCGCCAACTCGGCAGACTAGATGAGGCCGATGAGATTGAGCGGCGCCTCGCTGCAGTTACTGAGGTAACTGAGGATTAAGGTGTTGCATCGCCCAGGCATACATGGCGATTGCGCCAGCAGCAGAGGCGTTCATTGATCTGGTAGATCCATATTGTTGGATTGCCAGCACGACCTCGCAGATATCAACTGCTTCATCTGACATGCCAGCACCTTCTTGCCCAAAGAAGAGAACGCACTTCTCAGGTAGCGGGTAATTCTCCAACTGCACAGAGATTGGAAGATTGTCGATCCCGATGATGGGGGTCTGGTTTTCGCGACACCACAGCGCAAAATCAGCGACGGTTGGATGGTGGAGCACATGAAGATATTTATCGGTAACCATCGCTCCGCGACGATTCCAATCGCGCTTACCGACGATGTGAACAAAACTGACGTTAAACGCATTGGCGGTGCGTACCACCGATCCGATATTCAGATCGTGTTGCCAATTTTCGATAGCAATTTGTAACGGGTGACGTTTGGTATCTAAGTCGGCGACTATCGCTTCAACTTTCCAATACCGATAGTGGTCTAAGACGTTGCGGCGATCGCCATTTTCTAACAACTCGGGATCAAACTGGTCGTCCTTCGGCCAAGGTCGAAGGTGAGGTCCAACACCTACGACGGTGAAGAATTCACCCGGTCCAATTTCTGCAGCCATTCCAGAACCTTAATCCATCAAATTCACCCAACCAGGGGCATAATCTCCCCATGCTGCGCAAGGGGAATTCCGCTATCGTGTGGATTCTCGCCTCCACACTTCTCTTGATGACCAGCGCTCCTGCGCAGGCGCTCTCGATTCCTACGCTCTTTATCAAACTGGCCGCATCGAAGAGCTTGGCGAATCCGGGGATTATTGTCCTCGACCCCGCGACAAATCAAACTATTTTCTCGCTCGGGCCAGATGTAGGGAGAGCACCTGCTTCAGTGCTCAAATTATTCTCGATGGTAACGACTCTCAATGCGCTTAGTCCTGACCTAGTTTTCAGCACCTCTCTCCACGAGACTGCAGATCCCCAAACATTCCTCTTGGTGGGAAGTGGCGACCCTTGGATCACTGCGAGTACTTTTGAAGAAGTTAAGTATCAGCGCGCATTTTCACCAAGACTGATAGATCAGCTCTTGATGGCACACCCTGGACTCAAGACCATCACATTGGATTACAGCAATGTCTACGCAACAGATGTGCAGGCGCTGAAGCGCTACTTTGCGGGACGACTGACAATAAACGCGGTGAAGGTGAATTCCGCGGCCGCCGCTACCTCTGAGATCGCTTCTATTAAATCACCTCCACTTGCAAAGATAATCGAGTTCACGCTGCTCTATAGCGACAATGTGCTCGCTGATCGGCTAAGTCGATTGGCCGCACACACTATGGGATTCACAACCGACGCAATTGGGTTGCGCGCAGCCTTTGCGAAGACCTTGACCGAGTTGGGAATATCAATCGCAGGCCTACATCTTTACGATGGCACAGGCCTTTCGCATCAAAACCGCGTCACCGTTCGGCAGATCGCAGAATTGCTACTTGCGATCCGCTCAAATCCGAAATACGCGGTGATTTACGCGGGACTTCCTACCTCCGGAGAAACCGGGACCCTCAAAGACCGATTTATAAATGACGCTCCAAACGCCGTCGGACTTATTCATGCCAAGTCGGGGTGGATTGATAACACGGTTAGTTTGGCGGGATTTGTTACGGTAGGCCCTAACGAATATGTATTCGCGATAGTCGCAAATCGCATCCGCAACCTCGAAAGCGCTCGCCAAGCCGCACGGGTGACCATCGATGAGATGCTGGGAACGATAGCCAAGCCCTGAAGTAACAAATAGGTGATTAGAATTGCGATATGAGCCAGATAGGCGCCTATGTGGCACTAATGAAGTTGCGGGTTGTCGAGCTACTGCTCGTTACGACCTTGCCAGCGCTATTTATGGCAACCTACGCGCAAAATCACGCACAAAGATTCCCCCCGTTGGGCGTAACCATCGCAACCCTAATCGGTGGAACTCTGGCAGCTGGTGCATCAAATGCATTCAATATGGTGATCGAGGTCGAATCGGATCGACTTATGAAGCGTACGAGCAAACGACCATTGGTGAGCGGTGAGGTAACCGAGAAACAAGCAGTTGCTTTTTCGCTTGTGATTACGATCCTCTCGCTACTTATCTTCCTAATTTTCACCACCGTTCTGGCAACCATCCTGACCTTGCTAGCCATCTTGTTCTATGTTGTCGGTTACACCATATGGCTTAAGCGACGCACCTCCCAAAATATCGTCTGGGGCGGTATCGCTGGATGCATGCCAGTAATTATTGGTTGGGCAGCGATTACTAACTCACTCTCAATGACGGCCTGGCTCTTCTTCTTCCTGATTTTTTTCTGGACTCCACCACATTTCTGGGCGCTGGCGATTAAGTACAAGGAAGATTATGCGGCCGCAGGAATCCCAATGCTTCCAGTAGTTGCTTCGATTAAATCAGTGCAGAAGCAGATGTGGTTTCACTCGATATTAATGACAGTAACTTCGTTCCTCGTGTTAGCCAGTGCGGATTTGCCTTGGTGGAGTTATGTCATCACCGGCCTGCTTGCTGCGGGATTCGGTTCGCAATTGCTTAAGATCTCTGGTCCAGAATCAGAGCGCGCTGCCCTCAAACTATTCCACTGGTCCATTACCTACCTCAGCGTTTATTCGTTAGTCCTCGTTCTCGCCACCCTTGTGGCCAAGCACACGGTCTAGGCGGTCCCCAGGCGACTTTCGCCCGCCCAATTCTCAGCGCCCTCGCGTAGGGTTATCAAATGACCTCTGCTATCTCGGTAACTGATCTCACCAAGGTTTATGGTGAGCGCAGCGCGCTCTCACATGCAACCTTCGAAGTTCCCCTAGGAACGGTTTGTGGCTTTGTGGGCCCCAACGGATCCGGTAAGACGACGACAATTCGCATGTTGCTCGGCCTCATTACTCCAACCGGTGGAACCGGAACGGTGCTGGGCGAGAGCATCACCCACCCCGAGCGGTATCTCCCAAGTGTTGGTGCGATGATCGAAGGACCAGCCTTCTACCCAGGTCTCAGTGGAGCGGAAAATCTCAAGGTATTAGCAACTCTTGGCGGTTTTCCTTCGGCACGAGTTGCAACGCTACTTGAGAAAGTTGGCTTATCAGATCGTGGCGGATCTAAGTACAAGACATATTCCTTAGGAATGAAGCAGCGTCTTGGTATTGCGGCTGCTCTACTCCCTAATCCAAAGTTGCTTGTGTTAGATGAGCCCACAAATGGTCTTGATCCTTCTGGAATTCAAGAGGTACGAAATCTCATTAAAGATTTGGCTAGTGAAGGTACAAGCGTCTTCGTATCTTCACACCTCTTATCAGAACTAGAAATGATTGCGGAGTCGCTCGTAATGCTACGAGAGGGCAAAGTCCTCTTTGCCGGTCGAACCAAGGATTTATTAGCTGCGCAGGTAGCGACTCTTGTCGTGCAACCTGAATTTAGCGTTGATCTCAAAAAATTGGTGGACATTGCAATCCGCCACGGCCGAGAAGCCAGCGTTGATGATGGAGCCGTGCACATTGTGGCCGACGCTGATTGGTCTGCGACATTCAATCGCCTCGCATTTAATGCCGGTGTAACGCTTTCTGCGCTTACCGTCACGCAGCCAACCCTGGAAGAGACTTTCTTTGAAATGACAGGTGAGTAATTATGTTTAATGTTATGCGCGCTGAACTTCGAAAACTTCGTCGGCCTACACTTTTAGTCTCAACAATTCTCGTCGTTGCTGCGCTTACGGCACTTTTTACTTCAATTGTTTACTTGCGCGCCAATTCTGGCGAGGGCAACGGGCAGCGCGGAGAAATTATCTCCCCTGCAATCTTGAGCCAAGCTGCTGGCTTGGTTTATGGATTTAAAATTGTTTCATTCTTTCTCGGGATAACTGCGCTCTGCGTATTTGCCTCCCAGACCGCGCAGGAATACACCTTAGGAACGCTACGTAATCTGCTAGTTAGACAACCTTCGCGTATGAAGATTCTCTCCGGAAAATACTTCTCCATGATTATCTTTGCGATCGCACTTGTCACTATCGATGCCATCGTAGCTATCTCTGTTTCGTATGGCCTGGCCCCCCACGCGAAGGTCACGACAACCGCCTGGTTCACCTCCGCGGCGCTATCTCTCTTAGGCAGGACCTTCGTCAATGTGCTCATAACCACCATTGCCTTTGGAACCTTCGGAATGATTCTCGGTTTACTCTTCCGCTCTCCGATCAGTGCGATCTCTTCGGGAGTTATCTGGTCGCTTATCCTGGAAACGATTTTGGCTGGCGTTGTATCCAGTACTCAAAAGTGGTTGCCCGGTCAGAACTTCGACAATATCGCGCAAGGCGGCTCACTCACCGTGAGTTATCAGTGGTCGTTAGCTATCTCGGCTGCCTATTTAGTCGCAGGATTTGCGATTGTTGCGCTTCTCTTTAAACGTAGAGATGTAGCCAACTAGAGACACAGCCAATTCACACCGAGTCAATAGACCGTTCACGAGCCGTTATCAATTATCCTTAACTGTTACTTCCTCGTGAATGGTTGGCTATTTTATGTTTAATCGACGTCTTCGCATGGTTGCGCTGTGCGCAGCAGTGCTGATGTCGATTCCGACGATTTCACTGGCAGCCACACCAACACCTACTGCGAAACCAAAACCAAAAGTTTCTGCGCCCACAAAGGCACAGATAGCTGCGGCACAAGCATCCGAAAATGCTAAGGCAGCAGCAGCTGCGGCAGCGACCTCACAATTAAATTCTGCACAAAATTTATTGCAACAACTGGCCGCGGTCACTCTTCATAAGCAAGCGCTTCTCGTCTCAGCTCAAGGCGCACTTGCCGTTGCAACAAAGCAATCAAACCTGGCGACCGCGCACGCGGCGCTCACTCAAGTAGCTGTTGCCGAAGCCAATAGGACGATTGGTCGGATGGCAGCCAGCGCCTACATCATGGGTGGGGGCTTCACGACCCTTAATACCGTTTTAGAGTCAAATGGCCCACAAGATTTGGTAGATCGTCTCAGTCTTCTCGACCAAGTAGGAGCCACAGATTCGGTGGCGTTAGCGAGATATAAGAG
>Ga0194061_1000581_pt1 | contig 22011 bp, 24 predicted proteins | sample SepL2221m_MetaG_FD_163423 | JGI IMG/M metagenome (GOLD analysis project Ga0194061, IMG submission 163423) | Anoxic zone freshwater microbial communities from boreal shield lake in IISD Experimental Lakes Area, Ontario, Canada - Sep2016-L224-21m | ecosystem: Environmental > Aquatic > Freshwater >... | reverse complement strand
GCGGCTGGGGGGGGCGGGGGCATCCACAGGCTCGATCAGGGTGTGGCCGCTCATGTTGGCGGGCTGGGGCAGGCCGAGAATCTGCAGCAGGGTGGGGGCGATGTCGGCCAGGCCACCGCCAGAGCGCAGACGCAGGTCGTTGCCGTGGCCTGGAATCTTGCGTTTTTCCCCCTCCACCAGGATTACAGGCACCGGGTTGGTGGTGTGGGCAGTCCAGGGGCGGCCATCGGGACCTTCCATCACCTCAGCGTTGCCGTGGTCGGCGGTGATCAGCAGGGTGCCGCCGGCCCGGTTGGTGGCTTCCACCAGCCGGCCGACGCAGCGATCCACCGTGGCGATGGCTTCCAGGGTGGGATCCATCAGGCCGGTGTGCCCCACCATGTCGGGGTTGGCGTAGTTGATCACCACGAGGGAATAGATCCCTTTCTGGATCGCGGTGATGCAGTCGTCGGTGAGCAGTTCGGCCGCCATGGCCGGAGCCAGGTCGTAGGTGGCCACCCGGGGGGAAGGCACCAGATGGCGGTCTTCACCGGGGAACGGCTTCTCGATGCCGCCGTTGAGGAAGTAGGTGACGTGGGGATACTTCTCGGTTTCGGCGGTGCGGAACTGCAGCAGCCCTTGGTCGGAGATCACCTGGCCCAGGAGGCCGTCGAGGGATTCGGGGGGGAAGGCCACCTCCACCGGCAGCCCCAGTGCGTACTGGGTAAAGGTGACGACGTCGAGGGGAATGAACGAATCCCGGGTGAACTCGGCAAAGTCGCTCAGGACGAGGGCCCGGATCAGCTGACGGGAGCGGTCGGGTCGAAAGTTGAAGCAGACCAGGCCATCGCCGCTGCTGAAGGCCCCCGGAGCGATCCGCACCGGTTCGAGGAACTCATCGTTGACCCCTTCGCGGTAGGAGGCCTCAACGGCTTCCAGGGCGGTCAGTTCGCTGATGTTTTCCTCGGTGGTGTAAAGGCGATAGGCCTTCTCGGTGCGATCCCAGCGTGTGTCCCGGTCCATGGCCCAGTAGCGGCCGCACAGGGTGGCGATGCGCCCGACCCCGCTCTGCTGGATCTGGCCTTCGACCGTGCGGATGAACCCCTGGGCGCTCTGGTCAGCGGTGTCCCGCCCATCGGTGATCAGATGGATGCAGACGTCGCTCAGGCCGGCGCCCGCGGCCCAGTGCAGCAGGCCCCCCAGGTGGTTCACATGGCTGTGAACGCCGCCGTCGGAGCACAAACCGATGAAATGAAGGGTGCGGCCGCTGGCCCGCAACCGCTCGGCCAGCCCGTTGAGGGCGGCGTTGTGGTTGAGATTGCCGGAGCTGACCGCCTGGCTGATGCGCACCAGTTCCTGGCGGATGATGCGGCCCGATCCGATGGTGAGGTGACCGACTTCGGAGTTCCCCATCTGGTGATCGGGCAGACCAACGTCGGCTCCGCTCGCTTGGATCAGATTGTGGGGGTAGGCATGCCAGAGAGCATCCATGACGGGGGTTTCCGCCGTTCGGATGGCGTTGTGGGCCGTGTCATGGCTGTAACCCCAGCCGTCAAGGATGGCGAGCACCACGGGGGCAGTGGTGGAGCGGGGGGAGTGATCATCGGGAACCCTTGGCTCGGGAATGGCATCGGAGGAAGGAATTGCTTGCACCCGGACTCCGCAACGCTTTCAGTTTTGATGCCCCTTATTGTCATTTTACAGGGTGAGCTCCCTCCGCATCTGCGGCATCAACGCTCCGTGAGCGTTTCGGGATGCCTTTGCCGCATCCCTGATCCTTAGCATGGGCCACCGCATGCAACCCCATGGCGCGGTCATCCGCCTTCCCACCGGCCGGTGAGCCCCCTCAGAGGTTGGAAATCCTTTCGGCTGCAGACCTGAGGCGCACCATCAAACGCTTGGCTTCCCAGGTGCTCGAAAGTGTGGCCGATAGCCGTGAACTTCTGCTGCTAGGCATTCCGACCCGGGGCGTGGCCCTGGCTCGGGTGCTCGCCGGGGAACTGGAGGAGGTCTGCGGTCACAGCATCGACCAGGGCAGCCTGGATCCCACCTTCCATCGCGATGACCTGGGCAGGGTCGGAACTCGCCTGGTGGAGCCCACCTGCCTGCCGGCCGCCATCGATGGCCGGCAGGTGGTGTTGGTGGATGACGTGATCTTCACCGGCCGAACGGTCCGGGCTGCTTTGGAGGCCCTGCAGGCCTGGGGGCGTCCCGAGCGGGTGTTGCTGCTCGCGATGGTGGATCGGGGCCACCGGGAACTGCCGATTCAGCCCGATTTCTGCGGTCGGGTGGTGCCCACCAGCCGCCAAGAAACCATCGCCCTCTGCCTGGAGGCGATCGACGGGGAGGAGGGCGTCTTCCTGCTCAAGGTCTGAGGTGGGTTTCAGTCCGTTGCGGTCAGTTCGTCGCCGCGGAAGTGGGCGCGGTAGCGGCCGAAGGCCACCACCACCGGGAGCGTGGGGCTGATGGGCCTGCCTTTCCACTCGGTGAGCAACTGGTGCACCTGGCCCACCTGGCCCTGCAGATCGAAGGCCTCGCCGCGATGCTCCGGGTGGTTGTAGACCACAACCGATTCGCTCACCTTGACCTGATCTCCCGGTTGCATCGGCGTGATCGCTCAGACCGGCTAATCCTGTCACGCACCGGCCAGCGCTGACGGGAAATCCTCAGCGTTGGCAGGCGCTCTCCGGGCCCGACTCCACCACCTTGCCCCCCAGCTCCTTGCAGGCCACCTGAAACGCCTTGAAATCGTCCATTCCTTCGGCGATGTGGCGGCGAACGCCCGCATCGAGCTTCGCTAACGGCACCGTGGTGGGCAGACCACTTTCGTGGCTGTGGTGGTCGTCCTCCTGGGCCTTGACGCTCTTCAACCCATCGCTCAGCTGGTTGCGCAGGGCGCTGGAGCGCTTCTCCCACCAGGGATGGTCGATGCGGTTGAGGGCGTCGAGGGCTTCCCACCAGCGCTTCTGAGCGATCAGCCGACGGCTCCTCTCCAGTTGGAGGCGGTTGCGGCTCCACTCCTCCTTGAGCTGGTCCCCCAGGGCGCCACCGTCGGGGCGGTGATCTTCGTTCATGGCCGCCAGCAGCCGCAGGGCGCCGCTGAGATTGCCCTGGCCGTAGAGCGCCAGCGCCCGTCGTTGGAGGTCCCGCTGCCAGGCCAGCAGGCGTTTCTGGTCGTCAGGGCTGCCCGCGTCGGAGTTGGCCAGCTGGAGCTGCAGCTTGAGGGCTTCACGCCACTGCCCGGCGCTCCAGAGCTTTTCGGCCTTCAGTCGACGGCACTGTCCCTGCTCCATAGGGGCCCGATCCCCCAGCCAGCGCAGGGCGGAAAGCTGCTCGCTGTAGCGGAGGCAGTCGTCGAGTCGGCCCGCCTGGGCGGCCCGCTCCAACCGTTCCGGTAACTGGGTTTCCCACCAGTGGGCCGCGAGCACGCATCCGCCCACCAGCCCCAGGGTGAGGGCGAGCCAGAAACGGGGAAGCCTGTGCCGGCGAATGGCCAAGGCGGAAGGGCGGATCGCCCCACTGTTCTAGGGATCCGCAGGCCCCCTCACCGGTTCGAGGGGGCAGAGCCGGTGTCGTCCCCGCCCAGCGCCGGGTTCAGCGCACGGGGCCCAGGGCCCGGGCGGAGGAATGGAGGCCGGTGACCAGATCTTCGCTCTCCAGCAGTAACTGTCCTTGGCTGTCGATGGTGAACCGCAGCCGCAGCCGGTCCTCCCCCCGGTTTCCTGGGGGATCCAGGGACACCGTCGGGGGCGTCCCGGCCCAGGGCTCCACGGCGGCGGTTCCCGCCGGGCGGCTGCGCAGCTGCGGCAGGCCCTCCACGAAGATCACTTCGGAGCGGTCCTCCAGGCGGGGTTCCCCCAGCACCAGTTCCAGTTCCGATTGGTCCGCGCGGCTGCAGGCCAGCACGAGCTCCAGGGGCCTCGCCGTGGGCCAGCTCTGGCCGGCGAGGAACAGCGGATGCCAGCGGTACCCGTGGCTGCGACGGTCCCAGCAGCGCAGGGAGACACCACGGCTGAGCACGTCCTTCACCCGCAGGCCCGGGGTCAGGGCTAGGGCCCCCAGGGCGACGGCCTCGATCGGCCGCTCGTCCCGCAGGGGGACGCCGGGGCAGCGTTCGATCAGCCAGCGGCGGATCAGGGGGATCCGGCTGCTTCCCCCCACGGGCAACACGGCGTCGATGTCGGCCGGTTCAAGACCCTCGGCCCGGGCGGCGGCCAGGACCGCGTTCAGCAGCTGGTTGAGCGCATCCAGCAGCCCCTTCTGCCGCAGCAGCTCCTCCAGGCTGGCGCGGTCGAGGCCCAGGGGCCTGGGGGAGGTCGCCCCTGGCGCAGACCAGAAGCGAATGGCGGTGGCTTCCTCGCTGAGGGCGCACTTGAGTTGCTCGGCCGTCTCCAGCAGGCTGCCGTCGGCTGGGGCATCGGGTACCAGGGCCTTGGCGATCCAACGGTCGATGTCCCGCCCCCCCAGGGCCAGTCCCGCCTTGCCGATGATGCGGGCGCAGCGCAGGGTCTGACGGCTGTCCTCGAGGCTGCGGCCGGCGAAGCGCAACAACTGGGCGATCGGGGCCGCCTTGCCCTCGCCCCCCTCCAGCGCCACCAGGGACAGATCGATCGTGCCGCCCCCGAGGTCCACCACCAGCACGCGGCTGCCCGGCGGCAGGCCCGCCCCGATGGCCGCTGCGGTGGGCTCATCCACAAGGGCCACCTCCTCCACGGGCAGATCGGCGGTGGCCCGGTGCAGCCACTGGCGGTAGTTGCGGTAGCTGTCGATTGGTGCGGTGAGCACCAGGCGCCGGGGGAGAAGTTCGGGCGGCAACTGCTCCCATAGCCGCTCCAGCAGCAGGCGACCCACCCTTTCGGCCCCCAGGGTGCCCCATTCAACTCCTTGGGCCGCCCCGATGCGGCGCTTGAAATCCCTGCAGAGCAGGGGGCTTTCCAGGGCGGCTGCGCCCGCCTCAAGCACCTGGCGACCGATCAGGGGACGGCGATCGTCCGGACCGGAGAACCACAGCAGGCTCGGCACCACGGTGGGGTCGGTGCAGCTGTAGGGCGGCAACTCCAGCAGCCGGGGCCCATTGCCATCGCTGCCCTCGAAGGCCACCACGGTGGTGGTGCTGCCCAGGTCGATGGCCAGCGTGCCGTCCTGGGCCATGGATGGGGGCGGCGGTGGTGCACGGAAGCTCCCGTTCTACAGGCCTTGGGCCGCCCCAGGGCCGTTGGAGGTGGAGCCAGCCACCTGCTCGCCTAAGATCAACAAATCGACTGGGATTCCATGTTCATCGGCAACGACGTCAATCCCAAGGAACTGGCCCAGCGGGCCGAGAGCCTGATCCGAAATTCCCCCAACCGTTATCTCACCACCGTGCGGATTGCTTTCCGCGCCAAGCAGCGCCGTTTCGATGATTTCGATGGCCTGCTGGAGGATTCGATGATCAAACCCGTCCAGCGCGCCATCGTTGAACTCAGCGACGAGCAGGATCAGCCGGATCTGCTGCCCGGCTGAGGCCTTGGCGCCCCAGCATTGGGAAGGGGAGGGCTGGCGCCTGGGGTTTGACCCCCTGCGCCAGCCCTTTTCTGTGTTGGTCGGTGGTGCCGGCTGGGCCGCCGAACTCACCGCCTCCGAGGCAGCCTGCCTTCGCGATGGGTTGACCCGTCTGGTGGCCCAACACGCCCAGCTGTGCGACCAGCTGATGGAGGAGGAGGCGATCGAGCTGGAGCTGGAGAGCGGACCTTGGTGGATGGTCCTGGAGGGGGACCGGCGTGCCTGGTGCCTGCGGTTGGTGCTCTCTCCTGAGCCGGGGCAGCGGGCCCTGGAGCTCAGCTGGGACACGGTCGCCAGTGGGGCCTTCGCCCAGGCGGTCTTTGCTCTGCAGGAACGGGTGGACGGTTCGATCGGCGGTGGCGGCCCTTGAGATCGCCCGCCGGATTGGTCGCTGATCAGCACTGCTGATCGAATCGGTTGTCGGCAGGATCCCCCCGGGGAGGAGGCTGTTTTTCACTGGTTTTCCACAGCTTGGGGACCTCCCCCTGCAGGCCCCCACAGCAGCCTGGGGAGAACCGACCCGATTGGGGTCGTCCCCTTGACACCACCCTCTGGCCGATTCAGGGGATGGGGCGATCGGGGAACGGGGTGCCCAAAGGAGGGCGCTGGCCTGGGTTCTCAGGCTGGGACTCCAGGGAAGGGGCCGCCCGTGGCGGATTTGACGCAGCTGCGGCGGTGTGGGGAACTGGTGGCCGGACACAGAGATTTGGATGAACCCTCCCCCCCATGCCAACGCCAACGCCACGGGAGAGGGAACCGGAAGCCCATCGCCTGACATCACAGGGGCGATGGTGAGCCTGCGGGCGGATGTACCCGAGGCCCTGCTGGTGTCGATGCGGGGCTTCATCGACGCCCACCCCAATTGGGACCAGTACCGGCTGTTCCAGGCCGCCCTGGCGGGCTTCCTGGTGCAGAACGGCGTTCAAAGCCGGGAGGTGACCCGCTGCTACCTGGCCAACATGTTTCGGCGCTGAGGGCTCAGGGGGTCTCCCCCAGCAGGGTGAAGATCCGCTTGGCCGAGGGCTCGCTCACCGGCAGGATCGAGAGCCGGTTGCCCTGGCGCACCACCCCCAGCTCCTCCGCGGAGAACTCCTGGCGCAGCTGCTCCAGGGTCAGCTGGCCGGCGAAGGTGCGCAGATAGCGCAGACGGGCGCAATCCCAGCGGGGCGACTCCGCCTTGGAGGCGCCATCGAAGTACTTGGAGGTGGGATCGAACTGGCTGGGATCGGTGAGGTGGGTTTCGATCACCTCCATCAGACCCACGATGCCGGGGGGTTGGGTGTTCGAGTGATAAAAGAACGCCCGGTCGCCCACCTCCATGGTGCGCATGAAGTTGCGGGCCTGGTAGTTGCGGATGCCATCCCACAGCGTGGAGCCCTCCCGTTGGAGATGGCCGATGCCGTACACCTCCGGTTCGCTCTTCATCAGCCAGAAGGCCATCGCGCCGGGGCTCCGAGGGGATCGGCCGGTCAGTCTATGGAGACGTCTTGTGCACGGTTGGTTGGCCCCTGCGCCCTGAGCGTCTAAACAGGGCCCATTCGATCGCCCTGTGATGACCCTGATTCCTGACGACGGCTCCGCGGAGGCCTCCGCCCAGGGTCGTCCGTCCCCCTCCGAGCCCACCCTGCAGACCGCCTGGAACCTCTACAAGACGAATTGGCAGCCCTATGTGCTCGTGCAGCTCACCATCCTTGCCATCGCCGTTGTGTTCGCTATGATCACGGGTTTGACCACCCTGATCTCCAAGGCACTTACCGGGAGTCTGGGGGACGGGGGATCAACCGCGGCCGAAGGGATGCAGCTGTTGCTCAATTTCCCATTCCAGCTAGTCTACCAGGTGGTGGTTGGACTGCTGGTAGTGTTGATCTTCGCCTTTCCCGCCCTTCACTACGCCACTGGCCATCACTCCAGCTATGCAGAGGGTATGGCTCTGCTGAAACACAAATTTTGGCGGTACTTATTGGCGGGCTTGTTATATAATATGGCAGCTATTGTTATTGCCTTGCCAATGGTTGTGCTTGGCTTCGTTTTTATAGCTATATGGGCAATAATCCCAGAGAATTTGCTTTTCTTTAAGTACGTTCTTGCCGGCGTCGGCGTGGCAATACTTGTGATGCCATATCTTGTCCTGGGCATAATTTATCCTATATATGTTCGAAGAGTTTTCACTTCTGGTCAAGATATTCTGCAGGCATTTCTGGCCAGCTTCCGCGATCTGTTCAGCAGCGGTTACGGCTGGGGTCTGGTTGGCTACGAACTGCTGGCGGGTTTGTTGGTGCTGATCTCGGCCCTCTTCTGCCTGGTGCCCCTGATCGTCACCTACCCCCTGGCGGCCATCTTCATCCAGCAGTACCTGGTGAGCCGGGGCCTCGGAGAACCCTCAGAGGCCTGAGACCAGGCGGCGGTAGTGGTCGCCCCGCTCCTCGAAGTCGTTGTACTGGTCGAAGCTTGCGCAGGCCGGCGAGAGCAGGACAGCGCTGCAGCCGAGGCGTTCGGCCCGTTGCCGTGCCTCCGGAACAGCCTCCTCCAGGCCTGGGCATTGCCACAGCTCGCCGGCGTACCCACGGTCGCGGAGCAACCGATCGAAGGATCTGGCGGCGGCTCCGTAGAGCACCACCGCCCGGGCATGCCGATTGAGCTGCTCGATCCAGCCGCCGGGATCCCCCTGCTTGGCCTCACCACCGGCCAGCACCACCAGGGGTTGGTCCAGAGCCTTCACGGCCACCTCGGCGGCATCGAAGTTGGTGGCCTTGCTGTCGTTGAAATAGGTGATGCCCGCCAGCTCCCGGATGCGCTCCAGCCGATGGGGCACCCCCGGGAACCTGCGGAAGGCGGCCTCCATGGCCGCAGGATCGAGGCCCACCTCCAGGCCAACGGCAACCGCCAGCAGCAGGTTCTGGCGGTTGTGGGCTCCGGGCATGGCCAGGCAGTCGGCGGCCATCAGGGGGCCGGCATCGCTGTGCACGCGATCCCCTTCGACCCAGAGCAGCGGGTCGATGCCGGCGGCCTGTTCGCCCCGGGGACGGGCCGTGACCCAGTGGGCCCTCCCCCAGCTGGCGGCCCGGCTGGCCAGGTCAGGATCGTCGGCGTTGAGCAGCACGGTGTCCGAGCGCTCCAGCAGTGAACGCTTGATGGCGCGGTAGTTCTCGAGGGTGCCGTGGCGCTCCAGGTGGTCAGGGGTGAGGGTGGTCCAGAGGCCGATGCGGGGGCGGATGACCGGGGCGGCTTCGATCTGGTAGCTGCTCAGTTCCGCCACCAGCCAGTCGGGGGGGGGCTGACCTTCGGCCCGGCGGTTGAGCACCAGCTCGGCGGCCGAGACGCCGACGTTGCCGCAGATGGGTGCATCCAGCCCGGCGACCTGGAGCAGATGGCCCACCAGATGGGTGACCGTGGTCTTGCCGTTGGTGCCGGTGATGCCGATCCAGGGCACCGAGGCCAGGGCCTCCCAGGCCACCTCCATCTCGCCGATCACCGCCACCCCCTGCTGGCGCAGTTGCACGAGGGTCGGGTGGTCCCAGCGGATGCCGGGGCTGACCACCACCTTGACCGCGTGCCCTGTGGACCAGCGGAAGTGCTCGGGCTCCAGGGGGGTGTCCAGGCTCACCTCGATGCCCTCACGGCGCAAATCGGCGGCGCGCCGTTCGAGCGCCTCGTTGCGCTTGCTCTCGATCAACCGCACCCGCTCACCGGAGGCGACCAGCAACCTGGCGGCGCCGACTCCCGAGCGCCCAAGCCCAATCACGACGGTGAAAGGTAGAGCCGCCGTAACCATTCCCTAGGCTTCGATGATCAATAAGGATGGGCGATACTGGAATCGAACCAGTGACTCCTACCGTGTCAAGGTAGTGCTCTACCTCTGAGCTAATCGCCCGTCAGGGCTTGGCCCTAGCCCGAGAAACTTAGCAGCCAACCTTGACCCCCTCGCCCGCTGGTCGTCGTTGTCCCCGGACCTAACGGCGCGTCATCTGCAGCCGCCATCGCTGTCGCTTGGTGGCCTCCACCGTTTCGATCGTCAGCTCGCCCCGGCCCTCCAACTGGATCCGCTCACCCGCCACCAGCTCCCGGCTGGGGCTCGTCACGGCCGTCCAGTTCACCCGTACGGCGCCGGAGCGGATCAGCTCTCCCATGCGGTTGCGCGACAGGCCGAAACCCGCCGAGGCCACCGCATCGAGGCGGCAGGAGGCCTCCACGCTGGAGAGGCGCCGCGGCAGCGGGCGGCTGGGGAACTGGAGGCGATCGGGAGTCAGCCCCTCGATGCGCACCTCCACGGTGCGCACCAGCAGCGGCGCTCCGGTTGCCTGCGCTTGGAGCAGCCTCGCGGCCAACCCGGGGGTGGCCAGCAGCTGAGCCCCCCGGTCGCCCCGCACCCACAGGTCCCCCAGCTCCCCCGGATCCGCTCCTGCGTTGGCCAAGGCCTCGCGGAAGTCGGCGGGGCTGGCGGCATCGAACAGGAAATTGCCACTGAGCTCCAGGCCCGCAATCGGCGTCGAGCCCGGATCAGCTTCGGCGGCGATTCCGGCGTCGCTGCGGCTCAGCAACAGGCGGCAGCGCTCCGCCTGGGGCCAGCCGCCATCCGCCCCCAGGGAGAGTTCGCTGAGGCACCCCAGCCGCTCGGCGGCCTCCTCCCGCACCGCCGCCGTCACGAAGGGGCTCCAAAGCGGCTGCCAGGTGCGCAGCACCTGCTCCGCCAACTGGATCAGGGCCTCGAGTTCGTGGGGCTGACGGCTTCCCTCCAGCAGGGAGGCGCGGGGCAGGCTCATGCGTCGGCCAACCGCACCACCGCCCTGGCTCCCGACTGTTGCAGGGTGGTCCAGGGCAGCTCCACGTCGGCCGCGGTTTCTACCAGCAGCAACCAGTTGCCCTCCGCCAGGCGATTGCGCAGGATGCGGATCTGGTCGTCCGATTCGGAGGCGACGCTGGCGGCGGCGGCGAAGCTGCCCATCCAGCCGGACCCCAGCCCCAGCAGCCCGCCGACCACTGGTTCGCCCCAGGGGCCGAGGAAGGCGAAGGTCTGTAGATCGGTGATCTGGGTGAAGGTGACCCCGGCGAGGAAGCCAAAGGGAATCAGCCAGCGGGCCATGCTGCGCTGCCGCTGACGGCGGCCGATCGCCGGCGTGAGCGCCGCGATCGTGTCGATGTTCTGCTCCTGCTCGCCGATCGCCACCAGGCGGCTGGGGGGCGTCGTCAGGCCGCCGAGCCGATCCCGCAGCTTGTGGAGCTGCCTGCGATCCGCCAACACCACCACGCAAGTAGCCACGAGAAGCCTCCAATCCGCCGATTCTCCCTGGCCGTGAGGGCCACTGGTGACCGCTCACTACACTTCACCACCTGCTCAGCCCCCATGGGTCATGACGAAGGTTCTGGTTTCCGACCCGATTGATCAGGCAGGTATCGACATCCTGGGCCAGGTGGCCGAGGTGGACGTGCGCACCGGACTGCCCCCCGATCAGCTCAAGGCGATCATCGGCGACTACGACGCCCTGCTGATCCGCTCGGGCACCCAGGTGACCGCCGAGATCATCGAAGCGGCCGACAAGCTGCGCATCATCGGTCGTGCCGGTGTCGGCGTCGACAACGTTGACGTGCCCGCCGCCACCCGCCGGGGCGTCATCGTGGTCAATTCCCCTGAGGGCAACACGATCGCGGCGGCGGAGCAGGCCCTGGCCTTGATGCTCTCCCTTTCGCGCCATGTGCCCCAGGCCCACAGCAGCACGATGGCGGGGGGCTGGGACCGCAAGACCTACGTCGGCAACGAGCTCTATAAAAAGAAGCTCGGCGTGGTGGGCCTGGGCAAGATCGGCTCCCACGTGGCCCGGGTGGCCCAGGCCCTGGGCATGGAGGTGATCGCCTACGACCCCTTCATCTCCGCTGAGCGGGCCCAGCAGCTGCAGGTGCGGCTCTCGGCCCTGGCTCCCCTGTTCGCTGAGGCCGACTACATCACGCTGCACCTGCCCCGCACCCCGGACACCGAGAACCTGGTGAATGCGGAGCTGCTGGCCACGATGAAGCCCACCGCCCGTCTGGTGAATTGCGCCCGGGGAGGCATCATCGACGAGGCGGCCCTGGCAGAGGCGGTGCGTACCGGCGTGATCGCCGGCGCGGCCCTTGATGTCTATGCCAACGAACCCCTCGAGGCGGATTCACCCCTGCGCAGTGTCAACGAGCGGCTGATCCTCACGCCACACCTGGGGGCCTCCACCGAAGAGGCCCAGGAAAACGTGGCCATCGATGTGGCCGAGCAGATCCGCGACGTCCTGCTGGGGTTGCCGGCCCGCAGCGCCGTCAACATCCCTGGCCTCACCCCCGAGGTGATGGAGAGGCTCAAGCCCCACCTGCAGCTGGCCGAGACCCTGGGCCTGCTGCTCAGCCAGCTCTCGGGCGGCGCGGTGCAGGAGCTGGAGGTGCGGCTCCAGGGCGAGTTCGCCAGCCACCCCTCCCAGCCCCTGGTGGTGGCCTCGCTCAAGGGGCTGCTCTCGGCGGCCCTGGGCGACAGCATCAACTACGTGAATGCCTCCCTGGAGGCCAAGGGCCGCGGCATCCGGGTGCTGGAGGTGAAGGACGAGACCAGCCGCGATTTCGCCGGGGGTTCGTTGCAGCTCACCTCCCGGGGCGGCGCCGTGACCCACAGCGTCACCGGAGCGGTGTTCGCCGATGGCGAGCTGCGCATCACCACCATTGATGAGTTCCCGGTGAATGTGGCCCCCAGCCGCCACATGCTGTTCACCCGCCACCGGGACATGCCCGGGATCATCGGCCACCTGGGCTCGGTGCTGGGAGAGCACAACGTCAACATCGCCTCGATGCAGGTGGGCCGCCGCATCGTGCGCGGCGACGCCGTGATGGTGCTCAGCCTCGATGATCCGATTCCCGCCAGCCTGCTGGCCACGATTCACACGATCGACGGCATCAGCGAAGCCCACCCCGTCACCCTCTGAGCCGGCCGATGGTCAACCAGGCCTGGTGGCGGCTGGAGATGGAGGCTCCCGCGGAGCTGGAGGAGTCTCTGCTGTGGAAGCTGCCCTGCCTGGGCATCCACCGCTTGGCCATCCGTTCCAGCCCCGCGGAGCCGGAGCTCCATCAGCTGGTGGCCTGGCTGCCGGAGATCGACTGGCCGGAAGCGCAACGCCAGCAGCTGGCTAACGCCCTGGCGCCCCTGGCCGAGCCCTTCGGTCTCGATCTGCCCCCCCTGGACTGGTTTCGGCAGAGTGACGAGGATTGGAGCCTGAGCTGGAAGCAGCACTGGCAGCCCGATCCGGTGGGGGAGCGGCTGCTGATCCTCCCTGCCTGGCTGGAGATCCCTGAGGAGCACCGCGGGCGGCTGGTGATCCGCATCGACCCCGGCAGCGCCTTTGGCACCGGTAGCCATCCCACCACCCGCCTCTGCCTGGAGGCCCTCGAAGCCTTGGCTACCGGGCGCGGGGGCACCCTGGGGGGCCTGCGGGTGGCGGACCTGGGCTGCGGCAGCGGCATCCTGGGCCTGGGAGCCCTGCGGCTGGGGGCCCCATGCCTGGCAGCCAGCGACACCGACCCCCTGGCCGTGCGCGCCACCGGTGAGAACGCCGCGCTCAACGGCCTCCCTGCCGATGGAGCACCGCCGATCGCGCTGGCCGAGGGGTCGGTGGAGGTGTTGGCGCAGCTGCTGCAGGGCCGTCCCGCCGATCTGCTGCTCTGCAACATCCTGGCGCCGGTGATCGAGGAACTGGCCCCCCGCTTCGCCTCCGTGCTGGCACCGGACGGGGTGGGGTTCCTCAGTGGCCTGCTGCTGGAGCAGGTGGAGGGTCTGCGGCGGGCCCTGGCGGCCGCTGGATGGCAGGCAGAGCTGGCGGCAGCCCAGGGCCCGTGGGGTCTGTTGGAGATCCGCAGCGGCGCTGAAGGCCCAGCCGTGCCCCCTGAAGTTGCATAAGGCACACTGATCTGTGCCTTCGCTTTGATTGGGCTTCTCTGCCAACACCGCCCAGAACGGCGGTAACGGCCCCGGTTGGTTGTAGGAAGGTGCGGTCCTACAGGCCCGGATCCACCAGGCGCCTGTGAGCCCTAATCCCTTCCATGGCTTCCTACAAGGTCACCCTGATCAACGAGAGCGAGGGTCTTAACAAGACCATCGAGGTTCCCGATGACCAGTACATCCTCGACGCCGCCGAGGAGCAGGGAATCGACCTCCCCTATTCCTGCCGTGCGGGCGCCTGTTCTACCTGTGCCGGCAAGCTGACGGCTGGCACCGTCGACCAGTCCGACCAGAGCTTCCTGGACGACGACCAGATCGAGGCCGGTTTCGTCCTCACCTGCGTCGCCTACCCCACCTCCGACGTCACCATCAAGACCCACGCTGAAGAAGAGCTCTATTGAGCCCAGACGGGAGCTTCGCTCCCGCCTTGAAACTGGCGTTTGCCTCCGCCACCCTTCGGGGTGGCTTTTTTGTCGCCCCCCTTCCCTCTCCGCCCCCTTGGCACAGGTTCCTTCAGGGTCCCCATCACCGCTGGTGCAGGCCCTGCTGGAGCCGGGCAGCATCCATAGCAGTCCGGGGGGGCAGTACAGCTTCCGCGTGCTCGGTCCCTGCTGCCGCCTGTTTGATCGCGAGGAGTTGCCCTGGCCCTGCTGCCGCCTTGCCTGGCGCAGCAAGGAGCCCAGCTGGCGGCGCATCGGCCGCCGCTTCGTTGCCGATCTGGCGTCACGGCGCTGCCCCTCCTACTGCGTGGATCTGCTGCAGCCCGGCTCCCGGCCCACCCGCACGGTGCTGACCCTGTTCTCCCAGCGACTGGCCCCGGAGTTGCAGGAGTGGTGGTACAGCAAGAACCATGAAAAAGCCGCGACCGAAGTCGCGGCGGAAGGGTGAGGCCAATTCCGACCGGCGCCTGGGCCGGAGGGGATCGGATGGGTGATGGGTCGGCAGATCAGAAGTAGATCTTGCCACCGCCCCATTGGATGCCCTGCACCTTGGGCGCCACCAGGATGTACCCGGCGATCAGGCGCAGGTCGTCCTCGTCGAGGTCGCGCATCTTCACGAAGATGTCGCTGCTCCGGAGGCTGGGGTGTACGTCGGCAATGCTGTACTCCCCGTCGTAGGAGGTGGGGTCCTTGATGTAGTCCACCAGGGCGTCGACGGAGTCCCGCGGCGGGGTGGCAAGGGCCAGGGTTTCGGGGTCGAGCCCCACGTTCTGGTTGGTTTTGGTGATGCCACCGGCGTGGCAGCTGCCGCAGCTTTGGTTGAACAGCTTGCGGCCGGACTTGACCTCCTGCTCGCTGAAGCTGACCAGGCTGCCGTCGGGGGAGCCAGGCACGGTGAGGGTGGCGGCATCCCATTGGGCCGCGGACACCGGACCACCGAAACAGACCAGCAGTGCCAGCGGCAGAACCAGCAGGGTTCTGGCGGCGGCCCGGAGCGCAGAGGAGAGGAAAGAAGCCATGGAGGAAGCTGGCGAAGTGGCGGTTGCACCGCACCTGAGACCTTGTATCACGGGCAGAGTGCCCGTCGGGCCGGAATCACGAACTGTTGCAGGCAAAGGGGTCTGGGCGGCTCCAATCAATTGCCGGCGGGACCCACATCAAGGCAGAGGAAATCCTTGGCCAGCACCGTGTTGGCAAAGATTGTGCGGGCTTCGTTCAGCAGGTCGTCAGCCGTGACTGGATTGCCGTGGGCATAGCGGGGGCTGAGGTGGGTGAGCACTAACTGGCCGACACCCGCCGCCGCCGCTGTCTGGGCCGCCATGGTGCTGGTGGAGTGCTGGCGCTGGAAGGCCATCTCCGCTTCCCGGTGGGCGAAGGTGGCCTCGTGGATGAGCACGTCGGCTCCCCTGGCCAGCTCCACCGCCGCCTCGCTGAAGACCGTGTCGGTGCAGTAGACGACGCTGGCGCCCGCCCTTGGCGGACCGCACAGCTCGCTGCCCTCGATGCGCCGCCCATCCTCCAGGAGCACGCTGCGCCCCTGTTTGAGCTCGGCGTAGATCGGGCCAGGCGGGATGCCCAGGACACGGGCCCGTTCCACGTCAAAGCGCCCGGCCAGGGGTTTGCGGTCGATCCGGTAAGCGAAGGCGGGCACCCGGTGGGTGAGGGGGGTGCAGCGCACCACCAGCTCGCCGTCATCGAGGAGGGGTGCCCCGCTGTGGGCCGCCGCCTCCACCCGGTGCACCCTCAGGGGGTAGCCGATGCGGGTGGAGGAAGTGCGCAGCACGCCATCGAGGTAGTCCCGCAGGGGTTCCGGGCCGTAGATGTCCACGCCTGGACAACTGCCCGCCATGCCCAGGCTCGCCAGCAGACCGGGCAGACCGAAGACGTGGTCGCCATGCATGTGGGTCACGAAGATCCGGCGCAGTTGGGAGACCCTCAGGTCGCTGCGTAGGAACTGGTGCTGGGTGCCTTCGCCGCAATCGAACAGCCAGAGCTCCGACCGCTGGGGCAGCCTGAGGGCCACTGCGGAGACGTTGCGGGCACGGGTCGGGACACCCGAGCTCGTGCCGAGAAAGGTGATCTGCACGCCCGGACTCTCTCAAGTCCAATGCTGTCACGCCAGGGAACTGGCGGGTCGGCCTTCCCCCGGTCACAATGGCGCCGCCTTTGTTCGCCCTGAACCGGCTGCCATGCTCCGCCCCCCCCTCCAGCGCCTGCGGTGCCGTTCCTTCGTGGGGCTGCTGGCGTCGGGCGGCCTGCTGGCGCTCGCGCTGCCACTGCTGACCACCGAAGTGGGCCGCGCCCAGCAGACCGAACCCCAGGTGAGGGTCCTGTTGCTGGAGTCCAACGACCTCACCGTCAGTGGGCTGTCGGGGGGCCTGCGGGTCCGGGATGCCGGTGGCACCGTGCTGGCGGAGGCCCCCGGCGGCCAGAACCTCCAGCTGCGGCTGGCGGGGGGACTGGTGGAGGCCCTGGGGTTACCGCGTCCGCTGCGGGTTAACGAACTCTGGATTGAGCCCCTCGCGGATGGTGGCGCCGAGGGAGGCCTGGGGCTCCAGAACCGCCGCTATCGAGGCCGCCTGCAGCTGCTGCCGGGCAGCTCCAGCCTGCGGGTGATCAACCACCTGGGCATCGAGACCTACCTCCCCAGCGTCGTGGGCAGCGAAATGCCCGCCAGCTGGCCCCTGGAGGCCCTGCGGGCCCAGGCAGTGGCGGCCCGCACCTATGCCCTGCAGCAGCGCAAACCCGCTGCCCCCTTCGACCTGCGGGCCACCGTGGCCAGCCAGGCCTACCGGGGGGTGGAGGCCGAGACCCCTTCCACCTGGGAGGCTGTGCGGGCCACCCGCGCCCTGGTGCTCACCTATCAGGGGGATCTGATCAACGCCGTCTTCCACAGCAGCAGCGGCGGCAGCACGGAGAACAGCGGCGACCTCTGGTCCCGGCAGCTCCCCTACCTGGTGAGTGTTCCTGATTTCGATGACCTGAGCCCCGTGCGCGAGTGGCGCCAGGTGCTGCAGGCCGATGCGCTGCAGCGGGCGTTCGCGGAGATCGGAGGGGCCAGCCGCATCGAGGTGCTGGCCACCACGTCCACGGGCCGGGTGCGCCAGGTTCGCGTGGTGGGACCCCGGGGCCAACTGCTGCTCAGTGGCGCCGAATTGCGCAGCCGCCTCGGTCTCAAGAGCACCACGGTGCGCTTCGAGCCCTTGCCCACGGGGTCTGCATTGGCTGTTGGAGGGTTCCAGCCTGTTGGAGGGTCCCAGCCTGTTGGAGGGTCCCAGTCTGTTGGACAGTCCCCGCCTGATGGTCCGGCCCAGTCCTCTGGCCGTCCCCCGTCATCGTTACGACCCTCCCCCTGGCTGCGGGACTCGGCACCGGTGGATTCAGCCACGGGTGTCTCCCTGCAGGATCCGCCAATCTTCCCCCCAGGGGCACGGCTCGAGTCCCCGCCCCCTGCTGGTCTGGTGGCCATCGGACGGGGATTCGGCCACGGCGTGGGCATGAGTCAGTGGGGTGCCTATGGGATGGCGCGACGCGGTGAGGGGTTCGAGGGGATCCTGCGGCACTTCTACCGGGGCGCGGTTGTCGGACCCTTCCGGGACCTCACCGCCCAAGTTCCAGCCACCCTCCCGCTTGAAGGGCCCCTGCGCATTCCCACCGTGCTGGCCAACCGCGTGCGCCCCTGATCACGCCGGTTGTGCCATGGTCCCGGCGGCTTCCTGGCGAACGGTTGCTGGTGGAGAGCGATGGCGCCGCCGTCGGTTCCCGGGTGGCCGATCGTCTGCTGGAGGCCCTGCTCGCCGAGAAGCCAAGGCCCCTGGGCCTGGCCACCGGCCGCACCATGGCGCCCGTCTACGCCGCCCTGCGCCAACGGCTGGGGGATCTGGAGCCCGTCCGGCGACGGGCCGCCCTGGAGGGCTGGAGCAGCTTCAATCTCGACGAATACGTCGGCCTGGGGGCGGATCACCCCGCCTCCTTCCACGCGGCCATGCGCCGGGAACTGGGGGATCCCTTGGGGATCCCCCCCGACGCCCTGCGGCTGCCCGATGGAGCTGCCCCTGATCCAGACCGTGAGGCGCGTCGCTATGGCGCGGCCCTTGCCGCCGCGGGAGGCATCGGTCTTCAGATCCTTGGCCTGGGTGAAAACGGCCATGTGGGCTTCAACGAACCACCCTGTGCGCCCGGGGCCCGCACCCGGTGTGTCTCGCTGCAGGAGGCCACCCGCCGCCAGAACGCTGCCGCCTTTGGCGGCGATCCCGAACGGGTGCCGCAGCGGTCGATCACCCTGGGCCTGGCCGAGATCCTGGCGGCGGAGCGGATCGTTCTGGTGGTGACCGGTGCCTCCAAGGCGGCCATCCTGCGGCGGGTCCTGGAGGATCCTCCCCAGGCGGCGGTGCCCGCCAGTTGGCTGCTGGCCCACCCCGATCTGACGGTGATTGCCGACCGCTCGGCCCTCGGGCTCAGCCCATCGCCGCCGCCAGCAGCTGATCCTCGGCCTCCAGGTTCGAGCTGACGCTGCGCACGTCGTCGAGTTCATCGAGGGCCTCCAGCAGCCGGAGCGTGGCCCGCAGGGTCTCCAGGTCGCCCAGGCGGCAGGGGGTGTGGGCCTGCCAGCGGAGGTCGCAGCCCGCCACGGCCCAGCCCAGGCGACCGAGGCTCCCCTGGAGGGCCTCCAGTTGCGCCGGCTCACAGAAGACATCGGCCCCCTCTCCGTCGAGGCTGTAGCCGGTTACCTCCAGCTCCAGCAGGCTTTCCAGCAAGGCCTCTTCCAGAAGGCAGCCACCATCAAGGCGCACGACGCCCCGCAGGTCGAACAGGTAGCCGACGCAGCCGCTCTCCCCCAGGTTGCCGCCGTTCTTGCTGAAGGCCAGCCGCATCTCCGCCGCCGTGCGGTTGCGGTTGTCCGTGAACGCCTCCACCAACACCGCCAACCCGCCGGGTCCGTAGCCCTCGTAGCGGACCGACTCCAGGGCCGGGCCATCCCCATCGCCGCGCCCGGAGCCCTTGGCGATCGCCCGCTCGATGTTGACGTTGGGCATGCCGGCCGCACGGGCCTTCTCGATGGCCGTGCGCAACTGGAAGTTGCCGGCCGGATCGCCGCCGGCGCGGGCAGCCACGGTGATCTCCCGCCCCAGCCTGGTGAACACCGCCCCCCGGCGGGCGTCGACCACCGCCTTGGTGCGCTTGATCTGGGACCACTTGCTGTGGCCGGCCATCTAACCCTTCGCGTTCAGCACCAGTTTCGGTTGCAGCCGTCCCCCTTCCCCGCCGCGGGCTAGCCCCTGCAGCTCACCGTCCGCATCCAGGACCACCACGGGCTGGTTCTGCTCCGGCCCCTGAGCCAGCCGCTGGGCGAGCTCCAGGGGAGCCGCCAGGGCGCGGCCGCAGCGCCAGCTCTCGAGTTCGGCCGCGTCCAGGTGGTGGCAGGGAAGGTGGGCCAGGGCTTCGCGGGGATCCACCAGCTCGGGAAGGGGATCCTGGGCCAGCCGCTCCAGGGTCACCGCCCTGGAGAGATCGAAGCCCAGGGCCTTGGTGCGCCGCAGGTGGGCCAGGGCGCCGCCGCAGCCCAGCCCGTTCCCCAGGTCCCTGGCCAGGGAACGGATGTAGGTGCCGGCGGAGCAGCGCACCTCAACCTCCAGCTGGCCCGTTTCGCCATGCCAGGTCAGCAACTCCAACCGCTCGATCGTGACCGGACGGGGCTCCAGTTCCAGGCTCTCGCCCCGGCGCACCCGCACATGGGCCCTTTCCCCTGCAACGTGCACCGCCGACACCTGTGGGGGCCGTTGCAGGATCGGCCCGCGGAACGAGCCCAGGGCCGCCTCCAGGGCCGCTTCCTCCAGCGGGGGCACCGGCCGCCGTTCCAGTTCCTCGCCGCTGAGGTCGTCGCTGCTGGTGCGCACCCCCAGCTGGATCACCCCCCGGTAGGTCTTGGTGCCCTCGAGATAGGGCAGCAACCGGGTGGCGGGCCCCAGGGCGATCGGCAACACCCCGGTGACGGCGGGGTCGAGGGTGCCGCCGTGGCCCACCCGCTTGAGGCCGTAGCGCCGCCGCACCCGGGCTACGCAGTCATGGGAGGTGAGGCCGGCGGCTTTGTCGAGCACCAGGAAGCCCCATGGATCCCGTTGGGCTTCCGTCGGATCTGGTGCGGTGGTCGACGGCGGCGGCACGGACGGGCCAGTTGGACGTTGGCTCGCCACCCTATGGGGAGCTGTGCCCCGATCCAGGAGCCCATGACGCTTGCAAACCGCCGTGATCTGGCCTTTCTGGTGTTGGCCGGAATCTTTCTGGGCACCATGGGCATGCTCAACATCCTTGGCCTGACCCGCTTTCTCAGCCTCGGCTCCATCGGTGGCTGGCCGATCGTGGTGGCGGTGGGTGCCCTGCCCTACCCGGTCACCTTCCTGTGCACGGACCTGATCAGCGAACTATGGGGGGAGGAGAAGGCGGGCCAGGTGGTCTGGGTGGGGCTGCTGCTCAACGGTTGGATCGTGCTGATCCTTTGGCTGGGCGGGGTGCTGCCGGGGTTGGAGGGCGCCGACGGTTCCACCTTCTTCGAGATGCGCCGCTTGGCCTTTGGGGCGGTGGGGGCCTCAATGGCGGCTTACCTGGCGGCCCAGTTCACCGATGTGCGCCTGTTCCATTTCTGGAAGCGCTTCAGCGGCGGCAAGGCCCTGTGGCTGCGCAACAACGGCTCCACCTTGGTGAGCCAGCTGGTGGACACCACGGCGGTGGTGCTGATCAGCCACTACGCCGCCCATGTTCTGCCGGTGGAGACCAGCCGGCCCGTGCTGCCCCAGCTGGGACAGTTCATCGCCAGCGGCTACCTGTTCAAGTTTGTGGCCGCCCTGCTCGACACCCTGCCCTTCTATCTGCTGGTGGCCTGGTTACGGCGCTGGCTGGAGGTGCCAGGGGATGGGGTCGAGCTGGGTGCCGAGCCAGATCCCGTGCGAGGGGAAGCCCTACCGTGAATCCTTTGGGGGGTGCCGTGCCTGTGGTTGCAGCGGATCTTGGGCTGGAGGCTTTCCTTGCCGATGGGTTTGCCCTTAAGCGGCAGCTGGCTGCCTATCTGGAGCTCAGCCCCCAGGAGCTCGAGCGCCGCCTGCCCAGCAGCACCGCCGATCTGGCGGCCCTCCACCCCGGTGGTTTTGATCCCGATCAGGCCTCGGCGTTCTACGAAGAGGCGGTGGGCACCGGCCACCTGCTGGATCTGGCCGCCTGGCACCTGGGCAGCTCCGCCTACATCGCCGACACCCTGCGGCTGCAGGAGCGCTTCGCCCGCGGCCAGGTGCTCGACTTCGGCGGCGGCATCGGTACCCATGCCCTGGCCGCCGCTGCCCTGCCCCAGGTGGAGCAGGTGTGGTTCGTGGATCTCAACCCCCACAACCGTGCCTTCGTGGCCAGGCGCGCCGAAGCCTTTGGGTTGGGCACCAAGCTTCGCTGCTTCCGGGACCTGGACGACCCCGCCCTCCCCGGGCGCTTCGACACGGTGGTCTGCCTGGATGTGCTGGAGCACCTGGCCGAGCCGGCTGGCCAGCTGGAGCGTTTCGCCGCGCGCCTATCAGCCGATGGGATCGCCCTGATGAACTGGTATTTCTTCAAGGGGTTCGGCGGTGAATTCCCCTTTCACTTCGATGATCCGGCCCTGGTGGAAGGGTTCTTTCGCACCCTGCAGGCGCGCTTCCTTGAGGTGTTCCACCCTTACCTGATCACCACAAGGGCCTACCGGCTGGCGGGCTGAAGCAGCCATCCGAGTGCCGCCGGAGGTGGAGGGCCTGCTGCCTGGGGCTACCGCAGTTAAGCCAGGGCCTGGCGGCCCTGGCCGACCAGTGGGGGGAGAACCCTTCAGCCCACGTTGACGCGCTTGCGGCTGCGCAGGCCGCGTTTGATCGTGTCGAAGCTGACCACACCATCCACCAGGGCGAACAGGGTGTCGTCGGTGCCGCGGCCCACGTTGACGCCGGGCAGCACGGAGGTGCCGCGCTGGCGGATAAGGATCGAGCCGGCGCTGACGGCCTCACCGCCGTAGCGCTTGACCCCGAGGCGCTTGCTGTTGGAGTCCCGGCCGTTGCGGGTGGAGCCTGTGCCTTTCTTGTGGGCCATGGATGAGGG
>Ga0194061_1000579_pt1 | contig 22037 bp, 19 predicted proteins | sample SepL2221m_MetaG_FD_163423 | JGI IMG/M metagenome (GOLD analysis project Ga0194061, IMG submission 163423) | Anoxic zone freshwater microbial communities from boreal shield lake in IISD Experimental Lakes Area, Ontario, Canada - Sep2016-L224-21m | ecosystem: Environmental > Aquatic > Freshwater >... | reverse complement strand
GAAGATACTCGCGCGCCTCGAATCCTTCATACTTCTTTATTAATCGGTACTTCTGATGGGCCGTCATATAGTGAGGTTACTGGATATCTCAATCTTGTGTAATTCTAACGCCGTTAGTATCCATAAATCGCTGTTAGCTGGCGGTTTGACTTGAATTGGATCCAAAGAAAGTGTGATCGAGTAATTTCATAATAACGCTCGACCACTCTTCGTTTTTCATTTGGACCAAGGAAATGTCATCGACGATTCTTCCCCATGTTATCGATTGCAAAAGCACGGAAATCGAGCGAGGGTCTAGGTTCTTATCGGCATATCCCATGTCAACACATTGCGCATAAAGATCCGCATATCGCTGGGTTAGACGTTCCTGTTCTTTAGCGAGCACCGACCCAAGTTGTCGATGATGAATGGACAAAGACAACAAGTGGGCAGTCTCCGTGCGTTGACGTTTATCATCTATCGTCTGTCTATTTTTGACGGTCTCGAGAAACCTTGATCTAACGTCGTCCTTTGTTCCACCCAGACTAAGCGCGTCTTTGAACCCATCAACAGCGTGATCGATGTACTTAGAAAATCTGAAAATACGAGTCATCTCTATCAACTCTGAAAAATCCTGAAAATGATGGTACATCGACCCCTTTGAAATTCCGGAAAGAAGAAGTACCTGATCGCTGCAAGGGTCCTGCCCCTGATGGCCATCCAAGTACGTACTAACCGCCTCGATGAGGTGACTTTTCGTAGGATGCATATCCTTCATCAAGGTTTTCATACAATTAGTCTACATTATCCTCACGAAACTTGCTATTTGGCCTCGATATGCGAAGTGTGTCGCATTTGTTCTCTCATTCTTGGCTAATGCTCCCTCGGCTGCTCCTCGACAGTCACCTTCGAGAATAGGGATACCCCTATAAGCATGAAACCGGGGATAAGCAGCGCCACGGAAAGGGAGAGCCATTGGGCGGTCCAGGCAACGATCGCCTTAACGAGAAAGGTCAGAATGTTGTTAACGACTCCGAGCTGTCCTACAACAACTCCACCCGGAGAATCCGAAGCGCGATTAGCGGCGTTAAGAAAAATCGGACCAAGAAATGACGAGCCGAATCCTCCGATGAGGAGGCCTACAGAAACGGAAAAGAAAGCAAGGAGAGGGTGATTCGTCCTTAAGAAATGACTTAAGGTCAGCCCCACGATAAATGCGCTACCCCCTGTAATACCGCCGATTCGAACCAATTTCTCAATCGGATTGCGACCACTGAATCTATGGATGGTTAGGCGCCCAACAATCATTGCAAGAATAAAACAGATGTAAGGAATCGTGGCGAGCCCGGCATTGATCTTTAGATCTTCCTTTGTATATATCGTGGCCCAATCTCCTGAAGAGAACTCAAGTTGAATTCCCATCAACATGCCGATACTTATTGGCCAGTTGATGTGGAAATTTCGGAAGATTTTTGTGAATGAATTTTCGTCCGAACGAGACTTGTTGGGCTGCAAAGAAAATGGCTGCATTTGCCTAATCAGGAACAACATGGCCAGAAAAGAAAATCCCTCGAGGAGATCAATGTGCCAAACGAGAGGGACTCTTCCAGTTACTAGACCACTAAGAAGAAGGGTTAAAAGGGCGCCTAAACTCCAGAGCCCCGCTGCTTTGGGTACTAAAACTTCACCCGATCGTTCCTGTTCATGAAGAGCTTGAGCATTTACTGAAATATGAAAAGCCGCGACACAAACGCCAGCCAGAAAACTCGACATCAGGAAAATTGGCACAGACGTCAAATGCACCATTAGACCGGTCAAGAAGGTAAATCCTAAGGAAGAGAGAACCATCACGAAGGTTGTTCCGTATCGATGCACTACGTGTCCGACGATGAGAAGAGAAATAACGCCCCCAACAGAACCACTACTCATCACGGTTCCAAACTCACCATTAGATAGACGCAGATTCGCCTTTACTTCAGGAAAACGCGCTACCCAACCCATTGTGCTAAAACCAAATAGAAAAAAGAGGGCGAATACATTTCTCTTACCGCTGGGAATTGTCATAAGGCAAAGAGTTCAACGGAAAGCAATTGGGTCTTTGTTTCATTCGGAGCAAAAGAAAGCGCCGTTCCATTATTAATCGCCTCAGCGATTCCACTAGTTGGAAAGCTTGAAAAAGGCTCCAATCCGATGTTGTAATGGTTGCCGTACCAAGGCGCCTCTTTTGAATATCCATATTCCTGCCAGTACCAAAGATAGGGAAATAAAGTGATATCCCACCTGACTTCAACCGCCATCGATTTACTTGCAGATTCGACGCGATAACAACCGGAGGGCAAATGATGCACATAAAGCATCTCACTTGGGGTACTGCGAGAAGGAAGTGAAGAGAAATCGATTGGCTGGCCCTTGGAATCCTTGCCATAGGGCCAACGGAATTCTCCTGCCCCTCCGACCCGACGGACAGGACTGAGGGTTCCGTAATCGTGGGCAATTACCTGTGATGGCTCTTCAATTCTAATTTTGCTATCTTCGGAAAGAAATGGCGGACCATAGGTAAAGTGAAATCCCCACATAGTTTTGTGGGCTTCATTAGACAAATTGGTAACTCGTTCAAGAATTTCACATTTGGTTGACCCAGTGATCAATGTGAAGATTTTCTCAACCCTAAAAGGAAGTTTCTTGGTTAAGACATAAAACCTGACACAGACTCGTTCGGCGCTGTCTTCCAACACCTCGTAATCCCACGGCAGCACCGAGACTTCGGCATGTTGTCCATAACTGATTCCCTCGGATTGGGAAGGCGGGCCTCCATTAGGAAAAATTGTCTGCCACCCACCCGGATACTCATTCATAAAGGAATCGATATCGTCTTTCGGGTCTAACGGGAGAGCGTTTCCTCTTACCCCCGTCGAAGTTTGCCAGGCGAAATCTAAATCAGTCGGCTTATATAAGTATTCAACGACATCTGCTCCACGCCCCGCCAGGATCGTCATTCGCACAAGCTCGTTCTCTATGACCACCGCGGACAAATGGCCAATGCGGAGTCGTGTCGTTACTCGTGTACCAAAATTTCGCGCCTTCGCGGGTTTTTCAAAAAATTCATCCATTGAATACTGCGCTCGCCTGCCCCTCGTACGGTAATCCTTCAACAACCAAAGTTAGTCCACTTAGTGGGTATTCATTCAAATCTTGTTCCCCAGCCGCCGAAGTGACAATAAGTTTGTCTCCCGCAAAAGTGCACGAAGTTGGTCGCTTCACCGGCATCGAAATTGTTGTTATTCGTTCTCCATTGGGCGCAAAGACCTCAAGCCGGGATCCGTCCCACATCGCAACGATAATCAAACCCTCGTCAGTGACCGTAAGACCGTCTGGAAGGCCTCCGTCGTCTGCAAAGCGAACCATCAACTCACGGTTACTAATCTTTCCCGAATCTTCGTCAAAATCGTAACGCCACATCATTTTTGTCATGCTGTCCACGAGATAGAAACTCCTGTTATCTGGGCTCCATCCCAATCCATTCGGAAGGGTAAGTCCGGTTTCCATAACACGCATCGACATATCGGGGAAAAGTAGGTGAAGTTTGCCTTGTCCAGGCGAGAAATCTATCGCTGTGCTCCCCGCCCAAAACCTACCTTTTGAATCAACTTTCGCGTCGTTCATGCGTTGATCCTTCGGCAAAAAATCGATAACACACGAATAATTTTCTTTCATATCAAGAAACGCGAATCCTTCTTTTACTGCGGCAAGGTATCCACCTGAAGCGCGTTCAACAATCGCACCAATTATCGTGGGAACTACGAAAGTCCTTGAAATGGAACTTTTTTCAAGGGAATTTTGATGCCACTTGCTTCCAGCGATATCTACCCATGAAATCACTTTTGTCTCTGGATTCCAGATGGGGCCTTCGCCACAATCAGAACGATCCGAGGAAATTGATCTAATTGAAATGGTCACACGCGATTCTAACTTCCTACCGTGCAAAAAGTGCTTATGGCACCCCATTAGTCAGCATAAAACCTGGGTGAAAGGGTTGCAATGCTTCACGAATGCAGGTTGAGTTTGAGTACTACAAAAGGAGTAGGAATGCGTCCAGGATTTGGTCAGTTTCAGGTTGCGAGTGAAGAATACTTATTGTTTGCGCAACAGTTTGGCGCTACTGACGTTCTTTTTAACACGCCGCTGATTCCGGGCGATGGAGGTCGATGGCAACTCCAAGATCTAGTTAAATTGAGATTGCGTGTAGAACAATTTGGGCTTTCACTTACCGCACTCGAAAACGTTCCAACCAATTTTTACGATCATATTATGTTGGGTGGATCAAAGCGCGATGAGCAGATTGAGAATATGATTTTTACTGTTCGAAATATTGCGCGTGCGGGAATTCCTATATTCGGTTACAACTGGATGCCGTCTCACGTTTGGCGGACTCCGCCCGTGGCAATTCGCGGAGGTGCGCTTGCGACTGCTTTTGATGACAATCTTGCGAAGAAGTACCCGTTAACTCATGACCGTGAATACAGTGAAGAAGAAATGTGGGCCAATCTCGAGTATTGGATCAAGATCATTACGCCCATTGCGGAAGAAGAGGGGATTCGACTCGGCATTCACCCATGTGACCCGCCTGTTGAAAAACTCGGCGGCATCCCGCAGCTTTTGCGAAGTTTCGATGCATATAAGAGGCTGATCGATATCTATCCGAGTGACTCAAACGGAATCGAATTTTGTCAGGGCACCTTCTCTGAAATGAAAGACGATATATACGAAATGATTCGATATTTCGGGGAGAGAAAGAAAATTCTCTACGTCCATTACAGAAATGTTTCGGGCAAAGTCCCTGTGTTTTATGAGGAATTCGTGAATACTGGATACGTAGATATGTATAAGGCAATGAAGATCTACCATGAAGTTAAATTCGACGGATTCTTCATTGATGATCACGTGCCTCATACTCACGGAGATACACCTTGGGGGCACAGAGGTAGGGCTTTTGCGAACGGTTATATCCAAGCGATGATTGAGGCGGTGCAAAAGGGATCATGAAAGTTGTCATAACTGGAGCGTTGGGCTTGCTGGGAACGGTGGCGACACAATTTCTTGTTGATGCTGGCCATGATGTCGTAGCAATTGATCGAATCACGGGTGAAGTTCCCAAGGGAGTCGAGCTGCGCGTGGGCGACTTAGAAGATCTAGATTTCGTGCAGCGGTCGATTAATGGTGCCGAGGCAGTTGTACATTTGGCAGCCATTCCAAATCCACTGCCGGGGCAAGAGTACGGAGTCTTTCGAAATAACGTGTTGAGCACTTTTACTGTGTTTAACGCCGCCGCGGAGGCAGGCTGTAAAACAGTGGCCTATGCGTCGAGCCTTTCCATTTACGGAACCGCCTGGTCGCCCGAATGGACTTCGCCAGTTTATGTACCCATGGATGAGTCCCATCCGATTGTCTACTCAGAAAGCTATGCTCTAAGTAAGGAAGTTGCCGAATTGACCGCCCTTGATTGGTCTCGGCGTTCGAATACAGCGTTTGTAGGCTTTAGGTTTCCTTATACAAACAGTGCCGAAGATATTTTGAACTGTGCTCGATTGCTTAAGAATGAAGATCCCGTCTTTAATCCACGAGCCGCAAAAATTCTTTGGGCCTATTTAGATAGGCGAGATGCCGCAGCCGCTCTCGAATTAGCAATACGAAGTGCAATCACCGGAGCCAAGGTCTACAACATTGCAGCACCTGACACAATGGCAACGCGCACGACCGAGAGTTTGGTGAAGCAGTATCACCCCACTACAACCTTTCGAGGAGATTTCTCTGGACATCAAAGTCTCGTCTCTTCTCAACTTTGGTTAGGGGAAATGGGTTATCACCCGCGTTTCTTGTTGAATAGATCTTTGATTTAGCCATTCTCGGTTGCGTGGAGTTCAGCGCACGCGGATAATTGAAGCGTGCAGGAGTTCACAGATTTCCTAGCAAAACAATCGCCATTCGATGCTTTGGCTACCTCAGACATCGAGAAATTGGCGGGAAAAATTGAGGTTGAATATTTCGCCCTTGGAACAGTCATTGTTACGGCTGGATCGGAACCTCTTGACCATATTTATGTTGTGCGCACCGGTTCAGTGGAAGTTTTGGATCGAGGAAATGTAATTGATCTTCTTGGCCCCGGGGATACCTTTGGACATATTTCGGTCCTTACAGGTCTAGCCCCTCAATTTTCGGTCCGAGCTGCGGAAGATTGCCTTTGTTACAGAATGCCTGATCCCCGCACAATTGTTGAGGATTCTTCAGTTCTGCAATTTGGGCATTTTGGAACCGTGGTGACTCGACGAAGACTCACCGCCAGCGCACTTATGTCTGATGCCCAATCGAATGTAACGCGGTATATGCGCAAAATTGTCTGGTGCGATGCCTCTGACACGATCCGTGAAGTTGCTCTAGCCATGAACGAATTCGAGCAATCATGCGCGTTGATCCGAAATGGTTCAGGGCTAGGAATTGTTACGGATCGCGATTTTCGCAGACGCGTGGGCTCAGGGCATATGAGCATCGATGTCTCCATCAGTCAGATTATGAGCACGCCAGCGATTACGGTTCCACATTCAATGACGTTGGCTGCGGCGTTTTTAGAGATGGTGGAAGCGGGAGTCCATCACCTTGTGGTCACTGATGAGCAAGACAAACCCATTGGTGTGGTTCGCGCAATGGACTTGGCATCGGTCGAGCTTCGCAATCCGCTACTTATCCGGGCAGCGATTGAGTCATCTCAAAATATCGATGAACTGGCGGATGCATCGAGACTTCTTCTTCCTTCACTGGTTGAATTGCACGACACTGGAATTCCAGCACTTCATGTTGGTTCGCTTATGGCAGCAATAGTTAACTCAATTCTTGTACGTCTTCTAAAACTTTCTGAATCGATTGAATCACCCATTACGCATTCTTGGTTAGTACTCGGTTCAATGGCGCGCGGTGAACCTCTCCCGATTTCTGATGTAGATACAGCAATAGTCTGGGCAGACACACCACAGGGTGTGGACCCTTCAGAGGAAATTCAACGGAGTGCAAAATCAGTGTTAGACAGAATGGAACTATGTGGTTTGCAACGATGTCCTCAAGGAGCCAACGCAGACAATTTGTTGTTTACTCGCTCTAGAACATCTTGGATAGAAGTCTCTCGCGGGTGGATGATGGACCCATCTCGTGCCGGTGCTCTGCTTTTATCGTCAATTGCGGCCGATAGTCAGCCATTCACTCAACTGGTTTTGGGTCGCACCATTACCGACACAATTCGAGAGACGACTCGAAGCCGAGAATTTCTAGATGCATTACTTCGTTTTACTCTTGCGAAGAAGCCTCCTATAGGTTTTGTTCGAGATTTCGTAATAGAACATTCTGGTGAAAATCGTGGCGAATTGGATTTGAAAAAGGGCGGTTTGACACCCATTTCTGCACTTGCTCGGTGGCTCGCAATCGCCCAAGGCGATGTAAGAGGCGGGACTCTTGATCGACTTGAAAGAGCTGCGCGTGCTGGAGTTCTTCACAAAGATGAAGCCGACGTTTTAACGGGTGCTTTTAAAGATATCTACCAACTTGCCTTTGAACGAGAGATTTCTGCAATTCGGGCGGGCAAAGCAGGGTCTAGTTGGATTTCCCCTGATCAACTTGATCCGCTTACGCGACGCCATTTGCGTGAGTCATTTCGCGCAGTCTCGAATATCCAAACGAGCATTCAAAATGAATGGGAATCCAGGCTTGGGATATGAGATGGCCATTTGGGATAAAGGGGATCAATCTAAACGCACATTGGCGCGAAGTTGATTACTGCGCAATTGATTTGGAGACGACTGGATTAGACCTAAAGAAAGATGAAATCGTCTCGATAGGGGTTGCCCAGATTCGAAACGGACGCGTCATCACAGAGGAAAGTTTCTACAAAGAAGTGCACCCAGTTAAGGCGCCATCGCTCTCGTCGGTTCGTATCCATGGGCTTCGAGAAGTTGATCTCGAATCGGCCGATCCTCTGGAATCGGCTCTTCCTACGTTTATCAAAGCCATTGAAGGTCGAGTCGTTATTGCTCACGCAGCTTGGATTGAATTCGCATTTCTCAAAAATCGGGTTCGAAGTATGGGCGGAAATTTTTCCAAGAATATGTTGGATACCGCCTCCCTCGCACGTCGAACTGGCTACGCGGCAGATATGAATGGGAAGGAACCATCACTCGAATCTCTCGCCAAGCGTATGAACCTCCCGGTTTACTCTCCGCACCACGCACTCGGCGATGCCATGACTACGGCCATAATGTTTTTGGCGCTCGCCACGGAAATCGAACGTGAGAAATTTGCCCAAAGCGCAACAGAGTTAACCCTGAGAGATTTATTAGAAATCTCGCGGTCGCATTCGTGGAGACCCAATATTGCGAATAGGCTGATCAAGTGAAGTTCTTTTTAGCCATTGGGGCGTTCTTGCCGCCCATCGTTCTTGTTGTGCAGACATTGCGAGGCAAGGCGGAAGTTCGGTGTTGCTCGGGTTCGATAGAAGTACATCGCGATTTGAGGATGAAAGATTAGAAAATAGACCTGATGATGAAATAGTTAAACCTCGCCTCCGATTGAGGCGAGGTTTAACTATTTCGACTAATGCTTACCGATATTGGCCGCTACCAGGTGGGGTTTGAAGCTCCATAGATTTGGATCTCGAGGATCAATGACTAATTCAACCCAGTGATTGAAACCTGAGCCAAAGGTCTGAACTCGTGTGAAATTCTCAACCAAGGTTCCTTTGTCCTTTTCAATCAATTTGCCGGCTGTTTCGTTCATCGGCATATCTACTTGATACCAGTGCTCGTCGCCGTTCTGGAGAAGAACAGGACGCTTGAATTTGAGCGTATTGGTTAGAAGTGCTTGCTTCACATTGGCGAACGCAGCCGTATTCTCGTTATTTGGAGAGGCAGCATCGCGCGCATAACCTTCCCAGTCCATATTCGCTTGAACTACCACGATTACTCCAGAAGAGTTATTTGCTTTGGCCAAATCAAAACCCTTATTAATCCAGGCAACATTGGCAGCATCTCGGGCTTTGTATTCGGCATCATTTCCATCGACCGCCGTGTCGTTGTAGGTCTTGAAAGCCGGAGTAGCAACGGCAGAATTGTTTGCTGATCCAGGCACGTGAGGAATAATCACCGTGATTCCTCGATAGGTGAAAATTTGCATTTCGGGATAGTTGGCATCGTGCATGACTGGACTATTCGGAAGCTTTCCTTGCCCAAGTTGGATGTATGCGTTCCCTGACTTGAAAAAATTACTACGTACAAGTGCCAGCCGTGTCATTGGATCGAACGAACCTTTGACGGCGCGATCGCAATCTACCCATTCGTTGTCACCAACTGAGTAGAAAATTGGAGAGGTAAATTTGTCAAAGAATCCCGTTTTGAGGGCAGGGTAGGCAGCGTCGACACACTTGTCGCCCTTGCCGCTCATCGTGTCGCCATCAAAAAGAGTGAATTTAATCTTTGGATTAGCATTGATATCGGCGATCACATTTGGAACTTCAGCGACCCCTTTTGCGTCGTAAGGCATGTCGCCGGTGAGTGCAATTGAAAATTTCACTGGAATCTGGTCGGCATTTGCCTGAATAGAGAAGAAGATTCCGTAGCCAGCAATAAATAATGTGGCAACGGTGGCGGCGATGAAGCGCTTTCTCGTTCTTGAAGTGGAATATGACATTTCCAAAGGATTGACCAGGAGTATGAACGAAAGACCTATCAGGTTCAAACAGAAAGGAAATACATGAGAAACATCATTTCACCTGGACGATTATTGTGTGCCAGCCTTCGGCGCCATTTGGTTCCACTGCCACTCTTTTCTGGGATTGAAGATCTCCATTCCCATCAGTAGCTCGCACGGAAATTTGATAATGACCAGATGTAGGAGACCAATCAATCCACCATTGGCGCCACGTTGTTTTGGCCAACTCTGGGCCAAGTGTCGCCTCGCGCCAAGTGTCACTACCAATCTTCACTTCTACTTTTGAGATTCCGCGAGTCGGTGCCCAAGCAACTCCGGCAATTGCTCGGGGACCGGGCTTGACTGTGAATCCATCAAAAGGAGTATCAATTCTCGATTGCGTTTTGATCGGTGCTTGAGCTGACCATCCTCGAGGAATCCAATAGCCCTGCTTTTGATCAAAGCGAGTGAGCTCAATGCGGGTCAGCCATTTAGTAGCAGAAACGTAGCCGTACAACCCAGGCACAATAATGCGGGCTGGATATCCATGGTCGATCGGAAGAACTTCGCCATTCATCCCGAGTGCGATCATTGCATCACGTCCATCGAGAGCGGCAAGTGGAAAGCCTGCAGTAAATCCATCGGTCGAATGGCCCATCACTTGATCGGCTCGCGAGGTGGGCCTGCTTTCGCGGATGAGGTCATCTAGTCGAATTCCATACCAACGAGCATTCCCTACGAGGTTTCCGCCGACTTCATTGGAAACACACGCAATCGTGTCATCCAATTCGAAGGTCTCTCTCGTCATTAATTCTGCATAGGTAAATGTTTTAGGGTTGGAGACCATTCCATCTATCTGGAGCTTCCAAGTATCGATAGAGATATTGGGGGTCGAGAGCGCAGTATCAATCCGGTAAAACTTTTCGTTGGGGGTAAATAAGGACGACAATCCCGGAGTATGAATAGCCGGATCAGGGGGTGGCTTGGGAAGAAATTTCATGGCTTTTGGTAGGAATTGTTTGATTCTCTCTACTTGAACACTTGCGTGTTGCTGAAGAATTTTTCCGAGACCGGTTGCAGCCAATGTAGCCACGCCGACAACTCCAACAACTCTAAAAAGATCTCGTCTTCCTGAGTCCATCTCTGGAGAGGATTGAAGTTGTTCCTTCATCCATCTCAGTGTCAAAAAAGTAACAAATCCTGTTGTTACTGAAGGCAAAATGGAGAAAAGCGTAGAATGAGGATCAAAAAGGGCGGCGATCGAGGCGGCAACAGTCATTGCAATCACAATTGATCGAGCGACTATTTCCTTTTCGGAAAAATAACTACGTCCTATATAAAAGGAAAGCCCGATTACCACAATGACAATTGTGGAAATTAAGAATGTCTTGTCATTTACTCCAAAGGTTCGAATTGCAAATTCCTTTATTGATGAAGGCACGTGATCAACAACGCGATTGCCTAGCGACACGATGGGGTTATTCCAGGTGTGATGCAGTCCGGCCATTGCGTTTCCGAGAGAAAGTCCTGCCAAGGTGGCTAAAATTCCAAGCAAGCCGCCCTTAAGTTTATTTCTCTGGTTATCCATTCGCTTTGACTGCTTTCTCAATTCGTTTATCTGGCACGAGCCACATCAGGGCAACAATGAAGTAACAGGCAAACGCCAACCACGGTTCAACAAATGCCAGAGGTAGTGCGATCAAATAAATTCCCACAGAAAGCTTTTCCTTATTCCCCGTTCCGACAACAGTTGCTAAAAGAGACTCCGCTTCATGAGTTTTCACTAGCGCACGGCTCAGAATGAGAAATGCCAAGCCGCAACCCAATTGCAGGACTCCGTAAAGAGCTACGGGAACAGAATACGAATCATTTTCACCCATCCAGGAAGTGGCAATTGGAGTCAAAGAGAGCCAGAAGAGAAGATGGGCGTTAGCCCAAAGGATCTTTCCATTGACAGTTTCTGCTAACTGAAGCAGATGGTGATGGTTATTCCAATAGTTAGCTACCAGGACGAAACTGAGAATGTAACTGATGAAAATCGGAAGTAAAGGTCGCAAGGACGCGAGGTCGTGCCCCTTAGGAACTTTAAACTCAAGCACCATGATGGTGATGATGATGGCAAAAACGCCATCGCTGAAGGCTTCAAGCCGGCTGGTGGACATAGTCATAAACCTCACCACGCCGACCCAAGTGAGTCAAGGCGGATGAGGGTATGTCTAAATTAACTTCGAACTGCGTGTGCCAACTGACGGAAATCCTCAACGAGAAGATCGATCTCAGTTTGACCATGCGCAAGGCTGATAAGCCATTGTTCATCAAGTCCTGGTGGCGTAATGATGCCTCGGTTGATGGACCAGAGCCACGAAAGTTCCGCGATTTTGAAATCCGTGGCTTTGTAGTCTCGGTAATTTCTTACCGGAGACGATGACCATGTCACGCAACCTTTGATACCGAATCCAACTGTATGAGCAGGTAATTCATATTCTTCGATGATGTCGCTGATGCGCTCAAGTGCTTGAAGATTGAAACCTTCTGCGCTGCTCAGAGCTTCGTTGGTGCAAACCTTATCGACTGCGCGTACTCCTGCCATCGCAAGAGGGTTTCCATTGAATGTGCCAAAGTGAGCAAGGCGCCCATCTGCGACCGCATCCATGTACTCCTTCTTTCCACCAAAGGCAGCAAGCGGAATTCCCCCACCAATTGATTTAGCAAGGCAAATCAAATCTGGCTTAACACCGAGACGCTGTGCAGCACCTTGCGGTCCGGCGGTGAGACCAGTTTTAACTTCGTCAAAAATCAAAACAATTCCGTATTGGTCGCAGAGCGCTCGCACACCTTCAAGATATCCAGCATCAGGAAGAACGATTCCAAGATTTTCAAGTACTGGCTCGACAATGAAACATGCAATCTTGCTCGAGTGCTCTTTGAATGTTCTTTCGAGTGCCACGAGATCGTTGTAAGGGACTACGAAGACATCTCCAGAGATAGCGCCCGCAGAATGCACGGGAGTTGGATTATCCGCGGGGCCAGCTTTATCGAGAGAAGGCTTCGCTGAGACTGTGAGCGGATCATAGCTACCGTGGTAACCACCTTCGACTTTGACGACGGCATCTTTGCCTGTAACCGCGCGAGCAAGGCGAGTTGCATACATCGTTGCTTCGGTTCCTGAATTTGCAAACCGCACCTGATCGATTGCAAAACGCCGGCAAATTCGTTCCGCCGCGTCGCGTGAAATCGGCGATGGAGTGACGAAAAGCGTGCCAATTTCCAACGTGCCTTTTATCTCCTCAACGACTGCGGGATTGAGATGGCCGACGAGCATTGCGCCAAATCCCATTGAAAGATCGAGCAAGCGACGACCATCAACATCGGTCATCCAAGCCCCTTGTGCTGATTTGATAGAGATTGGATACGGCTCCCAGTATTGAAAACTTGAGGGCACTCCGAGTGGAATGACGAGTGCGGCGCTCTTACTTTCCTCGCCGGATGCTCGCGTATTGTCCTTGAATTGTGACCACTCTTGATCCAGAAGCGATGTTAATTTTGTGTCAGAAAGTGGGGTTGCATGTGTGGGAATCGAACGAAAAGTCTCTGCATGATTGGTTGTGGTTCTCATTTGTTTTGTACAGTCAAGGTCCAGATTGGCCAGAAATTGAGTAGTACGCTCCTTACCGCGCCTATTAGATAACGAATTCTAGCAGGGCAAAATTTAAACACAACTTTTTGAACTTTCTCGCGTGTGTTTCAATGAAAAGTCCGAATAAAGTCCAAATATTTATTCTTTTTTAATTATTTTTTCAAAAACTGATGTAGTACGTATTCCTGAGAATTTTCAGTACTTAATTCATACTAAAACTGAACGTCTAATTCCCAACGACACCCTTTTTCATCGGCTTGATAGGTACCCAGGCCGACGATGCCTTTGAGATCGTCCGTCCCAGATCCCGCAATGATGTCAACCTCAGAACTCGCAACGCCTGAATCGAAGTGGCCAGAATCTGTGAGGACAAAACTGCCTGACTTACCTTTAATGGCGCCGACAATTTTGATGTGTCCGACATATTGAGCGACTGATTTGTGCATATCGACTTGATCAAAATATGAGTAAAACATCAGGTACTCGACGAAGGCGAAACCTTCAATATCGCCCGCGAACGCGAATTTGGCACTCGTCTTTGTATATCTCATACCGTTTTCATCTGGTCTATAAGTATCTTCGTCCCATTTGGAAACAGAATATGTGCCCGAAAGCTTCATGTCGCGCCTTTCATTAGAAACGACCGCCAGAAGTTGAATCTTGGCTAAGCCTTTGTGACAAATAGATAGGTATAACAGAGAATACAACTAAGGTCGCCGCTACGACATTGACGACTGGTGCCTGATTTGGTCGAAAGAGATTGTCATAGATCCATATAGGCAGAGTTTGAATTCCAGGTCCTGCGGTGAATGTTGTTACGACTATTTCATCGAATGAGAGACCAAAAGCCAATAAACCACCGGCAAATAGCGCAGAAGCAAGATTTGGGAGTGTGATGAGCCGGAAAGTAGTAAAACCATTAGCACCTAAGTCCATCGACGCTTCCTGAAGTGAAGTTCCCATTCGACGCAAACGCGCCAGTGCATTGTTATATACGACAACTATGCAAAATGTCGCGTGGCCGATAATTACTGTGAGAAGGCTTGTTGAAATTCCCAATTGCTTTGTAAAAGCGTTACTCAGTGCGATTCCCGTTACAACCCCTGGTAGCGAGATCGGGAGAACAACCAGCAGCGAAATTACTTCTTTTCCAAAGAATTCGTACCGGCTAACGGCGAAGGCTAAGCACGTTCCGAGGAGCAACGCGATTGCTGTCGCTGAAAGTCCTGCTATCACACTCCAACCAAGTGCTTGTCGAACGCCTGTGTTTGCGATTGCCTTAGACCACCACTTTAAAGAAAGTCCAGTAGGTGGCCAACTGAAAGTGCGACTCGAATTAAATGAGTTAATGACCACGACAGAAAGTGGAATATAGATAAATGCAAGTCCGATCCCCATGAGAGAGGCGAGGGCATATCTGGCCTTGTTCGAAAGTGTCATCTTAAAGGCTCGCCAATGCGCCGGTGCGACGTACTAACCAAAGGTAAAGCGCCATGATTGTGATGGGGATTGTTGCAATGGTCGCTGCAAAAGGAAGGTTAATGCTGAAATTTTGGTAGACAACATTGCCAAGCATCTGAAGTTTGCCACCGATTATTTGAGCGGTGATGTAATCTCCAAGGCTCAATGAGAATGTGAACATTGAGCCAGCCACCAAGCTTGGAAAAATCAAAGGCAGGATAACTTTACGAAAAGTGTAGAAATTACGCGCTCCAAGATCTCCGGATGCGTCGAGAAGTGAATTTGGTAATCGCTCTAACCCGGCGTAAATAGGAAGAATCATGTAGGGCAACCAAAGGTATGAAAGGCCGATGATGATTGCTGGTCCACCGAAACCCGGAGAATGTATTCCAAGTGGGCTAAGTAGCCAATCAATCACTCCCGTGCCTGGCTCCAACATAGAGCGCCAAGCATAGATTTTTACAAGATATGACGCCCACAATGGAGTGAGAACAAGTGCAACGAGAAACTTCTGATTTCTTGGCTTTGCAACTTTGGCCATAAAGAAAGCCATAGGGATTGCTATAACGCTACAAATAAGAGTGACCGAGAGTGCGATCCCAAGCGTTCGGAACATAACATTTCGATAGGCCGGATCAGACACCATGTCGTGGAAATTTCCAAGATTAAATCCTGGAATTGTGTCGCCTGTAAAGTTGTCTATTGTGAAAAACGCTGTCACAAGTAGCGCACCAAGTGCTCCGAGATAGGCAACCACTAGCCACAAACCCGGAGCAGCAAGCAACGACAAAAGGCGGATCTTTGGCCTTTTGTGCATCCAAGTGGCTATTGAACTATTCACTCAACTCATTTCCAGACAGAAGTGAAAACCGGGTGCGAAGAAATCCCCGCACCCGGTTCACTAATTAAGCGTTTCGAAGGCTAGACCACGCTTTTACCCATTCGGAATAGGGAACACATTTCACGTTTGTGCGTCCGTCCAAACAAGTTTCTGTAGCGGTGTTCCAGTAGTAGACATCCGTCCAGTAAGCCGCATCGGCTGCGTGGAAAGTTGTGCAGAAGTTCTTATCCGCGGTCATGTCGCATGCTTTCGCATTTGATGGCGCCTCACCAAACCACTCGGCAACTGCCGCATTCGCTTTTGGCGAGATGATGTGATCCATCCACATGTATCCGCAATTAGGATTCTTGGCTTTGCTACTGATCATCCATGTGTCAGACCATCCGGTAGAACCCTCAACTGGCTTAATCCCATTAACTTTTACACCTTCACTGAGGGCTAAGTTGAGATTTGCTTGCCAGGTTGTTCCAAGAACGGTTCCACCTGACTTCAATGAAGCAACGTGCTTTAAGTAGTCGCTCCAATATTCACCAATCAAAGGTTTTTGTACCTTGAGAAGTGCCACGGCCGCATCAAATTGCTTTTGATCAAGGGCGTACGGATACGTGATTCCCAGGGAGGGCTGCGACTTCATTAAGTAGAGAGCAGCATCAGCGATATAAATCGCTGAATCGTAAGCCGTAATCTTTCCTTTGTAGGGTGAATTTTCATCGAAGACGGAACCCCAAGAAGTAGGAGCTGGATTTACGATCTCAGTGTTGTAGGCCAACAAGTTGGCTCCACGTCCGTGCGGAACGCCATATGCAACTCCGTTAACAGAGTTCCATGCTTGATCTTTAAGGCCAGGGAAGACATCTGCATAATTCGGAATTAGGGAAGTGTTTACTGGCGCAACATCGCCGCCGTAAATCAAGCGAAGTGAAGCATCACCTGATGCAGAGACTACGTCGTATTGGCCAGTCTTCATCAAAGCAACCATTTCATCGGAGGTTGAACCAACTTTGACGTTGACCTTGCATCCGGTTGACTTTTCAAAGTCGCTCACCCAATTGACCTTGGGATCATTGGCGCCACTTTCTACGTATCCACCCCAAGCAACAATATTTACTTGGCCCTCACCGGCGCCGAGGGATTTCATGGCCTCGACTTTAGGAAGTGATGACTTCGTAGCGGTAGTGGAACTTTTGGTACTTGATGAACAGCCAGCAAGGATTATTGCTACAGCGGATGCAACCGCGATCTGTGATAACAGACGAGCGTTACGCATCTATACCTCCCTCATTACAGACCATGTTCAGATGTTGAATATGGTTTCCCCGGTAGTTACACCAGGAATTCTTTTTTTGACTCCCATGACACGACTACCGAATCGCCCTCCGAAAGCGGCTCTGTGGGTTTAATCGATATGAGTGAATCCCCATTTTCGAGATCAACAAGAAATCGTGTCGAAGCCCCTACGAAAATTGCGTCTCGCAGCATCCCTCGAAGCGATCGATCTCCCAGCATCGTGGATTTCGAAATGGTGACGAACTCCGGACGTATATTTATCTTTTGCCCTTTAAAAGTGATTTTATTAGTTTGACCTACAAATTCAGAGACGAAGGCGCTCTTGGGATTTTCGTAGATCTCGCGAGGCGATCCCAATTGTTCGATTCGACCTTGATCGAAAACGGCGATTCGGTCGCTCATTGTGAGCGCTTCTTCTTGATCGTGGGTCACAAAGACGAAGGTGATTCCAACTTCGCGTTGCAACTCTTTTAACTCTAACTGCATTTGTTCGCGCAATTTTAGGTCGAGTGCACCGAGTGGCTCGTCGAGTAGCAAGACAGAGGGCCGGTTAACAAGGGCTCGAGCTAGGGCAACGCGTTGACGTTGTCCGCCTGATAATTGAGCAGGCTTTCTATCGCTATATCCAGTAAGTCGAACCTGATCGAGGGCTTTCTCTGATCGCACCTTGCGCTCGGCTTTCTCGATCCCTTGAACACGAAGTCCGTATTCGATATTGGACAGCACATCCATGTGTGGGAAAAGCGCATAATCTTGGAAAACAGTATTTACATCTCGCTCATAGGGCGGTAGCTGAGAGACGTCCTTGCCACCCAAATGAATGGTCCCTGAATCTGGCTTTTCAAAACCGGCAATCATGCGAAGTACGGTTGTCTTTCCCGAGCCGGATGGACCAAGGAGGGTGAGGAATTCCCCCGAATAGATATCTAGGTCGACGCCATTCACTGCTTTCACGTTGCCGAAACTTTTCGTCAAGTTGCGAATAGATACCGTTACGTTGTCAGATTCAAGCACTCGAAAGGATCCCCCATTGTTGTATGCCTAAGGGGCTACTTTACCTACCAAATTGCTAGATCCGATAGAGCCAGATCAACGGCGGGAGAGGGACGAGACGCACTCATTCGTATTTGCCGCGACGTTTTGCTGAATGAGATACAAAAGATCGCCAATTTTCATGTTTGAAAATGAGCCGTCGGCGGCTTGGGTTACCGTTCCATATCTGAACGCGCATTTGTCGGCGTTCTCGAAACCAGCCTGGTCGTACCATGCGTCGAAGAGTGGATCTGAGATTGGCTCGATCAATTCATGAGCAAGGACTGAAGCCATCGCATCCGCCGCAGGATTCTTGTTTAGCGAGACGGTCAACTGTGAAGCACAACCAAAAGGAACCATATTTAACGAAGGATCTCCAATGAGGGCATATTTGATGTCCATCGTTGGAAGTGAGTAATAGTCATGGAACCCGCAGAAGTTCGTTGCGAAACCATCGACCTGAACGTTTGTTGCGGAGAGAACTAGATAGACGCCACTTGAATCCGTCTTCAGTTTTCCTGAAGCTAATTGAGCATCGACGACGTCAGCAACAGAGGGACGACTATCGCTCGGGTCCGCAGTGAATAGACCTGGAGGTACTTGAAGTGACAAACCAAGGGATCCAGTATCAACAACGCAGCCAGAGTATTCAATACCCGAGGAAATAAATTGCTTCTTGCCGTTAACAATTTGGTAATAAGTTGTATTGATATCGTTCCAAGCCGAGTCACCAATGTGCTTAGTGAGGTTCATCAAAATTGAAGCGGTTGATGTTCCTTGATCCTCAGCTGAGCAACTCCGCGTATTCCAATTGCCATACCAAATTACATATACATGCGGCTTAAGAATCACGGTGCCACCTACTTGATAGGTGACGGCCCCAATTCCATCTGGAACTCTTGCGGGAGGCGTCGAAGTGACTCCTCCTCGAGAAGAGTTTGAGGAGTCCGCTGACCTTGCTGGCGCATAGACGTGATTGTTGGAGTTGTGAGATTTCTCAGATTCCTTATCTATCCGACTCTTTGCCTTAGTGGAACTTTCCGCAAAAGAAATCGCTATGGGCTGTACCAAAAGTGCGGTTACAGCTACCGTCACAAAAGCGAGGGATCGGATTTTCATTTTCTGGCTCTCTATCTCGGAGAAGGGGGAATCTGTGTCAGACCTTATCAGGCGGGAGATTAAGCGAAAAGGTCTAGAAAGTTAAATCTTCTTCTCAATAAGAGTGGTGAGAGCCCAAAGGATCGCGATGACATCAATAAATTCTTGGGCCACAGCCCCTTGGCTCGCACTCATCATTCCCACCGCCCCACCGATCATTGCGATGAGAGAGAGTCCCATACCAACCCCAGCACCTTGAAGTGCCTTCTTTCGGGCATTCTTTGAAATGGAAATCGCATGTGTGAGGCGATCAATGGAGTCTTCGACGATGACAATGTCGGCAGCTTCACTGGCGGCGGTTGCTCCACGTGCTCCCATTGCGACACCTACGTGTGCAGCCGCCAGTGCTGGGGCGTCATTAATTCCATCTCCAACAACAATTACCGTTCCGTGCGCATCGCGCATTTGTTCCTCAACAAGATTCATTTTTCCTGCAGCAGTTACTGAAGAGTAAACCTCTGTAATGCCGACTGCCTCGGCTACTTCTTGTGCGGTTTCCTTACGATCTCCTGTCACGAGGATAATTTTCTTAACCCCTGCCTGGCGAAGATCGCTCACCATCGCTTTCGATTCAGCTCGAAGTGGGTCAGTGAGTCCAATTACTCCGCTTAATACTCCATCTATCTTGACTGCCACGAGTAGGGGATGGGTCAGGGTGAACCATTCGGGTCTATCGGCACCAATCTGGCCAACTTCAATAAGTCGTCCTTGTACGTTTCCGGTAATTCCATGACCGTGATTTTCGTTGACATTGGTTGCTGTTTCTAAAGTAAGTTCTTCCGAGCGTGCTGCTCCAACAATTGCTTTCGCCACTATGTGTGGACTGAATTGATCAAGTGAGGCAGCTAAGAGAAGAACTTCACTCCTCTCTATTCCAGGGCGCGTGACGATCTCGGAAATCGCGGGGCCGCCATGGGTAAGAGTTCCAGTTTTGTCTAAGAGAACAACTTCTGCTCGTGCAAGCAACTCAAGGATGGCTCCGCCTTTTATGACCGCCCCATGACGCGCCGCTTGCGACATTCCAGCGACGACGGCGATGGGCACGGCAAGAATCAATGGACATGGAGTCGCGGCAACGAGCACCGCTACTGCACGGGACACTTCACCACTGATGATCCACGAAGCAATTGCAATGACAAGTGCGACGGGTACAAATCTAAGAGCCCACGCATTCGCGATTCTCACACTGGGAGCGGAACGCGCTTGAGCGGATTCAACAAGCCTGACAATTCCCGCGTAAGTACTCTCTTGCGATGTGTTCAGCGCGATGAATGTGAATTGCGTACCTGAATTCAGCACGCCACTGAGAACTGGTTCCTTCTCAAAACGAGTCATCGGCATTGGCTCACCGGTAAGCGCAGACTCGTCCAGTATCGCAGTGGAAAGCAAAACCCCATCTGCGGGCACAACCTCACCTGATCGCACGAGAAGGTGATCGCCAACAACAATGTCATCTGCGGAGATTTCAGTGAGCGCACCAGTTTCATCTACACGATGAGCTTTTCGTGGAAGACGTTGCAACAGGGATTTCAATTGCCTTTCAGCATGTCCTTCAGCCCAATGTTCCAAATTGCGTCCGGTTGCTAACATCAATGAAATAATCGCAGCAGCAAGCAATTCATTTGTTAGCAGAGCCCCGACGAGTGAGAGTACCGCCAAAATATCAGAGCCCAATTGTTTTTCGAAGAATGATTGGATGAGCCAGGCAACTGCAGGAACCAATCCAATTATTCCGCCGATCAACCAAAATAAATCTGAAGTGGATTTGTGATCAGAGACACTTGCAACGATGCCCAAAGTCAGCAACGAAGTTGAAAGTATAAGAAGTGAGAGGTCAACACTCTTTTTACTCATCGAAAACACCTTTCACATATGCGAATCTACCTTTCCTTCCGGCCTCGGCATAGGCTTTGAATATGGGAAAAGTCACTATTACTTTTCTAGGTGCCACTTCAACAGTTACTGGAAGTCGTTTTTTAGTTTCCAGCGAAAAATCCAAGATTCTTGTGGATGCTGGTTTATTCCAAGGTCTCCGAGAAGTGCGCAGAATGAATTGGAATCCATTCCCCGTTGATCCTAAAACGATTGATGCAGTAGTTCTAACCCACGCTCACCTAGACCACTGTGGTTATCTTCCATTACTTGTTAGAAATGGCTTTGCAAACAAGATATTCGCAACCGAATACACGCAAAAGCTGGCTAGCGTTATATTGAGAGATTCGGCTCGTTTGCAAGTTGAAGACGCCAAGTACGCGGCAGAGAAAGGCTTTTCAAAGCATCCCGTCCCGCTTCCTCTTTACGATGAAGGGGATGTTGAAAAAACACTCGTTAATTTCGCCCAAGTGAACTTTAGAGAAAAGGTCCAGATTTCCCAGGACTCCTTCGTTACCTATTTCCCTAGCGGTCATATTCTTGGCGCTGGCTTTGTAGTTCTTGAAATAGAGGACAAAATTCTTCTATTCACTGGTGATCTCGGTCGAAATAACCATCCTTTGCTTTCGAATCCAGATCAACCTCCTTCAGCGCATTTTGATGCTGTAGTAACCGAGTCAACATACGGCGATCGATTACACGAAACTTCTCCTGGAGAATTTGCAGACCAAATTAATGCCGCCATCAAGCGTGGGGGTTCGATTTTGATACCCGCGTTTGCCGTCGACCGTACCGAGGTCATTCTGATGGCGCTTCACGACTTAATTGAAAGAGGAGCGATTCCGAGTATTCCAATCTATGTGGACTCCCCGATGGCTCTGACTGCCCTTGACTACTATCGCGACGCAGTCAAAAAAGATTCACCGGAGTTGCGTCCCGGAGTTGCGTTGAAGTGGAAAGACACAGATCCATTTGACGCAGGTGAGTTATTTGAAATGCGTACGGTTGAAGAATCGAAGTCTCTGATGGCAATTGATCGAACGAGTA
>Ga0194061_1000578_pt1 | contig 22104 bp, 23 predicted proteins | sample SepL2221m_MetaG_FD_163423 | JGI IMG/M metagenome (GOLD analysis project Ga0194061, IMG submission 163423) | Anoxic zone freshwater microbial communities from boreal shield lake in IISD Experimental Lakes Area, Ontario, Canada - Sep2016-L224-21m | ecosystem: Environmental > Aquatic > Freshwater >... | reverse complement strand
TGGACTAGTTCTAGTAGCAAGTCCCGAGACTGCTGATCAACAGGATGAACAAGGCTTTGTAGTGCCAGCCGATGTTAAACGTGTCTTTGATTATTCGAGAGATGGAATTATGCGCTCGTTTGAGGATAGCCTCAAAAGATTGGATCTGGATTATGTAGATATTTTATATCTTCACGACCCAGATGAATATTGGGAGAGCGCCTCAACCACGGGAGTACAAGCTCTCGTTGAACTTCGCGATCAAGGGGTTGTTAAGGCAATCGGTGCAGGAATGAATCAGCACGAAATGCTTACTAGATTTGTAAAGGAAACTGATATTGATCTAGTGATGCTAGCTGGAAGATTTACATTGCTAGAACAAGAAGCGCTCAAAGAATTGCTTCCTGCTGCGATAGATCGAAATGTTGGAATCGTCAATGTTGGAGTTTATAACTCAGGATTATTAAGCAAAGCGCGCCCGACTCAAGGTGCCAATTACAATTACGTGCCGGCGCCAGAGGACATTTTGTCGAGAGTGAATCAGATCGCTGACGTTTGCGAAAGGTTTGATGTCACCCTTCCAGAGGCTGCGATTGCCTATGTGCAACTTCATCCTGCTGTTTGTTCGGTAGTTCTGGGTGCCCGCAATGGTGAACAAGCGAAAGAAAATGTTGTTAGATTCGCTAAAGTTGTCCCCGATGACTTGTGGGTGGAATTGAGTGCGAAAAGTTTGATCGCTGATCCAAAATTGTTCGCGTAGAAATCCGCTATCGCGACAAGCTTGCGTGATGTGCTCCCTTCAGGGCTAGTCTATGGAAGTGCCCAACAGCGCTAGTTCTTCCCAAGTTTTCATCAACCGTGACTTACCATCTCGTGGATTTGTTTGCGCTGTAATCGCTTTCACGATGATGGGATTCACGTCAAGTTGTTGGGGGACCATGCTTCCCTGGATAGTAGATCGAACGGGAATTTCAATATCTAAGTCCGGGTTAATTCTGGCTGCATTTACTTTTCACACACTTGTGGGCACGCTTTTGGTTCAATTTTTTGTTAAACATCGGGATCTAAATTGGTTTATCCGTCGCGGCATCGTCGTTACATTAATCGGCTTTGTTGGCGTTGTGACAGCGCAGAATTTGGCCCTTTTGACTTTTTCGGGATGTGTCGGTGGTTTGGGGTATGGAGCCACAGGCGTGGCCCTGCTTCAGCTTTTAAATCGAAGTAGCAACGCGAGTCATCGACGGATGAATTTGGCAAGTGCTGCCACTGGGTTTGGGGCTCTTGCTGGCCCCTTCACTATAGGCACGGTGGGCTCCGTACATCTTCCAATTATTGTTATTTCCGCGATCGGAACAGCCTTTATCGCAACGAGATTTCTTTCTGGCGCAACCTGGCGCGTGGAAATTTTCCGTGATTCGACACAGACTCGAGGCAATCATGTTCGACTGGCGATAGTTTTACTTGCAGTAATCTGCTATTCCGGATTGGAAAACTCCATCGGCGCTTGGCTTCCAACGATTATCAGGAAGTCCGATGGAACTCTCGAAGCAGCGGCGTTGAGCGGTGCATTCTTTTATTTCTTCTTCACAATTGGGCGTTTTATAGGTGTTTTTATGTCCAAGCGACTGGAGCCTCATTCAATTATCCTCCTTTGCGTAACCTCGACCTTCATCCCTTTTACTTTCGCCGTTGCAAATGAAGGCAAAGCAAGTTTGGGTCTGGCTTTATGCGGTCTTTGTCTAGGACCCATCTTTCCCAATGTTTCAAGTTGGGTAGCCAGAAAAACGCCAGGTTTCCCAATGGCCACAACTGCGACGATGCTTGCCATCATGACCGGCGGATTTCTTTTTCCTCCGACCATTGGATACGTATTGGAACACCATGGAATTTCAGGTTATTTACTTTCGCTGTCAGCTTTACTCGTAGCTTCGACTTCCTTGTTCACATACAGCTACGCGAAATGGCGCTCTTAAGGTTTGTCAGACTCGCGGTATGCCATTCCACTTCCAGCCTTGACGCCTGGGCTTTCCCGAAAGTTCGATTCCTCCTGCGCGGAAGCAAAGACTTTTACATTGATTCCCAACCCCGTGGCCGGCCCGAGCATCATTCGGGCTAATTGCCCCGCACCGATGACGCCGATAGTTGGAAAGTTCATTGGTGAATCTTAAGGTCTAATTTCAGTTTAAAGGCTTGAAAAGCGATGGGAATCTAATTCCCCGCAATTCCAAGAGATTTTAGCTACGTTTTTTAATGCCTACGATTTCCTGGCACTCGTGCAAGACACGGTCTTGTAGATCTAGGATGTGCTTTTCTGATGGCTTGAGATTTGCCTTAAAAAAATCGTGGGAATTTATCGTTTCCAAGGAGTCAAAAGCAAATTCTTCTCGATCAACTATTGATTGTTGGAGAGCCTTTATATCGACGGAAGCGCTTGGGAAAAGAATGGCTAATTCTTCTAAGGAGTACCACGCTTTATCTATCGCTCGTTCTATAACCTCCGGGCGTCTTCTAGCTTTTGTGATTTCGAAATGATTGGCAGCCATGGCTTCTATTTTTCCTAAAGCCCTTTGGAAATCTATGCGTGCATCTGTGAGGGCTTTCAAGCGTTCAGGGTCCCAGCGTTTGGATTCTGCTCGTTTTGAAAGCCAAAGATTGAAAAAGAACGTGCCTAGGATGGAAATGATGGCACCAACGATGATCGACATCAGACCCCTTCATTTAACGATTCGTAATGCCTTGAGAGTGGGGCGGGTCGGGCTCGAACCGACGACGACGGAATTATGAGTTCCGGGCTCTAACCAACTGAGCTACCGCCCCCGCGTGGAATCATAATGCAAATGTGGGCGCTAATTTCCTTCGAGAATCGAGATTGCCTGCATGGGGCAAACGATAATTGCCTCTTCGATCTCATCGATAAATTGCTCCGATACTTCAAAAGTCACGGAAGTGGATGCGCCATCGCCTCTGAGGCTCTGTTTGCCCTCGGAGTTCATGACGAAGACGTCAGGAGCGCTGATAGCGCACTCTCCGTTATCCCTGCAACTAATCAAATCTAATTCAACTTTCATTTGTTGAGCCTAACTTTCAAAGACTCCAAGTGCCTAAAACTAATGATGGGTAGCCAGGTTGGTTCAGATGAGATCAATTCTGCGCGCGGGAATCTCTTAAAAAATGAAGAAATAGCGACTTGGGCTTCAACACGAGCTAAGGGGGCGCCCAAGCAAAAATGAGCGCCTCGACCAAATGCGATGTGGCGGTTTGGATCTCGTGCGATATCAAAACTATCTGGATTGGGAAATACCACTTCGTCGCGATTTGCCGCCCCAGCATTTAATCCCACGTAATCACCGGCTTTAATAATTTTCCCGTGCATGTCAAAATCCTCGCGTGCAAGACGCGCCACGATTTGAATTGGACTCTCGTAGCGCAGAAATTCCTCGACCGCGCTGCCAATGAGTTTCGGGTACTCGATCAAACGCTGCTTTTGCGTGGGATGAGTAAAAAGAAGCATCATCCCATTGGCTATGAGATTTAGGGTGGTGCCAAAGCCAGCTAAAAAGACGAAGGTAAGTAGGGAAATCATCTCTTGATGTGAAAGTTCCCCCGCCTTATTTAATTCTCCCAATCGCGTAATCAAATCGTCGCGAGGATCTGCTAGCCGCTTAACAACCATTTCATCAAAAAACGCTTCGATCTTTAAAAGAGCGGCATGTGCGGGGGGAGCTACCTCATTGAGAATCGGTCCAACATTTCCTGGGTATGCACCGAGTTCGTCCGCAAGAATTTTGAATTCTTCTTCTCTGCCACTTTCGATTCCTAGCAAGTCGCAAATTATCGCTAGCGGAAGCGGATAAGCGAAATCCTTAAGTAAATCAACTTCATCTCGTTCATTGGCTTGATCCAGCAATAGATCAATCCGCTTCTCAATTACTGGACGCATCCTTATTGCGAGCCGGCCAGAAATATATTCCTTTAAATATCCGCGAGATTGAGTATGTACGGGAGGATCTTCAAAGCCGAGCCAGTGGGAGAGATGTTCGTTGAGAGCTTTGTATCGAATTCGATTTTCCGGAGTGAGGGCATTTTCATATCCCAAGATTCGATCATTTTTCAGTCGTGCATCGCTCAGCCCCGCCTCGACATCATCGAAACCGAAAACTAACCACATTCCAACTTCTTTACTCCAAAAGGGTTCTCTGCGATTTCGAAGAAATTCATACAATGGATATGGGTCGGTTAACTTTCCTTTGGCATATGCAGCAAGTGCAGACTCAAGATCAAAGTCTTCGGTCACCGCCACCTAGCGAGACTAAATTTAAGGCACGGAATTGTCAACGATTTACAGAAGTTTGCGCGACAAAGACCTTTAGGATGTCATTATGAAATCTCAGGCCGTCCTGCTTCGAAAAACTGGCGCACCACTTCCATATGCGGGCTCTTCGGCGATAGAAATTGTTGAAATAGATTTAGCTCCTCCTGGCGAAGGCGAAGTACTGGTGCGGATCGAAGCGGCAGGCATCTGCCATTCGGATTTATCGACGGTGAACGGAAGTCGAGCCAGACCAGTACCGGTGATCTTGGGCCATGAATCCGCTGGAATCGTGGCAGGAATTGGAAGTGGAGTTCAGCATTTGCGCGTGGGCGACCACGTGACTTCGATCTTTTTACCTAGTTGTGGCAAGTGTTTTGACTGCTTGAGCGGAATTCCTGCTCATTGCTCGATCGCAGCGGCATCCAATGCACGCGGTGAAATGATTTCTGGGGGTTCCAGAATCTCCGTTAACGGGGAAAAGATCCTTCACTACAACGGTGTGTCTTGCTACAGCCAGTACGCAGTGATGGATCAGAGATCGCTAATAAAAATTGATGACGACATCCCCTTCGATATTGCCGCGTTATTTGGTTGCGCACTATTGACGGGGATTGGGGCCGTTCGTAATTCGGCACATGCAATCCCGGGTCGCTCGTTAGGTGTCTGGGGACTAGGGGGAGTGGGACTTGCAGCGATTATCGGTGCGGTCATTGCAGAGGCTTCTCCGATTATTGCAATAGACCCAGTGGCCTCTAAGCGAGAATTGGCGTTAGAGCTGGGTGCAGATTTTGCAATCTCTCCCGATGATGAAGTTCGTAATTACATACCTAATGGAGTGGCAGTCGCGGTGGAAGCAGTGGGCGGAGCCGCCTCGCTTCTGCAAGCGTATGAGGCAACATCGCGTGGCGGCACGACGGTAACGGTGGGCCTGCCTTCGGCTACAGAAGTGTTCTCCATCTCTGCACTTTCGCTTGTAGCAGATATCAAAACGATAAGAGGGTCGTATTTAGGGTCGGCAGATCCGAGAGTGGATATCCCCGAGTACATCGATTTTTGGCGAGCGGGGAAATTACCAGTCGAAAAACTTCTCAGCGCCACTCTTCCCATGTCCAAAACTGCAGAGGCGATGGATTTACTTACATCGGCGCAAGTTATTCGTCAGGTAATTCACCCACACGAGATTTAAGCGTTTTCAAACTCGTGATGTTCGTTTACGACTCGATGAGAACGAGAGCCTCTATATCTTTGGGTGATACTCCGCAGCATCCTCCGATAATTGTTGCGCCCAATTCAATCCATTCTGCAACCATGTCAGGATGAAAAGCGCCCTTTGAAGGCCCGATCCATTCCTTTCTCTTGGCATCCCACTCGCGTCCAGAATTGGGGTAAACGATGTAGGGCAATTCAGGTGAAGCGGATTTGAGCAATTCGGCAATCAAGCCGGGAGATGTGCAATTAATTCCAACTGCCATTGCATTTTTACTTTCATGGACCAAATCGACGGCATCGCCAAAACTTTGATCGGCGCTAGTACGAGCGCTTTCTTTGCACGAGTATGCAACCCACAACGGTGTCGTCGTTCCACTTTCTTCGATGAGCTCAAGAAGAATTTCAACTTCATCGATATCGGGCATTGTTTCCAGCGCCAGCAAGTCAGGTGCGCTTTCGATAAGCAGTTCAAGTCGCTGACGGTGAAAATCTCGAAGCACACCTTTTGAAACCCCGTAACGACCGCGATATTCAGAACCGTCCCCTAGCGAAGCTCCGTACGGACCAATACTGGCTGCAACTTTCACATTTTGTTCATTGACAGCTTCGCGTGCAAGTTCTGTAGAAATCCTCAAAGCGTCTCTGACTTCTGCTTTACTCCATCCGCGTTCTGCGCAGCCCGAAAATGAGATTTGATAAGCGGAGGTAATAATAATTTCCGCACCCGCGTTGATGAAATCCTTGTGGGCTTGCAAAATTCGCTTGGGATTAGTGCGCAACAACTCGCCCGTCCAAAGAGATCCCGTGAGTTTCTCCCCGCGTACTTCCAAGGCCGTTGAGAGACCTCCATCAAGTTTGCGCACAGCGCGAGTATGCTCCACGCATGCCCAAGAGACCAATTATCCTCTTAGTCTCTTTTCTCTTGTTTCTCTGTTTTGCTCCACTCGCGCAAGCGGCTCCGATTTACTCTTTCCCAATTGCAGGATGTTCAGTTACTTATGCCCATTCACACCATGACTACCCAGCGACAGACATCTTGGCAAAGACAGGTTGTAAATTCGTGGCGACAACGTCAGGGGTAATCGATGAGGTCAATCGGATTGATAAGTTCAATTGGAAAACTAATCTGGGTTCTCAACGTGGCGGACTGTTCGTCTGCCTGCTAGGAGATGATGGAGTGCGCTATTACGGCTCACATTTAAGCAAAGTGGCACCTGGAATTGACGTTGGAGTTCGCGTTGCGGCAGGTGATCTTTTGGGCAATGTTGGAACATCGGGAGATGCAAAAGGAACCGCATCCCATGTTCATTACGGTATTTCTTGGCCAACTCCCGCGGGCATCTGGTGGGTGAGACGCGGGGAACTTTACCCATGGAGATATTTAGATGCCTGGAAAGCGGGTAAAGATTCCTCGCCTTCGAAAGCAGTCGAAGCACTCAAATTAAAAATAGGAGAAATACCAAAGGTGCCAAAGAAATGACGAATCCACTATTTGATCTGACAGGAAAAGTTGCGGTAGTTACGGGAGGCAATGGGGGAATTGGTTTGGGTTGTGCGCTCGCACTTGCTAATGCTGGCGCAGATATTGCCGTCTGGGGGAGAAACGAGAGTAAAAATGGTTCAGCGGTCGAACAGTTGGCCGCACTCGGAGTACGCGCAATTGGAATACAAGTTGATGTGACGGATCGCGAAGCAATCGATGCCGCCACCGCACACACAATTGAGACGCTTGGTGGAATTGATATTCTCATTGCAAATGCGGGTACCAATATGCGAAAGCGACCAGAGGAGTTTTCCGCTGCAGAATGGCACCAGGTAATGGACGGGAATATCACTTCTGTTTTCAATTGCGTACAAGCAATCTATCCAGAGATGAAAAGAAGAGGTGGCGGGAAAATAGTCACCATCGGTTCGCTGACAAGTATTTTTGGTTTTGGAATTTCACCCGTGTATGCGGCAGCAAAGGGCGCCGTCGTTCAATATTCTAAAAGTTTGGCGAGTGCGTGGGGCAAAGACAACATTCAAGTGAACTCCATAATTCCTGGATGGATTCGCACGGATATGACCCAACGCGGACAAAATGACGAGAAATTCAATGAACTTGTTTTAGGTGGCACTCCAGCTGGGCGGTGGGGAAATCCGGATGACTTGGGGGGAGCAGCAGTCTTTCTTTGCAGCAAGGCTTCAGATTTTGTTACGGGAACAGCAATACCGATCGACGGTGGATTCTCCTCCGCGCTCTTTATTCTTGACTCGCCACCGGGAAGTTCATAACCAAAAATTGTCGATAAAAGTAGAAAGGCCCCCGGATTTCTCCGAGGGCCTTTCTAATGAAAGTGGTGTAATTAGTTAGCGTTTACGGCGTCGGCCTGTGGACCCTTTGGACCCTGGACGACCTCGAACGATACTGACTGACCCTCTTCAAGGGACTTGTAACCATTTCCTTGAATTGCTGAGTAGTGAACGAATACATCTTGTCCGCCACCATCAACTGCAATGAAACCGAAACCCTTTTCAGAGTTGAACCACTTAACTGTGCCTGTTGCCATGTTTTTACTTTTCCTTCGATATGTGGGGTGAGCGAGAAATCCTCGTCCACCAGTCTTCCTCTTGCGCCAGCGATACCGAGCAAAGCTTTAGGCCATGAAACGGGTACTGATTAAGCGTCCGACTGGTGCTAAGGGTACTAGGTCAGGCTCAGATTGCCTACTTGGAGATTTCACAGGCAAATAGGACTGGCGTGGCGAGGCAGATGTGCGGTAAAAATGGCTATCACCTCGTGAGGTGGGCTGGGGAAGGTCACGCCAAACACGAGGGAGATACATGGACCTGTTACAGCAACCTCATAAGCGCCCGCTCGCGCTTTCTCGAGGTTATCTCGTCATTCACTGCGCCCCTGGGGCCCTAACTCGCCATGTCGAGTGGGCAATTTCGACGGTACTGGGTCCCCAACAAGAATTTTCGTGGAAGCCTCAACCGCTCATGGCAGGTACATACCGGCTCGTTTGTGAATGGCGTGATCGTGAAGGTGCCGGAGCCGAAATCTCCAGTGCCCTGCGCGGATGGCACTATCTGCGTTTTGAACTTCGTGAAGAGTCTTCGACCGAAAGCGTTCTTTATCGATACACGCCCGAACTTGGGATTCATCGCGCAGTTCTAGATGGCGCGGGATCGGTGATGGTGAATGAACATCAAATCCTAAGTGCGCTCGCGCTCAACGATGATAATTTGCGAGAAGTTCTTGCCCAAAGTATTGGAACTCAATGGGAGTTAGAGCTAGATCAATTTCGGCGTGTGGAATTGGAAGCAATCTCACAGGTTGAAGCGATGTAATTCTGCGCTAACCACACATAAGGCGAGGGTACGATGAGGAACATGAGCGAATTAAAGGAAAGTCCAATCATTACCATCGAACGACGTAAAGCGGTAACGATAATTATTTCAGCGATTATCGTGGCCATTGCCCTCGGCGGCGGGTTGATGAAAGTTGGATCAGGCTTTGCCGCTCGAGTGACGGATGGAATCACAGTAACGGGTTCGGCTAAAGCTTCTGCAACAGCGGACAATGCAGCGTGGACTCTCTCGGTTCAACAAGCAGCTCCAAAAGTTGCCAATGCAGTTACGGCAGTTGGTGTTGGAATCAACAAGTTGACTGATTACCTCACCACCGGCGGCATCGCGTTAAGTTCAATAGAACTTGGACCAGTGTCTACTTATTCAAATGCCGAATACATCAACGGCAATGCAACAGGTCGAATTCTTTCGTATAACGCAAGTCGCGATCTCACTGTTCGCACCAAGGATGTTCAACTTGTAAAGAGACTGAGCCAGGGCATTGGGACGCTGCTTCAACAGGGTGTCAACGTCAATAACAATGGTCCTCAGTACTACATTTCGACGCTACCAGCCTTGCGCCCTCAGTTATTGCAAGATGCGGTGAAAGATGCGAAGGTGCGCGCGATCGCACTTACTGCGGGAGTCGGTGGAACGGTCGGGAATGTGCTGAGTGTTAAGAGCGGTCCGTTCCAAGTGACCACTCCTGATTCGACAAATACATCCGATGTCGGGGCATATGACACAAGTACTATTGAGAAAACAGTTACCGCAACAGTTTCGGTTACTTTTAAGACCACAAAATAATCTAGAGCGGGATATTTCCGTGGTTGCCTCGTAATTGAGGCGCCCTGGCAATAGCTTTCGCAATTGCGTTTCGCGTGGCGGTTGGCTCGATGATTTCATCGACCACACCTATTTCAACTGCCTTTTTCACTCCACCTGAAATCTGATCGTGTTCGGCGGCAAGTTCAAGTTCCATGGCATCGCGTTGCTCTTCTGGTAAATCAGCAAGCAGCCGTCTATGTAGAACACGCACCGCGGCAACTGCTCCCATAACGGATACTTCAGCGCTGGGCCAAGCAAATACTTTCGTCGCCCCGAGTGATCGCGAATTCATTGCCACGTACGCTCCGCCGTAGGCCTTTCGAGTAATCAGAGTTACTCGAGGCACAACTGCTTCTCCGAAGGCATGAAGGAGTTTGGCACCGCGGCGCACCGCGCCCTCCCACTCTTGTCCAGCGCCAGGCAGAAAGCCCGGAACATCGACAACAACGATCAGGGGGATTCCGAAAGAATCGCATGTGCGTACAAATCGTGCTGCCTTTTCAGCAGCCGCAGAGTCGAGGGCCGCGCCAAGGTGCGCGGGATTATTCGCAACAACACCCACCGTTCGACCACCAAAGCGACCTAAAGTTGTGACGATATTTTCAGCCCACATTGGCAGCAATTCAATGCTTTCTTCTTGATCCAAGAGCGCCCTGAGGAGCGGATGCACTTCGTACGTGCGCCTTTTCGCATCCGGCACGAATCTTCCAAGATCTAGCTCAGGTAGGTCTCCTTCAATTCTGCGTTGATCGGCGAAGAGAGAGGTCAGTGTGCGAATTCCTTGAAATGCGGCATCTTCGGATTGAGCAATGACGTGAGCCACTCCGCTGTTTTTTCGATGAGCATCAGGTCCACCAAGTTTTGCAATATCAATATTCTCACCGGTGACACTCTTAACAACATCGGGACCCGTAACAAATATTCGGCCCTCGGGTGCAAGCACAACAACGTCGGTAAGAGCCGGACCGTAAGCGCCACCCCCGGCAGCTGGACCGAGCACCAATGAAAGTTGTGGAATCTTTCCACTTGCGGTGATCATGCTCTGAAAAACTTCACCAAAAGCGTTAAGGGATAGCACGCCATCGCGAAGGCGGGCGCCACCTGAATGCCAAATTCCTATCACGGGAATACGTGCTTTCATAGCTGCGTCGTAGGCGGTAACGATAACTCGAGCACCTTCTGGCCCAAGAGCGCCACCATGGTTAGTGGCATCGGATGCAAAAATAACGACAGGATTTCCCATGATGGATCCAGTCGCTGCCAACATTCCAGATTGATCGCGTTCGGTGATGAGGGCAAGAGTGTCTGCATCAGTAAGTCGGCGCATCCGAACTTCTGGATCGCGAGGATTTACTTCTATGCTCATAAGGTTTTAGCGGCGCCTTTAGTACGAACGGAAGGCGAGAACAACATTGTGTCCGCCGAATCCGAATGAATCATTGAGAGCGGCAATATCTCCGGCGGGAAGTGCGCGAGGCTTATCACGGACAACATTTATTGTGACGGCTGGATCAAGGTTTTCAATATTAATTGTGGGAGGCGCGAGGCGTTCTTGAAGCGCCTTCACGATAAAGACAGATTCAATTGCGCCAGCACCACCTAAGAGGTGACCTGTCATCGATTTCGTCGCGGAAACAGCGACATGATCTGCATCTGCACCCAGCGCTAGTCGTAGAGCGTTAGCTTCTGCGACATCTCCAACAGGGGTTGAAGTCGCATGTGCATTGAGATGGACTATGTCACGAGTAGTTAGATCTGAGTCCTTAAGGGCGTAAGCAATGGCTCTCTTTACCCCGCTTCCTTCAGGATCGGGTGCTGCGATGTGATAGCCATCGGAAGTAAGTCCCTGGCCAGAAATTTCTGCGTAGATATGCGCACCACGCGCTTTCGCGTGTTCCAATTCTTCAAGCACCAACATCGCTCCGCCTTCACCTAGGACGAAGCCATCTCGATCGCGATCATATGGGCGCGATGCACGAGCGGGTTCGTCATTGCGAGTGGAGAGTGCTTTCATCGCAGCAAAGCCAGCCATGGGCAGTGCGTGGACTGCGGCTTCTACTCCGCCGCTCATGATGATGTCTGCGCGATTAGATCGAATCATTTCCATTGCATATCCAATGGCTTCGGCACCCGATGCACATGCGCTTACAGGGGTGTGTACACCAGCTCGGGCACCAAGTTCGAGTCCAACATTTGCTGCAGGACCGTTCGGCATCAGCATGGGTACGGTGTGAGGGCTGACAAAACGTGCACCCTTATTTTTTAACACGTCGTATTGATCGAGCATCGTGATAACTCCGCCTATTCCGGAGGCAATCACTACGCCAAGTCTTTCTTTATCAACTTCGGGTGAGCCGGCATCTTTCCATGCCTCACGCGATGCGATGAGTGCGAATTGCTCCGAACGATCAAGGCGACGCATTTCCACACGTTCCATTACTTCGCTTGGATCAGTTGCAACCATCGCGGCAATAGTTACTGGCAAGGTGTTAGCCCACTCATGTGGAAGTGTGCTCACACCACTTTTCCCAGCCAGGAGGGCTGACCATGAGGTCGCAACATCCCCGCCAAGTGGTGTGGTGGCACCAAGTCCAGTAACTACAACACGACGTCGAGTCATTCTGCTGCTCTCTTTCGAATAGAAATTAAGCGGAAACCTTGACGATGAAATTAACTGCATCTCCAACGGTTGCAAGCTCTGACACCTGATCATCAGGAATCTTCACTCCGAAGCGCTCTTCTGCGGCAACGACAACTTCAACCATGCTCAATGAATCAACATCAAGATCATCGGTGAAGTTCTTGTCCATTTCGATCGTGTCTGCAGGAATTCCTGCTACTTCTTCGACGATCTCTTTGATGCCGATGAGTACTTCTGCCTGTGTTAGTGCCATATTTATTTCTCTTTCTTCTTTGGTTGGGATTTGGACATATGTGAAAAGTGGGGGACTACTTCTGCGCGAGAGAACTTGGGTTGGGTGGAAGTTCTACCACCTGACCTGCATAGACCAATCCTGCGCCATAACCGATCAGTAACGCTAATCCGCCGTGCAGTTCTGGGCGATCTTTGAGCAGAGCGGACATGGCTAAGGGGACAGATGCAGCCGAAGTATTGCCCGACGTGCGAATATCTTGGGCGATTGCCACCGTATCTGGTATGCCAATTTCCCTTGCCATGGATTCAATGATTCGGACATTTGCCTGATGGGGGATAAAAGCCGCTAGGTCGCTGGGGGTAATTCCGGCAGCTTCAATAGCTTTTAATCCCGCTTTGCTCATCGAGAAAACTGCCCAACGAAAAACAGTTTGTCCTTGCTGAGAAATATTGGGCCAGCGATCAAATGATTTTGTTTCACGCATTTCATTCCATGACGGTTCCATGACAATCGCATCGCGAGAATCTGCGTCTGATCCCCAGACGGTTGGACCGATTGCGGGGTGATCAGATGGACCAATGACAACAGCCCCCGCGCCATCTGCGAAAATGAATGCAGTTGCTCGATCTTCCGGATCGGTGAAGTCTGAAAGTTTTTCTACCCCAACAACTAAGACATGTTTTGAAGTTCCTGAACGAATGAAATCGCTAGCCATTCCGACTCCATAACAAAATCCTGCGCAGGCCGCATTGATATCAAATGCTGCTGCTTTTGGATTACCTAGTCGTGCGATAAGAGCCGTTGCTGCACTAGGTGCTTGGTAAGGATAAGTGATGGTCGCGACGATGACCGTGTCGATATCGACCATAGAGATGTTGGCGCGCTCTAGCGCTTGGCGGCATGCGGCCTCGGCCATATCGAGAACGGATTCATCTGGCGCGGCAAAACGTCGCTCTTCAATACCCGTGCGTTGACGGATCCACTCATCCGTGGAATCGATCCGCTCGATAATTTCAGAATTGGGAACTACACGTTCTGGTTGGTAGCCACCGACGCTGAGAATGCGACTGTCTGTGCCTTTATTCACTCGAATCATGAGTCCACCTTTTCGTGCCGTGCGATCAGGTCGCGAGCTGCGCTGATGTCGTCAGGAGTTTTTAATGCAAGCGTTTCAACGTCTGGCAGGGCGCGCTTAAGTAATCCAACCAAGGTACCGGCGGGAGGAAGTTCGATGACGCCAGTCACGCCCCACGTTTTCATGGTGCTCATGCATAGATCCCATCGAACAGGACTGGCCACTTGACCGACGATACGGTTGAGAAATTCTTGTCCGGACGAAACGGCTTCACCATCTTTATTGGAAAGAAGAAGTACTCGTGGATTTGCGACCGTAACTGATTTCGCGAAGTCTTCTAGGTGAGGAATAGCCGACTGCATGTACGAAGTATGAAATGCACCAGCAACGGTAAGGGCACGTACTCGAGCCCCTGCGGGCGGGGTTTCACCAAGCAGTGCAAGCGCGGTCAAGTCGCCAGCGGCAACGATTTGCCCAGCACCGTTTTCATTTGCCGCGGTTAAACCAAGTGCTTGAATTGCCTTTACAACTTCGTCTCGGTCACCCCCCAGAACAGCCGACATTCCAGTTGGAGTGGCGGTGGCAGCGATCTCCATTGAGAGCCCACGTTCGCGCACTAGAGCCAATGCATCAGATTGGGTTAAAACACCTGTGATAGCGGCCGCCGTAATTTCACCTACAGAGTGGCCCGCGGCGAGTGCAAAGTTAACATCGCCAAGTGCTTTCATCGCTAAAAGCCCAGCACTGACAAGCAGCGGCTGAGCATTGGAAGTCGAACGAATTTCTTCAGCCCCTGCATCGGTACCTAAGTGAACAAGATCGAGTGATATTTCTTCAGACCACGAAACTAGTTGGTCGCGAAAAGCACTCTCTGATAACCAGGGTGCAAGAAATCCCGGAGTTTGTGAACCTTGTCCAGGAGCGATGATTGCGAGCACACGCGAGATTTTAGGCTAGATAAGGGCTACTAACGAGTATTGGAGGTTACTCAGGCTGGAAATGCTCGAGAGACGAGCCAGACCTGAGCGCTGTGTGGCGCAACATTGATTTTGGTCGACGGCATCGCGATGACAGGTTGATATGTCGCGCTCGGCTCGGATGCGTCAAAAATGCATCGGAAAGTTTCGCCCCATGATTCGTTGGGCAGTGTGAAAACAGTTTCATTGGGTGAGGAGTTGAACATAACGAGAATAGATCTGTTTGGCCCCGCTTGAATAAACACTGTAATGCTGCGTTTTTCTCCGTCAGCCCAGTGAGTATCGGTCATCTCGCGACCGCCCAAGCTAAACCACGCAATATCCTTTTGCTGAGTTCCTCGATCGAATGCACCGGTAAAGAATTCTGATGCAACACTTGCTAAATAAGCGGATCGGATTCGAGAAAGAGAAATGGTCGCGTCCAACATATCGGTTTCATCTGCGTCAAGTTCCCATGGCAAATTCACGCCAAAATCGTCAGGGCCAGAAAGTGGTTGAGAATAGGCATTATTGGAACCTCGCTGCGTTCGACTAACTTCATCACCCATCGAAATCATTGGAACGCCAGAAGACAACATCAGCGTTGCGAGCATGGATTTTTTGAGACTCGTGCGTGCCTTTCGAATTTGTTCGTCTCTGCTGAGTCCTTCTACGCCAACGTTCCAAGATCTGTTTGAGTCGCCACCATCGCGATTTTCTTCACCGTTTGGCAAATTATTCTTATTGTTATAGGTGACCAAATCATTCAGAGTAAATCCATCATGTGCGGTTACGAAGTTAATTGACGATGTTGGCTCGCGGAAATAGAAAATGTCACTCGAGCCCCCGATGCCGGAAGCAATGTCACCAACGCCTTCTCCGTATCCGCGGGCTAAATCACCTAACCAAAACTGTCGTACGGCATCTCGATAATGGTCATTCCATTCGCGCCAAGGGTGGACAAAATCACCAAGGCTGTAACGAGTGACATCCCATGGTTCGGCAATTAATTTAAGATCGCGTAACTCGGGATCTGCGGCGATGGCCGAAAAGAGTGAAGAGTCTGAGGCGGATTGGTTCTTGTAAAGCGCAGTAGCTAAATCAAACCTAAATCCATCCACGCCGATTACTTCACTCCACCAGCGCAATGAATCAACTATTTGTCGAACGGCGTGGGGAGATCCTGCGTTCACCGTATTTCCACACCCTGTAACGTCGATGTACTCAGAGTCGCTTTTATGGCGATACCAGGCCTTGTTATCAATACCACGGAAGGAAAGCGTCGGACCGCCAACCCCTCCTTCGCCAGTGTGGTTGTACACCACATCGAGAATTACTTCGATTCCAGCTTCATGCAGTTGATCGACCGCCCACTGCATTTCCGCGATTGGATCATCGGTGGCAGCGTACGAGGCATTTGGCGCACTGAAAGCGATTGGATTGTAACCCCAGTAATTGCGACGACCTCGTGCCCAAATCGCTGGCTCGGTGATTGATTCATGAACCGGCAAAAGTTCGATCGCGGTTATTCCGAGGTTCTTCAAATAAGCGATTGTGCTTGGGTGCCCTAACCCTTTGTACGTTCCTCGCTCGTTCTCCTCGATTGCCGGATTTTTCGCTGTGAGCCCTTGAAGGTGGGCTTCATAAATGACGGTTTTAGCCCATGCGGTATTGGGACGGTGAATCTCACGTGCTCCATGTTCTGTGACAACCGAATAGGGGACTTTTCCAGCGCTATCACGGTCATCTCGTGAGTTGAGGTCACCCTCGCCCTGCGCATCAACACTGACATGTCCGTAAATCTCAGGTGAGTATTCGATCCCGCCAGAAAGACGATGCGCGTACGGGTCTAAAAGTAATTTTGCGGCGTTAAAGCGAAGCCCTTGCTCTGGGCGCCAGGGGCCGTAAACGCGATACCCGTATCGCTGGCCAGGGCGAACTCCGGAAAGGTAGCCATGCCAGATTGGGCCCGTCCGATGTGCCAAGGCGAAACGAGTTTCTACAAGGTGGCCATTTATTTCGTTGAAGAGGCAGAGCTCGACCGCATCGGCGGCTTCAGACCAGAGGGCAAAATTCGTGCCATCAGGGGTAACCGTTGCGCCGAGATAGCGGGGGTCGGCAGGTTGCATTCCTCTATTTTGCCTTGTAAATGTGTCGGTCGTATTACGGCACGAACGCATTGACCAACAATTCGCCCCATTTCCAACAGACAGAGCAGAATCATCGCGGGAAGCAGATCCACACTGCGTTTGAGAAACCAAGGAATTCCATTTTTGAGCATCCAATTGACCCGTTCTAGTGTGGCCGTGGCGGGGGGCGATACGAGGGGGATCGGGGCTATTCGCCATTGACGTTCTTCTAGAAGTCGCGCGAACTCTTGGGCTAAAACTTGATGACCTAACGAACTCGGATGCATTCGATCCACATGCCAGAGTTTGCGGTTGTATAGATCGTGGATATCCCGCACCTTTACGAAAATTGCGCCAAATTCTTTGGCTATCTCCTCGGTTACTTCGTTGAGTGCATTGGCTCTTCGTCGAATAATGCGACGTATCAGATATGGCATTGGAACAATTCGGCTCGCATCATGGAGTTGCATTAAGAGAACTTCAGACTTCGCTTCTGTCAGCGTGCGAGTTATGAGCGAAAGATTTTCACGAATCTGCCGCGGATCAAATCCATTTCGAAGTAAGTCATTTCCGCCAACGATCACGGCCGTAATCGTTGGACGAAAGGGCATTATCTGGTTGAGTTGTATATCCCGCACTTCTTCTGATTTGGCACCCGGCCGTGCGACATTTACATAAACGACTGGATCGCTAAAGGCATTTGCCAAGTAATAGGCCCATCCTCGGCAGGTCCCATGGGTGTCAGAATCACCGACTCCAGAGGCCGCGCTATCTCCGAGAACTGCGAAAGTGATTGGAGTCTCGAGCGCAACGAGCGACATTTACGCGACCCCAAATGTAGATGGCTCCGAGTGATGTTCCTTATCTATGCCGTGAAGTTGGAGCATTGCATTAATTGTGCGATCCCAAGAGAATCTTTCGGCTTGCTCTCGGCATGACGTCGAACTCTGAGAGTCTTTAGAAATAAGAACTCGTTCGATGGCATCGGCGAATGAATCTGTCGTGTTATCTGCAAGTGAGCCCGTTGAGCAGTTCTGAGAACTACTGAGAATTTCTCCGACTGCACTCGTGGCAGAGGCGACAACAGGGGTGCCGGATGCAATCGATTCAAGAGCGGCAAGGCAAAAAGTTTCGATAGGACCAGGGGCTAAGGAAAGATCACTTGAGGCTAAAATCGCGGCAACTTTATGACGATTGGCGATGTAACCCATAAACGTTACGGGCATTCCTTCCGCCTCTGTTCGCATGCGTTTCCACATGGGTCCAATCCCGATGTAAACAAGACGAACGTTGTAACCTCGATTTCCTAATTCGGTAACTGCGGCAATCGAACGAAGCGGACATTTCTCTGGAGACATTCTTCCGACGTGCACAAGCAAATAATCTGCGCCTTGGATTAAATGCTGCCGTACTTGGAAATCGAATGCGTTTGGAGTAAAAGTTTCCAGGTCTACACCGAGGGGAATCTGGACTAAGTTCTTTGTCCCGATTTCTTCAAATTCTCGAGCAGCGTAATGGGTCGTGGTCACGACATGATCAAAACGAAGGGCGAGTCGACGATTGTGCCAATTAACGAACCATGTGAGCGAGAATGGAAAGTAGCGGGCTGCAAGGCCTGACAAAGTTTCGTGACTAAAAACGACTGCGGGTATCTTTCGCGATGCGGCCCATATCCCAATAGATGACAATGTGAATCTGTCTGAAACTTCGATTCGATCGGGAGCTAACTCAAGAAGCAATTTACGAAGTTTGGAATTGCTCCTGATAACTCTATAACCCCCACTAAAGGGAATCATCAAACTTTTCACTGTAATGCGTTCCCCCATAGGGGTCGTTTCCCGGTAGAAGCCATTGCCCGGCACTATAAATATGAATTCGTGACCTCGTTGGATATATCCCTTACCTAATTTGTGAAGCGTTGTGCGGATTCCGCCAGAACTTGGACCGTAAAAATTCGCCACGTGAACGATTCTCATGCGACATGTCTCCGAGTTTCCATCAAGGGTGTTTTTAAGGCGACAAGATCCGCATAGTGTCGGAGAAGTTGGTCATTTACTCGTGACCACGTTCGATCAAGAACGGATTCTCTAGCAGATATTGACATTGCCGCTCTGTCAAGTCGATGTCGAAATTCCTTGACTGTCTTAAGTAAAAGTTCAGGCTCACCTGTATCAATGAGATAGCCCGTCGTGCCGTGGTCAACCAGATCAAGTGGTCCTCCTGAGTTCGGTGCAATTACCGGGGTGCCGGATGAAAGAGACTCTTGGATGGATTGGCAAAAAGTTTCGTGCTTGCCGGTATGGACAAAGAGATCGAAAGAGGCATACAACTTCGTCAGCTCTGTGCCATTTTGGAAACCAACAAAATGCGCATTGGGAAGTGCGCGTTCAAGTCGTCCTCGTGCCGGTCCATCACCAACGATGACAAGTTGAATATCGCTCTGCTTATCCAGGATTTGGAGATCCTCTACGCGCTTTTCATTTGCCAATCGACCGACGTAACCGACAATAAGTTTTTCAGCGTTACCTTGCAGAGTCACGTTGCGAAAATGCTGATCTCTCGCCTCTGGATTGAACCGCCGCGTGTCTACTCCGCGTTGCCAAAGATGAACATTTGGAACACCTGATTTTTCTAAGTCTTCACATGCCCATGTCGATGGGGCCAAGGTTCTGTCTGTTTGTGAATGAATTTTGGCAATCCATCGTTTTAGTTGGGAGTGCGCAATAGTGAGGCCATAATGTCGAGCAAATCCTGCGATATCTGTTTGATAAATCGATAAGGTCGGAATATCAATTCGCTTTGCAATTTTGGCGACATACGATCCTAAAAAAATTGGCGACGCAAGGTGAATTACGTCAGGGCGAAAGCCCTCGAGGAGCGGCTCGAGGGCTCGTTGTGGAAGGCCGACTGGAATGATCCCGCGCATGTTCAAACTCGGGACTCTTTTAATCCGAAAACCGGCGTAATGGCTTGGTCCCTCTGCACACTCAGGTGCGATGATGAGGGCTTCGTGCCCGTTGTTGGCTAAGTGCTCCAGGACACGAAGTACTGAGTTCGTGACGCCGTTAATGGTTGGTAGAAAAGATTCGGTCACAAGAGCGATCTTCATGACCTCAGGGTGAATGAGTTTGGGGCGTTTTTAAGGTTTCGTGGGTTACACGTCGGCAAATGTGTGGTGAAGAGTTACAGGGCGCTGGCATAGTTTTCTACTGACCAGTAACATCAGCGCTATGAAAATTGCCGTCTGCGTAAAGCAAGTGCCGGACTCGTGGGCAGAAAAAACTATGGCGAATGGTCTTCTGGACCGCGCCGGCGTTGATGCTGTGCTTAACGATCTCGACGAATACGCCGTTGAGGAAGCTTTGCGCATCGTTGAGGCACACGGTGGAAATGGAGAAGGCGGTGCCCACAGCATCACCGTTATTTCAATGGGACCAGATCGTGCCACCGATGCCGTACGCAAGGCACTTTCCATGGGAGCCGATAGCGCTGTCATTGTTACCGATTCTGCCCTTTCAGGTTCTGATGCGCTCGCAACGTCAAAAGTTTTGGCTTCGGTAATTGCAAGTCGCGGATTTGATCTCGTAATTTGTGGCACTGAATCTACCGATGCACGCATGAGTGTTGTGCCTGCAATGTTGGCACAACGTTTGGGTTGGGCAAGTTTAACTTTTGCAGGTGCGACGGAAGTGAATCCTGAACAGTCGACAGTAATGATTACACGCGACACAGAAGTAGGTCGAGAAAAGATCGCCGCAAAATTGCCTGCCGTTATTAGTGTGATTGAGAAAATTAATGATCCACGTTATCCCTCTTTCAAGGGAATCATGGCTGCGAAAAAGAAGTCAATGGAAGTAATAAATTTGGAGTCAACTGGAATTACTTCCGAATCAGTTGGAAGTTCGGGGGCATGGAGCATCGTCGAGGATGCACAACTTCGACCTCCACGAGGCGCCGGCATCAAGGTCGTTGACGAAGGAGATGCAGGCAATCAATTGGTGGGCTTCCTCGCGGAAAGGAAGTTGATATGAGCGACGTATTTGTATTAGCTCAATTCACTGACGGGATTGCCACTAACACGACTATTGAACTTGCTACCTATGGTGCACGAATTGGAAGCGTTACCGCAGTGATTCTGGCTGCTCCTGGTGCAGGCGCCGCGCTAGCCGCACAATTGACGAGTGGACCAATCGCGCACGTCATCGTGGTGGAGAACGCAGATTTCGCGCGCTACGGAGTCTCCGCTACTTCTGATGCCCTTGGCCAATTAGTCGCACAACATCGACCCAGCGCTCTACTAATTTCTTCAAGTGCTTTTGGCAAAGAGGTAGCAGGCTGCGTCGCTGTCATCATTGACTCAGGAATTATTACCGATGCGGTGGATGTATCGGCTGACTTAATCGCAACTCAGATTATTTTCGGTGGTTCAACGACTGTGCATTCACGCATTAGTCACGGATGCTCGATCATCACTCTTCGTCCAAACTCTGTCACAGCAGATATTACTTCATCAAAGCCCGACGTTAATTTCGTCGAGTTGGCAATTGCTGATAATGCAAAGAAAGCTGAAACGCTTTCTGTAGAGCCACCAGTAAAGGGTGGACGCCCTGACTTAACACAAGCTAACGTCATCATCTCTGGTGGACGAGGCACGAGCGGCGATTTCTCTGGAGTTGAAGCTCTCGCGGATTTATTGGGAGCAGCTGTTGGCGCTTCACGCGCTGCAACCGATGCTGGTTGGTATCCGCATTCTTTACAAGTGGGACAAACAGGTAAGACGGTTAGTCCGCAGCTTTATGTAGCGTGTGGAATTTCAGGTGCAATTCAACATCGCGCGGGGATGCAAACAAGCAAGACAATCGTGGTGATAAATAAAGACCCTGAAGCGCCAATTTTTGAAATCGCTGATTTCGGTGTGGTTGGGGACCTATTTAACGTACTTCCGCAGGCATGTGAGGCGGTCCGAGCACGTAGGGCTTAGCCGTCACCCTAGAATTGCAGTATGTCCATCTATCTAGATCATGCTGCGACGACTCCCATGTCGCCTGCCGCGATAGAGGCGATGACCACACAGTTGGAAAAGGTAGGGAATCCTTCTAGTTTGCATTCCGATGGACGCTCGACGCGCAAGGATCTTGAAGGCGCACGCGATCGCATTGCTCTGGCGGTTGGATCGCATTCGCGAGAAATTATTTTTGTCGGATCTGGAACTGAAGCAAATAACACGGCGCTCAAGGGGCTTTTTTGGAAAGGCAGAGCGAGCGGCCGGAACATTGTTGTTATTTCAGCAATAGAGCACCATGCAATTCTCGATCCCGCTCTTTGGCTTGCCGAGCATGACGGTGCCGAACTCGTGATCTTGGGAGTGGACGCAAACGGCGTGGTAAAAACTGGCGAACTCGTAGAT
>Ga0194061_1000576_pt1 | contig 22138 bp, 24 predicted proteins | sample SepL2221m_MetaG_FD_163423 | JGI IMG/M metagenome (GOLD analysis project Ga0194061, IMG submission 163423) | Anoxic zone freshwater microbial communities from boreal shield lake in IISD Experimental Lakes Area, Ontario, Canada - Sep2016-L224-21m | ecosystem: Environmental > Aquatic > Freshwater >... | reverse complement strand
CCGTCTCCGTCCCCGCTCCACCACCCCCCACGGTGTCGGATGCTCCCGTCGCCGTAGGTCTCACCCCACTGCCCACACCCGCCCAGGTGGTCAACGGCCTTCCCCAGGGGCGCATCGATCCCTTTGCGCCGGTGGCCAGTGCTGTGGCCACCACCGATGGCTCTGGTAAACCCCGTGCCACCGCCAAGGCGCCCCTGCAGCCGCCCGAAGGCTTCAGTTTCAGCGGGGTGCTCAGCATCCATGGCAAGGCCCAGGCACTGGTGCAGGTGGCTGGTCAGACGGGCCCCCTCTGCGTCGGTCCCCGCGGTTTCTGTCTTGGATCGGGCATTGCCCCCCTGCTGCCCTCCGGCTGGACGGTGACTTCCATCAATGTGGCCTATGGCCTGCTGAGCCTGAGCCAGGGCGGCCAGAGCCTCACCCTCAGTCTCTGAGGGCCCGCCCGCTCGCCTCCACCAGGCCGGCCAGATCGTGGGGGGAGGCCTCCGCCTCCAGCCGCCCTAGCAGCTCGCGGCACACCAGGCTGGTCTGGGGGCCGATGGACACCACGGCCACCCCCTTCAGCTGATCTCTCCAGCTGAGGCCGAAGGATTGTTCGAGCATCGAACAGGTGTGCCGCACCGTTTTGCCGCTGCTGAAGGTGATCGCCGCCACCCGCCGCTGCTCCAGCGCCGCCAGGGCCGCCGTTGGCAGGCCGGGCGGACAGCGGGACTCGTAGGCGGCCACCTCCACCACCCGGGCTCCCGCCGCCGCGAACGCTTCGGCCAGCACCGTTCGTCCACCGCTCTGCACCCGGGGCAGCAGCAGCCTCAGGCCCCAGCCGGAAACGGGAAAGTTTTCCAGCAGGCTGTCGGCCACGAACTCCGGCGGCACGAAGTCCGCCCCGGCCCCCAGCTCCTCCAGCCGGGCGGCGGTCTTCCTGCCCACCGCAGCGATCTTCAGGGTCCGGGGGCGGTGGGCCAGGCCCAGTCCTCGCCTGCCCAGTCGGGCCTGCACCGCCTCCACCCCATTGGCGCTGGAGAAGACCAACCAGTGGAAGGCCTCCCACTCCGCCAGGGCGTCATCGAGGGGGCCCCATTCGTCCGGGGGACCGATCACCAGGGCGGGCAGATCAAGCACCTGGGCGCCCGCAGCCTCAAACAACCGGCGGGCTTCCCCCAGTTGGTGCTCAGCCCGGGTCACGGCGATGCAGCGCCCCTGGAGGGGTTGCGCCCCGGGGACCGCTGGCGTTGCGCCCATGCTCACGCCTCCAGCTTCACCATGGCCCCGGCCTGGGCTCTGAGTTGTTGGGCCTCCTGATGGCGGCCCTGGCTCACCAGGAGTTCGATGGCCCGGCGAAAGCTGGCGCGGGAGGCATCGATGTTGCCCCCCAGCAACTGGGCCACCGCCAGGTTCTGGTGGGCTTCGGGGTGGTCGGGTGCCCGTTCAATTGCCCGTGCGTAGGCCGTCAGGGCGGCGGCGATGTCCCCCTGGCGGCGCCGGATTAGTCCCAGGTTGTACCAGGCCAGGGCCACCTCGGGGGCCACGGCCGTGGCGGTTTCCGTGAGCCGGCCGGCCTCCTCGAGTCGATCGTGCTGCAGCAGCAGTGCCGCCAGGTTGAGGCGAGCCGCCAGGGTCAGCCGGGGGATGAGGGGCAGCTCCAGGGCCTGGCGGTAAAGGGCTTCAGCGGTGGCGGGATCGCTGTCGTCGTTGGCGATGGCCAGGTGCAGCAGCAGCTCGTAGCGCTCGGGGTGGGCGCTGGCGGGGCAATGCTCCAGCCCCAGGTTCAGCAATTCCAGCCCACTTTGGCGGTTGCCTTCGCTGATCTCCAGGCCTCCGAGCTTGGCGCAGACGTAGGGATCGGTGGGCCGTTGGCGTAGTTCCCGCTCCATGGCCTTGCGCAGCCGCCGGGCCTTGTCGCCGCTGGCGATCAGCTCGGGGCGGTAGCCCCCATGCAGCAGGGCCGGCTCGGTGCAGTCGGCCAGCCGCCAATGGGGCTCGGTCACCAGCAGCTCTGCCACGCTGTCGTCGACCATGGCGTGGTATTCCCGGCTCCAGTGGATGGCTGGATGGCGCCGGAACAGGCGGCTGACACTCGAGTAAGGCGATTGGCGGGAGCCGAGCTCATGGCGCAGCAGGTTGATCAGCAGCACGTCGGGCTGGGCCATCAGCGCCCGCAGGGGCGCGCGGGCCTCCGGCCGCAGCACCTCGTCGGCGTCGAGCACCAGCACCCAATCGCCCCGAACCCACTCCAGGGCCTGGTTACGGGCGGGGGCGAAATCCCCCGGCCAGGGGATTTCGTGCACCGTGGCCCCGTGCTCCCGGGCAAGGGCGACGGTGCCATCGCGGGAACCCGTGTCCACGATCACCATCTCATCGACGAACCCCTTGACCGCCTCCAGGCAGGGTCCGAGGCGTTCCGCCTCGTCCCGCACGATCATCGAGAGGCTGAGCATGGCGGTATCCGGGATCGGCTGAGGCTAGTGGCTACCGCCCGGCGAATCAGTCGGTGAAGCCCCCCTCCAGGCCCCCTTGGCCCAGGCCCAGCCGCTCCAGGGCCGCCGCCTGGGCCAGGGGGGTCTGGGAGAAGCTGTGGGCGCCGGGCACCCCTTGGGCCAGCAGGGGCCCCAAGGTCTCCCATAGGTAGGGGCTGCCGTAGACCACCACGGCGGCGAGCCGGCGGGCCGTCTGGAGTTGGGTCACCACGGCCCCCCAGGGTTCCTCGCCGCCGGCGCTGCCGCGGAAGGGGTTGCCGCGCACGAACAGCTGCAGCAGCACCGGTCCGGGGGGTAGCCGTTCGAGCGCCAGGGGGGCGGCCGGATCGGAGGCCCAGGGGCTTGGGCCGCGGCCGTCGATCAGGCAGGGGATGTAGCCGATTGAGGCGGGCCGCTGCAGGGCCGGGGCCATCAGGGGCAGAAACGGCGCCGCCAGGGCGTTGTCCAGGCGAATCAGGTTGAGGCCGGGGCCAGGGGGGAGCGACGGCTGCCCGACCAACGCGAACTCCAGGCCGATGTCCACCAGCTCCCGCTCCAGGGAAGGGTCGGCGTCTGCTTCTCGGTTGGCTAACTGATCGAGGTCAGCGAGCATCCCTGCCGCCCCTGCTGGAGCCCCCTGTCTTGCCGGACCCAGCCGATCCAGGGCGCCCTGGCGGCGTTGCAGGCTGGCCTCCAGCCGTTGCCGGGGAATTCGCCCCGATTCCACCGCTGTGGCCACGGCCTCGATGGCGGCACGGGCCTCGCCGGGCATCAGCAGCAGGTCCGCTCCTGCTTCGAAGGCCAGCAGGGCCGCCTCGCCGGGTCCGTGATGGGCGGCGATCGCCTCCATCACCAGGGCATCGGTGACGATCAGCCCCTCGAAACCGAGGTCGCGTCGCAGCAGGCCTTCGAGCACGGCCGGCGACAAGGTGGCAGGTCTTTCGGCATCCAGGAGCGGCAGATGGAGGTGGGCGGTCATCACCGCCGCCACCCCCGCCGCGATCGCCTGGCGGAAAGGGGGCAACTCCACCGCCTCCAGCCGCTGGCGGTCGTGGGGAAGGCAGGGCAGTTCCAGGTGGGAGTCGCTGCTGGTGTCGCCGTGGCCTGGGAAATGCTTGGCGCAGCAGAGCACCCCCTCCGCTTGGGCCCCCCGCAGGAAGGCGGCCGCCAGGGCCCCTGCGGTGGCGGGATCCTCGCCCCAGGCCCGCACATTGATCACCGGGTTGGCCGGGTTGTTGTTGACGTCGCAGACGGGCCCCAGCACCCAGTTGAGCCCCAGCAGACGGGCCTCTCGGCCGGTGCACTGGCCATAGCGCTCTGCCAGGGCCAGGGCCCGCTGGGGCTCGCGCCCGTGCAGCCGCCCCAGCGCTAGGGGCGGCACCAGCCATCGGGCCCCTTCGAAGCGCTGGCCCACCCCCTCCTCCACATCGGCGCAGAGCAGCAGGGGGCCGTCGGCCCAGCCCTGCAACTGGTTGCAGCGCAACCGCAGCTCGGCGCCGCTCCCCCCCAGCAGGATCACACCGCCCACGCCTTTGCCCAGCAAGCTGCGCAATTCAGAGTTGGGGAGCTCCCAGCGGGGGTAGCGGCGTTGGCCATCGCTCCGGTGGCCACTGGCGCGGACCACCACCAGGCTGGCCACCTGATGGCGCAGTTCCCGGGCGGCGTCCTCAGGCGGTTGGGTCATCGATCTCGCCGTCTCCGTCGTCTGAGCCGTCGGGAATGGGTCCCCGCTCCTGCCGCTGCTGCTCCAGCTGGTTGAGCAGGCCCAACACGCTTGTGCCCTTCTCGAGGCTGCGGTCCAGTTGGAAAATGACTTCGGGGGTGCGGCGCATGTTCAGTCGCCGGCCCAGTTCCCCTTTCACATAGGGGGCCGCCGAGATCAGGCCCGCCAAGGCCTCGTTGCGCACCTCCTCGCTGCCGTAGATGCTCACGTAGATCTTGCAGTGCTGCATGTCGCCGGCTAGGTCGACGGTGGTGACGCTGACCATGCCGAGACCAACCCTCTCGTCCTTGATGCCGGTGACCAGCAATTCACTGATCTCGCGGCGAATCAGTGCCGCCACCCGCTCCACCCTGCGGCCCTGTGCCATGGCTAAGCCAGCGGTGCTGCAGGGTTCACCATGGCACGCAGCACCAGCACCAGGCTGATCAGACCGCTGACCGTCGCGCCAATCAGCGCCACGGCTGTCACGGGATTGCGGGCACGGCTCAGCAGCGGTTCCAGCACCGAATTGAGCACCCCCAGCCCCACGGCCACCAGGTAACGCGGATAGCGCGTCACGTTGAGGAGAAAGTCCTTCATGGCCGGGGCAACAGCGGCGGTGCGAGCGTGCTGGCTACTCTGCCGTCCAAAGGGCCATCCTGCTGATGCTGGAGCTTCACCAGTTCCGACACTCCGCCTTCTGCGAGAAGGTGCGTCTCATCTTGGCGGCCAAGCAACTTCCCTACACCGTGGTGGAGGTGGCTCCAGGCCTTGGCCAGTTGGAGTTGTTCAGGCTGTCTGGCCAAAAGCAGGTGCCCGTGCTGGTGGACGGGGGTGAGGTGATCGCCGACTCCACTGCCATTGCCCTGCATCTGGAACGGGCCCACCCCGAGATTCCCCTGGTGCCCCCAGAGAGCCCTGAGCAGTCCGTCGAGCGGGCCAGGGTGCTTCTGCTCGAAGACTGGGCCGACACCGCCCTTGCGGCCGGTGCCCGTTTGGCCCTGCTGCAGGCGGCCATGGCCGACCCTGTGCTGCGATCGGCCCTGTTGCCTGATTCCACCCCCGATCTGCTGCGCTCCCTGGTGGGGGCCCTGCCGGGGGATCTGCTCTCCGGGGTGGGCCAGGTGATGGGCCGCAGCCAGGGCCAGCAGCTGCAGGCCAACCTGGAGCAGTTGGCCACTCTGGTGACTGACCAGGGTTACCTCGTGGGCCAGCGGCTGACCCTGGCGGATCTGGCGGTGGCGGCCCAGTTGTCGCTGCTGAAGTTCCCCGCCAGTGCCGGCGCGCCCCTGGCCGGACGGGGCGTGCCCGGAGTGGCCGATTCGCTGCTGCTCGAGCCGCTCTTCCTCTGGCGTGATCGCCTTTACGAGGAAGTGGGCCGCGCCTGAGCATCCCCTGAGCCCTTGCCATGTCTGACCCCCTTTTGCGCGAACTCGACCACTACGTGGTGCTGGAGCCGGGAGCTGAGGAGCGCATCCTCACGGCCGAGGAAACCCTGGCCTGGCTTGGGGGCCTGCTGGCGTCCCTACCCGAGCCCCCTTTTGATCTGGTGGATCAGGTCACCGCTGCCCTTCAGGCCCAACGATTGCTCGACACGGCCTGCGAACTGGAGTTGGAGCCAGGCCAGGTGGTGCAGTGGTTCGCGGTGCGCCTGGAGCCGCCCGGCAGCTGATTCCTAGAGCTCAGGCGATGGGGTGGGGCCATCCGGATCTGGGGGCCTGGGCCGCTCCTTGAGCACCCCAGGCAAGGCCGCGAGCACCTGCTGGGCCACCTCTTGCGGGGAGCCCCCGCCCTGAACCACATGCAAATCCGCATGGGCGTAGAGCGGTCGCCGCTGTTCCAGCAGCTCCTCCAGCCGCTTCTCCGGGTCTGCCACCGCCAGCAGGGGCCGGGGGGTGGGATCGGCCCGCAGCCGCTCCAACAGCAGCTCCGAGGGGGCATCGAGCCAGATCACCACCCCGTTGTGAAGATGGCCCCAGTTCTCCGGCCGCGTCACCACGCCTCCGCCGGTGGCCACCACCAGCGAATGCCAGGTGGAGATGCGGTTCAGCACGGCGCTCTCCAGCTGCCGGAAACCCGCCTCGCCCTCCCGTTCGAAGAGCTCGGCAATGCCACATCCGGCCACCCGCTCGATGCTGGTGTCGGCATCGAGGAAGCGGTAGCCCAGGGCCTCCGCCAGGGGGCGCCCCACGGCGCTTTTACCGGCACCCATCATCCCCACCAGGTAGAGGTTGAGACCCTGGAGTCGGCGGCGCAGGTCAACGGCTCCGGGCTGGACCGATTCGGCCATGGGCAGTTGCATCCTGCCTAGGATGTTGCCTCACTATCCAGCGCGTGATGACGGCAGCGGCTGCCCACGGTGAAGGCAGGGCCTGCGTGATCACCCGGCGGGCCACCTTCAGCTCCAGCCACCTTTATTGGTTGCCGGAGCTGAGCCCTGAGGAGAACCACGCCCGTTTCGGCCGCTGCAGCCTGGCTCCCGGCCATGGCCACAACTACGAGCTGGTGGTCGCCATGGCGGGTGGGCTCGACGCCGATGGCATGGTGCTCAACCTCTCCGACGTCAAGCACGCCATCCGGCGGGAGGTCACCGATCCCCTCGACTTCCGCTTCCTCAATGAGGTCTGGCCGGAGTTCAATCTCGCCACTCCGGAGGGATCGCTGCCCACCACCGAGGCCCTGGCCCAGGCGATCTGGCGGCGGCTGTCGCCCCACCTGCCGCTCACGGGCCTGCGCCTCTACGAACAATCCACTCTCTGGGCCGACGTGCTCGGCAATCCCATGGAAGCCTTCCTCTCGATCCGCACCCACTTCGCCGCTGCCCACCGCCTGGCTCGCCCGGAGCTCTCGGCTGAGGAAAACGACGCCATCTATGGCAAGTGCGCCAGGCCCCATGGCCATGGCCACAACTACCTGCTCGATGTGACCGTGCGGGGCGCGATCGATCCCCGCAGCGGCATGGTCTGCGACCTGGCGGAGCTGCAGCGGTTGGTCGATGAGCTGGTGGTGGAACCCTTCGATCACACCTTCCTCAACAAGGACGTGGCCCATTTCGCCACCTGCGTGCCCACGGCCGAGAACATCGCCCTGCACATCGTCGATCTGCTGACCGCGCCGATCGCCGCCACCGGCGCCCGCCTCCACAAGGTGCGCCTGCAGGAAAGCCCCAACAACGCCGCCGAGGTCTTCGCCGAATCCCCGCAACTCGAGATGCGGCCGCCCGCCCTGGAGGCCCTGGTCGCGGTTTGATCCGGCTTGTGCTGGCCATCAGTCTCGATGGCCGGCTTGCTCCCCCCGAGGGCGGTGCTGCCCAGTTGGGCGGGGCCGGGGATCGGGCCGTGTTGGAGGAAGCCCTCGCCTGGGCGGACGGGGCCCTGATCGGCGCAACGACTTTGCGGTTGCATGGCTCCACCTGCCTGATCCGTCGCCCGAAACTGCTGGCCCAGCGGCGCCAGGACGGACGGGATGACCAGCCCGTAGCCCTGGTGGTCAGCCGAGGTGGCGGCTTTGATCCAGGCCTGGCTTTTTTTCGTCAGCCCCCCAGGCGCTGGCTGCTGGCCCCTGAAGGCACCAGCGCTTTCGGCTTTGAGCGCAGCCTTCCCCTTGCCCCATGGCCAGGGCTGTTGGAGCGGCTCGCTGGGCTGGGCCTCCACCGCCTGGTGCTGCTGGGTGGCGCCCAACTGGCCGCCAGCCTGCTGGCGGAGGATCTGGTGGACGAGCTGCAGCTCACCCTTTGTCCCCGGTTGCTGGGGGGCACCCACGGCTGGTTGCCCCCTTCAGTCGCCCTGTCATCGGCGGATTGGGAGCTGCAAGAGCACCGTCCCCTGGGCCAGGGGGAGTTGCTGCTGCGCTACCGCAGGCTTCCGCTCAGCTCGGCGGCGGACGATCCCCTGGCGGCGTTTCCCCGCCCTGGGGCGGCGGGAAGCGGTGCTGCAGGAAGCGGCGCTGCAGATCCTTGAGGGAGACGTCCCGCAGGCTGTCCGGCGGCAGGTTGAGCAACCGGGCCACGCAACGCTTGATCACCGCCTCGCTGTCGTCCCCCACCCGGCCGGAGAGCAACTCGCTGATGACACCGATGCTGCGCCCGCTGCTGTCGATTTCGTTGACCAGGCAGGCGCTGGCGGGGGCCGCCAACTGCTGGCAGGGTTTCTGAAGGCTCTCCGCCAGGGTGGGTTGCCCTCCGGAGGCGGCCTGGACGCACAGTCGCCCGAGGTGCTGCTCCAGTTGGGGCCGCATCATCAGCAGCAGGGGGCGCATCAGCCCCGCCCGGGCGGGGGGCGGCACCAAAAGGCCCAGAGCGATCAGGGCGGTGGTTAGCGTTGCTGCCCACGGGGTACGCCCCCTTCCCCTGCCCCTGAATGGCTGAGTTGCAGGCCCGCTGGCACCGGTCCATGGCGGAGTTTCCCCAGGGGCCATGGCAGGAGCTTGTCGCGGCGTCGGGCCTTCCCTTCTACTCCTGGAACTGGCTCCATGGTCTGGAGACGTCGGGGAGCATCACGGCCCGCGAGGGCTGGCAGCCCATGCATCTGGGGCTGTGGCGGGGCGAACAGTTGGTGGCTGCGGCGCCGCTTTATCTCAAGGGCCACAGCTACGGCGAGTTCGTCTTCGACCATGCCTTCGCCCAGCTCGCCGGCCAGCTGGGCCAGCGTTACTACCCCAAGTTGCTGGGCATGAGCCCCGTCAGCCCGGTGCAGGGGTACCGGTTCCATGTGGCCCCTGGCGAGGAGGAGGCTCCGCTCACGGCCCTGATGTTCCGGCTGATCGAGGACTTTTGCCGCCAGAACGGCATCCTCAGCTGCAATCTGCTGTCGGTGGATCCAGCCTGGTTGCCCTTGGCGGAGGCCGCCGGCTGGGCCCGCTGGCTGAACCAGCGCAGCGAATGGACCAACCCAGGCTTCGCCAGCTTCGATGACTACCTGGCGGGGTTCAATGCCAACCAGCGCCGCAACATCAAACGGGAGCGCCGGGCGGTTGCCGAGGCGGGGCTCACGCTCACACCGCTGGTGGGGGAGGCCATCAGCGAGGCGATGCTGCTGCGCATGCATCGCTTCTACGCCGACCACTGCAGCCGCTGGGGTGCCTGGGGCAGCAAGTATCTCCGTGAAGACTTTTTTCTCTATGCCCATGGGCACCTGCTTGAGCAGCTGGTGTTGTTCAGTGCCCACCGGGGCGATCCCACTGAGCCGGTGGCGATGTCACTCTGCGTCCACAGCGAAGACGCCCTCTGGGGCCGCTACTGGGGCAGCGACGTCGATCTGGAGAACCTCCATTTCGAGACTTGTTATTACGCGCCCATCGCCTGGGCGATCGAGCGGGGCCTGCGTCGCTTCGATCCCGGGGCCGGCGGCAGCCACAAGCGGCGGCGCGGCTTTCTGGCTGAACCCCAGATCAGCCTGCATCTGTGGACGGAGCCGGCCTTTGACACCATCGTTCGCCGCTGGCTGCCTGAGGCCAACGCCCGGCAGCTTGAGGAGATCGAGGCGGTCAACGCCGAACTGCCCTTCAGCCGCCCGCCTGTGGGGCTGGAGGCCCCTGCTTAGCATCGTCGAATGGCCGCTTTCAACTCTGCCCAACGCCAGCAGCTCGATGGGGCCCTCTCCCAGCGCTTCATCGAGCTCGATCCGGCTGGCTATTTCCTGATCCGCCTCGATGCGGAGGCCGGGGAGCTGGTGGCCGAGCACTTCAGCAACGGCATCAATGATCAGGGCCTGGCCACCGATCCCGACAGCGGTGAGGTGCTGAGTTGCCGGGGTGGCGCACCAAGGGCACCCGTTACGGTCTATCGGGGCCGATCAGCCAAGGAATTGGGCATGGCCCTCACCGAAGGGGAGGGTCCTCTACCCCTGAGCCGCCTCGACCATGCGCTCTACCTGGGTCGGGAGTTTCAGAAGGCTGAAGCTTGTCTGCAGAGCGGCCAGGACTACGTGCAGGATTGAGACAGGCTCAATTGATCCTTGGGACCGGCGCCTAACGGCCGGGGTGCTCAGGCAGGCTGAAGCTCCCGGCTCGGTTTCGCTGGCTCCCTGGGGGGATCGGGGGGCAACGAGGCCAGCTGCTCCTGGATTTCCCGGGTCACGATGCTCCGGTACTCCTGGAAATGCTCGTTGTGGGCCAGGGTCACCAGGAACTGTTCAAGGGTTTTGGGGTTGCGGCGCGCCACGGTGAGCAGGCTGCTCCAGAAACGCCAACGGGTATCGCGCACGATGCCTTGGCGCCAGATCACGATTGCCAGGGCGCGCACATCGGTGAGGGGCGGCAGGGCTGGTTTGTCAGACTTTTCGGGGCGATAGAAGGCCGTCCACCGTGGCTCGCCCATCTTGAGGTAGTAGTGCTTCACCCGGTCGATGTAGGCGTTGGGCTCATAGAGCCGGCAGAACGCATCCACGTATTCGTTGGCGATATCGCGGATGGGCCGGGTGGGCACGAAGTTGAGCAGGTTGGTCTGGTTCACCCCCTTGGCGTCAGCCTTCTCCTCGATCAGTCGGCCCTCCTTCTCCAGGCGATGCCATAGGCCGGTGTTGGGAAGGGCCTGCAGCATGCCCATCATGGCGGCGGGGATGCCGGTGTTGCTCACGAAGCGCACGATCCGATCGCCGGCGCCGCTCTTCTCCCCATCGAAACCAATGATGAAACCCGCCATCACCCTGATCCCGTAGGAGGTGATCCGATCCACGGATTCCTCAAGCGAACTGCGGGTGTTCTGGTGTTTGCCGGCCACCGATAGGCTGGCCTCATCGGGGGTTTCGATGCCGAGGAACACCGCCTCAAAGCGGGCCTCGGCCATCATTCGCATCATCTCCTCATCGGCGGCAAGATCCACCGACGCCTCGGTGGTGAAGGAGAAGGGATAGCCGTGATCGATTTGCCAGTGCTTGATTGCCGGCAATAGCAACTTGGCGTTGCGTTTGTTGCCGATGAAGTTGTCGTCGACCAGGAAGATGGCGCGGCGCCAGCCCAGGTCGTAGAGGCGCTGCAGCTCCGCCACCAGCTGGTCGGGCGTCTTGGTGCGGGGTTTGCGGCCGTAGAGAACGATGATGTCGCAGAACTCGCACTGGAACGGGCAACCGCGCGAGAACTGAACGCTCATCGAGTCGTAGGCGTCGAGCTCCAGCAGATCGAAGCGCGGAATGGGTGTACCCGTGACATCGGGCTTCACCCCATTGGAGCTGAAGCGTCCGCTGGATTCACCGCGCTCAATCGCTTCGATGAACATCGGCAGCGTGATCTCCCCCTCATCGAGGATCTTGAAATCCACCAGATCCAGCTCCGGTGCATCCGGGGTGGAGCTGGCGAAGGGGCCCCCCACCGCCACCGGCAGCCCGCGGGCCTTGGCCTTGGCGATCTGCCGCTGCATGTCTTCTTTCTGGACGATCATCCCGGAGATGATCACCAATTCCGCCCAGTCCCATTCCTCGTCGCTGACCTCGCGAACGTTGCGATCCGCCAGCTTCATCTCCCAGCTCTGGGGCAGCAGCGCCGCCACCGTGACCAGGCCGAGCGGCGGCAGCAGCACCTTGCGGTTCACCAGCTCGAGAATCTTCTCGTAGCTCCAGAAGGTTTTCGGAAATTCCGGGTAGATGAACAGGGCGCGCATGCCGTCCTGGATAGGTGGATTCAATGGTCGGCTGGCCCGCTTGATGGGGGGCAACAGCTTTGGAGTCATGGGTCCACCCTAGGCCTGTCCCCCCGGGCGGTGGCCGGTTTCTGCTCTAATGACTTGGTTGTGTTCCTTCGACAACCATGGACGTGGCGCTCTATTTCGGTCTGGTGGCCGGCGGTTTGGCGGCGGCGGCTGTGATTGCCGGTGTGCTGCGGGGCATTCGCCTGATTTGAAGCGGTTTCGTTGATCCGCTTGCTCTCCAAATCCGTGCGACCGCCTGGGCCTTCGCTCAGGTGGTTGCGGGAGCCAAGCGGCGGCGCCCATTCCAGGCCAGCTCCCATACCCCTAGGGCCAGGCCCAGGCTCCCTAGAAGGGCAAAGGTGCCCTGCAGGCCAATGCTGAGGCTCAGGCTGGCGGCCAGCAGCCCGCTTAACCCGCCGCCGCCGAGGAAGGCGATCTGACCCAGGCCCGCCATCCGGCCCCGCAGCACCACCGGAGCGGCCACCTGGGTGATCAGATTGCTTCCAGCCAGCAGGCCTGCGGTACCGGCACCGATCAGCAGCGCCATCGCCAGGCTGAACAGCTGGTTGGGGGCCAGGGCCATGCCCAACTGGGCCAGGGCCGTCAGCAGCGTGCACACCCCCAGCAGCACGCCAGGCCGCCGGCTCAGCCAGGTGCTGTTGCGCTGCAAAAGCACGCCGCCGCTGATGCTGCCCACGGCGATCACGCTGGTGAACAGCCCCAGGTCCTGGGGGCTGGAACCAACCAGATGGGCGGCCATCAGCGGGGCCAGGCCGGGGTGGAAGAAGCCCACCAGGCAGGCGAAGCCTGTGAACAGCAGCACGTGGCGCAGGCCGCCGCCGCACTCGCGCCAGGCGGTGCCCAGGGAGGCACCGCGGCCGCCCGAACTGCGTTGTTCCCGATCCCGATGGGGGTTCAGCAGCCAGATCACCGTCGCCACCGGCAGCAGATAGCTGGCCGCATCGATGGTCAGGGCGGCCGTGGGGCCCGTCAGGGCCAGCAACCAGCCGCCAAGGGGTGGGCCCACCAGCTTGCCCACGTTGAACACCACCGAAAAGCTGGTCAGGTAGGGCGCCAGTTGGGCCGGTTCATCCACCAGCAAGGCGCAGTACTTGTTGCGAGCGGTGAGCTCAAAGGAACTGGCCAGCCCCACCGCCAGGGTGCTCAGCAGCAGCAGGGTCACCTGGGCCCCGCCCCTCAGCAGTGGGATGGCGATGGCCCCGAGGGAGGCGCCCGCCACCAGGCACCATTGGGCCCGAATGAGGATCCGCTCGCAGCCGATCCGATCGGTCCAGACGCCGGCCAGGCCGCTTACCAGCAGCGATGGCAGGGCGATGGCGGCGAAATGCAGGGCCAGCATCAGAGGGTTGTGGGTCCCGTTCATCAGGATCCAGCCCTTGGCGGTCAGACCTGCGAAGGACCCCGCCGTGGAGAGGCCGGAGGCGATCAGGAACGTGGTGCGCTGATGGCGGAGGATCCAGCCCATCAGGTGGGTCAAGCCTCGCCCCGGAGGCTGGTCACCGCATCGTTCACCATGGCTTTCGCCCCCACCACCACGCCCTCCAGGTCGTAGGTGTGGGCTGCGGTGAGGCGAACCGGCACCAGGGTGCCCGGGGCTGCGCTCAGGCCCCCTTCGCCGGGCCGCACCCGCACTTCGCCATCCACATCCGGGGCAAAGCGGGCGCAGCGGCCCAGCATCTCCCCGTTGCTGGGGTTCTCCTGTTCGATCAGCACATCCACGATCCGCCCCACCCAGGTCTGGTTGCGCTCCTGGGCGATCGGCTGTTGCAGCTCCATCAACCGACGGCGGCGCTCCTGGGCCACCTCGCTCGCCACGGGATCGGGCAAATCGGCGGCCGCGGTGCCCTCCTCGGGCGAGAAGGTGAACACCCCCACGTGGTCGAAGCGTTGCTCGGCCACGAAGTCGAGCAGATGCTGGAAGTGCTCCTCGGTTTCTCCCGGGAAGCCGACGATGAAGGTGGTGCGCAGGATCGCGTCGGGCAGTTCGGTGCGAATGCGCTGCAGCAGGCCACCGGTCACCCCGGTCTGCCAGGGGCGGTTCATGGCCCGCAGCACCTCGGGGTGGCTGTGCTGCAGGGGCAGATCCAGATAGGGCAACACGTTGGCCACCTCCCGGTAGGCCGAGAGCACCTCAGGGGTGAGGCCGGTGGGGTAGGCGTAGTGGACCCGGATCCAGGGGATCTCCACCTCGCCGAGGGCCCGCAGCAGTTCCGCCAGCTGGGGTTTGCCGTAGAGGTCGAGGCCGTAGTTGGTGGTGATCTGGCTGATCAGAATCAGCTCCTTGACCCCCTGGGCGGCCAGTTGTTGGGCCTCAGCCACGATCGATTCGATCGTTCTGGAGCGCTGGTCGCCCCTGAGCTTGGGAATGATGCAGAAGGCGCAGCGGTAGTCGCAGCCCTCGGCCACCTTCAGATAGGCCACGGCCTCGGAGGTGGTGCGATAGCGGGGCAGATGCTCGTCGGCCACAAAGGTGGGAACGGCGCTCACCTGGTTCACCCGTTCGCCCGCCTCCACCCGCTCCAGCACACTGACGATGTGCTGGTAGTCGCCCGTGCCGACGATGGCCTTGGCCTCCGGCAGGGAATCCAGCAGTTCCTCTTGGAAGTGCTGGGCCAGGCAGCCGGCGATGATCAGTTCCTTGCCCTGCTCGGCCAGCTCCACCAGGGTGCGCACCGATTCTTCGCGGGCGTCCTGAATGAAGCTGCAGGTGTTCACCACCACCACCGACGCTTCGCTCTCATCGGCGCTGACGCCATAGCCAGCCGAGGCCAGCAGACCGAGCATGTGTTCGGTGTCCACCCGGTTCTTTTCGCAACCCAGGTGGGCGAAGGCCACCGTGGGTCGGTTGCGGGCGGTGGGCGTGCCGGAGGCTGCGGTCATGGCTGGGCGGGTTGATCCATCACCCTATGGGAGAAGAGGTAACGATTCGAGCCATGACCACCCCCTGGCGCCAGCTGTTCCCCCAGCCCTGTCCCCTGATCGGGGTGGTGCATCTCCAGCCCCTGCCGGGGGCACCTCTGTGGGCGGGGGATCTGGAGGCCGTGCTCCGGGCAGCTCTGGCCGATGTCGAGGCTTACCTGGAGGGCGGTGCCGATGGCTTGATCGTCGAGAACTTCGGGGATGTTCCGTTCTGGGGCGATCGGGTGCCCCCGGAGACGGTGGCGTCGATGGCCCGCATCGCCACCGCCGTGGTGGCCCGCTCGCCGGTGCCGGTGGGCATCAATGTGCTCCGCAACGACGCCCTGGCTGGCCTGGCCATCGCCCAGGCCAGCGGTGCCCGCTTCATCCGGGTGAACGTGCTTACCGGCGCCACCGTCACCGACCAGGGGCTCCTGCAGGGCCCGGCGGCGGAATTGTTGCGCCGCCGCCGCCTGCTGGGGGCCGATGGGGTGCGGATCCTGGCGGATGTGCTGGTGAAGCATGGCGCCCCCCTGGCGCCCCTGGCCATGGGGGAGGCCGTCCGGGATGTGCTGGCCCGGGGCGGGGCCGACGGGGTGATCGTTTCGGGTAGCGGCACGGGCCGTGCCACGGACCCCGGGGATCTCGAGCAGGCGCGCGGGGCCGTCGCCGGAGCTCCGGTGCTGATTGGCAGCGGCGCCACGGTTGAAACCATGGCAACCCTGGCGGCCCGCTGCGATGGGGTCATCGTCGGTACGGCCCTGAAACACGGTGGCGTTTTGGATCAACCGGTGGATCCACGGCGGGTGCGGGATCTCAAGCGGGTGCTGCCACAATCCCCCTAGCGACGTCGAACCCCTTGACCACGAATCGCTTGAACACCCGCCTGGGCAGCCGGCGCCGCGGCGCTGACCTGGGGCCCCGCTGGGTGCGGGTGGTGATGGCCGTGCTGGCCACCGTCGGTGCGATCGACACGGGCGCGATCACCCTCAAGAAATGGGGTGTGCTGGGCGCCCTGACCTGCGCGAAGGATGGTTTCTTCGGTTGCAACGGCTGCGAGAAGGTGCTCGCCAGTGGCTGGGGCACCGTCCTGGGCCAGCCCCTCTCCCTGTTTGGCTTCCTGGCCTACGCCTCCGTGTTGGTCCTGGCGGTGCTGCCGTTGGTGCTCCAGGGGGAGGCTCGGAACAAGTTCATCCAGCCGAGTTGGTGGGGCCTGTTCCTGACCAGCACCGGCATGGCCGTATTCAGTTCCGTGCTGATCGGCGTGATGCTCTTCGCCATCAAGGACTGCTGTCCGTTCTGCATCCTCTCGGCGGTGCTCAGCCTGTCGTTGTTCGTGCTCACCCTGATCGGCGGGGATTGGGAGGACCGGGGCCAGTTGGTGTTCCGTGGCATCCTCCTGGCCCTGGTCGTCGGCCTGATCTCCCTGGGATGGGCGGCTTCGGTGGGCCGCCCCGATGCCGTGGCAACCCGGGGGGTGCCCATTCCCGTCGTTCGGGAAAGCACCCCGCAAACCCTGGCCCTGGCGGAACACCTGGAGCAGGCGGGGGCGGTGATGTACTCCGCCTGGTGGTGCCCCCACTGCCACGAGCAGAAGGAATTGTTCGGCAAGCAGGCCACCGCCAAGCTGAAGATCGTGGAGTGTGCGCCCGACGGGGTGAACAACCAGCGGGCCCTCTGCGAGCAGAAACAGATCGAGGGCTTCCCCAGCTGGGAGATCAAGGGCTCGCTGACTTCCGGGGTCAAGACCCTCAAGGAGCTGGCCAAGCTCAGTGGCTATCAGGGGGCGGTGGCTCCCTGATAGCCACTGAGGGGGGCGGTGGCGATCGCCGCGCCCCGTTGCTGCATGGTGTGCCTGGTCCAAAACGGTTGGGCGGCTGGGGCGTCGAGGCGGTAGTGGCCTCCCCTGCTCTCCTGACGGAAGTCAGCCGCCTCCATCAACAGCTGGGCCAGGATCAGCTGCTGACGGAGTTCGTGCTGCTCCAGCAGCCCCTCGGCCGTTTTGGGGTCCAGCTCCATTTGTTGCCCCGGGGTGGGCCCCTCCGCCAGTCCCCAGGCGCTGGCCGCAGGGGCCGTGGGATCCGCCCACGGGCGCAGCAGCTGAAGGGCTTGGCGCAGGTCCGCGCCCTGCCGCTCCACCCCCGCCACCCTCCAGCAGAGCTGTCGCAGGTTCTCTAGGGACATCCCGGCGGCAACCGCGTTGGGCGTGGCTGCCACGGACTGCCCTTGGCGGATGGGTTCTTGGTCGGGACCAGAAGGTGTCCCGGCGAGATCAATCCTTCCCAGCTGGCGCGCGAACACCAGGCATTCCATCAGGGAGTTGCTGGCCAGGCGGTTGGCGCCGTGCACACCGGTACAGGCCACCTCCCCCACGGCGTAGAGACCCCTGAGGCTGGTGGCGGCTGAGAGTGCGGTGCTGACGCCGCCCATCCAGTAGTGGGCCGCCGGGGCGACGGGCACTGGCTCAGTGCAGGGATCAAGGCCCAGCTCTCGGCAGCGCCGCAGAATTGTGGGGAACTGGCGTTCCAGCCTCCCGTTCCCCACGGGCCGCAGATCCAGCCAGACGTGATCCAGCCTCTGGTTCTGCATGCAGCGAACCAGGGCGCGGCTCACCTGATCCCGTGGCGCCAAATCGCCCCCGGCCAGCTGGCTCACCGGGCTGTGGCCCCGGCCGTCCACCAGGCGTGCCCCCTCACCACGCACGGCTTCTGAGATCAGGAAATGGGGGGCCCCCGGCAGCATCAGGGCGGTGGGATGGAACTGCACGAACTCCAGATCGCGCAGTTTCGCCCCCGCCTGCCAGGCCATCACCACACCGTCGCCGGTGGCCTGGGGCGGGTTGGTGGTGTTGGCGAAGAGATGGCCGCCGCCGCCACTGGCCAGCACCACGGCGCCCGCCCGCAGCCAACGCAGCCGGGTGCCCTCCAGCACCAGCACACCGCAGCAGCGCTCGCCTTCCACCCAGAGCTCCAGGGCCATGACCCCCTTGCGCTGCTCCAGGCCGGGTCGGCGCCGCACTTCCCGCTCCAGCGCATCCACAAGGGCTCCGCCGGTACGGTCCTGGGCATGGAGCACCCGTCGATGGCTGTGGGCCGCCTCAAGGGTTGTGCTCAGGCCCTCTCCCTCCCGATCGAAGTCCATGCCCAGCTGAAGCAGACGCTCCACGCAGGCCGGGGCTTCCCTAACCAGGAGCTCTACGGCGTCGGGGTCGCACAGCCCCCCCCCCGCCCGCAGGGTGTCCTCCCGGTGGCTGGCGAAGCTGTCCTCCGGCCGCGTCACCGCCGCGATCCCCCCCTGGGCCCAGCGGCTGGCGGAACGGGGGGCGGCGTCCTTGCTCAGCAGCAGCACCCTCAGGCCTGCAGGCAGTTCCAGGCAGCTCATCAGCCCGGCGGCCCCACCGCCGATCACCACCACATCCCAGGTGATGGCCAGGGGGGGACCCACAGGCACATCAACCATGGTGGCCACTAAAAAAGCCGCCAGGAGCAGGACCCGGCGGCTTGCTGAGGGTTCCTGAGGAAAGCAGGATCAGCGGTAGACGCCATCGTTGATGCGGTCGAAGCCCTCGTTCAGGGCGATGGAGGGGGGGGTGACCGTGAAGTTGGACTTGTACTTTTCGAACAGCTCCTTCTGGCGGCTGGTCAGATCCAGCTGCAGCACGTCGTCGACGCTTGTGTAGGGGCCCCCCAGGACGATCTTGCCGGCCAGGGTGGGGTAGAGCCCGGGATACTTCTGGAACGAGCGCACCGAGGAATTGTTGAGATCCACCTTGTCGCCGCGCTCGGCGATCTTGTCGTCGGCGATGTTGCGCAGGTCGGCCGCCTGGGCGGCGGGCGGTAGAAGCAGGCCCAGGATCAGCCCCGCTACAACGACTCCACCCATTAACCACGACAACAGCCGTTTCATCGAAAAACTCCGTCTTGGCGGGACCATGCTGGCTGGTGTGCAGCCATTCCTCCAAAGCTACAGCGTGTTGGCGACAGCTCCCGCCAGCCCGTGAAGCCGTTTGCAGTTCTTCAATCTGCCGATGTCCCGACCCATGGAGTCGGTTGAGGTTCACGGGCCTGGTCGTTGGATTCAGATCAGCCCGCTGAGCTTTGGGGCCAGCAGAGCTGCCGCCAGGAATAGGCCGTCCACGGCCAGGGTGGTGGCCAGGGTGGCGCTGGCCATGCGCCAACCAGCACCGGACCGGCTCCAGCCCCAGCGGCAGGTGGCCACCAGAGCGGCGCCTACGCCGGCAACCAGCATCAGGGAGGGGGGCTGCATTACCGCAAGGGCTGCCTGATGGAGGAGGGCAGGGGCCTGATCGGGGGTGGCTGCGATCACCGCGGGCCAGTGCTCCATCACGCCGCTGAGGGCCATGACGGCGTCAGTGCAGGCCGTGCCCAACAGCGAGGCGAGATAGAAACTGCCTGCCAGGTGCCACCGGCTGCGGAGGCCCCCAAGGGCGAGAGGGAGGGCGAAGGCCTCAATCGGTAGGTGCCAAAGGGGATGTTCCCGGCACCATCCCCAGAACAGGCAGCCCCCGAGCCAACTGCCGCTGAAGCCCACCAGCAGCGGGCCTGCGGCTTTCCAGGCTCCGCGACCATGGCGCTCAAGGGCCAGGCCGGTGAACAGCAGGGGCAAGGTGAACAGGGCGGCTCCGAAGGGCTGGAGCCGCACCCAGGGGGCCTGAAGGAAAACCGGCAGCACCACCAGCAGGGAGGCCATCAGCGGCAACCAGGCCGTGCCGGTGGCAACGGACCTCCCCAGCGTCCACGAGGACGGTGCCTCGATGGTGACCACCGTGGTGAGGGTCTCGGGCCGGAGGCGGCTGGGGGTGCTGACCAGGATCCCGCTCACCGGCTCCATGAAGAAAGGTGTTCAACCTTAAGGGAGTCCGGTGGTGGCCGCGGCGCGGTAGAGGCCATAGGGTCTGCGGGTTCCCTTCGCCCCCCGCGGGAGCTGAATGCCCCCCTCAACTCCTCCCCAAGCGCTCGATCTGGTCACCAACTGCTGGCATTACCTCGTGCTCGGCGTGGTCCAGGGTCTGACCGAATTTCTGCCGATCAGCAGCACGGCCCACCTGAAGGTGGTGCCGGTGCTCCTGGGTTGGGGCGATCCCGGAGTTGCGGTCACCGCCGTGATCCAGCTGGGCAGCATCGTGGCGGTGATCGCCTTCTTCCGCCGGGACCTCGCCGAGGTGGTCAGGGGAGTGGCCACAGCCTTCCGCGAGGGCAACTGGAGTTCGGCGGAGGCCCGGCTCGGGATGGCCATCGCCATTGGCACCGTGCCGATCGTGATCGCCGCTGCGGTCCTCAAGAAGCTGGTGCCCGATTTCGACCATTCGCCGTTGCGCAGCCTCACCTCGATCGGCCTCGCCTCGATCGTGATGGCTGCCCTTCTGGCCCTGGCCGAACGGTTTGGTCAGCGGCTCAGGGGGCTCTCCCAGGTGCGCGGTCTTGATGGTTTGCTGGTGGGGTTAGCCCAGGCCCTGGCCCTGATCCCCGGGGTTTCCCGCTCCGGCAGCACCCTCACGGCTTCGTTGTTCGATGGCTGGCGGCGCCAGGACGCCGCCCGCTTCTCGTTCCTCCTCGGCATACCCGCCATCACCCTGGCCGGCCTGGTGGAAATGAAAGACGCGGTGTCCCAGCCCATCAGCGGTGGCGTCCTCCCCCTCCTGCTGGGGGTGGTGGTGGCCGCATTGGTGTCCTGGCTGGCCATCGCCTGGTTGCTCCAGTTCCTTCAGAAGCACAGCACCTGGATCTTTGTGGGCTACCGCCTGCTGTTCGGCGTGCTGCTGCTCGTGTGGGTCACCCAGGGCGGTGCGGTTCCAGACTGAGGATCTCCCAGGTGGTCCTTTTCTGTGTGGCATGAACCCTCCGCCGGCATCGCCGTCCTGGCGGACCAGGACCAGCGGCTGCCAGCTGCGGCGGTGGTGGCCACGGTGGAACCGGGATCCATCGGCGAGGAGCTGGGCTTCCAACCCGGCGATCGTCTGCTGAGCATCAACGGCATTCGGCCCCGCGACCTGATCGATTTTCAGGTGCTCAGCGCCGCTGAGGAGCTCAGCCTCGAGGTGGAGGATCCATCCGGAGAGATCCATTGCCTCGAGATCGAGAAGGATCTTGACGATGGCCTTGGTCTGGGGTTCACCGAGGCCCTGTTCGATGGCCTGCGCCAGTGCAACAACCGCTGCGCCTTCTGCTTCATCGACCAGCAGCCCCCGGGCCAGCGGGGCAGCCTCTACCTCAAGGACGACGACTACCGCCTCAGTTTTCTCTACGGCTCCTATCTGACCCTCACCAACCTCACCGCCGCCGACTGGGAGCGGATCGAGGAGCAGCGCCTTTCACCACTGTTCGTTTCCGTGCATGCCACCGACCCGGAACTGCGGAGCCGGCTGCTGGTCAACCCCAGGGCGGGTCTGCTGATGGAGCAGTTGAGCTGGTTCGCCGCCCGCCGGCTCCAGATCCATGCCCAGGTGGTGGTCTGTCCTGGGCAGAACGATGGTCCCGCTCTGGAGCGCACCCTCAATGATTTGGCCAGTTTCGCTGCAGGGGAATGGCCCGCCGTGCTCTCAGCGGCGGTGGTGCCGGTGGGTCTGACCCGCTTCCGGCCCGCCGGCGATGGCCTGGTGCCGGTAGACCAGGCCTGTGCCCGCAGGGTGATCGACCAGGTGGAGGCCCTCCAACGGCAGTTCGAACCGAGGCTGGCGAGCCGCTTCGCCTGGCTGTCGGATGAGTGGTATCTGATGGCTCGCAGGCCCCTACCCGCCCGCAGCAGCTACGAGGATTTGCCCCAGCAGGAGAATGGGGTAGGCAGCATCCGGGCCTTTCTGGAGGCGCTGGATCTGGCCACCCGCGATCTACCCGCCGCCATCGAACGGCCCCGGTGCTTCAGCTGGGTGGTGGGCAGGCTGGTGGCCGATGCCCTCCAGCCGGTGGTGGATCGGCTGAACCGGGTGGAGGGACTGACCCTTCGCTTGTATGGCCTCCCCAGCCCCTACTGGGGCCAGGATCAGGTCGTGACCGGTTTGCTCACGGGCTTCGATCTGATCGAAGGATTGGCTGGCATGGATCTCGGCGAGCGGCTGTTGTTGCCATCTGTGATGGTGCGCCAGGGGCAGCCGGTCTTCCTGGATGACATGGGTCTTGAAGCGATCGAGGCGAGATTGGCGGTGCCGATCACGCTTTTGCGGGGGGCGGATGATCTCGTGGCCGCATGTCTGGATTGTTCGGCACAAACTGATTAAGGTCGTGCTGATCGATTCGTGGCTAACTGGTGAGACGTTCCTTGATGGCAGTCGCTGCCTTGACCGGTACCTGTCTCGTCAGTGTCCAGCCGGTTGCGGCTCTGCCCCTCGCCCTCGACAACACCAGCAAGCCCGCACCGGCCTTCGTTGAAGCGCCTGTCACGGCGGCGGTGCCCATCGCAGTCCCCGTTCAATCAGCTGTCCAGGACGGA
>Ga0194061_1000575_pt1 | contig 22151 bp, 19 predicted proteins | sample SepL2221m_MetaG_FD_163423 | JGI IMG/M metagenome (GOLD analysis project Ga0194061, IMG submission 163423) | Anoxic zone freshwater microbial communities from boreal shield lake in IISD Experimental Lakes Area, Ontario, Canada - Sep2016-L224-21m | ecosystem: Environmental > Aquatic > Freshwater >... | reverse complement strand
TTACCGGGCTGGTGGTTCCTCGTGCAACCAGAGCAGGCATAGCAGTTACCGGGAGTCCTGAGCTGATGTAGTTTTCCCAGTATGAGTTGGTACCGGAATTTTCGGGTACAAGTTTGGCGATGTGGAGAGCGAAGGTCCGCAGGCCGGTTATCCCCTGGCCGGTGTTTTTGTTAATGACTTGGAAGGTCACAACCGGACGCTTATCCGGGATGGAGGCGCTGATGATCTTTCCTCCGAGTGGGATGTTCTTGAGATCGTCAACGCTGAACGTCCCGGCGTCGACGGTGTTCTTGTTGACCGCGTCTTTGCCGTTGGCGCCGTTACTGCCGGAGCATCCGCTCAGCGTAAGAGCTGTGGCGACTGCAAGGATGAAAAACAAACATAGCCTGATAATACTTTTTCGCTGCATACCCTGTACCTCCAAAAAATTAATTGATGTTACGGTTTGTCTTTACGGCAACTTCACCACACCTAAAAAATACGCCGGAGATCGAGCACCTCCTTTCGCGTTCTGAATTATTGCTGCAGCATATAAATGCAACATATTCCGGATAAATCTGACGGATCGTAAAAAACAATCGAGTTTTTAAGCGTACCTCATTGCTACCGATTGTCAAGCAGGGCTAGATTTTTTTCTGGCTTCCGATGTATCCGGTTAACGTCATAAATCTGTAGTTGCCAGTTAAATAACGGGTTAAAAGTATCATAGCAAAACGGCACTATGGATGCTGCTCTCGAGAAGCAGCTGATAATGGTCTAAAAAACAAGGTATTTTACTTTCGTAGTCATGAAATCAATGCCTGGTGAAATTGCTATTTGGCGTACATCTGAAACTGTATTGCTGTTTACAGCATTTACCGCGCCAATAACTGTTTCTAATATTAAACTTCGTAATCGTGTGCCAGCATTGACAAACCGGATACTCCGTCACTATATTGCAGGTACAATAATAAATCAGAAGGAGTTGAACGTATCATGCCGATGTATGAATACCGTTGTACTACTTGTAGCCACCAGTTTGAATTGCGGCAGAAATTTTCCGATCCGCCTGCGACTGACTGTCCGGAGTGCGGAAAGCCGATTGAAAAACTTATCTCGGCCACTGCTTTTACCCTCAAGGGTGATGGCTGGTTCAACACAGGGTATTGTCCGAAGACCGAAACTCCAAAACCGGCTGGATGTGCCGGCGGCTGCGCATGCGCAGCTGAATAGGAATTAGCTGTCACATGTGGTGGGAGCTTATGAGGGCGCGGGGATCGTCTGCAGCATCTATCTAAGGCACTGAAAAACGCCGGTGCACCAGAGGCAGGAACCACACGGCACGGAACTGATGTGGCAGTCCTGCTCGAATTCCTCGGCCGTCAGGTAGTCGCAGGGGGACAGTCCGCAACTGGCGCAGGAGGGGTAGTCGTAGGCAAGTACGCCCGAGCGGAACGAGGCGTATTCGGTGCTGTTCCAAATGGTGAGAATATCATCACGCCCCACGTTGCCGAATACCTTCGGCCTGACGGTCTGGCTCCAGCCGCTGGCAAAGCAGTCATAGCGGTGCCAGAGAAAATAGCAGGGAGAGACATCCCCGTTCCACGAAACGAAGGCGCTCCCCTCCTCCACAAAGCTGCATTTCCTTTTTTCACTGAGAGTGACTTCCGGCAGTCGCAGGTCGATTCCGCACCGGTCAGCAACATCCCGGGCGGCGGCGAACAGCCCTGCGGTCTCGTCAAGTTGCTGCTGCTCCAGCTGAAAGAGCTTTTTCATATCCAGCATGATCCCGCGCCGTTCACCGTCGGCCTTCATCGCCTCGACCGCATCGACGACGGCCTGTTCATCCCTCGACCGCCGAAACCGCCAGATCGCCTGCCGGTAGTGCCGAATGTCTATCCCGTCTGCGGCCGCCGTTGCCCTCCACTCTTCGAACAAAGCCAGAGCCTCATCTGAAACATTGCTGAATAAGGCCTGCTCCGCATGACGCTCGTCATAAGGAAGCACATGAGTGACAATGGCAAAGCGTGCCCCGCGACCGGCCGCCCATTCCAGAGTAGACGGCAGTTCACGGATGTTTTCCCGCATGGCTACGAATTCGACCCCGATCTGCACATCCGGGCGACCACACTGCTCCATCGCCGTATTCAGGGCGCCAAAGGCCCGTTCAACGGATTCGATCTCTCCCCCTTCGCGCAATTGCCTGAAATGTTCCGGAACGATGGCGTCAATGGAGATACAGACTTTGTCGAGCCCTGCCTCCACCAGAGAGTAGGCCTTTTCCGGGGTCATCAGGACGCCGTTGGTCTGAAAACCGACCCAGCTGCCGGTTGGCATGCTGGACTTTGCCGTTCTGATGAACGATTCGAGGTGGGGGTTGAGCAGCGGTTCGCCAATGCCGTTGAGCACCAGCGCTTCGAGGCGAGGTAGAGCGGAGACAATCCCTGCAAAAAGTTCCGGCTGGAAATCCCCTTCGCAGACTTCGCTCCCCTTGTTCTGCTTGACGCACATGACACAGTTCAGGTTGCAGCGGGTGGTGGTTTCGACGAAGAGTTTGGCAGGAGCGGCTCCCGAGCTGCGGGGTGGCTTTAATTGACTGGTCGGGATTACAGCGGTCACCTGTCGATCACCGGCGGTTTATGCGCTGCCCTGCCGGGGCACAGCCATTTTGATGGCAATTTTCATGACGTCGGAATAGCGCTTGATGTCCCAGCGGGCCATGATTTCGTCAATGCGCTCCTTTTCCTCGTCCGAAATACGCACGGTGACGACCGAGAGGGTCTCCTGCCGGTCGGCCTTGACCCGTCGCCGGTGTGCCGATTTCTTTTTGTAGTTCTTCCGTATGGCTGTCATCTCAAAACTCCATCGGCATGGCCTTGACCTGTTTTGCAGTAAAGACCGGGCCGTCCTTGCAGACGTAGATGTTGCCCACATTGCAGCGGCCGCACTTGCCCAGGCCACATTTCATACGGTTTTCCAGAGTGGTGTAGACCTGCTCATCGGTGAAGCCGAGTTTTTCCAGCACCGGCAGGGTGAACTTGATCATGATCGGAGGCCCACAGACCAAAGCGATGGTGTTGTCGGCGCCGGGGGCCGCTTCCTCCAATATTGTCGGAACAAAGCCGACCTTGCCGTCCCACTCCGGGCCATTTCCGCCTGGATCAACCGTCTTGACCAGGCGCACGTCTGAACGCTCCTGCCACCCCTTCAGCTCCCGCTTGTAGACCAGGTCGGCCTCGGTTCGTGCGCCGTAAACGATAGTGATGTCGCCGAATTTGTCCCGCAGATCGAGGCAGTTCCAGATCAGGGTCCGCAGCGGCGGCAGTGCAATACCGCCGGCCACGAAAACCAGATTTTTACCGTAGAACTCCTCAATCGGGAACGAGTTGCCATAGGGGCCGCGCACTCCCATGGTGTCACCCACTTCCAGCCGGCGCAACTCCTCGGTCACCCTCCCGACGGAACGGAAGCAGCATTCGATGTAACCCTGCCAGGTCGGGGGAGAGGCGATGCAGAAGGTGGACTCGCCGGCGCCGAAAGCCGAGTACTCGGCAAACTGGCCGGCGCGGAAGCTGAAGTTGTTGCGGACCTTTTCGTCCTGGAACACCAGCCTGAGAGTCCGGACATCCGGCGTTTCGTCGATGACTTCCTCAACGGTCGCCAGGTAAGGGAGGTAAATGTTTTTATTGGTGTGATCACACATTCAGTTAATACCTTTTTGAATAACACGGAGCAACCGAGCAACTGAGAAAACCACAACATCAAGATCGATTCAGATAAAGCCAAAATCTAAAAGTACATTTTTTGGGATTTAACCAGTTACGATTTCAAATGATATCGTTTGCGCAGTTCTACTTTGACGTCCTCCGTTGCTTCGTTGCTCCGTGTTATTCCTGTTTTTTAGATATATCTTCGACGATTGAAGCGATGTCAATCCCCACCGGGCAGAGACGGATACACCTGCCGCAACCGGTGCAGAGTGTCTGGCCGAATTTGTCGTCATAATACTTGAATTTGTGCATGATGCGGTTGCGGTAGCGCTTGGGCTGCTGGTCGCGCGGGTTATGCCCCGAAGCGTGATGGGTAAACTTCCAGAAACCGCAGGCGTCCCAGTTCTTGCGCCGCTTGCCGGATTTCTCGGTCCCCTCGTCAACGATGTCGAAACAGTGGCAGGCCGGGCAGACAAAGGCGCAGGCACCGCAGCCGACACAGCGGGTGGCAACGGAGTCCCAGTCGGGGTGCTCAAAGTTGCTGTCAAGCCACTCTTTTACCTTGGCGAGGTCGATGCTGTCGGTCTGGGGTTGGGCCAGCGGGAGAGGCGTGGAGCCGTTTGGCTCTGCAAATAGTTCCGCGTACCGACTGACCAGCGCCTCCCCCTTTTCGCTGTGGGTCTCGCAGAAATAGCCCCCCCCCTCAACCGGGGTCAGGAACAGGTCGGCCCCTTGGGGATTATCCGGGGAAAGCCCCACTGCAGTGCAGAAGCATGCGTCATCAACAGTGGTGCAGGCCAGACCGACGACCGTCGTTTTCCTGCGGCGCTCCAGAAAAAATTCGTCCTTGTAGTCCCAGGAAAAGACGGCGTCCAGCACCGGAATGGCAGCCGCGTCGCAGGTGCGCACACCTACCAGAAAGGTTTCCGGAAAACGGGCCGGGTCGATGTCCTTGACAGACACCTTCTGCCCCTCCTTCTCATAAGACATGATGTCCTCGCAGAGGGGGAAGAAAGCCTCCTTACCCGATCGGCGCGGCAACTGGTCGGTGACGATCTCGGCAGCAGTGGAAAGCGGTTCGTAGAGTACCGTGCCGGCATTAAGGCGCGGAGCAACGACGCGTTTACCTGCTGCGATCAGTTTGTCAAGAAGGGCGGTGAAGCTTGCTTGGGAAATATACTTTTGCATTCGGAAACCTTTTAATAACACGGAGCAACGAAGAAACGGAGGAAATCATAAAAAAATCAGTTCAGGAAAAACCACAGAAATCATACAAATCTTAATTCCATTTTCCCTTTTATTTGTTTATCGGTGGTCTCCGTCGCTTCGTTGCTCCGTGTTATTATGAAGTTGATTTACTTTATAAAAGACTGATCATCCTTTTCAGTGAACATCGTCAGCGGTCCCTTTTCGTTGACCTCAAAGCCCGCCTCGTGATCGAACAGTTCCTTCAATTCCTTGGCCATCTTGCGGTTGAGCAGGTTGAGAGGGATATCCATCGGGCAGACCCGTTCGCACTCGGCGCAGCCCGCGCAGCGACCCGACAGATGCATGGCCCGCACCACATGCCAGGCAAAGTTGCCGGCCGGGCGGGGGGTAGTATCGACCATCTGGGGTTTGTTACGGTCGCAGAGGCACTGTTCGCAGAAGCAGAACGGGCAGACCTGCCGGCAGGCGTAGCACTTGATGCATTTGCTGAACTGCTCTTTCCAGTAGGCCCAGCGTTCCGAGGGCGTCATGGCTTCCAGACGTTCAATTTCGGCGGCGTATTTCTTTTCAAGCTCGGGCGTTACCGGTTGCTGGTCCGGCACAAAATCGCACCCCTGCGGCAGGTGGGCATCGCACTCAAGACATTTGGAGGCGATACTGTCAGCCGTCAGCGCCGTATCAGGATAGATGATTGAGCCGAGCACTCCGGCACAGGGGATGCCGATCAGGTAGAGATTTTCACGTTTGAGCTGTGATTCCCCCATCAGCCCCACCAGCGCCTTCAGGTCGCACCCTTTGACCACGATGCCGATTTTGCCTGTCTTGGGGATCTCTTTCTTGGCCTTGGTGAGATAAACAGCCAGGTTGTTGACGCAGGCCGGGGTGAAGATCAGCTTTGCGGCATCGTCAGGCTGGCTGATCACGATCGGCTGGGCTGAACCCTTGCGCCGGGCAGCAGCATAGCCGACTACGGCGGTGACGGTACCGTCGGAAAGGACACGGGCCGCCTCCGTGCGGATGGAGTCGGTGACGGCTGTGTAGATGGATATGTCGATTGCTTGAGTCATAGACTGAACACCTTATTTACCGCAGAGGACGCAGAGTCTCGCGGAGAAAAGTCAATAACAACATCTAAAAATTCCGTGGTAAAATCAAAAGTATTTTTCTAGCAGCTTCGGATTTTATCTGCGCTCCTCAGCGTCCTCTGCGGTGAAATACCTTCAGATCCGGTTATACGCTTCCTGCAAATCGGGAGTAGTGATCGTGCCGGACCACTGCTCTTCCATAGCCAGCTCCTTGAACTCCAACATCGGCCCCATGCTGCGAACCCGTTCGGTCAGGTCGGTGACCACCTCGACCCACTTGCCCCCCTCGGCAGCCGAAACCCAGGAAAACTGCAGCCGATTGAGATCGACGCCGACAAACTCCAGCAGCTTGCGGAAGGCGGCAAAGCGGCGGCGGGCGTGGAAGTTGCCGGCAATGTAATGGCAGTCACCCGGATGGCAGCCGGACACCAGCACCCCGTCAGCTCCCTGCTGGAAGGCCTTGAGTATGAATACCGGGTCAATGCGGCCGGTGCAGGGAAACTTGAGTACCCGCACGTTGGACGGGTACTGCATACGTGATGTTCCGGCCAGGTCGGCCCCGGCGTAGGTGCACCAGGTGCAGACAAAGGCGATGATTTTCGGTTCGAAGTCATGTTTTTGTTTTTCAGGGTGCATCTAAAACCTCACAAGAATTCAGGAGTCAGAATTCAGAATTCAGAATAAAATCATTCTGGTTCCTGACTCCTGTCTTCTAATTATTACAACGCCTCTATCATCGCAACAATCTGCTCATCCGTATATCCATCCAGCTCTACGCATTTGGACGGGCAGGTGGCCTGGCAGGTGCCGCAGCCCGAGCACACGCCGGGATTGACATAGGCGACCACCTTAATGAGGTTGCCCTGACGGTCGCGGATCTCCTTCTCCTCTACGGCGCCGTAGGCACAAACCTTCTTGCAGGCGAAACAACCGACGCAGGCAGCTTCGCGTACGCGTGCTATGATCGGTTCCCGTTCCAGTTTGTCCTTGGCGAACAGCGTCATGACCTTGGCAGCAGCTGCCGATGCCTGGGAAACGGTATCAGGGATATCTTTCGGCCCCTGGCAGGCTCCGGCCAGGTAGATGCCGGCGGTAGCGCATTCTACCGGACGCAGCTTGGCGTGAGCCTCAGAGTAGAAATTGTATTTATCGTAGGAAATACCCAGTTTCTGGGCCAGGGCGTCGGCCCCTTTCTGGGGCTGTACAGCTGTGGCCAGCACCACCATATCGGCTTCAATCTCCACTTGCACGCCAACGGAGATGTCGCTTCCCATGACGACGATCTTGTCACCCTTCTGGTACAGCCGCGAAACCATACCACGGATGTAAACCGCCTGTTCCTCCTCGATGGAACGGCGCCAGAATTCATCGTAACTCTTGCCGGGAACGCGGGCGTCCATGAAGAAGACGTAGGCCTGGCCATCGTGAACTTTATGGTGATAGAGCATGGTGTGCTTGGCGGTATACATGCAGCAGACCTTGGAACAGTAGGAGATGCCCTTTTCGCGGGCCCGCGAGCCGACGCACTGGATGAAGACAATCTGCTTCGGCTCTTTGCCGTCCGAGGGGCGCAGTATCTTACCGCCGGTGGGACCGGAGGCGGAGGCCAGACGCTCGAAGGTCATGCCGTCGATGACGTCGGGGATCTTGCCGTGACCAAATTCGCCGTAGCCTTTGATCATCGATCCTTTCGGCTTTTCGTTGATGGAATAGAGGTCAAAACCTGTTGCCACCACAATAGCGCCGACCGGTTCCACCACCAGGGTGTCCTCCTGCTCATAGTCAACGGCACCCGGGCCGCAAACCTTCTGGCAGAGACCGCACTTGCCGGTCTTGAATTTGGTGCAGTTCTCCCGGTCGATGACCGGCGTGTTGGGAACCGCCTGGGGAAAAGGGACATAGATGGCCGGCCGCATTCCCAGGTTGCAGTCGAACTTGTTGGGAATCTTCCTGATCGGGCATTTCTCCATGCAGACGCCGCAGCCGGTGCACTTATCCTCGTCCACCGAACGGGCCTTCCTGCGCACGGTCACCTGAAAGTTGCCGATATACCCTTCCACATGTTCGATTTCCGCAAAGGTGTAGAGTTTGATCTTGGGGTGGTTGGCCACATCAACCATCTTGGGGGTCATGATACACTGGGAGCAGTCCAGCGTCGGGAACGTCTCGGAGAGCTGTGCCATGTGACCACCGATGGATGGCTCACGCTCCACCAGGATCACCTCATGACCGGCATCGGCGATATCAAGGGCCGCCTGTATTCCGGCTATGCCGCCGCCGATGACCAGGGAGCGCTTGGTGACCGGCACAGTGATCGTAGGGAGTACCCGGTTCTTTTTGACACGCTCGACCATCATGCCGACGATTTCGATGGCCTTTACAGTGGCCTCTTCCTTATCCTCATGCACCCAGGAACAGTGCTCGCGGATGTTGGCCATCTCACACAGAAAGGGATTCAAACCAGCTGCTTCGACCGCCTTGCGGAAAGTCCGTTCATGCATTCGCGGGGAGCAGGCAGCCACCACAACATGAGAGAGCTTCTGCTCCTGGATGGCCTTTTTGAGCAGCCCCTGGCCGGGATCGGAGCACATGTACTTGTACTCGGTTGCCAACGCAACGCCGGGGAGCTTAGCGACCTCGGCCGCTACCCGTTCAACGTCGACGGTTCTCGATATGTTCTCACCGCAATGGCAGACAAATACGCCTATTCTGGACATTCAAAACCTCTTTAAAACTTTAAATAACACAGAGCAACTGAACAACGGAGAAAGCCGGAATCTATTAAGGGCTGAGAAAAACTAAAATCATTTATTGAGAAGGCCAACGGTGTTAAACCTTAAAATCTTTGTTTTTTACATTTTCCCTCTTCTTTTGTTCTTGATTATCTCCGTTGCTCCGTTGCTCCGTGTTATTACAATAGTTGTTTTTCCCGCAACAGCGGCATCGGATTGACTATCAATGCCCCCAAACCCAGCTTTTCGGCTGAGATTCCGCAGGCCATCCCCACCAATTGGGTGAGATAAAAAACCGGCAGTCCGTAATCGGTACTGTAGACCCCCTCGATCTCTTTCTGGCGGATATCCAGGTTGCCGTGGCACAAGGGGCAGCCGACCATGATACAGTCTGCACCGGCAGCCTTGGCCGAATCGAGGATGGCGTTGCTGAGCTGGATAACCACGCCGGGGCGCGAAAGGGTGAAGTTGGCGCCGCAGCACTCCAGCCGGTGAGTCCATGTAACGGTTTCAGCACCGACCGCTTTCAGCACATCCTCCATGATAGTGGGGGCTTCAACACAGTCGAGATTCGGCACGTCGGTCGGACGGGTCAGCAGACAACCGTAGTAACAGGCGACTTTTAGACCGCTGAGCGGTTTTTTGACAGAAGCGGCCAAGCGCTCCAGCCCGAAATCGCGGGCAAGAATATCCAGCAGATGCTTGACGTTGCTTTCAAGGTGCAGCGGCGCATCAATGGCCTTTTCAACTTGTTTGCGTTTGACAGGGCTCTCGGCCAGTACATGCTGGGTCGTTTTGAGTCGCGAGAAGCAGGCGGCGCAGGCAACGGCCACATCTCCTTCAACCTGCTCGGCCAGTTCAAGATTTTTGGCGCAGAGCGAGAGGGAGAGTAGTTCATCGACATTGTGAGCCGGGGTGGCGCCGCAGCAGAACCAGTCGGGTATTTCAGTCAGCCTGATATTCAGCACGCTGAACAGTTCGCGGGTGGAGAGGTCGTACTCACCTGCCGAGGCATGCAGCGAACAGCCGGGGTAATAGGAATATTTCAGGGAAGTATTTTCCGTAGTCACAGCGCCTCCCCCTTTTTACGCATCTCTTCAATGCGGCTAAAAATCTTTTCGATTTCGGTCATATTCTTGTTCTTGTGATGGAACATCTTCAGTTTGCCTTTGGCCAGCAGTTTGGGGCCGAGCATCAGGTCTTTAAGAAACTGGCCTGATTTGACGTTGAAGACGGCCGCTAGTCGCATTTCGTACTGCCGTCCATAGCTGCGGATATTCTGCAGAAAAAGTTTGTTCGCCAGCTGGACATAGCTCTCCTTGGAAGGCCCCTCGGCATCCCAGGAAAGCTTGCGCAGGGCGTCCATGATGGAGGCCAGATGTACCTTGTTGGGGCAGCGGGTGGAACAGGTTTCACAGGAGGCGCAGAACCAGATCGAACGGCCGGCCAGGATACGCTGCCACTGTCCCAGCTGCAGCAGGCGCACCACCCGGTTGGGGGGATGCTCCATGAAGGTAGCCATGGGACAACCGGCCGAGCACTTGCCGCACTGGAAACAGCTTCGTACCGATGTGCCGGAAAGCGCTTCAACCTTGCGAACGAATCCAAGGTCCATGGTATCCTGCGATATGATCATCTTCTTCTTTTTCACGATAGTGGTCCCATTTTCTCCAGCAGGTCAATTTTATCCACACTAACAAATAAGCAGTTTTATTGCTATTAAATTTTAGCGATATGAAACATTACAATCCGTTTAAAACATCCTGGCGTTTAGTGCGATACTCTTCGTCGCTGATCAGGCCACGCTCTTTCAGATCCTTGAGCACGAGGAGCCGCTCTGCCGGAGAGCGAGGATCAGCCGGTTGGCGGGCAGATGCAGCGGCAGGTGCGGAAGCAGGTAATGCTGCCGGTGACGGAGTGGGTGCAGCGGTTAAAGGCGGTGGAATCGGAGTCGAAGTCGAAAGCGGTTTTACTGATGGAGACGGCGCCTCAGCCGGCAGAGGCAATGTAGCGACAGATTTCAGCCAGTCCCTTCGCGGCAGCATGACCGCCTTCTGTCCTGAACGCGGCATAAGAACCCATTCTCCCGCAGCGGCCCTGGCTCTGCTGCCGGGTGTGAATGGTGAGAGGCGGCGGTCATCACGTTCGTTCACATCCTGCTGAACAAGACCGACGATGAGATTGATTTCGCCATCCCTTATAAATGCTCGGCCAGTAGTAACCCTGGGGCTTTTGGCAAGGCCGTACAGCGCGTCGTGTAACCCGATAATCGCAAACGTCACATCCTCACCGGCCGTCGCCTGGAGAAAAGCCTGCTGGAGGTACGGCGCCAGCGCCTGTGTTGAAACTGAGGTAAAAAGGGGAGCCGGTTTATCCGATTGTTCCATGCGTACGTCGACGGACGACAACAGGGCGGTAATTGCCTCAAGGGATACGTCGAGCGGATGGCTATTCGGTTGCGCCGGCGATCCTTTACTCACAGCATCCTGTGGCTCAACTGCAACGAACTGGTCGCGGCTTTGCCAGATCATCGTGCGTCCCGCAGCCGGAGCCTCCCGCTGACATACACAGCAGATACCCACTGCCACTAACGTGACGCACACCAGCCGGGTGAAGTTTCTTGTGAAAAATGTCATCATTGGTGCCTCCGGAAAATTCAGTCCGCGAGTTCTGTATCAAGTCAGAAACTCACAGCAATACTTGAGCCAATTTGTACGAATACCGTCCACTACCTTTCAATCTCAGACAACACTGCAGAGTGTATGAAATATAAACCGTATGTGCCACAAAAAAACGGGGACACCGTACGCTGGTGCCCCCAAAGCCGCCTTGAGCGGTGGTTTTGTGTTCTGTCAGTTCTAAAACGGAAGCTTTCCGTAGCCCATCAGTCCGATCGCCGGTGCCAGCAGGCAGGTGAACGTAAGGACGATAAACATAGTAGCAGCAACCTTGGGATTGATCTTGCCGTAAGTCACACCGGTAACAGTGAAGCAGATCACGACAAAGGTCAGATTCATAAATGCCAGGTAGGGGACAACGCCGATGAATTGCTTGCCGTCGGGCTTAACACCGCCGCCGGTCATGTAGAGAAATGCATAGATAGCGCAGACAATGCCGACAAGCAGGGCGCCGTTGCCGACGGTGCGCAGATCCTCAACGCCCGTAAGCAGGGCATGGCCGGTCTGCAGGTACAGAACGCCGAACACGAACAACAGGCCGGCGGTGAAGGGGTCGGTGAATACGGCAGCCTGCAGTGTAGCGCCGATGACTACCAGAATTCCAACGACCGCACTGACAAAGCCGGTGCTTTTGGCTTCGCCGTAACCGAGGAAAAACATGCCGACCGGAATCCACATGATACTGATCAATACCAACAGTGCTAACGTCATAACTTCCTCCTTGATTTCATAACAGTCCCTCTCCCGGCATCGTTGCCGGGAAAGGGAGAAAAGTATAGGCCTATTCGGCGGTGGTTGGATCGATAACGGTTCTGACTTCTTCCACGCTGTTGGCCGGGAATCCCCCTTGTTTGGCGTGTTCAAGAACCATTTCTTTATTTGGTGCTATGTAGATGCAGTAAATCTTGTTGTCGGTTACATAACTCTGGACCCACTGGATCTGGGGGCCGAGTCCGTTGAGTACACTGCAGGATTTCTGAGAGATTGCCTGCAGGGTGTCGGCCGGAAGTTGCCCGGCGCCTGCCAGTTCACGTTCGATTACATATTTCGGCATGCCTGATCCCTTCTTCTTAAGTTTAATAGCGACGAAATTATTACCAGTAGAACATTGTGCCCAGGGCAAATGCGTTGGAGTGCTGCTTGTTACCGTCCATCCAGGTGTTCTGGGCGTAGATGTACTCGCCAACAAACTGGGTGAACTTGTTCAGGTTGTAGGTGATTGTAGCTACTGCGGACTCCTGGTTTTTCATAGCGATGAAAGACTTGGGCTCTCTGCTGTTCATCTCCTGGCGGGTCTGGCCATAGTTGACACCCATCATGACCGACGGAGCCAGCTTGTAGGTAGCTTGAAGCAGGTAGCCCCAGTGCAGGCGGGTTCTGCCGTTTGCATCTGCGGAATCACCGAGGATGTCGCCGTCCTGCGTGCTGAGCATGCCCAGTCCGCGACCGCCGTAACCCGAAGCAAGCAGGTTAAGACCGCTGACGCCAACGCTCAAACCGTAGGCTCCGCCGATTGACTCGTCATCACGGCCGGCCCTGGCTTTTGCTGCGCCGCTGCGGGGAGCGGTCTGGTAGATGCCGGAAACCCAGGCTTGAGCAGTTACATCGCCAAATTTACCGGCATATGAGAGTTCGGTTTCAATACGAGGTGAGTTGGTTTTTCCTGTATCGGCGGTAATCTTGTAGGGCTCACCGACTTCAAGGGCAACTTTCACGCCACCCATGTCAGGTGTCGTATAGCGGAGCTGGGGACCGAAGCCGGTATAAATGTAACCGGAACCGATGTGTCCCAGCGTCACGGTGTTACCTCGTGCGCCGACAACGCCGGCGGTCAGCAGTGTCATGTCTGTCAGAATATTTTTACCCTGGTACAGATTGAGTGCGCGACCGGCCAGCAGCTCGCCGTAGGCTCCCTTGGCGGTGTAAAAAATTTCACGGAAGTCGATGTTCGGACCGGTATTGAAACGGTCACCCTTCTGGTTCTGGATACTCGGATAAATGCCGACGCGAACGCTGGAATCAACACCCATGGTGGTGGGTGCCTTGACATTGAAGGCTACGACCGAAGGCAGCAGGCCGACACCAACGCCAAAGCGCTGATTGTAGCCGCTTGTGGCGCCGTTATCGAGCAGGCTCACGGCACGGGTGGCACCAACCGGGTTGCCTGGCAGCGGCTGGGTGGAATGATAGTAGGAAAACACGTCAACAATACCGTCGGTGCTGAGCTGCCAGCCGTTCTCTCCGCCGATAACGAATGCTGCGCTGGCCGGTGCGCTGGCGATCATTGAAGCTGCTGCCATGAGTCCGAGTGCTACCAGTGTGGTTTTCTTCATAGATTGTCTCCCTCTGCAATTAATTAAAGTAGTGGCGCATTGAATTGCCACCTGCGAACATTCTGCACTTCTCTTGCTGTGAATCTGCCCTTTGCGTACTCCTTTCTATTGAGAGTAGTGGTACCAAGTAGACTTGCGGCGGCCTTGTCCGGTGGGCTGGACGACCCCTCCTTCGTCCGGCCTGCTGCGTAAAACCCGTTTCCGGATTTGGCCGCAACAATCTGACTACGTGATAGTATGAAAAACTGTCTCTTAGGCAAAACTGCACACTTCTGGCTGGCAGCATGCTTGCAACGGAAGTGCCAAAATAGAACATCGGTTTTTTTGCATATATTACAGGATGTTAGGCGTTGACATCGAGTGCCATACCCCTTCGATACCGAATGTAGACTAACGCACCACTTTTTGTAACCATCTAATATCAAACGTTAAATTTGGATTGAGGAAGAGTTCTACACCGTGGAGAATAGGTACACATCGGCGATTTGACTCAAAGCCGGTCGGATAAGACGCGCATAATCGTGGAACTTCTGGCTCAGCAGAGAACTGATATAAGGACTGATTGCTAATTTCTTGACGCGCCATAGGTCGATACCTTAGACTTCCAACCTGAATTTTGCCAATCTGAACTGTGGAGTGGGGCTATGAATCCTGTCGCTGCAATTGTGCTGGCCGCCGGCAAAGGCACACGCATGAAATCAAGCCAAATCAAGGTGCTGCACCCGCTTGCCGGGCTGCCTATGATCGCCTGGCCAGTAGCTGCAGTCCGTCAGGCCGGCGCTGCACCGATTGTGCTGGTGGTCGGGCATCAGGCGTCGGCGGTACAGGGAGTGTTCCGAGGAGCCAAAGACCTCTGCTGCGCCATGCAGCAAGAACAGCTCGGCACCGGGCATGCGGTGGCCTGCGCTCTCGACTCTCTGGCCGGGTTTCGCGGCACGGTACTGATCCTCTGCGGCGATACTCCGCTTCTACGTCCTGAAACCCTTGAAAAGTTGCTCTTAACGCACCGCGATAGTCAGGCGGCGCTAACCGTTTTAACAGCTCTGCTGGATGCCCCTTACGGTTATGGACGGGTGATTCGGGACGATACCGGACAGGTTGCGAGGATTGTCGAACAGAAGGATGCCGATTCCGATCAGCAGGCAATAAATGAGATCAACAGCGGTATTTACTGCGTGGATGCTGATTTTCTTCGCGACGGGATCAGATCGATCGGCAACGATAACTCCCAGAGAGAGTATTATCTGACCGATCTTGTAACAATAGCGGTCAGCCGCGGACTGGTCTGCCAGGCCACACCGACCTTTGACAGCAATGAAATCATGGGAGTCAATGACCGTTCACAGCTTGCCGACGCAGCCCGCATCCTGCGCCGCCGCATAAACCGGGAGCATCTGCTGTCTGGGGTCACGATGTCGGATCCGGAGCAGACCTATATCGACCATGGGGTCACCATCGGCACCGACACGGTCATTCAACACGGTTGCAACATCGGCACCGGCACGGTTATCGGTGCGTACTGCGAAATTGAACAGGGTGTCAGCATCTTTGGCTGCCGCATCGGCAACGGTTGTCACATCAAGAGCGGATCGGTGCTGGAAGATTCGGAACTGGGTGAGAGCGTCTCCGTGGGACCGATGGCCCATCTTCGTCCCGGGACGGTCCTGGGTGGGAACGTAAAGATCGGAAATTTCGTCGAGACCAAGAAAATTACGATGGGTGCTAACTCAAAAGCTTCGCATCTGACCTATCTTGGTGACGCCGAAATCGGCCGGGACGTGAACATCGGCTGTGGCACCATAACCTGCAACTATGATGGCGTCAATAAGCACCGTACCGTCATCGGCGACGAGGTTTTTATCGGCAGCGACGTGCAGTTGGTTGCGCCGGTCAGCGTGGGAAGAAACTCTCTGGTGGCCGCCGGCACGACCGTCACAACTGATGTGCCAGCCGACTCGCTTGCCATCGCCCGCGTTCCGCAGGTTAACAAAGTCGGCTGGCGACTGAAGAAAAAGTAAACAGGCTACTTCACTTTAATCGAAATCTGTTTCGGTTTGGTCTCCTCTTTCTTGGGAAGAGTCACGGTCAGCACCCCCTTTTCGCAGTTGGCCTCCACGTTCTCCTGATCAACCGTGGTTGGCAGGCTGAAACTGCGCTGGAAGCCGCCGAAGTAGCGTTCAATGCGGTGGTAATTCTCTTTCTTCACCTCACCTTCATGTTTACGTTCCCCTCTTAGAATCAAGGTATTGTCCTCAATCCGTACATCAATGTCTTTCTGGTCGACATCAGGAAGTTCAGCCTTGATGACGATGGAATCAGCAGTCTCATAAATATCAACTGCCGGTTGCCAGATCCCCTCTTTAATGTCCTCTCCCGGCAGATCGTGATTCCAGGAGAGATTGAGAAGCCTGTTCATCTGATCCTGCATGCTACGCAATTCCCGCAAGGGGTTGTACTTGACGAGTGCCATGATTTTCTCCTCCTTTGTAGCGATTGTTTCCGGAGCAACGCCCCTGCAGAATCAAAGATAATCACGAATGTGCGGCTGTCAAGGGGTAAGAGGCTCGGTTGTTATTGCCGTACCTGATCGAGAAACTCAAGACTCTTGAGCTTTCTGCCGACGTGAGTTGAAATTGATTCATCAAGCAGAAATGCGGCGTCGCGAAGGGAGGATTCGTCAAAAAGGATTCGTCCGAAATGGCCGGTTGCAAGACAGTTGTTCAGGCTCTGCAACGCCGACAGCTCAATTTTCCTGCCGCTTGTGGAACAGAGTCGGCAGACAAGTTCCCCTTCCTGCTGCATTTGCACCCAATCCTCAGCAAATTCAGTACCACAGCGGCAGCAGCAATCCAACGAAGGGCGGTACCCGAGAATATTCAGCAGATTAATCTCAAAAAAGCGGCGCCCGACCTCACCACCTGTGCCGACGTCAATATGTTCAAAATAGGCCGTCAGAAGGCGGTAGAGGCGCGGCAGTGGATGCGCCTCCGGAGTCAGGCATTCGACAAGTTCGCAGGCATACAGGGCGTACGCGATGCCATGCAGCTCAGAGCGGATCCCGGAATAAAGCTGAATGATGTCGGCGCCGCGTAAGGACGACAGCCCTTCTTTGCGCAGCAGTTGGACATCGATGCGGGCAAAAGTTTCCAGGGCCGGGCCGAACCGTTTGCGACTGTTGCAGGCACCACGGGCAAAACCTTTCAAACGACCATGTTCGAGGGTAAACAGCGTCACAATCCGGTCGCTTTCGCCATATTTTGTTGACGAGAGAACTATGGCCTGCAGTTTTTCGGGCAGCATGAGAGACCTGACCAGCCGATTATTTTTTGGTCTGGGTCACCACAAAATACTTCGCGCCGTTGATTGTACCGGTGATGGTCAGCGACAGCGGATTGGTGCTGTTGGTCACCGTAGAGTACTGGGTGTTGCAAGGGTCGGAACCGACCGCCGGCGTGGCTGCATTGTTGGGGTCACATTTGGACGATGATGAGGGCAATGTGTACGGATTCCCGTTAACTGTTATTGTGCATGTTTGTGTTATGGAGCAGTCGGCAGAGTAGGTGGATGTGCACTCCATATGCTGCGTTACTGTCGGTGATACCTTGCAGCTTGCACCGCTGGCATCGGCATACATGTCCATGATGTACGTCCAGGTACCTGTCATCTCCTTGGCGGTCAGGTTCGATGCACCTGCAGAGCTGCTGCTGGTTGCGGGGGTGGTGCCCGAGCCTGTTTGCTGGTCGAGCTGGTTGTGGTTGACGCGGTACCGGTGGCGCTACCACTGCCAGTTGTGCCGCTGCCGGTTGATGTTGAAGCGGTGCCGGTCGCCGCCGGTCCTGCTGAGGTGGTGGTATTGGTTCCGCTGTTGACGGTGTTGACGTTGGTTCCGCTGCTGGAGCTTTTGCTATCAATGCCGCATCCGTACATAAAGGTCGAGCCAAACAGAATTGCGCACCCGATTACTACAACGCTCCGATTAAGCTGATTCCAATTCATGATTCCCCCTTTATTGAGCGAGCTTGGAAGAGTCCCAATCTATTTGTCAGGATAGCTCTTGTCAATAGGTATTCATGCTCTAAGCCCGACGCCTCATTCCAGTTGGAAAATATCCTGAAATCCTGTAAGGTCGCGCTATTCCAGATGTAACAGGCAGGCACGATGATCGCTTCCGAAACCCTTACCCGACTTGAATTCGACAAACTGCTGGCCGAAATAGCGCTTCACGCCAATTGTAACGCCAGTGCTGAGCTTATAAGGTTCGTCCGCCCCCAGCGGGACATCGGAAGTATCCGGACAACCTCCGCCCGTATCGAGGAAATCCGGCAGCTCGACCGCCAGGGCATCGTCCTTGCCCTGGGCGGATTTGACAACATTCGTCCGGCGCTCGACATGGTGAGACCGGCCGGCTCACTGTTGTCACCGCACGAACTGCTGCCGTTTATCCCGCTGCTGAGACTTTATGCGGCACTCGCCCGCCAACTCTCCCCGCGGAATGACATTCCGCACCTGAAAAACATGGAGCCGCAACTGCGCGGTTTTCCCGACATATTGGAACCGCTGGAAGCCTCCATCGACCGCGACGGCAGCATCATGGATTCCGCGTCGCCGTTGCTCAAGGATATCCGCCGCGCCAAACGGGGCCTGGCCGGACGAATCCGCAAAAAAATCGAAGAGATCATCCGCAGCAGCGGTATTGAAATTTTTCTGCAGGACGATTTCATCACGCAACGCTCCGGCCGCTGGGTAATTCCGGTCAGAATGGACTCCAAGGGGATGGTCAAAGGGGTCGTGCATGACGTCTCATCATCGGGTGAGACCGCCTTCATGGAGCCGCTGGAGATTATCCCCTTCGTCAATGAGCTGGAAAACCTCACTGCCGAAGAAAAAGGTGAGGAAATCCGCATCCTGCGTCAGTTGTCCGGCTGGATCCGTGAGGATTCCGCCGAGATCGCGGCCTGTTTCGAGACCTTGCTACAGCTGGACGTTCTGAACAGCATGGCTCGTTTTGCTCTCCAGTACGATCTGCAGACAGCCGATATCAACGAGCAGGGAACGCTGCGGCTTGTCGATGCGCGACACCCGCTGCTGCTGATGCTTCAGCGACAAGGAGCGCTGCAGCACGTCGAACCGCTGATGCTTGAACTTGGTTTGGAAGAGCGGGAGCGTGCTTCGGTAATGGTCATCACCGGCCCCAATGCCGGGGGAAAGACCATCGCGCTCAAAACGGCCGGCATACTGGCACTGATGGCACTTTGCGGATTGCCGGTGCCGGCGGGGCCGCGTTCCACAGTTCCGCTTTTGAATGCGCTGCTGGTGGATATCGGCGACGAGCAGTCAATTGCCCAGAGCCACTCGACCTTTTCAGCCCACGCTGCCCGCATAGCCTCGATTCTGGAAGAGAGTTCAGGACGCTCGCTGGTATTGCTGGACGAACTGGGCGCCGGCACCGAACCGCTGCAGGGGGGAGCCATCGCCTGCGGGGTACTGAGCGAGCTGCAGCAGCGGGGAAGCCTGGTGATTGCAACCACCCATCTGAGCGAGATCATCGGCTTTGTCCATCGCTCGCCGGGGATGCTCAACGCCGGTATGGAATTCGACGACCGCACTTTTACTCCGCTCTACCGCCTGATACCTGGCGAACCGGGGCAGTCGCACGCCATCGAGATTGCTCGGCGTTTTGGCATGCCGGAGCGTGTAATTGAGTTTGCCCGCCGGATGTTGGGGAGTGCCGGCAGTGAATTTGCGTCTCTGCTCAGGGAATTGCGCCAGCGGCGAAGTGATTATGAGGAGTTGCGCCGGACTCTCGAAAGCCGCGAGCGCGATCTCGAACTACGCGCCAGGCATCTGGATGAGCAGAAAAAGGAACTCGCCGGGGCTCGCCGGGAGGCCGCCGAAAAAGGGTGGGCCGATGCAAAAGATCTGATCGCCATCACTAGAAAAAGGATGAACGGACTGCTGGATGAGCTGAAGCAGGGCAATCGGACAGAGATCGTCGAGAAGCTGCGCCAGGCGGAAAAGCAGCTGACCACGGCGTTAAAACCTCAAATTGTGACAGAATATGACATACCTTTGACGGACGTTTCGACCGGGGATACGGTGCGTATCGGCTCGCTTGGCTGCAACGCCGTCGTGCTGTCGCGAGACGAGCGTCAGGGAAAGGTGCGAGTCAGAGCCGGACGCATGGAGCTTGACGTGCAGGTGACGGACCTGTTCATGCAGCGCAGGAGTACCGGCCGCGAACGGGAAAAGAAACCTGCCGTTCCCTCCTGGCTGGCCAATGTGGCGGAGCATGATCAGCGTGAATTAAAACTGATCGGCATGCGGGTGGAACAGGCGCTTACAGAGCTGGATACATTCATCAACCGTGCCTCCTCTGCCAGCTTGCACGAGGTGCGTATTATCCACGGTGTCGGCAGCGGACGCCTGCGAGATGTGGTGCGAGAGGAGTTGCAACGTCATCCGCTGGTGAATAACCTGCGGCCGGGTGAGCCGCACGAGGGACGGGACGGAGCCACGGTGGTGACTCTACTGGTGTGATATTCTTCAGGTCAATCCGAAATTATTCTGATACGCCATCCATATTTTTTCCGCAAAAAGGCTTACAATATCGACTATTTACAGCATTGGCTAAATTGTCAACTAATCTTGTGTATATCTCTTGGTACACCGACGATTTTCAGTTAAAAAATGCACTCAAAAACAGTAACAGTTTCAACGTGTTATGAGTCATTCGAGACTAAAATTATCTTTGTATGCCAGCAACTTATTCTCATAAGCCATCAACCTATATTGCGCTGTGTTATCTCAAGTAGCCGATATATCTAGTAATTTAACAGCACGAGAATTTGAAAAATATCTTGATTTCTTGGTTTTTGGTCCTAGTTTGGTACACCGTTAGTCCAGAGTTAGTACACCCAATACGACTGGATGTAATTGTCGCACCTCATAAGGGATGCGGGTATTCTCACGCTGCCAGTCGCATGTGTACTTCATCCGCAATCTTTTTGCCGATTTTAATTTCCGCGAATTTCAGATCGTAGCTGGTTTGCAGGTTCATCCAGAACTGTGGTGTGGAACCGAAGTAACGTGCCAGTCGAAGTGCTGTGTCAGGTGTAATGGCGCGGCGTTCTCGCACTATTTCATTGATACGCGGGGCAGGTACACGTAGTGCCAACGCCAGGGCATGAGCACTCATTGCCATTGGAACCAGATATTCCTCACGTAATATTTCGCCTGGATGAATGGGACGCATTTTATTGGTCGGGTTCATTAGTAATCTCCTCAATGGTAGTCAACTATTTCAACATCAAATGCATTGCCGTCTTTAAAGCGAAAACACAAACGCCATTGGTCATTGATACGAATACTCCATTGGCCTTTACGATCTCCGTGCAATGCTTCCAAGCGGTTACCCGGTGGTGATCGAAGGTCTTCAATTGCATACGCATCATCCAGCATTTGCAGTTTTCGTTCAGCAACCATGGCGAATGCTTTAAACTGTCGAGGGCACTCGCATTCGAATAAAGCTCTGGTCTTTTTGCAATGGAACGTTTTGATCATGAAATACAATATAACGCGACTCGTTAAACGTCAAGCGGATTTAGATAAGTGATAAGCCGTTGTAGCAGATCGGTACCCATCCCTTATCAAATGCATGGAATGTTGCCGCTGTGCATTGATATCAGCCATAGAGGGATGAAACTCCACAACCTCCACGCTTCACCGACACTGACGACCTCAGCAACTGCAGAGATATCAGTACTGGTGCTATAAATGTGAGTGATGTATCCGCCGTCAAATACACCTAATGCTCGCAGAGTTCGCCATTGCGCTCAGCGCTTAAGTTTCTATTGGGCGGTTAAACAGAAACGACCCAGGAACATCTGGGTCATCGGCGGATATTATCGAGGTAACTATCGGAATCGAACCATCGACACAAATTGGAATTTTTCACTGCCCATATTTCGTCAAACCGCTCAACTCTCAAAGATCCGAGTGCCATACCAGCTAAATCTGTAAAAGCAGCACCTAAAGCTAAAACACCAGCGAAAAAGAAGTAATTCTGGCATTGCCAGGATCACCTGAGAGTTGCTCTAACTATCGCTTTAATGGGAATCATCACCTGTTTTCGAGTTGGCTTTCTGTCGAACCGCTCTTTTTCGGTGGCTCCCAGAAAAGAAACCACGCTTTATTTGAAGGAAACATTCCTTTCGACCAAATCTCCAACCTACGGCATTAAAATCACCGAAACTGATCGAATCTCTGTACTATTCACGCTTAGTATTTTAGATTCGACATCAGTAGTGTCCCAACGTTGAATAGCTGATCGGCTGCAAAGGCCTGTCAATACTAAGTGAAAGCGACATCATGGCATTAAACGACTTGAAAATTTTCCGGAGGTCCGGTCATCTTCGCACAGCAATTT
>Ga0194061_1000574_pt1 | contig 22152 bp, 14 predicted proteins | sample SepL2221m_MetaG_FD_163423 | JGI IMG/M metagenome (GOLD analysis project Ga0194061, IMG submission 163423) | Anoxic zone freshwater microbial communities from boreal shield lake in IISD Experimental Lakes Area, Ontario, Canada - Sep2016-L224-21m | ecosystem: Environmental > Aquatic > Freshwater >... | reverse complement strand
TCAGCAACCGCACCTATTACGATCATTCATTCAGCACACAAAGCTTCCACTCCTTAATTAGTTTAGATAGCCGCTTTGGCTGTGCGCGAGTCAATAAGCGACTTCCAAGGAAAGGTCCAGTCATGAATAAAAGACTTCTGCTCTCATGTGTATTGTTCGCTTCATTCTGTTTGTCTGCGGTCGCTGAAGAAGCACCTCCAGCCGACGAATGGGCGACGTTCCCCACGTACGAGCGCGTCGGCTACGACCAGCCGTTGCGCCCGCAGTTTCATTTCACGTCACGCGTGGGCTGGATCAACGATCCAAACGGCATGGTCTTTTACGATGGCGAATGGCACATGTGTTTTCAACATTTCGCCAAAGGCAACGCCAGCGGGCCAAAGTCGTGGGGACACGCGGTCAGCACCGATTTAGTGCATTGGACACAGTTACCGCATGCGATCAATCCATATCCCAACGTGAAATGGCCACAGGGCGGCATTCACGCGATTTGGTCGGGTTCGGCGGTTGTCGATGAATTGAACGCGCTCGGAAAAGAGCACGACGGCATCAAGACACTCTTCGCGATTTACACAGCGACCCACGCGGGCGAAGACAAGAAGGCCGCGTTCTTCCAGGCAGGTGCCTACAGCACCGACAAGGGCCGGACGTGGACCAAGATCAACGACGGCAAACCGATCATCGATCACATGGACGGCTTCGATCCCGGACAGCGCGACCCGTGTGTGTTCTATCATCCGGAAACGAAGTCGTATGTGTTGATCATGGAGATTGGCGGGAAGGATGCGGCGGTTCGTTTGTGGCGCTCGACGGATTTGATGCACTGGGATGTTTTGCAGGACATTCCCAAAAAGTCGGCGGAATGCATCGGCATGTTCACAGCAGCAGTCGATGGTGATGTGAAGAACATGAAATGGGTCATCACGAATGCCGGGACCGGATATGAGGTCGGTGATTTTGACGGAAAAAAGTGGACCGGTTTGGGTGACAAAGACAACGCTGGGCCACCGTTGAAATTTGAGTTCGGCGATAGTTACTACGCGGCTCAGGCCTTTAATCAAGCGCCCGATCATCGCGTGGTTCATGTCGGTTGGTTGCGGACCGGTTCGTTGTTTGTTGATGCAGGAATGCCCTTCACGCAGCAGTTGTCAGTCCCCGCTGAGATCACGCTCCGAACGACGCCAGAAGGCATCCGGATGTTCCGCAATCCAGTGAAAGAACTCGCCGCGCTGTATGAAAAAACGAGCACGTTTGAGAACGTCACTGTCGAAGCTGCGAATACGAAACTGGCGACGTTGAGTCCGGAATTGATTGACATGACGGTGACGTTTGTGCCGGGCGGTGACATGACGTTGAACGTGCGCGGGTTGGCGATTCAATACGATGCGGCAAAGAAGGAAATCGCATTCACAAACTCCGCGCGCGTTGATAGCGAAAAGGCTGCCAACGAGAAACTGCCTGCGGACAAACGGAAAACAATACGCGATTCAGGAAGGCGCGTGATCGCCGCGCCCGAAGTGAACGGAAAAGTCAAACTGCGCGTGTTGGTGGATCGGACATCATTGGAATTGTTCGTCAACGATGGACAGTCCGCCGCGAGTTTCGTCGTGATTCCCGATACGAAGAACCGGGCGATTTCGATCTCCGGTGGAATGGCGATGTTCAGTTCTATAGTCGTGAACGAGTTAAAATCGTCATGGCCGGTAACAGCATCAACAGGAAAACCTAAGGCCGTGGACGACGCAAAAAAGGAAAAGGCACCGGAGGGTCTCGAGTTCCATCATGGTTCATGGAAATACGCCGACGGCGCAATGCTCGGTGAACAAGTGCCAACCGAGAAGCATATGGCGACGATCAAAGGCCTCACACCTTTCAATCGGATGAAGCTCGAATGGAAGATGAAGTTCATTGAGCCGAAGCAGAACTTTTTGTTCGTGACGTGGCCGGCGGATTCAAACGCGCATGCGATGGACTTCAATTACTCGCCAGACACCGGTGCATTCAATATCGTCCGCCCGAAGACGAAGGACGTCGCGGCGGCGGTGCTTGTGCGCGGACAGGTGAAGAAGACCGATGTGGAATGGCACACGATTGTATGCGTCCACGATGGTCCGAGTTTCACAGTGACGATTGATGACACCTCGTTAACAGCATCGGACGAAGTATTCAGCCGCCCGATGGGACCGTTTTATTTGAATGGCGGCGGATTCAACGGCGCGAAGTTTCTTGTGAAAGACATCAAAGTAACGCCGCTGAAGTAGGCGGCTTTCGCTCACATCAGCTCAAGGATAATTGAACATGACTTCTGTATGCAAAAAACTCGTTTCCGTATTTCTCCTCACGCTTGTACCGTTTGCGGGAATCGCGCGCGCGGGGCAGCCTCCCATACCGCCCGAGCGGAAACTTCAATTGACCGGCGACTTGTTGATCCTGCCGTCGGACGACCGCTCGAAGTTGAAGAAGGGTGAGGAGACAGCGGACCTTGCGATGATCGAGGTGTTCGTCGATGGGATGCTAATCCATCGCGCACACGGGGTATTTCCGCGCAATTTGGCGGACGCCCGGTATTGGGCGTTTTTGGATATGAAGGAATTCAAAGGCAAAGAAGCGGTAATCAAGACCAGCTTGCGAGGCGCTACGCCCGAGCGCGCAAAGGAGATTCTCGGGTGGATCGAGAGCAGCGACACGATGCGGCACATTCAACCGATCTACAAAGAAGGTGGCCGCCCGCAGTTTCATTTCAGTCAGATTCAAGGCTGGAACAACGACCCGAATGGGATGGTCTATTCCGACGGAATGTACCATTTATCCTGGCAATGCAACCCGCTCGAAAATGGCTTCGGTGGCTGGTACTGGGGGCACGCGGTCAGCGAGGATTTGGTGCACTGGCGCGAATGCCCGCGCACGCTTCGCTCGAACGGATTCAAAGATGTCAATCGTTATCCCGGCATGGCGAACAACCTATGCTTCTCCGGTGGGGCTGCCATTGATGTCAACAACACCCTGGGAAAACAAGTCGGCGGTCAAAAGACGATCATCGCCGCGTTTACTGACAGTCCGAATGGCGACAGCATAGCCTATTCGACAGACGGCGGTTTCCGCTACACCGTCATGCGCGACATCAACCCCGTTATCGTTCACCCTATTCCCGAGGGTTCGAAATGGAGCGGCAGTTTTGGACGCGATCCGAAACCGATTTGGCACGAGCCTACGAAAAGCTGGGTGATCGTCACGTATCGCATGGGAAAACTCCCTGACGCGTGCTCCGGGCACATGGCCTTTTACACGAGCAAAGATCTGAAGAAGTGGGAATTCCAATCGATGACCGAGAAGCTGTTTCCTGAAGAGAAGCAAAAGGCGGACGATGCGGATTTTCACGAATGCCCGGAGTTCCTGGAATTGCCTGTGGACGGTGACAAAAACAACAAGAAGTGGGTGTTGATGGACGCGACGCCGAAGTATCAGATCGGTTCATTCGACGGGAAGAAATTCACGCCGGATTTGAAAGAGTACCGCCGCAGCATTTTCGGCGGGATGAAAGCGGGGCAATGTTTCAGCAACGCGCCCGATGGCCGCGCGATCATGATGATTTGGGTGCGGCAGGGTTACGGCCAGAACGTACCGTTTGCGTCGGGATTTACGCTGCCGCTGGAGTTGACCTTGCGCACGGCGGACGACGGTGTGCGCCTGTATGCAAACCCCGTAAAGGAATTGGAGACGTTGCGCGAGAAGGAAATTTTCTCGGCGAAAGACAAGAAGATTGGCGGAACGGAGACCGTTTCGTTTGACGCACAGGAACAGTTGATCGAAGTGCTGTTCACCGTAAAAAAGGCGTCGAAGAGCGGTGCGATTGAAATCAAGTTTGGGAACCAATCGCAGTACTACCTTCTCGATCAAAAACAATTCGGCGATAACCCGATTGCAAAGAACCTGCATGACAAGTGCATCGTCCACGACAAGGACGATGGCAAGATCGATTTCCGTTTTTACTTCGACCGCGCGACATGGGAGGCATTCGTCGAGAACGGTGCCGTTTACAAAATCGGCCAACGCGGCAACATCGCGGCGCCCGTGGGCAAGATCAGCGTCGGGACGTTTGGCGGCGCGGAAGGCGTCTTGGAAAGCATGACTGTCTACAAGCTGAAATCCATCTGGCCGGAGAATGTGAATACGCTGACTTATTCGGGAAAGAAATAGGAGGAAACAAGCATGAAATACACCCTCACATTTCTCATCGCGTTGCTATTAGCGCTGCTGGTCGAATTGAACGCTGTATCAGCAGAGACTGCGAACAAGCCCAACGTCATCATTGTTCTCACCGACGACCAAGGCTACGGCGACATCGGTGCCCATGGGCATCCGTTTCTCAAGACACCCAACATGGATAAGCTCCATGCGGAGAGTGTGCGCTTCACGGATTTTCATGTCGCACCCATGTGCTCGCCGACGCGGGGGCAGTTGTTGACGGGCGTGGACGCCATGAAAAATGGCTGCACGTTTGTAAACACAGGACGTTCAATGGTGCGAGAAGACATTCCGATGTTATCGAACTATTTTGCAGATGCGGGATACGCAACCGGCATTTTCGGAAAATGGCATTTGGGTGACAGTTATCCTTATCGCCCGCAGGACCGTGGATTTCAGGAGGTGCTGACGTTTCGAAGCTGGGGGCTTTCAGCATCGGCTGGATCGTGGGATAGTAATCCTTTGAATCTAGCACGAAAGGTGGACGCCTACACCGATCCAACACTTGATCAGAATGGAAAGGATACGGTCTACCCGGGTTTCTCCGGGGATATCTGGTTCACCGAAGCGATGAAGTATATGGGCGAGTGCAAACAGAAGAATAAACCGTTCTTTATTTATTTACCTGACAATCTTGCGCATGTACCTGACCTCGTTCCGAAAAAATACTCGGCTCCTTATGCCGCCATGAAGACCTATAAGGGCACCGATGGAAAAGATGTCAAAGTTCCGGCTGAATACTACGGACAGATAGCAAACATCGATGAGAATATGGGGAGACTGGAGGAGTTCCTTACAAAGAGCGGCCTTAAAGAAAACACGATTGTATTGTTTTTGAGCGACAACGGAACGAGATCGCCTCTGGCTGCAGAAATCTACGATGGTGGCATGCGTGGACATAAGACCGAGTTTGTGGAGGGCGGTCATCGAGTGCACTGCTTCTTCCGCTGGCCCCAATCAACGATTAAACATGGGCGGGATGTTCGCGAACTAACGGAGGTTCAGGATATTGCTCCCACGCTGCTGGAACTCTGTGGAATCAAGCCTGCCAATCTCTATCCCATGGATGGTGTAAGCTGGGGCAATCTGTTGCGCGGTGAAGCATGGCCCCATGCCAACCGAAAGTTTGTGGTGCAATACGGGGTGCTGGGACGTAAGTGGGATGCTGTGATTCCCTGGCAGAAATGGCGATTGTTAGATCAAGGGAAAAGTCTATTTGATATAACCAAAGACCCTCATCAAGATCGCAACGTTGCTGAACAAAATCCCGAGGTCGTCAAAGTAATGGGCAACTATTATGACGAGTGGCACCAAGCTGTTTTTGCGACGTATAAGAATCCGCGATACATCCACCTTGGACACATCGGAGTGCCAGAGGTCAATTTGTACCCGTGTGATTGGCAGGGAGATGGTAATGATAACCTGTTTGGACTTGAGAAAGGCGCAGCCAGAGGCGTCTGGGATATCGAAGTAGAGACGAAGGGGAATTACCGCGTTGAACTCAGTCGCTGGCCATTTGAATCCGGCAAAGCATTGACCGAAGGCGTTGTGACTGGAACTTCGACGGGACGGGGTGCGCGTCCGATCGCGCAGGCCACATTAAAGTTCGGCAAGACAGGACAAGTACAAAACGTGAAGACGACCCCGGAGCAAAAACGGGTGACGTACGAAGTCGTATTGCCTGCCGGCAAGACATCCCTGGATGCCCAATTCTTGGATACAGACGGAAAATTCCTGTGCAGCGCATTCTATGTAAAGGTTACATTTCTAAAATGACGAACATGTCGAAACCACTCGCGTCGTTCCAAATCCTGACTACCATCTTGACTCTTTGCCAAGTGCTCCACGCTGCGGACTGGAAGCCCGTGCGGGGCCACATCATGACGGAATGGGCCGAGAAGGTTGATCCGAACAATGTCTTGCCAGAGTATCCGCGACCGCAATTGGTTCGCGACAATTGGGTGAATCTGAACGGACTGTGGGATTACGCAGTTACGAAGAAGGCAGATGCGCAGCCGGCGAAGTTCGAGGGCAAGATCCTCGTTCCATTCTGCATCGAATCCGCACTGTCCGGTGTGAAACGGAAAATCACGGCCAATGACCGGCTATGGTATTCACGTGAGTTCGCCGCGCCTGTTTTGGCCGAGAAGGAACGGCTCCTGTTGAACTTTGGCTCAGTGGATTATGAAGCGACTGTGTATATAAATGGGAAGCAGTTTGACACTCACAGAGGCGGTTACGATGCGTTTTCATTTGATATTACCGACGCATTGAAACCTGGAGCCAACACGCTGGTAGTTTCTGTTCTGGATGCAACCGGAGAGGGCCCTCACGGCAAACAAAGTGTCGCAGCTTTTGACAAGCCTTCTGGCATATTTTACACCGCCACTTCAGGAATCTGGCAATCCGTCTGGCTAGAGAAAGTACCGGTGAATTACATCTCCGGTCTTAAGCTAACGCCGGATATCGATCACGAATCACTCACGGTCGTCGTAAGTGGCAATGAGGGCGAGGCCCAAGTCAGTGTTTTGGATAATGGCAAAGAGGTCACCAGTCAAAAAGGCAAAGCGGGAGAACCCATAGTTCTCAAAATCCCCAACGCAAAACTGTGGTCGCCCGAGACGCCATTTCTCTATGATCTTGCGATTACGCTGGATCGTGATTCGGTGAAGAGTTATTTCGGAATGCGCAAAATCTCGAAGGGCAAGGATGAGAAAGGTGTCCTTCGCCCCATGCTGAATAACAAGGTAGTCTTTATGGCCGGGCCGCTTGACCAGGGATTTTGGCCGGATGGTATTTACACGGCGCCGACCGACGAGGCTTTGAAATTCGACATCGAGATGACCAAGAAATTTGGTTTCAACATGACGCGAAAACATATCAAAGTGGAGCCAGCCCGCTGGTATTATTGGACGGACAAGTTGGGATTGCTTGTGTGGCAGGACATGCCCAGCGGTCCGGCTGGAAAAGATGGTAATTCGATTCGAGATGGCGTGCCGAAATCCAAGGAACTCGCCGATCAACACGAGCTTGAATTAAAGTGGATGATCGAACAACACTTTAATTGCCCTTCAATTGTCATGTGGGTGGTATTCAATGAAGGCTGGGGACAATACGATACTCCGCGCGTGACTCAAGTCGCGAAGGATTTGGATTCGACGCGCATTATCGACAGTGCGAGCGGGTGGGCCGATACAGGGAGTGGGGATGTGCTGGATAAACATCATTATCAGACGCCAGCGCACACGGGACCTTCCGGAGATCGTATTGGAGTGTGCGGCGAGTTTGGCGGATTGGGCTATGTCGTTCCCGGACACCTTTGGGTTCCGGAGCAGAAAGAATCATCCGTCTATGTCACCTGTGTGGATCAAAAAGACTATGAAAAACAATTTCTCGCGCTGTGGAAAGAAGCATTTGATGCGGACACAAAAAACGGGACTTCCGCTGCTGTCTATACAGAAATAACGGATATCGAAATGGAAGTGAACGGGTTGATGACCTACGACCGCAAAGTAATAAAGGCAAATCCCGAACTATTTGCAAAAGCCATCGGCAAGCGTGAATTTCCTTCTGCTCCGACGGTCACGATGTTGGTGCCCACCTCTGAGAAAACGCCCCAGGAATGGAGTTGGACTTTTGAAAAGCCGGCAGATGACTGGTTCAAGCCAGAGGCGAATCGTTCCAACTGGAAGAAGGCCGCCGGAGTATTCGGATTCAGAGAAGGAAAAGGGGGGATGGCGATGAATACCGAATGGCACTCGCCCGACATCTGGATTGCAAGAACGTTCACATTGCCAGCCGAAAAGTTAAGACGCCCGGTACTTCGAATCGCCTACGCCAGGAATGCAACAATCTACCTCAACGGATTCAAGGCACTGGATTTAAAGCGAGGATACATGATGCAATACTCCGTGGTACCGCTCTCGCCTGAAGCGGCGGCAAGTCTGAAGTCGGGAGTCAATACGATTGCCATTCACGCGGAAAAATCGCCAAAGGAAAAGCCCGAAAACCAGTTCATTGATGTTGGACTGGGGGATGAAACGATTACATGGTAAATACCCAAAAGTCGTCGTCCTTCTCGTTCAGGTGGTAATCCTGCATCCGGCGGACGGCGGACGACATCTTCGGCTTGGTTCCCGGCAGTCCTACGGGGCGACGCTGATGCGCAAAAGGTATCGCGTTACGTAGGCCGGGCACGAATGATTTGATTGGCAACCAGGTTTATCGCCACGACGGAGTGCGTTTCGGGCCGCGCGGACTACAGATTCAAGCCGAACGATGGTACGTCTCGCTCAGCTCGCATTAATAATTTGCCTGCCCGGCAACGAAAAAAGGTAATTGAATGGGAGTTCAAGTGATTGCAAAGGACACGACACAAGCGACTCTGGCTCCGGCGCGCTTAAAGCTTGCCAGATGGCTATTGGTGATGGCAGGCCTCATCGTTTCGACGGCCACGGCAGGCACCGTTTTTGTACCCAAACGCGGCGAATGGATGTGGGATACTTGGGTCCTACAAAATGGCGAGGACTATCATCTGTTTTTTCTGTCGAAAGACGGCGGACTTGGCCGTGCGGAGTCGAAGGATTTGATACATTGGACGCAATTGCCCATGATACCTAATCTGGCAAAAAAGGGAGATTGGGATGAAAAAGGGATGCTCCTGACCGGTAGCACGGTCAAGCACAACGGAAAATACTATCTTTCATACGGTTCAAAGCATCCTGAGCCACTGGGACTGTTGGTGAGCGATGACCTGAAGAATTGGTCACGCATGGGCGATCCTGTGCTGCCACGAAATGAGCCATACACGCAAGACTGGCGGGATTTGTCAAACTATTGGGATCCTGTGCGAAAATTATGGGATGGTTATCTTTGTAGCAGATATAAAGGGCTGCCGTGCGTCGCACACATCTCCTCGCCCGATTTATTGAGCTGTTCGTATCATGAACCGGTATTCGTGAGTGAACCCTATACCCGCGATAATAATGGCTTTGTGGAGTTCGAAGTGCCTGACGTATTTGAGCTTGATGGTAAGTACTACATTGCTTTTTCAAGTATTCGGAGCCGCAAAAACTTGACCTCCGGGCGCGAGGACGCTGCGGGAACCTGGTATCTCATGGCTGATAAAAAAGAGGGCCCTTTTCATGTTCCGTCAAATCCATTACTCATGGGTACGGGCATGGGCCGCATCGATCACTATCAGGGTGCTGAAAAACCCCGTTTTTTTCGCGGCGCAGCATACCGCTTGCGTCGACCGACGATAAATCAAACAATTGTCTTCGGAGGATACAGATGCGCGGCGAACGGGAACAACAACAGGCGATGATGATTGTCGTTTCTCCAGAGGAGATGATCCCGGCGGATCATCCGATCCGGGCGATCAAAAAGCTCGCGGACCTTGAACTCAAACGCCTGTCGCCGCTGTTCGATACCCTGTATTCAAAGGAGGGCCGTCCTTCGATTCCTCCGGAGTACCTGCTCAAGGCCACGCTGCTGATGGCGCTGTTCTCGGTCCGCAGCGAACGTCAGATCTGCGAGCAACTGAACTATAATTTCATGTTTCGCTGGTTTCTGGGCATGCAGGTGGATGAAGCCGTGTTCAATGATTCGGTGTTCGCCAAGAATAAGGAACGCTTGATGAAAGCCGAGGTGGGCCAGGCATTCTTTCAGGGGATTGTCCAGCAAGCGAAAGACGCTGACTTGATATCAACGGATCACTTCACCGTGGACGGCACACTTATTGATGCCTGGGCGTCGCTGAAGAGCTTTCAAAAGAAGGATAAGCCGGATGATGGCGCGCCACCCGACGACCTGTCGCGCAATCCGGATGTCGATTTCAAAGGTGAGAAGCGCAGCAATCAGACCCATGAGTCCAAGACGGATCCCGAGGCGAAATTGGCGCGCAAAGGTTTTGGCAAAGAAGCGAAGATGTCCTTCTCCGCGCACGCGCTGATGGAAAACAGGAACGGGATGTGCGTGGGCATTTCGGTGGCGGAAGCCAATGGCACGGCGGAGTGCGAGGAGGCGTTGGAGTTGATCAAGGAAGAGAAGGAACGCGGTAGCAAAGTCAAGACGGTGGGAGCGGACAAGGGGTACGACCGCAAGAGTTTTGTGGAGGGATTGAAAGACGCGGAGGTGACGCCCCACGTGGCAGCCAAGAAACTTCATTCAGCAATGGATCCGAGAACGCTGCGCGGCAAAGGTTACAAAATCAGCCAGCGTTGCCGAAAGAAAGTGGAGGAGATCTTCGGCTGGATGAAAACAGTCGGCGGGTTTCGCAAGACACGTTACAAAGGAATCGAACGCACGGGATTTTGTGCTTACATCGTAGCTGCGGCATACAACCTGGTCAGAATGAGCAAATTGATGGCTGAGTAAGGAAGTAAAGCGGAAGAAAAGCAAGGCGGATCGAAATTGGAGTAGTGAAGAAATGAGTTTGGAAGTTCAAGTTAGGTTTGGCGCAAGCCAAACCCGTTCGCGGCAGCACGTGAGTAAGAAGGAAATCAGAAAAAACAGCGCGCCGGAAAGGTGCGCCGATGGAAAAGGTGGGTTTTTCAGCATCCTGCTATGTCGGCCGCACCATCCTGAACAAAGGGAAGCGTCTGATGTATTGTCAGAATTGGGGGCCTTATTCAGGTGTAAACTGGTCCACGCCCAAACTGATTCAGGCCGACAAGAACCATGAGTTATTTTTGACTTATTGGCCAGAACTGGATGTGCTGAAAAAGGAACGGATATTTTCGGCACCTGCTTTGTCCGTCAATTCTGATCCGGACAAACGTTATCAAATCCATGATCTCGAAGGAGTGACGGCATCGGATTTCATGTTGACTTGTGATCTCGACGTTGTCAGCGCCCGAAGTTGCACATTTACATGGAGAAGCAATCTGCCTTTGCGTCCACCAAACTCGGAGAAAACCCCGACCTATGGATTACGCATCGAACCCAAGGATGGGCAGTTTTCGCTGGTGCAGGTATTCCCAAGCCTTCACTTCGGGGCCAACACGTATCAGGCGTACCTTAACGATCGCTACACGAATGCAGAACTCTGCGCTGGCGGTAAAATGAAGGTTCGGATCATGGTTCGCAAAGACCGCTCTGAGGTTTACATCAACGACCGCTGGATATTCAATGTCGCGTTCAAGGATTTTCTGCAAACAGGAGGATTCAGTATACTTGTGGAGTCTGGTGAAGTCAGCATTACCCATCTTGAAATCCACGAATTGGAACCCATGTAGGTAATTGCTTTTTGTCGTAACCGCGTCAGTCTTTTCTGAACCGCGAAACCATTACGGAAAGAGCATCCGAAACTTTAGGAAACTGCCTCATGAATGTTACAGCGCAGAAACTTGTTCCCCTTCTTCTCTCCGTCCTGCTTTTGATGCCTCTCCTGGCTGCTGACGGAACGGTGAAGCGTCCGCCCAACATCGTCTTTATCTTCTCCGACGACCACGCCACGCAAGCAATCAGTGCATACGGTGAGAGCCGCCATCTCATCGAAACCCCGAACATTGACCGCATCGGACAGGAAGGCATGCGTTTTAACCGCTGCCTGGTGACCAATTCTCTTTGTGGGCCGTCGCGGGCCTCGGTCCTGACCGGTACTTACTCGCACATCAATGGCTTTTACAACAATACAAACTCCCGATTCGACGGCTCCCAACCAACCTTCCCCAAGATACTTCAGGCCGCCGGCTACCAGACAGCCATGATCGGCAAATGGCATCTGGAGACCGATCCCACGGGCTTTGATTTTTGGCAGATTCTGCCGGGGCAGGGCAAGTATTACAACCCGCCCATGATTCTCAACGGCAAGCACATCGCTACTGAAGGTTACGTCACGGACATCATCACGGAGCGCAGTCTGGAATGGCTGAAGGGCCGCGATAAAAACAAGCCCTTTCTGCTCATGTGCCAACACAAGGCACCGCATCGGGAATGGGAACCGGCGCTTCGCCACCTTGACGCGGACGGCGGTCGCGTCTATCCCGAACCGGCCAGTTTGTTCGACGACTACAGCGGCCGTGGTTTGGCCGAACACGATCAAGACATGACGATCGAGAAGACGATGAACGAACGCGATCTCAAACTCGTTGCGCCCAAAACGCTCACACCGGAACAGCGCAAGATCTGGGATGCCTATTACGAACCGCGTAATGAGAAGTTCCGGTTAGCCAATCTCCAGGGGCGCGAACTCGTGCGCTGGAAATACCAGCGTTACATGCACGACTAAGGGGATGGGGCAATATGTTGTTCATGCTGCCGAATAAGCTGATTCCGGCATTCGTTAAGACATAGGTCCATCGTTTCACGCGAATTCGTTTAAATAAATAGGAATGCAACCATGATCCCTCGAAAGCCCATCACGCGCATTTTAAACAAGAGTGTAACGCCGGACGTTCCCCCCAAGAAGGAGATTCGCATGATTCTCGACTACTGCCATTTCTGCGGATTGAGGACTGAAGTGGAAAGTGCGCGGGAGCAGTCCAATCTCAGTGCAAAAGTGTGCTGCGAAAGCTGCGCGAAGCTGGGGAAGCGCATTGAAGAATCGGCTTCTGTCGAAAGTGCAATCGCCAATCCCGGGTTTTGGCGAAATGCCAAAGAAGAACCTTCCCGTTGCGTTCATAATGGTTGGAGCGATATTCCTTCTGGCGTGCGTGATGCTGCTCATTCACGCATTGGGCTCCAAGCCCTTCGTAAACGCCACAGTGACCGGTAAATCTTCACAGGACTCCAGCGCAACTTTGAACGCTCCGAGTGAATCGCAACGTGTGCTAACCGCCGGCCCCGTGGTTATTGACCAAAAAGCAGCCGTGAAACCATATTCAGCGCCCGCGAACGATGACTTCGAACATATGCGCGTCCAGCGGGCTAAGCAATTGATGAGCGAAGCCCGCGCTTACCAACGGGCCAATCCGAGCGATCCATGGGGCTACAAAGAGCGGCTCGATGTCCTGTCAGGGAGTTACCGATCAACACCCGCCGGAGCCGAAGCGGTGAAAATTCTCGCGGAGCTTAAGCTGCCGGCGAAACCGGCTCCTGCCGCTCCGGCATCACCCATGACGTACATCCCCGCTCCCGACGACATAATGATCGCCGATTTCGAAGGCAAGGACTACGGAACTTGGAAAGCAGATGGCACTGCTTTTGGCAGCGGACCAGCGCGGGGAACGTTGCCGGGACAGATGCACGTCCACGGTTATTTGGGCCAGGGGCTCGTCAACAGTTTTAATGGCGGCGACTTGTCTATCGGCACGCTGACGTCGCCCGATTTCAAAATCGAACGCAAAGCCATCCACTTCCTTATCGGTGGCGGCGGTTTTGAAGGCAAGACGTGCATGAATCTTATTGTTGATAACAAAGTCGTGCGTACCGCCACCGGTACCAACAAGACTCCCGGGGGCAGTGAAGAACTGGCTCCGGCGTCGTGGGAAGTGAGCGAATTCGCCGGAAAGACCGCACACATTCAAATCGTCGATAATGCAACCGGCGGTTGGGGCCATATCCTCGTGGACCAAATATTCCAATCTAATAATCCGCTAGCCGATCAATTACGGTCTCTCAATCAATCTCCACAGCCTGGAGTTCCCAAATGAAGCTGCTATTAGCAAGCACGTTTTCAATCCTCGCTCCCTACAAATTCCTATAGGTGAAGATCAATTCCTACCAATTGGTTGGCGACGTTGAACCTGAATTCTCCGCGCTTGCCTTACCGAGCCGCCGCTATCGCCGATCAATCCATCCGCCTGAAACTGCTCGAACACAAAATCTCGCGGATGATCGCCTTGAGCTTGAAATCAGTGCCGGCTGTTTTTTCGACGATCTGATCGACGGCGAACGCGTCGGCGGGCGTGAGTTCCCGGGCCAGCGCGAAGCGTAACAAATGGGCGGTGAACGCCTTCGCAAAACGCTTCTTTTCCTTCAGCAGCGACTCCTTGAATTCCACGACATCCTTGAACGCGTGTTTCTTCAGCAGCGTCCCGCTGGGATCGACGCTCCGGCCGTTGTCGTAGCGGTCGCGCCAGCGCCCGGCGATGTCGAAGTTTTCGAGCGCGAAACCCAGCGGATCGATACGCGCGTGGCAGCCCGCACAGCTTGGGTTTTCGCGGTGTTTTGCGAACTTTTCTCGGATCGTCAATTCCTTTGATCCGGTGTCTTCGTTGAGTGGCGGAACATCGTTCGGCGGCGGGGGCGGCGGATCGTTGAGAATGACTTCGATGATCCACGCGCCTCTGGCGATGGGCAGCGTTCGCGTGGGCGACGACGTCATGGTCAGCGTGGCCGCGTTGGTGATCACGCCGCCGTAGCGCGGGTCCAGCAGCGGAATGCGCTGAAAACCGCTCGATCGCATCGCGCGCCGCATATCATCGTCAAAACGTTCATTAACCTCCTGCTGCTGCTTTGCAAGGTCGACGGGCTTGGGCACGTTTTTGAGTTCCGTTTCACTGCGTTTGAGCGATTCCTTCAATACCGCGTACCGCGATTTTTGCTCGGGGTCGAGTGCGCTCAGCAGTTCTTCTTCCGAAATGAACAGATTCTCTCCGCCACTGGAGACCGCGATTTCATCGGCGCTTAAAGCGCGGTCGTACAACCGCGCGCGGGCGAGGCTCATCGACAGATACTTTCCTTTCGCCTCAGGAACGTGGCGCAGGCCAAACAGCACCGTCGTCTGATTCTTCGGAAAGGTCATGACACCTTTTTTGTAAGGCTTGCCGTAAACGGTGCCGTTGCGATAAAGCGTCGTCGTGCCGTCTTCCGCATAAACCATCGCCAGATGCAACAACTGATCGACCGCACCCTCGGGCGACGAGTCCTCGAAATCTTCCGTGCGCGCAAAGCCGTTGCTACCGGAAATCCAATGTGCGTCTTTCCGTTCTCCAAGGACGATTGAATCGAACGCACCGTCCGCCCCTTGGATCGTCATAGCACCGCCGCCATGCTGATTGACGCTCTTCAACTTAAACCACAGTTCCAGCGTCTTGGTCTTCAAATCGATCGGCAGCGGATCGCTTTGCAAGTACGCTTTCTCAAGCACAACCATCCCGTCCTTATAGGCGATCTTGCCGTGCGCCGTCAACTTTAAGCCGGCGACGGAGTCTTTCAAATCGCCCTTGAAATCCCACGCCGCATACGGTTTTAGATCCGCCGATTGTTTGCCTCCCGCGTGTTTCTTGGTTGCCATCAAACCAGCCTTGATCGGGTTGACCAGCGCATCCAAATCGGCCTGTGTTTTCCGAATGGTTTCCGTCAGCGCCAAACGCCGCTTCTCATTTTCGCGATTGGCCGCGTTGATTTTCTCCGCGTCCACCGCCGGCGGCTTAAAACCGGATGTGTACCACGCTTCAAGAAACTCACTTCGGTAGCTGAATGCCGGCGCGATGAGATCCGCGATCGGCCGGTCTTCGATGAATACCGTGTCGAAGAGCAACAGCGGTTCGAGCAGCATCTGCAAACCGGCTGAACTTTTCGGATCGATGCTGAAATATGGAACCTGTTTGGGATCGGGAGCGGCGCCCAGCACATTTTCAAGCTGCATCCATTGCGCCGGGAAACTATCGAGGAAACGCTCGACTTTTGGATCGGCGATCATGCGGTCGATGGTCTTTTTTAGCACGGCGGGGTTCGCGAGTTCGCCATTGCCCGCCAACCTGAGAAGCTCCTCGTCGGGAGCGCTTCCCCAGAGAAAAAACGACAGATCGGACGCCAGTGCAAAGGGATCGTTCCGCGCGCCGATGGTTCGATACAGAAACTTCGGAGACGAAAGTATCGCTGACGCGGCCTTCTTCATGCTATCCGTGAACGAGAGCCCCTTCTCCATCTTCCCAAGCGTGTAGCTCGCATAGCGGTCCAACACGGCGTCATCCGCCGGCCGACGGAAGGCGTTCGTTAGAAACCGGCGCAACCTCTTGCGAACTTCCTCCTTCTTATCGATGCCGGCGGCCGGTTCGCGAAAGAAATCGTTCCAGATTCCGACACTGTTCTCGTTGAAATCCGGGCTTTCGACGATTGCGACGCTGAGCCTGAGGAACGCATCCAAAAGCAATGGCGAGAGCGTCAGTTGATTGGCCTGATTATCGAACCCGTGCTGCGCGCGCAGATCTTTCGGAAACGGCTCGACGTCTTTCAAACCGCCGCCATCGTTCAATGCATGACAGGCCACATCGACGTGATGCGGCATCGCGGGAGATTTCGATACCAGATAATTTCCTTGCCGGGTCATCAGCTTTTCAGGAAGCCTGAAGACATCCGTCTTCAGTTGAAACAGATCGCGAATCGAATTGTTATATTGAAACCGATTCAAACGGCATGTTTGCTGCTGTTCGGGATCCTTATTTGCCGCCGACACACGCAACATCTGGCGGAGCGCCGCGAGAAAATCAGTGCGGCTCTTTTCCAACAGCGGCGGTTCCGTCTCAGGAGGCATGTCGACAGCCTCCACGGCTTCCATGATGCTCTTTATCAATTTCGGATTTGCAAGCAACTGCGCCTCCGTTTTGATCTCGTCTAGATTGACTTTGCCTTTCGTCTTCTCTTTGCAATGACATTTCACACAGCTGGCGGCTAATATGGGCTTGATCGCCGTGTCAAAATCATCTTCGGCGGCGGCACGTGGACAGATCGTTGCCAATACGTATAGCAACAGCGGGACCTGAACGGCAAGTTGTGTTGAGCGGTTCATTTCCATAGGTCTGAGATCACTCCATTGCTGTCCGCATACGCTTTCATTTCCAGGCCCATGAGTTGGGCGATGGTCAGCCACATGTTCGAGTTCAACGTCCCGCTTTTGCATTGAATGAAGCGTCCCTGCTTGATCGCGCCTTGCGCCTTTCCGGCGACGATCAGCGGCAGATCGAAATACTGGTGCGTCGCGCCGTCGCCCAATCCCGCGCCGTAAGTGATTATGGAATTGTCGAACAACGATGTGCCATCCGCCTCCTTCACCACCTTCATGCGCTGAAGAACGTAGGCGAATTGTTCCATGTGAAACACGTCGATCTTTTGGAGTTCTTTCCAGCCGTCGCCTTTTTGATTGTGCGTCATGTTGTGATGCTGAACCGGTTTGGGAAAGACGCCTTCGTACATCAGCGGCGCGTCCCAGCGCTCCGGACCAACCATGAACGTGCAGACGTTGGTGATGCCCATCTGAAGCGCGAGAATCATCAGGTCGCCCATCAACCGGATGTATTCGCCGCGCGGCAAATCGGCGTCGGTGACCACTTTGACTTTCGTCCCGGCAATGGCTTTCTCAAGACGGGCGATGCGGAGTTCAATGTCACGAATCATCTCCATAAATTCGGTCATCGTGCCGCGATCTTCGCGCCCCAGATGCTTTTCGAGATCGTTGGCATCTGCCCGCATCAAATCCGTGACGTCGGCAAGGTGCTGATTGTAACCTTCCCCCAGAAACAGGCGCTTGTAAAGCTTCTTCGGATCTTTGATTGACGGCGCGATTTTATCCGGACCATACCAGGATATATTGTCGAAATAGATGTCTTCCTTGCCAGCCTTGAAGCCGTTGCAACTGATCTCCATCGTTTTGAAAACGGTCGAAAGCCCGACTTTGTCGCCGATGATTTGATCCAGCGACCGGCCGTTTGGATGCAGCATCTTCTTGGATTCTGCCTGCTCCGGCGAGACGCTCGTGAGGTAGCAGGACGCGCCTTGAGCATGAACGTCTTGGCCGTTCTTGTACGTCCGATCCAGCCCCGTGACCAGCGTGACATCGCCCATGTTGTTGGCCAGCGGCTGCATGGTGGGGCTCAGTTGCAGCGGATAAACACCGGGCTTGTTCCTGATTCGCTTTTCATTTTTGAATTTGTCGGCGCCAAAGCCGCCCACGAATCCGGGAATCTCTCCGTTTTCTTCGCCCGGAAAGAACGACCTGCGCACAAGACCGTTGGGCACGTACAACATGACCAACTTCTTCTGCGGCTTAGTTGTCTTATCATCTGCACGCGCGATCGACGGCAGAAACGGCAAGAGCAATGCGGCGTTTGACGCCGATCTCAAGAACTTCCTTCTGGAGATTTGCATTCGATTCTCCTTTCTCGAACGGTTAATTTACGCCAATCTGTGCTGGATTGTCGGACGATCGCGTACTTAATGCGCCGCCGGGAATAAAGAGGACTACGAACAGTCAATACACCGCTTTGTGTTGTCAGGTTTTCGAAAAAAAGTTAACTTTTCAAACAGTTGATCTATCATTTTAGCTATCGAGGCCGAATTTTGGCGATTGGAGTGTGGACAGCGTTCCATCACGCCGAATGTGGTGCTGCGCTGTATCGCGAACATCACCGCCGGGCAAATCGCTTCACTCCATAAATTTCCAGAGGACCTGTTTAGCTCCGATGTCCGCTTCTGCTTCAGGCGCCCATGTGCTGGCGCTGGCTTCGGAGAAGGCACTGACAGGCGCGCCGATATCGCGCTGGCCGGAGGTTTGGAGATCCGCATCACACCCTTGGGTCGTGCCTCGTTCAGCGTTTGGCGTGAAACGACGATCCCTTTAAAGACTCGCGCCTTTTTGATAAGACGCGAGATGGCTGCGCGGGGCGCTTTGCGGGCCGTCCCTGGAATCAGATCCAAGCCATTCAACTTCGGATGTCACAATGTCAGCCTTGTGCGGGCTTTTATTAGGCCGGTCCTGGTTGACAAGCCAACTTTTTGATAATATTTATCATCTTTGTTTTAACATGCTATTTCAAAGCGGTGTAAAAATGACTGGATTTTCGTGAGCGCAGACCCAATAGTCTGCGCTCACTCACTCTAACGTTTGCGTTGAAACCAAAACCGGAGACATTCGAAATGTTTAAACTCGTCATCGCCCCAGCCGCGCTCGCACTGTTCGCGCTGTGCGCCATACGTCCGCTTCACGCCGAGCAAAGTAACGGCCTCGCCCCCGAAGTCACGGAACTCAACACCAAGGATAATCTTTATCAACTTGAAGCGAAATTGCCTGACATCGACAAGCCCTACATCAGTGTCGCGCCGGAGGACAAGAAGGATGGCATCACTGTCGGCAAGCTGGGCACCGACGGCGGGAGCGTCGATGCTATTTTGAAATTCGCCGACGAAATTGCCCACGCGCCGAAAGACGAAAAGATCAACAACGTGGACAGCCTGCTCATCGCGTACAAGGGTAAGTTGCTCTTCGAATCGTACTATCGCCGGGGCCGCGCGAATTTCCCGCACTATCAAATGTCGATCACCAAATCCTATACCGCGCTGGCCCTGGGCCGGGCGATTCAATTGGGTCTCCTCAAAGCCGACGATATCGACAAATCTGCGATTAGCTTTTTGAAGAAACTCGACACCGCGAAACTCGCCCCGGGCTCCGACGCCATCACGCTCGCGCAAGCGATGCAGATGCACTCTGGGATCAGCCTCTCCGAGGAAAAAGCAAAGGAACTGCGGCAACATCCGGCGCAACTCAAAGGGCAAGGCGAAATCCAGGCCTATCTGCAAAACAGCGAACCCATTCCCGCCCTGCCGCGCAAATTCAAATACCAAGAGGCCGACCCAGCCATTGCGATGCAGGTGCTCGATGCGGTTACCCCGAATGGTGCATCCGAGTTTATCAAAAACGAGCTGCTTAAGCAGCTGGGCATCGTGAATTATCAATGGGAGAACGCCGTCAGCGGCCTGCCGAAATCCGCGGCGGGCAGCGCCATCTGTTCGCGCGACATGCTGAAGTTCGGAATGCTCATCGTCAACAACGGCCGTTGGCAGGGCGAGCAACTCATCCCCGAAGCGTATATCACGCGCGCGACCAGTCCCAACGTCCACAGCTACGGCACGTCGTACTATGGCTTCTTCTGGTGGGTGGAGGATTTCAAAGTGGCCGACAAGACCTATCACTGTATCGAAGGCCGGGGTGCCGGCGGACAATTCATTTTCATGTTCCCGGAAATCGACCTCATCGCGGTGGTCACGTCCCACGATAAAGGCATGGGCAACATGTTGACGGTCGCTGCAGAGCGATTGATTCCCGCGTTCGTGCAGCATTGAATGCACGGCTATGAAAAAAGCGCCCAATAAACAGGAGTTCGACTCGATGAAACGCTTGCTTTTGATCTGCTGCCTGATGGTCTCGGCGCGGGCGGTGGAGTCTCTCACCGCCACGGGCTATGACCGGCGCATCGATCTGCATTGGTTGCCGGCGGCGACGGGTAAGGAACGATTCGCCGTGGAACGCGCGGAGCGTCCAGATGGACCGTTCGTTCGCATCGCTACCGCACACCGGTCCAATATCTACAGCGATTTTATCGGCGAGAACAACCAGACATTCTACTATCGCATTGCTCACTCGGACGCCTACCCTTCGCCCGTCGTTTCCGCGCGCACGCGGGAACTGAGCGACGACGAATTGCTGACGTCTATTCAAGCGGCGACTTTTCGCTATTTCTGGGATTACGCACATCCCACGAGCGGCTTGATCCACGAGCGCTCCAACTACGGACGCGCCTGCGCCACGGGCGGCACGGGTTTCGGACTCTTCGCTCTGATCGTCGGTGCCGAACATGGTTTCGCGCCACGAGCCGAAATTGCTGAACGCACCCGAACTATTCTGGCCTTCCTGGAGGATCGAGCAACGCGCTATCACGGCGCGTTTTCCCATTGGATTGACGGCACGACCGGGAAAACGATACCGTTCTCACCTGACGACGATGGCGCGGACCTCATCGAAACCGCTTTCCTCATGCAGGGGGCATTGGCAGCTCGACAATACTTTAGCGGCACGGATGCGGTCGAGACCGAGATTCGCACGCGGGTGACGCGGCTTTGGAATGCCGTCGAGTGGGATTGGTTTCTCAAAGAGCCGGGCGGGAAAAGCCTCTACTGGCATTGGTCGCCGAATTTCGAATGGAAGAAGAATCTCAAGATCATCGGCTGGAATGAAGGCATGATCGCCTATTTGTTGGCGATCGCCTCGCCGACTCATCCGATCCCGGCGGATTGCTATTATGAGGGCTGGGCCGGGCAAAAGTATTATGTCCGCAACAAAGAATATTACGGTTTTAATTTGACCGTCGGTCGTCCATTGGGCGGGCCCTTGTTTTTCACGCATTACTCCTTCATCGGTTTTGATCCGCGGAATAAGCGCGACCGCTTCTGCGATTATTTCGTCAACAATCGCAACGCCAGTTTGATTCAACGCGCCTACGCCATCGAAAACCCAGGAAAGCATCAGGGCTACGGTGCGGAGGTTTGGGGGATAACGGCCAGCCTCGTTCCCGATGGTTATCGCGGAAATGCTCCCGGCACAAACGATTCAGGCACTATCGCCCCCACCGCCGCCCTCAGCGCCATGCCATACACGCCCGCCGAATCGCTCGACTGCCTCAAGCATCTGTACCGAACCTACGGCAAGCGCCTCTGGGGCGAATTCGGTTTCAAAGACGCGTTCAATTTGGATCGCGATTGGTTCGCCGACGAATGGCTGGCGATCGATCAGGGTCCCATCATCGCAATGATTGAAAACCATCGAACTGGCTTATGCTGGCGGCTTTTCATGGCCAATCCCGAGATTGAACCCATGCTCAAGGCGATTGGTTGGCAGACTACGCAAACATCGACATCCAGACCATAACCCGATTGACCACGCCGGCAACTCCGTTCCCGGATTCGTCGATGAAGCGGGCTGGAATTTCGCACTATCCCCGGACTCGCGTGTATTCAAGGACATCCCCGGCTTCGAGGCGATACCGTTTGAAAAAATGTAGAGAGCCAAAATCTTTCAAAGGAGGAAAGAGGAAATAATGAAACACTCGCTCGCGCTCCTCACCGCCCTGCTGCTCGCGCCGCTGGCTGCTCTCCATGCGGCCGATGTCCCGAGATCACCCACACAAGCCTGGGCGGACTACGATCCGAACAAGGGACTTCAAAGAGGAGATCATTTCGGAAGAGACC